>JADMIO011426219.1_pt1 | contig 28420 bp, 26 predicted proteins | sample 8958161 | NCBI WGS metagenome assembly JADMIO01 (sample SAMN16585339, study PRJNA669376) | soil metagenome | isolation source: Crop rotation soil | place: USA: Cullars Rotation, Alabama | collected 2011 | reverse complement strand
CTGCACGTAGAAGCTGCGCTCCCACTTGCCGTAGTCGCTCGATGTGATGTTGTTGCGCGCCGAACCGATGTACGTCGGTTGGCTCGGGACCCACGTGACGAGCACGGTGCCGCCGTCGGCCGCCGTGATCGCGCCGGCGTGAATTGCCGCGCTGCAGAGCACAGAGTCATCCGTGTAGATGTCGGTGCCCCACACGTTCTTCGGCGTGCAGCCGGCGGGGCACTTCATGAGCCACGACGAGCCCTCGTTGCCTTCGACGTCACGCGCGCCGTGATCGCAGGCAGTCTCGACGGCGCCGGGAATGGCGGGTTGCGCGGCCGCGCTACCGGAAGGCGAGGGCGCAGCGGGGGCCGCGGAGCCCGTCGTCGCGGGCGCCTCTTCCTTCTTCTTCTTGCTGCCGCAACCGAGAACCGTGAACAGAGTGATGACCAACAACGTACGCGTCATGCGCGTACTCTAATCACATCTGTTCGGGTGCGGCGAGGCCGAGGAGCGAGAGGCCTTGCTTCAGCGTCGCCTGCACGGCCGCCACGAGCGCGAGACGCGCCTTGCGAATTTCGGGGTCGTCCACGAGCACGCGCAGCGATGCATCGCCGTTGCCGAGCGTGTACCACCGCGAGAACTCGCCCGCGAGCTCGAGCAGGTAGTGCGCGATGACGTGGGGTTCCGCCGCATCGGCCGAGCGGACGACGATCTCGGGATAGTCGAGCAGCTTCTTTGCGACGGCCCACTCGGCGTCGTGGGTGAGCTTTCCGAAGTCGACGTCTGCGGCTGAGGTGATCGACACGCGCGCCTTGCGACCGATCGAGGCGCAGCGTGCGTAGCTGTACTGGAGGTACGGGCCCGAATCACCGTCGAGTGAGACCGCTTTGTCGATATCGAAGTCGATGTCCTTCTCGCGCTGCGATGCGAGGTTCGTGAACACGACGGCGCCAATGCCGACCTTGCGCGCAACGTCGGCGACGACATCCGGTGGCAGGTTCGAATTGAGCTGCGCGATGCGGTCCTTCACCTCGTCTTCAGCGATCTGGAACACCTCGCGCATCAGGACAACATTGCCGAGCCGCGTGCTCGTCTTCTTGCCGCCCATGCGAACGAGCCCGAACGGAATGTGCTCACACACGGCCGCCCAATCGAAACCGGCGACCTTCAGCAGCTTGAACAGCTGGCGGAAGTGCAGCGACTGGCCGCGATCGACGACATAGAGCGACCGCGTCGGGTGATACGTGTTCCAGCGATACTCGGCCGCCGCGACATCACGCGTCGCGTAGAGGGTCGTGCCGTCCTGCTTGCGCAGGAGGATTGGCGTCTTCTCGCCGTCGAGGAACACGACCTCGGCGCCTTCGCTCTCGACGACGAGACCCTTCGCCTTGAGCTCGTTCATCACGCGCGGAAGGTCGGGCTCGTATGCGCTCTCGCCGCGCACCTCGTCGTAGCCGATGCCGAGCAGATCGTAGACCTCTTGATACTCGGCCCACGACACGTCGCGGAACGACTGCCAGAGAGCGCGCGCCTCGGCGTCGCCTTGCTCGAGCTTCTTGAACCACGCGCGCGCTTCGTCCTCGAGCGATGGGTCCTGCTTCTTCGCTTCCGTGAATTTCACGTACAGCGCGTTGAGCTCGGCCACCGTCATCGGGCCCGAGAACGGTCCCCACTTCTTGTACGCAGCGATCAGCGCGCCGTGCGTCGTGCCCCAATCACCGAGGTGATTGATGCCGATGACCTTGTAGCCGAGCGCGCGGAACGTCTGCGCGAGCGCGTGACCGATCGTGGTCGACCGGATGTGGTGATACGCGAGGTGCTTGGAGATGTTCGGCGAGCCGTAGTCGATGCAGATCGTCTTGCCCGCGCCGATGTCCTTCGAGAGCAGTGTGTTGCCGAGCGTCGCGCCGACCAGCCACTTGAATGCAGCCGCGCGGTTGATCTTGAAGTTGATGTACGGACCCGCCGCGGTTGCGCTGGCGATGAGATCGCTGGGCTGAAACGCCGCAACGACATCCTTGGCGATCTGCGCGGGATTGCCGCCGCCCTTCGCCTTTACGATCGGAAAGGATCCGACCGCGAGATCGCCCAGCTTGGCGTCCTTGGGGACCTCGACTTTGAGGTCTGAGGGCGCAACACCAGCGGCGTTGGCGACGGCCTCGGCCACGGCCTGGTGCAATGGCGTGTGATGACTCGGCATCGGGCTGCGCAAGCTAGCACCGGAAGAATAATGTTTCTAGGCGGTTGGTTTGACGCTCTGTCGAAGCTCGCGGTACTGTAGTCACGAGCTTTTGGGAGGCACCTCGTGAGCAAGATCGTTTTGTGCGTCGACGACAGCGCGACAATGCAGCAGGTCGCGGACATTACGTTCCGCGGCACCGAGTTCCAGTACGTTGGCGCGCGTTCTGTCGACGAGGCCTTGCAGAAGGCTAAGGCGCAGAAGCCTGCGATCGTTCTCGCGGACTCGGCGATGCCGGGCAAGACCGGCTACGACCTGTGCCTCGCCATCAAGAATGAGATGGCCGACGTACCGGTCGTCATCCTCGTCGGAAACGGCGCTCCTTATGATGCGGCGAAAGGCACGCAGGTTGGCGCCGACGCCAATCTCCCGAAGCCTTGGGATACGCAGACGATGCTCGAGAAAGTGACCGAGATCGTCGGCAAGGGCGCGACCGCCAAGCCCGGTCAGGCTGCAGCAGCTCCCGCGGCAGCGGCGGCTCCCGCGGCGTCGAAGCCGGCAGCGGCAGCGCCCGGTCCCGCAGCGGCAGCAGCTGCTGCAGCGGCAGCGGCAGCGGGCAACCAGCCTCCGCGCTCGGCCACGATCATGGGCATGCCCACGATCAAGATGCCCGCGGGTGTTGCGACGCCCGTGACCGCGACGCCGGCTGCACCGAAGACCACCGCGATGGCCGTGCCGCCGATGGCGCCGCAGCCTGCGACGACGACGCCTGGCGCCGCGCCGGGTCTGCGTCCACCGGCCGCGCCCGCTGCATCGGCTGCACCCGCTGCATCCTCTGCTCCTGCTGCCTCTGGTTCCTCGTCTTCCCTCCCCGGAGTTCTCGGCATGAACCGTAGTCCCATGGTTGCTGGCAACGCGACGAAACGCTCGCAGCTCGTCGAAGCGACGCTGAATAAGATGGCAGCGCGCATCGCCGAAGTGAGCGGCCTCAACCAGGGCTCGCCGGAGCTCGCCGCGCTCTTGAAGCTGTCGGCGGAAGTCGTAGAGCGCATCGTGTGGGAAGTCGTCCCCGATCTCGCGGAGCAAATCATTCGCGAGAACTTGAACGACCTCGCCGCCGCTCGTCGTAGCTAGCGCACGACGAACAGAGATCGATCGCGCACGTCTTGCGTGATCATCCCACACGGACGCCATCACTACTTGGCGCTCCGATCGTCTTCACTCAGTGACGATCGTCGAGTGACAGGTACAGCACGCGGGGCAAGTTGCCCCGCCTACCTCGCGTTCGCCCAAAAAGTCTGCGTACGATCGGGCCCATGCGAAACCGCTCTCTCTTGATCTCCATGGTCGCGACGTTGGCGTTGTCGGGTTGCATCATCAAAGGACGCGCGCGCACGAGCTCTGGCGGACCGCCGCCTCCGCCGCCGCCGTCGGGTGGAACCGCGACTGTCGAGACTGCTCCTCCGCCGCCGAGCCAGCCGCCGCCGGCGCAGCCCGCGGCTGCCACGCCTCCGCCGGAGAACCATGGCCAACAGCGGTCGGCCGAAGTGCACGAGCGCAATGAAGAGCGCAAGGAGCAGCACGAGGCGGAGAAGGACGCCAAGAAGGCCCAGAAGGAGGCCGACAAGGCGGACAAGAAGGCCGACAAGGCCGAGATGAAGGCCGACAAGGCGCAAGAGAAGGCCGACAAAGAGCAGTTGAAGGCCGACAAGATGGAGGCGAAGGGCAACCCCAACGCCGACAAGCAGCAGGTCAAGGCCGACAAGGCGCAGGTGAAGGCCGACGAGAAGAAGACGGAAGCGGACAAGGCGCAGAACAAGGCCGACGCCAAGCAAGACAAAGCTGACGCCAAGAAGGGCAAGTGAGCATGAAGCGCCTACTCCTTATTCCGGCACTCGCATTCGCGCTCTCGGGCTGCTTCTTCGTGAAGAAGTCGCCGGCGGGCACGACGTCGCAACCGTCGACGGTCGAGCCGAAGAATCACGGCCAGGAGCGCTCGCAGGAAGTCCACGAGCGCAACGCCGAGCGCAAAGAAGCCAAAGACGAAGCGAAGGCTGACAAGAAGAACGACAAGTAACTAGCTTCGATTAGCAGACGACGCGGGTCGGGCAGCGATGTCCGGCCCGCTGTCGTTTCGGCGGGAGCTTCGTCGAGGAGACCTGCTCGAATGACGCGCCGCGTGCTAGCGTCCGCTTGGTCCAATGTCCACGTCGACGGCGCTTCCCAAGCAGTACGACCCTTCAGAGGTCGAGCCCCGCTGGCTCAGCTTCTGGCTCGAGAACGGCTTCTTCCACGCAGATGAGGCCGCGCCGAACGTTCCGTATTCGATCACGCTGCCGCCGCCGAACGTCACGGGCTCGCTCCACATCGGCCACGCGCTGGGCTCCTCGATGCAGGACATCCTGATCCGTTGGAAGCGGATGCAGGGCTTCAACGCGATGTGGATGCCGGGCATCGATCACGCCTCGATCGCGGTGCACGTGCTCCTCGAAAAGGACTTGAAGCGCCGCGAGAACAAGACGCGCTTCGAGCTCGGCCGCGATGAGTTCATGCGCCGTGCTTGGGCGTGGAAAGAGCGCAGCGGCAATCGCATCAGCGAGCAAGAGAAGCTGATGGGCTTCTCACTCGACTGGCAGCGCGAGCGCTTCACGATGGACGACAAGTCCAATCGCGCGGTGCGCGAAGCATTCGTGCGCCTCTATGACGAGGGCCTGATCTTCCGCGCGAAGCGCATGATCAACTGGGATCATGTCAGCGAGACCGTGGTCTCCGACCTCGAGGTCGACACCAAAGAAGAAGATGGCTCGCTCTGGCAGATCAAGTATCCCCTTGTCGGCGGCGGTGGCGAGATCATCGTCGAAACCACCCGACCCGAAACAATGCTCGGCGATACCGCCGTCGCGGTGAACGCGAACGACGAGCGTTACAAGCATCTGCATGGAAAGATGGTCGAGCTGCCGCTCACGGGCCGGCAGATTCCGATCGTGCCGTTCGATCTCAATCGCGACGGCAAGTCGTGGCCTGATCCGACGTTTGGCTCCGGCGCCGTGAAGATCACGCCCGCGCACGATCCGAACGACTACGACGCATCGCAGATCGCGAATCTTCCGGTCCTGCAGATCATCGATCCGAAGGGCAAGATCTGCGCGCCCGCGCCGGCGAAGTACATCGGCATGTCCGTCGACGACGCACGCAAGGCCGTGGTCGAAGACCTCGAAGCCGGCGGCTTCCTCGGCGACGTGAAGAAGTACAAGGTGCCGCGCGGCCGCAGCCAGCGCTCGGGCGCGGTGATCGAGCCGATGCTCATGGATCAGTGGTGGGTGAAAGCCGCGCCGCTGGCCGAGAAGTGCGTCGCCGCCGTCGAGGCGGGGAAGACGAAGTTCGTCCCCGAGCTGTGGACGAAGACGTACATGCACTGGATGACCAACATCAAAGACTGGTGCATCTCGCGCCAGCTCTGGTGGGGCCATCGCATTCCCGCGTTCTATTGCCAGACCGCGAGTTGCGGACACACGACCGTGTCGCGCGACGATCTCACGGCATGTGCGAAGTGCGGAGGCGCCGTGAAGCAGGACGAGGACATCCTCGACACCTGGTTCTCGTCGGCGCTGTGGCCGTTCTCGACGCTCGGCTGGCCGGAGAAGACGCGCGAGCTGTCGACGTTCTATCCGAACAACGTGCTCGTCACGGGACCGGACATCATCTTCTTCTGGGTCGCCCGCATGATGATGATGGGCATCCACTTCATGGGGAAGGTGCCGTTCCGCACCGTGTACCTGACATCGATCGTCACCGACGAAAACGGCGACAAGATGTCCAAGACGAAGGGCAACGTGATCGATCCACTCGACGTCGTGCATGGCGCGACGCTGCAAGTGCTGCTCGATCGCGTCGACGTCGAGAAGCCGCCCGATCCGGACAAGGTGAAGGCCGCGGTGAAGAAGCACTTCGGCAAAGGCATCCCCGCGATGGGCGCCGATGCGTTGCGCTTCGCGCTGGCCGCGCTCAACACGGGCAGCTCGCGCATTCGCCTCTCGATCGAACGTGTCGAGGGCTTCCGCAACTTCATCAACAAGCTGTGGAACGCGTCGCGCTTCGCGCTCATGAACCTCGACGGCTATGACCCGGAGCGGTTCGAAGCGCAGCTCGCCACGCCCGCCGGTAAGGCGCAGCTCGGCATGCCCGAGAAGTGGATCCTGTCGCGCCTGCAGGCGACGTCGGCCGCCGTCGACACGGCACTCGAGGCGTTCCGCTTCAGCGATGCGGCGAACGCGATCTATCACTTCGTGTGGGACGAGCTCTGCGACTGGTACATCGAGCTCGCGAAGCCGCATCTCCACAAGCAAGACGGCCTGCACCAGGACAACGTGAAGGCGGCGCGCCGCCACATCGTGCAGGGCGTGCTTGCGACGACGCTCGAGACGACGATGCGGCTGTTCCATCCGTTCGCGCCGTTCGTCACCGAGGAGATTTGGCAGAAGCTGCCGAAGCCGCCGCAGCTGCCGGGCTCGCTGATGATCACGGTGTTCCCGCGCAGCGATCGCCAATGGATCGACGCAGGCGCCGAAGCGGAGATGAAGCTCCTGCAAGACGTCGTGTCGACGGCTCGCATGCTCAAGGCGACGTATGGCATCGCGCCCGCGCAATCGATCGCGGTCGAGCTGCGCATCACGGCCGATGCGCCGCGCGCGATCATCGAGAAGTACAAGGAGATGGTCGAGAGTCGCGCGAAGGTGACGTCGACGATCACGACGAGTGGCGCGGCGGCTCCCGGCACGGCGAAAGCGTTCATCGGACCGGACGTCCAGGTGCTCATGCCGCTCGGTGGTCTCATCGACGTGCCGACGGAGAAGGCGCGCATCAGCAAAGAAATCGGCAAGTGCGAGAAGGAAATCGGCGCGCTCGAGAAGAAGCTCGGGAACCAAGACTTCCTGTCGCGCGCGCCGGAAGAGGTCGTCGCCGAAATCCGGCAGCGCCTCCAGGACGAGAAGCAGCGCATGCAGCTGCTCAAAGACGCGATCGACACACTCGAGGCGACGAAATGATCGGCATTGGCCTGTCGCGCGATCGCGCCGTGCTCCTCGTCGTCGATATTCAGGAGCGCCTCGCGCCTGTGATGCCGGCGGACGTCCTCGCGCAGGTCGTGCGCAACACGTGCGTCCTCATCGAGAGCGCGAATCGCCTCGGCGTGCCGATCGTCGTGAGCCAGCAGTATCCGAAGGGCCTGGGGCAAACGCTACCGGCCATCGAGGACGCCTTGCGCGCGGCTACTGCCGTGCCGGTGCGGCGCTTCGACAAGACCGAGTTTTCTGCTTCCGATGGCGCAGTGGGGACGCTCGTCCCGCCCATCAACATCAAGCAGCGCGATCAATGGATCGTCGCCGGCATGGAAGCCCACATTTGCGTCTATCAAACGGCGCGTGGGCTCGTGCAGCGCGGCTACCAGGTCCACGTCGTCGCTGATGCCGTGTGCAGCCGTACCAAAGAGAACTGGAAGATCGGCCGCAAGCTCATCGAGAGACTCAGCGATGCCACCCTCGGGGGAGGCGCCGTGGTGACTTCGACCGAGGTCGTCGTATTCGATCTCCTCGGTCGCGCAGGAACCGACGAGTTCAAGGCACTCTCGCGGCTGATCAAGTAAGCTCGACGCCCCGATGGCTGGCTCGACCGGAGAAGTCCTCAAGTCACTCGCGGTGAACGCGATCATCGCGACGAGCAAAGGTATCGCCGCCGCGATGACCGGTTCCGGTGCGCTGCTCGCGGAGACGCTGCACTCGTTCGCCGACTGCGGCAACCAGCTCCTGCTGCTCGTCGGTATCAAGCGTTCGCAGCGGCCGCCGAGCCCGAAGTATCCGCTCGGGCAGGGCCGCGAGATGTACTTCTACTCGTTCGTCGTCGCGCTGCTGTTGTTCTCCGGCGGCGGCGTGTTCTCGATCTACGAGGGCGTCCACAAGCTGCAGCATCCCGAGAAAGTCGGCGACATCACCGTCGGTATCGTCATTCTCGTCCTGTCGATCGCGCTCGAGGGTTGGTCGACGCTCGGCAACCTCAAAGAGATGAAGAAGCGGCGCAAGGACAAGCCGCTGTTCAAGTACCTGCGCGACAGCAAGGACTCCGATCTCATCGTCGTGTTTGGCGAGAACAGCGCCGCCGTGCTCGGCCTCGTGCTCGCGCTCATCTCGCTTGTCGTCGCGAAGCAAACCAATGACGGCCGCTGGGATGCGATCGGCTCGATCTCGATCGGCGTCGTGCTCGTCGGCGTGGCGATGTTCCTCGCCCGCGAGATCAAGAGCCTGCTCGTCGGGGAAGCAGCGGACCCCGAGCTCGAAGCGACGATGAAGCAGCTCGCCGTCGACGACCCGAACGTCGACGAGATGCTGCGCCTGCTCACGGTGCAACAAGGACCCGGCGAGATCGTCGTCGCGGCAAAGCTCCGATTCCGCCAAGGCCTCGATACGAAGGGCCTCGTCGACGCGATCAACGGGTTCGAGCGCGAGCTGAAGAAGCGCGTTCCCGAAGTGCGGTGGTCGTTCATCGAGCCCGACCACACCGATTGACGAAAAACTGAGGGCAGCGCGCAGCAACCGCCCGAATCCCCACGTCGTGCCGGATGGCGTGACGCTTGCTGCGACCCTGCTTCATGCGCTGGGTCGTCGTCACCGCCCTCGTCGCCAGCTGTGTGGGCGCCGCGCCCACCTCGGAGAATCCGTCCGGCGACCAATCGAGTCCCGAGATCGATGGGATCTACTTCGAGGTTGGTCTCGGCGTGTGCAGAGGTGGCGTCGGCGGCGAGATCCGCTGCGGCGGGCCGTGCAACACGATCGAAGACGCGCCGACCTGTGCGGCGACGGCTCGCTGCTTGGTTGGGCTCAACGACGACGCGACGTTTCGCGACTGTTTTCCCGTCGACACGCGCACGACCGCGGTCGGTGCATGCGCGGATCTCATCAGCGCCGGCGATTGCGTGACCCGCGAAGACTGCGCGGTGGTGTACCAGGGCCCCGCTTTTTACGGCTCGTTCGTCCGGTGCGAGGCTGAAGCTCCGTAGCGCAGGCGCACATCGACGCGGTTTCTGAGCAGGCTTCGCTCGGAGATCGGCGTTAGACGATCGACCCAACGTCGTCGGGATCCAGTAAATTAACGCATGGTGTCGACGGCCATCGCATCTCGTTCCCAAGACCTGTACGAGCTCGGCGACGTTCCTGAGCTCGGCGTTGTTCCCGACAAGATGCTCGCGCAGCTGATCCGCCCCGAGCGGTTCGGCGAGCCGCGCGATGCCTTCAAACAAGAGGCCGTGCAAATCCCCGAGCTCGGGCCGCGCGACGTCCTCGTCTACGTGATGGCAGCGGGCGTCAACTACAACAACGTCTGGGCCGCGATGGGCATCCCGATCGATGTCATCAAGACGCGGCAGAAGCGCTTCGGCGCGAAAGAACAATTCCACATCGGCGGCTCGGACGCGTCCGGCGTCGTGTGGGCCGTCGGCAAGGACGTCAAGAACGTCAAAGTCGGCGACGACGTCGTCGTTCACTGCGGCATGTGGGAGCCCGACGATCCGTGGGTTCTCTCCGGCAAGGATCCGATGTTTGCCCCGACGCAGCAGATCTGGGGCTACGAGTCGAACTGGGGCAGCTTCGCGCAATACACGAAGGTGCAGGATCACCAGTGCCTCCCGAAGCCCGCGCACCTGACGTGGGAAGAAGCGGCGGCGTACATGCTCGTCGGCGCGACGGCCTACCGCATGCTGCACGGCTGGCCGCCGAACGTGATCGGGCCCGGCGACCCCGTCCTCATCTGGGGTGGTGCCGGTGGCCTTGGCTCGATGGCGATCCAGATCTGCAAGGCGGCGGGCGCGCGGCCGGTCGCGGTCGTGTCGGGCGATAGCAAGAACGAGTTCTGCAAGAAGCTCGGCGCGGTCGGCGTGATCGATCGCCGCAAGTTCGATCACTGGGGCAAGCTGCCGCGCTGGTCGGACGACATCGAGTACGCGCAATGGCTCAAAGGCGCGCGCGCTTTCGGTGCGGCGTTCTGGGAAGCGCTCGGCGAGAAGAAGAACCCGACGCTCGTGTTCGAGCACCCGGGCGAGACCACGATTCCGACATCGTGCTTCATGGTCGAGACGGGCGGCATGGTCGTCATCTGCGCCGGCACGACCGGCTACAACGCGACGCTGGACCTTCGCTATCACTGGATGCGCCAGAAGCGCCTGCAAGGCAGCCACTTCGCGAACGACGATCAGTGCAAGGGCTTCAACGACCTCGTCCTCGACGGCAAGATCGACCCGTGCATGTCGCGCGTCTTCAAGTTCGACGAGACAGGCGCGTGCCATCAGCTGATGCGCGACAACCAGCATCCGTCCGGCAACATGTCGATCCTCGTCAACACGCCGCGCACGGGCCTCAAGACGCTGGACGACGTTCGCAACGCGAAGCGATGAGGCCCTTCAAGGTACTCGGCCTTCAGCAGATCGCGATCGGTGGTCCGAGCAAGGACGCGCTGCGTCGCCTCTGGATCGATCTGCTCGGCGTCTCGCAGACCGGCACGTTCAAGAGCGAGCGCGAGAACGTCGACGAAGACATCCTGCAAGTCGCCGGCGTCGAGATCGATCTGATGCAGCCGATCGATCCCGATAAGAAGCCCAAGGTGCACGAGCCGCGGCTCAATCACATCGGCCTCTGGATCGATGACCTGCCGGCCGCGGTCGCGTGGCTCGAAGGGCAGGGCCTTCAGTTCACGCCCGGCGGCATTCGCAAAGGCGCCGCGGGCCACGACGTCTGCTTCATTCATCCGAAGTCGGCCGAAGGCGTGCTCATCGAGCTCGTGCAGGCGCCGCCGGATGTGATCGCAAACTTCAAAGGATGATCGCGCCGGCCGAGAGCCGGAAGATCAAGAACGCCTTTGTCCGGTTCGCGCCGGTCGAATGGAACGCGTCCGTCGACGAGCCGTCCATCGGGTCGTACCACATCCAATGTGCCGTCGAATCGATGCCCGGGCTCGCGGTCTGGCCGGGCTGACACGTGATCGGGAACGAGCCGGCCTGTGCGTCGTTCGCTTCGCCGACCGCGAGCTTGCCGATCGCAGTCGGCGTGCCGGCCATCGCGCCGTTCGTGCTGACCCAACCCATGCTCGTCGTCGACGAGGTGCCGGTGGCAGTGTTGCACGCGGCAATCTGCGCGTTGACGACCTGCTGCGTCGGACCGGTCTGCGAGCTCGAGTAGTCCTGGCCTGTCGCGCAGACTTCGAATCGATCATCACCGGTGAGCACGGTGCCGGTGTCGCGCTTGAACTGAGCGAGCACGCCTTGTGTGACCGAGAGATCGTCCCACGTGACGATGTAGAGGTAGGCGCCGTCGGGAGCATCCGCCTCCGCGACCGTGTACTGCTCGGGGCCTTCGCCGCAGTTGAAGATCTGGCCCGCCGTCTGCGCGCGCTGGCCCTGAATGAACGTGGTGATCGTGTCGCCGGTGCCGTAGCCAAAGCTGTACGCGTTGTCCGCGGTGATGACGACGTCGACGGGACCCGATGCCTGCATCGGTGGCGCGTCGTCGACGGTAACGGCCGTGTCGGGAGACGTCGTCGCATCGGGCTCGCCGGTGTGCCGCGTTGTGGGTCCGCAGGCGGAGAGCAAGATCACGAGAATGGCGCCGCACCTCATCATGCGGGCGACGCTAGATGCGTTGGCCGGGTCTCGCGACAAATAGATTCGGTCATACGCGGCCCGGATTCGCTTAGAATGGGGGAATGGCGAAGCTGGCGCCGTCGGTCGAGAAGCCCGTCCCGCGGCTGCGGCTCGGCTTCGTCGTCGCGCTGCTACTGGCGATGGCGGCGGGCGTTGTCGCGCTGCTGTCTCGCACGTGGGCCGGCGATCCAAAACCGACGGTGGATGCCTGGGAGCAGTTCAAAGCGAAGTGCACGCCTCTCGAAGCGGAAACGGCCGTGCGTGACATGCCGAGTGAGCTGCACGCGGTCTGTTTCGCTCTCGCAGGCAAGATCGATCGAGCACGTGAGCTCTTGGCATCGCAGTCACCCGCTGAGCGGAAGCAGGATGTCGAGATCCTCTTCGCGCGTGCACATCCGATCGCCGATGCCGGCGACGATCGCAGTGCTGGGCCGATCATGCATCTCGTCGTCGAATTCGCGCCGGAGAACTACATGGCCACGTTCCATGCGGGCATGGCCGACTACGCGCTCGGCAACGACGCCGCGGCCAAGCCGATGCTCGAGAAGTTCCTGACGATGTATCAAGCGCAGGACGTGTGGCATGACCGAGCTGTACAGGCGCTCCGTGGGATCGAGACGCATCAGTCTCTCGATCAACGCGAGGCGCATTTCGCTGAATAGATCTATGCGTTGTACCGGGGCGTTGTTGGTGGTGTTGGGGGCGTGCTCGTTCGAGCATGGCCAATTGGGCACATCGCTCGATGCCTCTATCGACGCCGAAGTGCCAGCGCACTGCCTCGACGGATATTGCCTCCGTAAAGCCGTGCGCATCAGGGGCACAGACGTGACGGGCTCGCACCAGGACTTCATGCTGCTCGTGCGCACCGCCGCCGATGCCGAGCTCGCGGCGGCGTCGACGACGGGGCAGGACATTCGGTTCACGACGTCCACGGGCCAGCCGCTCGCGTACGAGCGCCAGCGCTACGACGCGTCGACCGGCCAGCTCGTGGCGTGGGTGAAGCTGCCGGCGCTCACGGCGGTCGATACAACGATCTATCTCTGGTACGGCAAGGCAGGCGCGACGGAGCAGCAGGATCCCGCGGCGGCGTGGGCGCCCGACTATGCGGGCGTGTGGCACCTCGACGAGGCGGGGAATGCGACGTCGCTCGCCGATGCGAGCGGCAACAGCAATACGGGCATGCCACTCAACGCGTCGACGCGACTCCCCGCACAGGGTCCAACGCTTGGCGGGTCGGGCGTGCTCGGAGCTGGCGTCTCGTTCGACGGCGTCGATGACGAGATCGATATGCTCAAGAGCACGTCGCTGTCGTCGACGACCGGGCTCGCCACGATCACGTTCTGGATCAACTGGACGGCGATCGCGCCGGGTCGCTATCAGCGCGTGTTCTCGTCGTCGAATCGATTCACCGGCGGAGTGAACGACGACGGCTACGAGCTCGCTGCGCAGGACGGCGGCAATTTCTTCCTCTATCCGTGGGGCGGCGCCGAGGACTACAACCTCGGCCTCAATCCATTCACCGCCGGTGCGTGGCAGTACTTCGTCGCGACGCTGGATTTCAGCGGGCCGAGCGTGAAGATGTATGTCGACGGCGCGCCGATGCCGTTCACCGTCGTGAACGAGGCGCTGTGGACGATGCAAGGCGATCCAGGCAACTGGTGTTGGGGCTCGAACCCGACGTATCCCAACAGCGCGTTCGGCGGCGGAATGGACGAGATTCGCGTGATGCGCGGCGCGAAGGGACCGGCTTGGGTCGAGACGTCGTTCGCGAATCAGAAGCCGGGCTCGACGATGGTGACGATCGGCGCGCAGCAGATGCTCGAGCCGTAGCTGCTACTCCTGTGACTTGTTCTCGTTCTCCGTCGTGACGCCGCGCTTGTCGCCGTGCAGCGCTTCGGCGAGGTCAGCGTTCGTCTTGCGCAGACGCTGGCCGAGGACTTGAACAAACGACCACAACATCTTCGTGCCGCTCGCAGGCTCGCGCTTGATCAGCTCGACGAATTGCTTGCGACGAATGACGACGAGCTGCGACGACTCGCTCGCGACGGCCGTTAGTGAGCGCGTCGAGCGATCGATGAGCGCAATCTCGCCGAAGTGTTGGCCGCGGGTGACTTCGCTGACGGTTTGATCGCCCATCAGCAGCTTCACGGTGCCCTGCACGACGACGTACATCGCGTCGCCCGGTGAGCCAGTCGTGAAGATGTTCTCGTCTTTCTTCACCTCGACGGTCTCGGCGATCGCGGCGACCTGCACGAGCTCCTTGTACGTGAGGTACCGGAACATCTGCATGCCCTTGAGCACCTCGAGCTTCTGCGCGATCTCCGTCGAGCGCGGCGTCGCTTCGGTGCCCGTCGCTTCGCTGATGCGCAGGACGACGGCGGTGATGTTGTCGTGGCCGCCGCCTTTGTTCGCGACGTCGACCAGCTTCTTCGGCACTTCTTTGATGTCGCCGTCGGCGAGCTGCTTGGGGAGCTCGCTCTCGTCGATGTACGCGTACATGCCGTCGGAGCAGAGGAGCAAGCGATCGCCGGGCAGGATGTCGAAGTCGAACGTGTCGACCTCGACGGAGCCGTAGACGCCGACCGCGCGTGTGACTGCGTTCTTGTACTGCTTGTACGGCGACGTCTCGATCTGTTCGCGGTTGAGCTTGCCGCGGCGGACGAGCTCGTTCATGAGCGAGTGGTCTTCCGTCAGCACGTGACACTGCGACTGACGCGCGAGATACACGCGGCTGTCGCCGACATGCGCGATGAAGCCGCGCAGATGATCGCCAGCGCCGGCGATGAGCAGCACCGTCGCGGTCGTGCCCATGCCGCGTTTATCGGGCTCGGCTTGCGCGCGCTGATGCACGGCTCCGCATGCGGCCTGCACAGCGTGCTCGAGCACCTGCAGGATCTCGTACGCCTGCACGCCCGGATGGTCGACGCGGTAGCGATCGATCAAGTCGCGGTTGTTGTTGATCGCGTCGCGAATCTCGTGGACCGCGATCGACGATGCGACTTCGCCAGCCGCGTGACCGCCCATGCCGTCGGCGACCATGAAGAGGCGGAGCTTCTTGTCGATGAGGAAGTTGTCCTCATTGTGATTTCGCTGGCGTCCGACATCGGTCGCGGCCGCGAACGAAAGCTCCATCCGCCTTCGATGGTACTACTACTGAGCGTCTGGATGCATCCAGGAGGGCGCTAGCCAGCCGGGGGCCAGCTCCGCTTCGACAAGCAGCTGCAGCGTCGAGAGGTCGGTAATCGGCCCATAGATCCGGCCGCCGACGACGGTGCTCGGTGTCGCGCGGACGCCCGAATGACGCGCTGCTTCGATCCAGGTGACCGAGCTGCCGGCAACTTGTGCGCGGCAGGCGGCGAACGCGCGCTTGTCGACGTGCAGCTTCGCGACGACCTTCTCGATGATTTTCTCAGGATCGAGGTCGCGGCGGCGGCTGTTCGACTCGGCCAGGACCGCCTCGACCCAGCGCCAGCCTGGTGAAGCGTCGTCGTCGAATGCGCTGTCGTCGCGCTCCAGAGAAGTTCCGACTTTCTCGGCGCACAGCGCCGCGTCCGCGAGCAGCGAGAGGTCCGCGGCTTCATCGACGTCGACCTTGAAGTAGGGCGCCCACACGACTCTGACTTGGTGCGGGTATTTGCCGCGCACGACGCGAGCCGCGGTCATCGGCTGGCGGCAGTTGCCGCTCGTCGGCGAGCAAAGGACGACCACAGTCGTGTCCGCGTTCGCAGTGCCGTACGAGGGCCAACCCGCAAGTGACAGAGGAGGGCTCGCAAGAACCGGATCCTCGGGGAGGTCTTCCGAGCCTTCGTCGATGCTGCCGGGCTGGACGATGATGTCCTCGGGCAGCGGATTGGGGATCACCTCGAACGCCGCCGAGAGCTCGGCCAGCGCGACGCCCTGATCGAGAAGCTCCTCGGCCGCGACCCTGGCGGTTTGATACTCGCGCTCGAGATCGCTCGCGCCGAGCGCCGTGGTTTGCGTCTGCGTCAGCCGTCCGTTGAACAGCGCGTTCGGCGCCGAGGGGCTGCCGCGAAACCGCTGCTGCCGTCGCTCTTCGTTACCCTTCAGCACCTGCTGGTACGCAGCCGGCGGCTTCACGATCACGGCGAACATGCGATCGGGATCGAGGCCGACTTTCTTCGCGATCTCGGCGAGCGCTTTGTCGTCGGGCAGCATGCGCGATGCGTTGACCGCATCCATGAACTCGAAGAACTTTCCCTCGGTGAACGCGTAGATCGCGGCGCGGGGCAATCGGACGTTGCCGCCGGAGTCGACGATTCGATAGAGCAGGCGAATGCGCGACGGATGTTGCGCCTGCAGCTTCTCGAGCGCCTTGACGACCTGATGCCGCGAGCTCTGAAACGGCGTGAAGAAGAGCTCGACGGTAACGAGCGCGTTCGCCGGACCTCGCGACGGCAGGACCAGCGGATCACGATGCTCGACCTTCACGACGCCGCCGTCCTTTGCAGGTGCGCCACCCGCCGAGGCGAGCGCCCCGACCAGCAACGCAACCACAATGGCGCCGCGGCCCCTCACTCTTTGGTGGGCTCCTCGTCCGCTTCGTCAGGCTCGACCTGCGGCCACAGGTACGCGAAGTAAAGCCCCGCCGAGACGATCAGTCCGAGCGCGAGTGCCAATAAGAATGGGCCCCAGATCACACCGGGATGATAGCGCGGGCCCGGCCTGTTGTAGGCTCGCCCCGTCATGCCCGCCTGGTCCGCCATAGCCTTTCCCTTCATCCACATGGGCGAGCTGTCGTCCAAGATCCCGATTCAGTCCTTCGGGCTCATTGTCGCGATCGGCGTCTTGATCGGCGCGGCGCTGCTCCGGCGGTACGCGGAATGGCACGGCGTCGACGACGAAATCATCCGCGGCCTCCTCGGCTGGGTGACCGTGTCGGGCTTCATCGGCGCCCACGAGTTCGACATGATCTTCTACAACTGGGACAAGATCGGCGACCACACGGTCGTTCATCCCCCGTCTTGGTGGCCCCTGGGCGAGGCCATCTACCCGAGCAACTGGCCGCTGCCACTCAAGCTCTGGGAAGGCATCTCGAGTTACGGCGGCTTCCTCGGGGGCGCGATCGGCTGGATCATTTTCGTGTGGTGGAAGCGCAAAGACTTCCGCCTGTTCGCCGACATCACGATCGTGGGCCTCTTGCCCGCATTCTCGATCGGCCGCATCGGCTGCACCGTCGTCAGCGATCATATCGGCGCCGCTGTCGATCCGACGAAGTGGTACGCGTTCCTCGCGATGGACTATCCGCGCAAGCTCAACATGGGCCACCTCGCGGAGCACTATCCGAACCTCACCGGCGAGACGATCAAGGCCTGGAACCTCGGCCTCATCGAGCTCCTCTATCTGATTCCGGTCAACGCGCTGATCCTCTGGCTCGCCTTTAGGCCCAAGCCGCGTCCGAACGCAGGCTTTCTCACCGTGCTGACGGGCCTGCTCTACGCACCGGTGCGGTTCATGCTCGATTACCTGCGCCCCGAGGACAGCGATCCGCGCCACCTCGGCTTCACGTTCGCACAATGGGTGTCGATCCTCGCGTTCGCCGTCGCCGGCTACGCGCTGATGAAGATCATGAAAGACGGCAAGCCCGCCGTGCCCGTGACCGAGACGTCCGGTGAAGCGCAGCGGCGTCTCAAAATGATGCTCAAAGAAGAAGCCGACAAGATCGCCGCCGAAGAAGAAGAGGCCGAGCGCGCGGCGAAGAAGTCGTCTGCGAAGAAGAGCGAGCCCGCGAAGAAGTCGGCCGAAGAGAAGGCCGAAGAAAAAGAAGAAGAGGCTCTCGCCAAAGAGGCGCTCGCCGCCGGCAAGACCGAGGACGCCGAAGCTGCGGTTGCTGCGGCGAGCACCGAAGAGAAGAAGGACGACGAGGGCGACGAAGAAGAAGAGGAAGACGAAGACGAGAAGCCTACGGGGACGACGCCCGTCGGTGCTGCGCGCAAGCCGGCGGTCGGTGGCGGCGGAAGCAGCAAGAAGAACAAGAAGAAAAAGAAGAAGCGTTAAGCAGCGGAAAAAGGGCCCCCACGCGCCGCTTTGATGCGTTATAGCCGCGTCGCCGTCACGGAGAGCCCATGCTGCGAGCTAGTGCGATTCTGAGCGTGTTGTTGGTGGCGTGCGTCGCGTCGACGCCGGGTCCGGCGTATCCGCCGAGCGCGTATTCCTCGCAACCCGCGTATCTCTCGAACGAGCCGTCGAGCGATCCGGATCAGTCCGGTTATCCGGCCGGCTACCAAGAGGGCTATCCCGACGGCTACGCCCAACAGCAGCCGCAGTACCAGCAGCAGCCGCAGTACCAGCCCCAGTACCAGCAGCCGTACCAGCAACAGTACCAACAGCAGTACGCGCAGCGCCCGCAGCAGGAGTGCAAGAGCGCGTACGGCACGACGGCGTGTGGCTATAGCTGCGTCGCCGCATACGGCGAAGTGAAGTGCGCGTCGCAACCGAACGGCGCGTGTGAAGCGGCGTACGGCAAGGTCACGTGCACCGAGGCGTCGCAAGGTGTGTACGGCGGCTACGGCGTACAGCAGCAGGCCGAGTGCAAGAGCGCCTACGGCACGACCGCGTGCGGCTACGGCTGCGAAGCGGCGTATGGCGTCGTGCGCTGCGCATCGCAGCCCGGCGGCATCTGTCAGGCTGCATATGGCCAAGTGACCTGCAGCAACTGAGTTACGATCGCGCGCGTGAGGGCAGCGGTCGTCGTGTGCGCCCTTGCGGGCTGCGGTCGGATCTTCTTTGATCCGCTCGACGCACCTTCGCTCGACGGTGCCACCGGCGATGGACGCAACCCGTGCCTTCCGCGGATCGACATCACGACGGCAACCGGCAGTATTCACATGCCGACGATCGCGGCGAAGCCGGATCTCATCGCGGTGATGTGGATGGACGAGCAGGACAACGGACTTCTCGGCGTCCACCTCGAGCTCATCGATCCGGACGGAACCGTACGGACCACGCCGCTCGCCATCGATCACGAAAGGCCACCGGAGAATCGGCCGTGGCTATCGGGGATCGCGGCGTCGCCGAGCGTGTTTGGCGTGGCGTGGTTCGAGTACACGGCGACCTACGTCGACACGCTGTACTTCGCGACCGTTGGTTTCGACGGCGTCATTCGATCCGGACCGACGCTCGTCGTGCCCGCCGTCGCAGGCAATGCGAGCGTGCTGTGGACCGGCAGTGCATTCGCGGTGGTGTATGCAATCAATCGCGACAATCCGCCGCTGTTCGGTTCACCCGCGTACGTCGACGTCGCGTACTTCGACGAGTCGGGTGCATCGCTCGGACCGCCGGCGCGGCTCTCGGAGCTCACGGCGCTCGCAAACTATCCAGCGGCGGTGTGGACGGGCAGCGGATTCATCGCCGCGTGGGCCGACGCCCGGGCCGGCATGCCGAGCATCTACCTGACGACCGCGGATGCGGCCGGCACGAAGACGAGCGCGGACATCGTCCGCGGCCGAACCGCGAACCTTCCATACCTCGCGTGGAACGGAAGCGAGGCGTTGCTCGTCTATCCGGGCCCCGACGTCGCGAGCCCGCAGATGCACCTCGAGCGCTACGACGCGGCGGGCAACATGCTCGGAGCGACGTTTCTGCCGCTGGCGGTCTACAACCTCGCCGCGGCATGGGATCGCGACCACTGGGTCGTCATCGGTCAGATCGCCGGCGCATTTCCGGTGCGGATGTCGTTCGCGCCGGACCTCACACAGCTCGGCTCACCCGTCGACATCTGGCAGTTCCACAGCGGCTTTGGATCGCGGATCGCGGTGCTGTCCGATCGCCTCGTCATCACGGAGGTCAACAACGACGACTATCCGATGAAGCTCGGGATCCTCCAGGTCTGCGCGCCCTGAGCAGCTATTTCACGACGACGATCTGTTCGCCATGGAGCTTCTGCGTGCCGCCGGTCTTCGCCGGTAGCTCGATGTCGATCGACACCTTGCATTGGCCCGCCGCTGCTGCCGTCGCGCTCATGAAGGGTGAGCGTCCCGTGTCTTGCGCGCCACTGCGCCCGAGGTCTTTGAGTGCCATGCAGCTCGGGTCCAGCGACGTTTCACCCATCTCCGAGAGTGTCGGCGTCATCTGCTCGTTGTGCGCGTCGCGCAGCTCGAAGCGGAAATACACTTCTTCGCCGACCTTCGCCGTCTTCGGAAACGCCAGCGCGATGTGATCGGCGTAGTCGGCGATGATCGTCGCCTTGTAGCCGCTGGGGCACGACTCGGTGATCGTGCCGGGCTTCATGACGAGTGAGCCTTCCAGGACGCCGGGTGGCGCGGCGAACGTGCAATCGCTCGGTCCCGTGAGCATGCTGCCGGTGTTGAGATATGTACCGACCGCGTAGCGATCGGGCTTGGGCGCGCTGGAACCACACGCGGCAGTGGAGATGACGAGGCCTGCGAGAAGAAGCGGCTTGAGCATGGGCGTTGACCTATCGCGTACGACCTGGCGCACGCACTGAATACGATCGGCCAGCGCGCATGATTCGCGCGCAACGCGTACTTGCCGCGCTTTGCTCGCAACGGCCTCGTTAAGCGCGTTCAGCGGCGCTTTTTCGCGGGCTTCTTCGCCGCGGGTTTCTTCGCCGCGGGTTTTGCCTTCGCGGTCTTCGCAGCAGCCTTCGTCGTCTTTGCGCTCTTCGCGGCGGGCTTCTTTGCGACGGGCTTCTTTGCTGCCGGTTGGCTCGCGGCCTTGGCTGTTGGCGTCGCAGCGATCGTGGGCTGGCGCGCAAAACGTCGACGACCGCCGCCGCCGCCACCACCGCCGCCACCGCCACCGCCACCGCCACCACCGCCGCCACGACCGCCGCCGCCACCACCGCCGCCGCCACCACCACCACCACCGCCACCGGCCATGCGGCGCGGGCCGCTGAGGTCTTCCGTGTCGCGATCGCGGCGCGTCTCCATCTCCGCGACGATGTCCGCGTCGTCCTGCGCGGTCAGCGCTTCCTGCGCCGCCGTGAAGATCTCGTCTTCTCGTTGGACGTGACCGCGATGTTGCTCGGCGAGGCGCTCGGCCACCTCGAGCAGCGCCTTGCCGGCACCCATGCGGGCGTCCGAATCGTCGAGCTGCTTGGCGCATTCGGCGACCGCGTTTTGCAGCGCGACCTGTGCGGGATGCTCGGCGGACAGCGCGGCGAGCGCCTCCGCGAGATCCGGCCGGCGCGTCGAGAGGCGAGGGAAGACGGAGCCTTCCTCGTCGAGGAAATGGCGCGTCACCGAGCGCTCGAAGTACGCGACGGCGTCTTTGACGACGTCGACATCAGAGTCATGTGGGCGACCGGCTGCGAGGCGGCGGGCCGCTTCCAGCAACTGCGACATCACGTCGTCGTGACGCCGGTGCGAGCGGTCCAGCTGTGAGAGGCAGGCCAGCGCCATAAGGGCCCTAAGGATCCACAGGTGAGGCAGGCCCGACCACTGTCCTCGGCGAAAAAACGCTGGTACACACTCACGACATGGCTCTGGAGAACGTCGTCATCATCGGTAGCGGTCCGGCTGCTCATACCGCCGCTATTTACGCCGCACGCGCCAACCTGACCCCGGTTCTGTTCGAGGGCTTTCTGGCCGGTGGCATCGCTGCCGGTGGGCAGCTCACGACGACGACGGACGTCGAGAACTTCCCGGGCTTCCCCGACGGCATCATGGGACCCGAGCTGACGGAGCGGTTCCGTGCGCAATCGGCGCGCTTTGGCACGCGGATCTTCACCGAGACCGTGACGTCGATCGACCTGTCGAAGCGCCCGTTCCGCTACAAGACCGACGAGCAAGAAGGCGAAGGCAAGGCAGTCATCATCGCGACTGGTGCGACCGCGAAGCGCGACGACGTGCCGGGCACGCGCGACGGCGAGCTCTGGCAGAAGGGCGTGAGCGCCTGCGCGGTTTGCGACGGCGCACTGCCGATGTTCCGCCAAAAGGCGCTGTTCGTCGTCGGTGGCGGTGACTCCGCGATGGAAGAGGCGAGCTTCCTCACGAAGTTTGCGTCGAAGGTCTACATCGTTCACCGCCGCGACGAGCTGCGCGCCAGCGCGATCATGCAAGAGCGCGCGAAGAAGAACGAGAAGATCGAGTTCTTGCTCTCGAGCAAGGTCACGTCGGTCGAAGGCGGCAACAGCGTCGAGGTTGTGAAGGTCCAGAACCTCAAGACGAACGAGGTGAAGTCGTATCCCTCCGCCGGCCTGTTCTTCGCGATCGGCCACATCCCGAACAGCGCGTTCTTGAACGGCCAGGTGAAGTGCGACGAGCAGGGCTACATCCTGACGACTCCCGGCACCACGCAGACCAGCGTCCAGGGCGTGTTCGCCGCGGGCGATGTCCAGGACAAGAAATACCGGCAGGCGATCACAGCGGCTGGCACGGGCTGCATGGCCGCGTTGGAAGCCGAGCACTTCCTCGCCTCGCACTAGCGCTCGTACTCGTACTCGTGCTCGTGCTCGTGCTCGATGGGTCGCTGTTCGCGCGCCCGATCGGACTTGCCGTCAAGGCATTGCGCGGCTTTGTCCGGGGGTAGCGTGAATCGACCGGAAGTTTCGGACGGCACCGTGAAAGCGACGGCTGGCAGGCCGCGGAAACGCCTGCGACCAGGCTAGATGGCCGAAGATCGTGGACACGTGTTCGAGCACGAGCACGAGCACGAGCACGAGCACGGGAATAGGAGCTTTCCGGCCCCCGGTTCCCCACCCGTGATCCCCCACGGGACGGTGCCATGTCACACTCGGTGTATCCGATGACCCGCGAGCCTCATCCTCCGTATCGCGAGTCGGGCCTGACCAAGGTCCTTGCCGTGCTGCTTCTCGTCGTAGCCGGCGCACTCGTGTTCACGGTTTATCAGCAGCGCAAACAGCGCCAGCAGCAAGTCATAACGAACTACGAGCCGAGGCCCATCGCGCAGCGGCCCGACGACAAGCTCGGCGCCGACGAGCAGGGAACGATCGATATCTTCGAGAAGTTCTCGCGCTCCGTCGTGAACGTCACGAGCATTCACACCGCGCGCAATCGCATCACGCTCGACGTCACCGAGATTCCGCAGGGCACGGGCTCCGGCTTCGTGTGGGACTCGCAGGGCCACATCGTCACGAACTTCCACGTCGTGCAGTGCGGCCAGGACATGAACGGCGGCGTGCAGCCGTGCGAGCGTGCGAACGTCACGCTCAACGACGGCACGCAGTACCCGGCGACGATCGTCGGCGTTGCGCCCGACAAAGACGTCGCGGTGCTGCACATCGATGCGCCCGCTGGAAAGCTCGTCCCGATTCCCGTCGGTGAGAGCGCGCATCTGAAAGTCGGCATGAAGGTGCTCGCGATCGGCAATCCGTTCGGTCTCGATCAGACGCTCACGACCGGCGTGATCTCGGGCCTTGGCCGCGAGATCAAGAGCGTGTCGGGCCGGCCGATCAGCGACGTGATTCAGACCGACGCGTCAATTAACCCCGGCAACTCCGGTGGTCCGCTGCTCGACAGCGCCGGTCGCCTCATCGGCATCAACACCGCGATCTACAGCCCGACGGGCGCGTGGGCCGGCATCGGCTATGCGGTTCCGGTCGACACCGTGAACATGATCGTTCCGCAGCTCCTGAAGTTCGGAAAAATCACGCGGCCGGGCCTCGGCATCAACATCCTCAACGACCAGACGGCGCAGCAGAACAACATCGACGGCGTCGTGATCTCGCAGGTGATGCCCGGTGGCGCCGCCGACCGCGCGGGCCTCAAGGGGATGGAATCGGTCGGTGGCGGCGGCGTGCGCGTGAACGACATCATCGTGTCGATCGACGGCAAGGACGTTCATAAGTCGATGGATCTGTTCAAGGCCATCGACGCCCATAAAGTGGGCGATACCGTCGACGTCACTGTGAACAATCCGGGCTCCGGACGCCGCACGGTCAAGGTAACATTGCAAACAATCCAGTGAGCCGACGCGCACGCGCTGCAGTTAAAGCCGAGCCCGTAATCGAGCCGCCGCCCGCACCGCGGCCGCATCACTATCGCGACACGATCTTTCGCCGGCTGCGCTCGTTCGCGGCCGAGACGTTCTTCGAAGGATTGTCGTTCGCCGGCCGCATGACGCCGATGGCGAATCCGAAGCGCCACGGCATCGAGGTCGAGCGCGACGTCATCTACGGACCGCATCACGACTGGAACCTGCTCGACATCTATCGCCCGGTGACGCGGCCAAAGCCGTGGCCGGTGATCTTCTACGTGCACGGCGGGGCGTTTCATCTCCTGTCGAAGGACACGCATTGGCTGATGGGCCTCGTGTTCGCGCGCTTCGGCTATCTCGTCGTCAACATCAGCTATCGGCTCGCGCCGAAGCATCCGTATCCGGCGGCGATCGAAGACACGTGCGCCGCGTATTGCTGGATGGCCGAGCACATCGAAGAGCTCGGCGGCGATCCGAATCGCGTCGCCGTCGCGGGCGAATCGGCCGGCGGCAATCTCGTCACCGCGCTGACGCTGGCCGCGTGCCAGCAGCGTCCGGAGCCGTGGGCGCGCGCTGTTTACGACTCGGGCATCGTGCCGCGTGCGTCACTGCCGTTCTGCGCGATGCTCGAGGTCTCGCATCCCGAGCGATTCAAAGAGCGCCGCAAAGCAGCGGGTCGCGGCCTGCCGTTCTGGATCGATGGAATGCTTCGCGATGCCTCGTCGTCTTATCTCCACGGCCATGCGCGCGACGCAGGACCCGAGACCGAATTGGCCGATCCCCTGCGCGTCATCGAAAATGCAGCGGGCGTTCCTCATGAAGAGCACTTCCCGCGCGGGCTGCCGCCGTTTTTTGCGCCCGTCGGTACGAAAGATCCACTGCTCGACGACACGCGCCGCCTCGAAAAAGCGCTCGCACAACTCAACGTGCCCTGCGAAGCGCGTTATTACCCGGGCGGCATTCATGCGTTCCACGCGATGGTCTGGAATCCGACCGCGCGCCGCTGCTGGCGCGACGCCCTCGCGTTCCTCGATCGCCACGTTCGGTAGGCAGGCGTGACTCCTCCCAAGCGGCAGCTCGGGCTCGGGATCACGGCGGCGATCGTCGTCGCGAACATGATCGGCACCGGCATCTTCACGAGTACCGGGTTCTCGGCGAAGGCGCTCCACGATCCCAAGACAATTCTGCTCTCGTGGGTGATCGGCGGCGTGGTCGCGCTCGCCGGCGCCGCTTGCTACGCCGAGCTCGGCACGATGTACCCGCGCGCCGGCGGCGAGTACGTCTACTTGCGCGAGGCGTATCACCCGGCGCTCGGCTTCATGAGCGGCTGGGTTTCGATGACCGCGGGCTTCTCGGCGGCAATCGCGAGCGCGGCCATCTCGTTCGGCAGGTACCTCACCGCGCTCGTCAACCAGATGGGTTACGAGATGCCGTTCTCCGCGAGTTACGTCGCCGCGATCCTGATCCTGCTCGTCACGCTGATGCATTCGTTCGACACGAAGGTCGGCGGCCGCCTGCAAGAAGTCTTCACGATCTTGAAGGTCCTCTTGATCGTCGTGTTCATCGTGCTCGGCCTTCTGTCGGGCAACGGCAACTGGGACAACTTCAAGACGCAGGACGGCGGCTTCTCGAATCTCTTCACGACGCCGTTCGCGATCACGCTCATGTACGTCTCGTTCGCGTACTCCGGCTGGAACGCAGCCGCGTACATCGCAGGCGAGGTCGACAAGCCGGAGCGGACGATTCCGCGGGCGCTGCTGCTCGGCACCGGCGCCGTGATGATCCTCTACGTGCTGCTCAACGTCGTCTACTTCTACGCGGTGCCGTCGGATGTGCTCGCCGGTCCGCGCGATGGTTTCGATCCCGTCATCGAAGTCGGCAACAAGTCCGCCGTCGCGTTGTTCGGGCAGAGCGGCGGCAACCTCATCACGAGCCTCATCGCGCTCGCGCTCATCTCCGCGGTCAGCGCGATGATCATGGCCGGCCCGCGCGTGTACGCCGCGATGGCGGAGGATCACGCATTGCCCAAGCAGCTCGCGTGGTACTCGAAGCGCGGTGTGCCCACCGTGGCGGTCGCGGCGCAGGGCGTTCTCGGCATCGCGTTCGTCCTCGTCGGCGATCTCGGCGGGCTGATTCGCTTCGCCGGCTTCACGCTCGCGGTGTTCGCCGCCCTCACGGTCGGCGCGCTGTTCATCTTGCGAGAAGTGCGCGGCATGAAGGGCGCGTACAAGACTTTCGGCTACCCCGTGACGCCGATCGCATTCATCGCGGTCTCGTGTTGGATTGCGTATGCGCAGTTCAAGCAGAACCCGAAGGAGCTGCTCGTGGTTCTCGGCGTTCTCGTCGCGGGCGGGCTGGTTTATCTCGTCACCGTGAAGCCTCCACCGGCGAAGAAATTGCCGGAAGCCAGAGTGCATAGCGAGTGATAGGCTTTGCGGATGCGGCGCGCCGCATTCGCCGTGACTCTGGCCGTCGCTAGCGGAGCGCTTGCTGCTCCCGCTGCGCAGGCACCGCTCACGTGGGCGGATTGGGTGGGCGATTGGTCGGGAAAGGTGACGTGGAAGGGCTGCGCGATCGATGAGGACAAGAAAGTCTCGCTGCCTCTCGACGCAACCGACGGCTCGATCGCCATTGACCTGACGTCGGCCGGCGGCTCGCTCGGCACGATGGGCCTCGCGGAGGACGGCGCCGGCTTCGCGGCGAAGCAGGGCGACATTTCGCTGAAGCTCTCGCGCAGCGACAAGGGCCTCGAGCTCGCGGTCGATCTGGATTCAGGCTGCCAGCTGCGCGGCACGTTGACGCGGACGAGCGTCGGCATCCCCGCGTGCGACCAGCTCGCCGCGTGGTCCCGCATCGAGCACTCGTGCACGAAGCTGACGAGACCACCGCTCGAGAATCCATCGCGGCTCGCGCGTCAGCGTGCCGAATGGTCAAAGGCGAAAGGCGATGCACGCGACAAGTTGGCCGCGAAGTGCACCACCCGTGCATCCCGCGTCCAAGCCGAGCTCGTCGACATCGGCTGCGCGCCGAACCCAGACCCGAACGTCGGCATGCGCGGTGCAGAGTGCCAGGCATTGCGCGGCGTGTCGGCCCGCGTTCAACGGTGCTCCAATGTTCCATTCGACGTGCGTACAAGCCTCGAGCGGGAGGTCGTCGTCCTCGTCGCGGCGATGCAAGGTGCCGATCAGGCATCGATTCCTGTCGTCGACGCGGAGTGCAAGCGCGCGAGAGAGAAGCTGTTCGCGATCGCACAGCAGGCCGGCTGCCCCCCCTAACGAAAACGCAACTGGAATAGCGGTCGGGATGTCTCATGTTTGCGTATGAGACTCATGGCGGATGACCCGGCGATGATGTTGCGGGCCGGCCCCGGAAGCGTAGCTCCGTGGGTGCGTTGGCTCGTCGGAAGCGCGTGTGTGATCACGGTGCTCGCGCTGTGGGTCGGTGGACGGTTGCTCGTTCACGAGCTCGCCTGGTTCGACGAGCAGTCGCAGGGCCAGTTCTGGATGCGCAACGGCGTGGCGCTCATGGCGATGTTCGCGATCGCGCTCGCGATGCTGCCGGGCTCGCGCCTGTCGCGCTTCATTCAAGCCGCGATTGCAATGCCGTTTCTGCACGCAGGGCTCGTCGTCGTCGGCTGGCTCGTCTGGCAGCACGAGCTCCCGATGCTCTCGAACATGAGCGACGGCCGAGCACTCGCCTCGTGGTTCCCGTTCTCGACCGTCGTGCTCGTGGCGATTCCCGCGACGGCGCTCGTCGCCGCGGTGATCGCACGTCGTCGCAAGAACGAGTGGCCGCACGCGTTCACGATGCTCTCGCTCTCGCTGCTGCTCCTCGTCGGTTTGTGGATGCCGATCGCGCTCGGGCTGTTCGGGCAGTCGGAGTACGACACGTGGATTACGAACCAGGAGGCCGCAGCGTGGAATCGCTACGCCGAGATGCTCTTGCCGCACCCGGTGCGCATGACGATGCTCGTTGTGATTCCGCCGGCGATCCTCGCGATCGCATACACGACGCTCGCGGTGCGCCGCCCGAATTGGGTCCGCGATCATCGCAAGGGACTCATCACCGCAACGTGCGTTCTCCTCGGCGTCGCGTTCTTGTTTCGGCTCGGCGCGCCCGCGAGACCGATGGTCCTCTACTCGAACTTCGTGCCGCTGCTCCTCGTCGGTGTGCTCGTCTCCGTAAGCGCGCTGCTCGTGCTCGCACTGTCGATGCTCGTGCGTGGCTATGGTCTGCGCCGCCGGTTCGCGTCGCGCGAGCGCATCGTCGGCGTCGTACACGCGGACGGCACCGAGCCCGTGTTCGGTCTCGAGATTCCGAGCTGGCTGCGTGGCCCGCGTCTGCTCCAGCGCACGTTCTCGATCAGCACGTCGCAGGGACCGATCCCCGTGACGGGCGCCGAGCTCATCGCGCCGTTGCCGGTCACCACCACGCTGCTCGGCCGCGATGAAAACCTCGGCCTGATCCATCCTGGTGACACGGTGATCGTGGCCGGTCAAACCCAAGATGAAGGTGGGCCGTTCCGTTCATCGGGCGCACCGCTCGCAGGCTCGCTCTACGTTGCGCCGGCGGACGTCGAGCGCGCTGGCCTCGTGAGCGCGGGCCTTGCGATGTGGCGGCCTTGCGTCGCGTATCTGTTGATCGCCACGGCGGTCGCGCTCCCG
>JADMIO010806524.1_pt1 | contig 28423 bp, 25 predicted proteins | sample 8958161 | NCBI WGS metagenome assembly JADMIO01 (sample SAMN16585339, study PRJNA669376) | soil metagenome | isolation source: Crop rotation soil | place: USA: Cullars Rotation, Alabama | collected 2011 | reverse complement strand
TTCCGATCGCGATGGAGGAGAAGCTGCGCTTCGCCATCCGCGAGGGCGGCCGCACGGTTGGCGCCGGCGTCGTCGCAAGCATCATCGAGTAACGCGGCGACAGATGAGGCGTCATGCCCGGGCTTGACCCGGGCATCCATCCTTAAGCGAAAAGATGGATCGCCGGGTCAAGCCCGGCGATGACGGCCGGTGAGACGGGGAGGGGCAGATGATCGTCACCACCACCAACGACGTGGCTGGCTATCGGATCGTGCAGCATCTGGGCGTGGTGCGCGGCATCACGGTGCGCTCGCGTAGCGTGATCGGCAACATCGGTGCCGGCATCCAGTCGCTGTTCGGTGGCAACATCACGATCTACACCAACCTCGCGGAGAAGGCGCGCGAGGAGGCTTTCGAGCTGATGGTGCAGCACGCCGCCTCGGCCGGCGCCAATGCCGTCATCGCCATGCGCTACGACGCCAACGAAATCACCGATGGCATCACCGAGGTGCTGGCCTACGGCACGGCGGTGAAGGTCGAGCCCGCTTGAGCGGGTTCCGGCGCTGGCGGCTTGCCAGCGCGCCGGGCTTGATGCAAAAACCAAATCGCCTGCAGGAGTGTAGCTCAATGGCTAGAGCACCGGTCTCCAAAACCGGGGGTTGCAGGTTCGAGTCCTGCCACTCCTGCCAATAAATTCAACGGCTTGTAGCCGAATTTCCGGCCTGGCAAGGTCAGTTTACGTTCCCCATCATCCTCGCGGGGTGAACTGGCGCAGATCGTCGATGCCGGCTGCCTTTTCCAGCTCGGCCAGGTGCGCGGCGGTTTTCTCGAAACCGTCCTCGCCAAAGTGCTGATGCTCCTGCTTCTCCATGTCTTCGCCGATCGCGTCAAATTCGTGGGGCGACACCACCGATCGCAGCTTGGGAAACAGGACAGTGTCTTCGCGCGCCGCGTGCGGGCGGTACATTGCGATGAACGCCTGCATTGCCGCGATGGTCTTGCGGCGAGCATCGCCATCGGGCCGGCTATCCGGCGCATGCTGAACAATCGTCTGCGTCACCCGGCGTCCGGCCTGGTGCTGTTGCAGCAGCGTTTCGACCAGGTCGGTCAATTGTCCAGCTTTGCGGAAGCGGGGAAAAATAAAATCCTCTTCCGACTTCTCGTGATAGTTCTCGATGAAATCCTGAATGACTTTGGCTGAATCGGCGATCACCTTGGGGTCGAAGTCCGCATTGGCGGCAAACTTCTGCATCGCGGCTTCATAGATCAGCAGCACGCGGTCCAGCACACCGTGCTCGCGCATCAAATCTTCCGGCGGTGTGACGTCCACCATCTTCCGCTGGCCGGCGTGTTTGGTCTTGTGGTGTTTGTCTTCGGCGGTGGCCGGAGTAACCAAAGCAACGGAAGAGACGGCAAGGCCGGCCTGCAATATGAGCCGGCGCGGTGGTTGGTTCAGTTCGAACGACATGATGCGCTCCTGGGGCGCCCCCATTTGTGGAACAGCGATCGTTGCGTTTCGCCCGGCGCGGTTTGGCGCGCCTAGTGTGGCGGATTTGAAGTTCCTCCTATTGCCGAAGCACCTTCAGCGAGGAACTTCAAATCCGCCACACTAGAATCATATAGTTGCTAGTGTCCCTTTGATTCCGAAGTTCGCTCCGAACTTGCGGCGAGTAATGGCGAACTTCGGAATCGGGACACTAGCGTTGCCAGGCCCTTTCACTTTTTTGCTGATAATCGTGGAATGCCTTGCTCAGGCCGCCCAACACCTCGGCCGCCGTCTCGAACATCGCCTTGCATTGTGGCTCGTCGATCTTGGCGATGTCCTCCCGGAGGTGGTCGCGAATGCCCTGGAGTTGTTGCTCCATCTTCCGGACGTGATCGTTGGGGGTCGTCATGGCCTGGCTCCCGATCTTCTGCGGACAAACGTGACGCAAGCCTTGTAGGTTCCCCTCAATCAGGGAGGAGGCGCGGGTTTCGCCATGAGCCATGCCGGCAGCGTTCGCGAGGTTTTCGCGGCATTCCTGAAATTGGGCCTCACCTCTTTCGGCGGCCCGGTGGCGCATATCGGTTACTTCCGTAACGAGTTTGTCGAGCGGCGCAAATGGCTCGATGACAAGACGTATGCCGATGTCGTTGCGCTCTGCCAGTTCCTGCCCGGACCGGCGAGTAGCCAGGTCGGCATCGCCATCGGTCTGTCGCGCGCGGGATATCTCGGCGCGCTGGCAGCGTGGACGGCGTTCACCTTGCCCTCCGCGATCGCGCTTGTGCTGTTCGCCTACGGGTTGGCCACGTTTGGCAGCGCTTCGGGCAGTGGATGGCTGCACGGTCTGAAAGTCGCCGCCGTGGCCGTGGTCGCCCACGCCGTTCTTGCAATGATGCGTTCGCTCATCACGGATCGCGAACACGCCACGCTTGCGGTGCTGGCCACCGCCATCGTTCTCGCGGTGCCGACAGCCTGGGGGCAGATCGCCGCGATCCTGGTCGGCGCGCTGGTTGGGCTGATCGTCTTGAAGGCCAAAGCGCCCACGGGTCACGTCGCGTTGCCCCACACGGTGAGTCGCACCGCCGCGATCGTTGCGTTGGTTTTGTTCGCGGCGTTGCTTGCCGGGCTGCCGCTGCTGCTGACGATTTTTCCCAACCACGGGCTTCGTGTGTTCGAAGCATTCTATCGCGCGGGCTCTCTGGTGTTCGGCGGCGGCCACGTGATCTTGCCGCTCCTGCAAGCGTCCGTGGTGCCGCCCGGCTGGGTGACGAACGATGCGTTCCTGGCCGGTTATGGCGCGGCGCAAGCGGTGCCGGGACCGCTTTTCACCTTTGCCGCTTATTTGGGCGCCGTGATGGATCCGCAACCCAACGGCTGGGCGGGAGCGGCGCTGTGTCTTGTGGCGGCGTTCTTGCCGTCGTTTCTGCTGGTCACGGGAGCATTGCCGTTCTGGGATATTTTGCGGCGCCAGGATTGGGCGCGGTCCGCGCTCGGCGGCTTGAACGCCGCCGTCGTGGGCCTTCTTCTCGCGGCGCTCTACAACCCGGTCTGGACAGCCGGCATCCTCGATGCGCGTGACTTTGCGCTCGGTGTCACGGCTTTTCTGCTGCTCTTCACGTGGCAAACGCCGCCGTGGCTTGTTGTCATGCTTTGCGCGCTGGGCGGCGAGGTCTTGAGCTACGCTTGATGGCGACGGGCCCGCGCGAATCGATGTTCGCTCAATTGCGATTGGCTGCCGTGCCGATTAGCGGCTGCGCCCCGCGCTGCGTGTCACGACGACGGCCAGTGCTGTCCGCGCGAAGCCGTACGATCTCTCCGGTCCTGGCGAGACGCCCGGCGACGCTTCTCCGGCGCCGGCGTGTTGCTGCTCATCGGCACAGATTTGAACTTCGTGCGATCCTCGTCCTTGCTCACTTCGCCGGACGCAAGCGGGCAGCCGGAGCGGCCGTGCGCGAGCAGTTGCCCGGCCATCGAAGCGGCGCCGTAGCGTTCGGAGAAGGTGCAGCCGTGGTCGGGCACGACACCGATCCGCACCTGATCGAGTCCGTCGACGCCGAGCGCTGCGGCCGACTTGGGGGTCAGGTCGATGATGCGGCCGCGAACGTAGGGCCCGCGGTCGGTGATCTTGACCACGGCGGAGCGGCCGGTTCGCTTGTTGACCACCTCGACCAGCGTGCCGAGCGGCAAAGTCTTGTGGGCTGCGGCGAACGCTGCGTGGTTGATGCGCTGGCCGGTCGGCCCGTACTGGCCGCCGGAATCGTTCGGGCCGTAAATCGAGGCAATGCCGGTCTCGTAAAAGGCATCGACCGGGGCGGTCGACACCAGCGCCGCGACGGCAGCAACGGCGCCGACTGCGGCGCATACATGAACCCGTCTCATGGTTCTCCCCCCCACTGGGAACAGCGAGACGCACGAGCACGGCCACGAAGCTGAAGGGCTGTGCGAGAACGCCGACTGCAAACCGTTCAGACCGGCTCACGAGTAGACAAACAGAGTTAACGAAAGCTTGATGCCCCGGCCGGCCGGGACGGAGGCGGTGCCCGAGTGGACGCGAGGATGGCCCCGGAAGGGCCAAGCATGCCTTTAAGGCCGCCACACAAGCGGTTGAATTATCTGGCGAAGCTGCGTTCGGCTTGACGCCGCGGCCGGGCCGTTCTAGGAACCCGCCATCGCCTGCGGCCCGGCAACGGACTTCCGCGGCGAACGTATCCCCAAAAATGGATCGGCTGCCGATTCCATCCTTAAAGGTTGGGCGGCGCCTCGCTATTTGAAGTCACCATGGCCAAGATCAGCCCGTTCAAGTTCCTGCAAGAGGTGCGTGCCGAGGCCGACAAGGTCACCTGGCCGACGCGGCGCGAGACGCTGATCACCACCATCATGGTGTTCGTCATGGTGGCGCTGGCATCGATTCTGTTTCTGGTCGCCGATCAGGTCATTCGCATCGTCATCACTTTCATCCTCGGGATCGCAGGCTAGGCGATCGGCGCTCTCAGACGAGCAACGCACATGGCAAAACGCTGGTACATCGTCCACGCCTACTCGAACTTCGAGAACAAGGTCGCCGAATCCATCCGCGAGCAGGCCAAGCAGCGCGGGCTGGAGGATCTGTTCGAGCAGATCATGGTGCCGAAGGAGAAGGTCACCGAGGTGCGCCGCGGCCGCAAGGTCGACACCGAGCGGAAGTTTTTCCCGGGCTACGTCCTGGTCAAGATGGACCTGACCGACGAGGCCTACCATCTGATCAAGAACACGCCGAAGGTCACCGGCTTCCTCGGCACCGACAAGAAGCCGATGCCGATCGCCGACGCCGAAGCCGAGCGCATCCTGCATCAGGTGCAGGAGGGCATCGACCGGCCGAAGCCTTCGGTGTCTTTCGAGGTCGGCGAGCAGGTGCGCGTCTCGGACGGGCCGTTCGCTTCGTTCAACGGCACGGTCGAGGAGGTCGACGAGGGCCGCTCGCGCGTCAAGGTCGCGGTTTCGATCTTCGGCCGGGCCACCCCGGTCGAACTGGAATTTACGCAGGTCGAGAAGGTATAAGCAGCCTGTCGTGAAGGCATGGCCGCCGCCGGCGGTCATGAAGGCAAGTCGTGGGAGGCAAGGGCGGTCGCCAGCCGCTTGAAGCCGCAACCACTAACAGGAGTGACGCATGGCAAAGAAAGTCACCGGATTCCTCAAATTGCAGGTACCGGCCGGGGCGGCAAACCCCGCGCCGCCAATCGGACCTGCGCTCGGCCAGCGCGGCCTCAACATCATGGAGTTCTGCAAGGCGTTCAACGCGCAGACCCAGAAGATGGAGAAGGGCGCGCCAATTCCCGTCGTCATTACAATCTACGCGGACCGTTCCTTCACCTTCGAGATGAAGACGCCGCCGATGTCGCACTTCCTCAAGAAGGCGGCCAAGCTGGAAAGCGGCTCCAAGACTCCGGGCCGCGAGGTGGTCGGCTCCGTCACCAAGGCTCAGGTCAAGGAAATCGCCGAGACCAAGATGAAGGATTTGAACGCCACCACCATTGAAGCGGCCATGCGCATGGTCGAAGGCTCGGCCCGTTCCATGGGTCTCCAGGTGAAGGAGTAAGCGCCATGGCGATCGGAAAACGCACCAAGAAGATCCGCGACGGCCTTGATCCTGCCAAGGCCTATCCGCTTCCCGAGGCCGTGAAGATGGTCAAGGAGCGCGCCAAGGCGAAGTTCGACGAGACCATCGAGATCGCGATGAATCTCGGCGTCGATCCCAAGCACGCCGACCAGATGGTTCGCGGCGTGGTCACGCTGCCGAATGGCACCGGGCGCTCGGTCCGCGTTGGCGTGTTCGCCCGTGGCGCCAAGGCCGACGAGGCCAAAGCCGCCGGCGCCGACGTGGTCGGCGCCGAGGACCTGGTCGAGAAGGTCAACGGCGGCAACATCGAGTTCGATCGCTGCATCGCCACGCCCGACATGATGGGTCTGGTCGGCCGCCTCGGTAAGGTGCTGGGCCCGCGCGGCCTGATGCCGAATCCGCGCGTCGGCACCGTCACCATGGACGTCGGCAAGGCGGTGAAGGACGCCAAGGGCGGCTCCGTCGAGTTCCGCGTCGAGTCTGCAGGCATCCTGCAAGCCGGTGTCGGTAAGGCCTCGTTCTCCGAAGACAAGCTGGTGGAGAACATCAAGGCGTTCACCGATGCCGTGAACAAAGCCAAGCCCTCGGGCGCCAAGGGCCACTACATCAACCGCGTGTCGATCTCGTCGACCATGGGGCCGGGCGTGAAGGTGGACATGGCGACGCTCGGGATGACCAGCGGCAGCCAGCAGCACTGACCCGCAGCGACATTCCGCGAACGATCAAGGCCGGGCTCGCGCCCGGCCTTTTTCATGCGGATCAGCATGATCGTTAGACCAATCTCCGTTCGCCCCCGCGGAAGCGGGGGCCCAGGCTTGGCTGCAAAAACCGGGTTCCCGCTTCCGCGGGAACGAACGGAATATGCTTCAAGGCAAGTAATCGAATTCTAGGGGCGTCAGCCCGCCATCGCCTCGGCGTAGCGCACGTCGATCACCGTGCTGCGGCGCATGTCGCGCACATGCGTGGCCGATTCGAACGGTGTGGCGCGGTGCATGGTGCAGCGATTGTCCCAGATCACGAGGTCGCCGAGCCGCCATTGGTGCGCATAGACAAAGCGCGGCTGCGTTGCGAAATCGAGCAGCTCACGAAGTAGCACGCGGCCTTCCTCGACCGGCCATCCGAGAATGTGCGAGGCATGCGAGGCGATGTAGAGCGCCTTGCGCCCCGAGCCCGGATGCCGCCGCACCAGCGGATGCTGCGCCGGCGGCCGGTCTTTGCGCTCCTGTTCGGTCGGGGTGTAGCCGCCGAGCTTTGAGCGCGAATGCCAGATCGAATGCTCCGCGACCAGGTTCTCGATCTTCGTCTTGGTCTGCTCCGGCAGCGCGTCATAGGCCGCGCGGGTGTCGGCGAATTGGGTGTCCGCGCCGGATGGTGGAATGATGCGGGCGTGCAGCATCGACCAGGTTGCTGATTTCTGCCGGAACGAGCTGTCGGTGTGCCAAAGCTCATTGCCTTGCCGGTAGGCGCGCCGCTGGTCGTCGAGCGGCAGGATCTGGCCGCTCTCGTCGAGATTGGAGACATCGAAAATGTTGCGGTTCTGGATGCGCGGCGGCGCTAGCGGCCCGCCATCCTGCTTGTGCGTCAGCGGCGACACTTCGAGCGGTCCATAGAGACTCGCGAATCCGCTCTGCTTGTCGTCGTCGAGCCTTTGGTTCGGCAGCACGCAGACGGCGTATTGATCCATGGCGCGCTCGATCGCGTCGCGGGTCGCTGCATCGATGCCGGTGGCGAGGTCGACACCTTCGATCTCACCGACGAACAGCGGGTGCAGTTGCCTGATGGTGATGGCCATGGCGAGCCTCCGGTTGCGCCAGTCTATTGCATCCTGATGCCGGCGTCGCGATCCCTTGCTCACCGGGCGGGCAATCATCGTCCGGGAGTTTGCCGAAGGCCGGGGCGCACTTGCTTCCGGTTCCGTTTGCCCGCCTGCGCCTGACCGATGTCTGATATCGTTGTGATCGCTAGAATCACAACGATATTTCACGAGAGGATTGACGGAGATCAACCGTCATTAGCTTCCCTCTTGTAGTCAAATTTATAAGGAGACTCCGATGCAGATTTTAAATTGCGGCCTTTTCCTCGCGCTGATTGCCTCCGCCGCAAGTCTAGCGGGGCCTGCGGTAGCGCAGTCACGTCCGGATACCAATCGCCTGTCCTGCGCTGCGGCCCAAGCGCTTGTGACGAAGCATGGGGGAATCGTGCTGAGCACAGGCCCGTCGCTCTTCGATCGCTACGTGACCTCGCGCGCGTATTGCCCGACTACCGACCGGACCGAAGCCGCCTTTGTGCCGACAACCGACAACCGGCAGTGCTTTGTCGGCTATACTTGCAGAGATCGTGACGGGGGCGACAAATAGATTGTACGTCCTGGGTCTATTGCATCTTGATGCCGGCGTCGCGGATCACCTTGCCCAGCCGCTCGTGATCGTCGGCCACCAGCTTGCCGAACGCCTCGGGTCTGCTTGTGGTGATCTCCACGCCTTGGGCTGCAACCTTCTGCACCACCTCAGGCGCCTGCGCCGCTTTGACCAGTTCCTCGTTCAGCTTCTTGACGAGCGGGGCCGGCGTGCCAAGCGGCGCCATGATGCCGTGCCAGACCACAAGCTCGACGCTGGGGAAGCCGGTCTCGGCCATGGTGGGGACGTCGGGCAGCGTCGGCGAGCGCTTGCGGTCGGTCCAGCCGAGCACGCGCAGCTTGCCGGCCTGCACCTGGCCGATGGCCGACACGTATGAGGCGAACAGCAGATCGACACTGCCGGCGGCGAGATCGGTGACCGCGGGCCCGGCGCCGCGATACGGCACATGGGTGAACGGCGCGCCGGAGGCCGCCTTCAGCATTTCGCCGAGGACATGTCCGCCAGAGCCGACGCCCTGCGACGCAAAGTTCAGGCCGCCTGGCTTGGTCTTGGCCATGGCGACCAGATCCTTGACGGTTTTTGCCGGCGAAGATGCCGGCACCACCAGCACGCTCGGGAATGCGCAAAGCGGTGTGATGGGCTGGAAGTCTTTTACCGGATCGAAGCGGACATCGGTCAGCGCCGGCATGATGGCAAACAGGCCGTTGTTGGACAGGAACAACGTGGTGCCGTCCGGCGCCGCCTGCTTGAACGCGATGGCTGCAGGCACGCCGCCACCGCCGCCGCGGTTGTCGATCACCACACTGACCTTGAGATTCTCGGAAAGCTTTTCGGCGACGAGCCGCGTCACCGTGTCGGAGCTGCCGCCCGGCGGGAACGGCACGATGATGGTGATCGGGCGCGAAGGAAAGTCTGATTGTGCGACGGCAGGCGCCGCGACCGAGACGATCGAGAAAACGAAAGCCCAAGCGATCGAAGTGATCGACATTCTCATCGTGCCCTCCCCACCGTGCGCGTCACGACCGATTGGTCGTGAACCTCGCTTTGATAGCATAGATGCCGAATGCCAGCGCACCCGCACCCGCGGCGCTAGCCGGAGTGACGTAGCCAAAGCCCGCGGCCAGCAGCGCAAAAACAATCAGGCCGATTGCGCCGAGACCCATGCCGACGACCGTCGCCTGGCTCGGTGGACGCATGTACGACCGGTACGCAAAGAAGGTTGCGATCCCCAATATGGGAAAAAAGAGCACAAGATCGACGCGGATGTTGCAGTTCGCATCGCACAGGACGCCGGTAGCCACCAGACGTTCGTAGACAGCGTAGAGCAGCCACAGAATGGCCGCCACGATCACGGCCACGCGCGGCCGTTCCCATCCCAGCACCAGAAGGATCATGGCCATTATTCCGGCGACGATCACGAACAGGTTCATCGCGCTTCTCGCGCCTAAACCATGGATTCCGCGCCCCGAGCAGGCGGCGACCCGCGCGCCGCGAAAAACGCGTCGTTCGGTAAATAGCCATCCTGGTCTTTCGCCAGCGCTGCCTTGATGCGGAGCAGGAAATACATTTCCAGCGGTCCCTTGTTCTTGGCCTCCACGCTGCCCCGAGGCTCGAACTCGAACAGCTCCTTGGTGCGCTGATAGACCTGTTCTGAAACGTTGATCTTTCCGACAGCGCCCGCGGATTCCATCCGCGCCGCGACATTCACGGCGTCGCCCCAGACGTCGTAGATGTATTTTCGGCGGCCCACGACACCGGCGATCACCGGTCCGGTGTGCAGACCCACGCGCAAATCCCAGAGCGGCAGACGGAATTTTGCGCGATCCCGATTCATACGCGCGATGAGATGCTGCATCTCGAGAGCCGCGAGGCATGAGTCCACGGTGTGCGTCCGGCTGACCTCGGGAATGCCGCCTGCGCACATGTAAGCGTCGCCGATCGTCTTCAGCATCTCCAGGCCATGGCGTTCGGCAATTTCGTCCAAGGCGGAGAAAAATCCGTCGAGTTGCTCAATCAGCTCCTTCGGAGCCATGTTTTCTGCAAGCTTGGTGAACCCCACGAAATCGGCGAACAGGATCGTCGCAGAGTTGTAGAAGCGTGCCGATACGCGCTGATCCTCCTTGAGATCGTGGGCGATCGAAGCGGGAAATATCTTGCCGAGCAGGCGTTCGGACTTCTCGCGCTGATCTTGCAGCTCGTGTTTGGTCTGCTGCAATTGCAGCAGACTTCGCCGGAGCTCCAGCAGCGTGACGACCTGGCGCCCGAGCCGGCGCATGGCCTCGCCCTGCTCGAAGGTGATGCCGCGCGGCTCGAAATCGACAACGCACAGACTGCCGAGGCTATAGCCCTCCGGATTGATCAGCGGCATGCCGCAGTAGAAGCGAAGATGGGGTGGTCCCTGGACCACCGGCAGATGCGAGAAGCGGGAATCCTTGGTGAGGTCATCAACCACAAGCAGATCCGCGCCGGCCGCAGCCGTCGAACACATGAACATCTCGCGCGGCAGCGGCGCCTTGCTGGGCGGCATGCCACAGAGCGCCTTCGGCCAAAGATGGCTGTCGTCCATGAAGCTGATGATGGAGGCGGGGCACTGTGTGACCTGAGCCGCCAGCTCGGTGATTTCGTCGTAGGGTCGCTCGGGCTCCGACCCGAGCACGTCGTACGTCCGCAACGCCGCAAGGCGCTCGGCTTCGCGATCAGATGTCATACTCGCCCCTAGTTCCGGGCGCAAAATATCGCAAAGGCGAGGGCGGATCGAGACGGGTTGCAAGGCCTAGCGGGCAGCGGGCAACGTGTCGCAGTGAGACGGTGTTTCAGTCAGCAGCGGAAAACACCACGATGCGCGCAAGCCGAGTTGCTTTTGCAATTCCGCGGCGGCGCTATTTGGCCACGACGACATCGGTCGCGCCGAAATCGGTGCCCTTGAATAAAAGCGGTTCGGCAGTTTTGTTATCAGCACGTCCACTTCGCCGGTAGCCGCGCTGCTTTCCGGGCCACCATAACAATCCCAGTCTCAAGTTTGCTCATCGCCGAAATGAGCCGGGACGACGTTGCCTCAATCGCGCGCAGAAAGGTGTCACGCTCCGGCTCGTCCAGCAGGATTGCAACCAGGACCGACGTATCGATGACCATCAGTCGAAGTGACCGTGCTCGTTGTAACCAATGATTTCGTCTGGGCTCCGATCGTCGAGCACAGGTAGGCGTTTGACGCGTTCGACGATCTCATCGATGCCGCGCTTGAATTCCTCATAACTTTTGCGCTGCGGCTTCCGCCGCTCGCGGTCGACCTCGCGGCGTAGAACGTCGGTCAGGGTCTCGGTGATGCCCTGGCCGCGCCGGCGTGCCAGTTCGCGAACCAGCTTTTCCGTCTCCGCGTTCTTGATGTTCAGGGCCACTTGTCCCTCGCGATCTATATTCTTCCCATGTAGGTTTATTCTTTATTTTTCAACCATACGATGTGTCAAAGCGTGGCGAAGTTGGCAGAACGGCAATCCGAGAGAACGATCAAGCCGCGCTTTTCTTGCCCCACAATTCTGCCGTTGCGATCCGTGCGCCCTCGGAAAGCGAACGCAGCTTCGCCCACATGATGCTCGGGTGGACGCGCTGAGCGAATGGGCTCTGCGCAAAGCCGCAGTCGGTGCCGCCCAGCACGTTTTCGCGCCCGACGATGTTGGCGAGCCGCACCAGGCGCTGCGCCACCAGCTCCGGGTGCTCGACGATGTTGGTGGCGTGGCTGATGACGCCGGGAATGAGTTTCTTGCCTGCCGGCAACTTGGCGCTCTTCCACACCGTCCACTCGTGCTCATGGCGCGGATTGGCCTGCTCGACGCTGTAGGCGCCGACGTTCACCTGCAGCAGCAGGTCGACGATGTCCTTCAGCGGCACGTCGTAGGCGTGCGGGCCGTTCCAGCTTCCCCAGCAGATGTGATATCGCGAGCGCTCCGGCGGAATGCCCTTGAGCGCGTGGTTCAGCGCGTCGATGCGAAGCTGCGCCCAGGCGCGGTACTGCGCCTCGCTCATCGGCGGCACCATCCGCTCGTGCATGTAGGGCAGGAAGGCGTCGTCGATCTGCACATAGAGACCGGCATCGACAATCGCCTGGTATTCCTGGTGCAAGCAGTCGGCGAGCGCGAAAAGAAGCGCCTTCTCGTCGTCGTACACTTCGTTCTTGCAGCCGGGCAGGGCGCTCGCCGGTGCCACGACGGGGAGGAACGCGCCGGTCGCGTTGGCCTTGGCGGCGGCCGCCTTCAGCGTGGCGATGTCGCGTTTCACCGTGGCGTCGTTGTACTTGAGCGGAGCATTGACGACGAAGCGCTTGCCGAGCCGTGTGCCCAGTCCGGTGCTGCGGTTGTACTCGGCGTAGAACTCGGGGAACGCCCGCATATCCTGTCCTCCGCCGGCCGAGGACAGCGGATCCTTCATTTCTTCCGGCGTGGCTTCGCGGGTGCCGATGCCGCTGATGCGGTCGTGGACGTAGAACGCCCAGTTGCGGCCCTTGGAGAATTCGCCGTCGCTGACGATGTCGATGCCGGCTTCGACCTGCTGGCGCACGACGTCCTCGATCGAAGCTTTCAGGCAAGCCTCGTAGGCGGCCTTGTCGGTGGGCTGGCCGCTCTCGATGGCCTTGAGGAACTCGACGAGTTTTGGCGGCCGCACCAGGCTGCCGACGTGGGTGGTCAGGATGCGGTCGGCCATGAACATCTCCCCGGAGTGTTTTGAGAAATCACGCAATTCTAGCTGTCTCGCTCCGCGAGGAAAGCGCTTGGCTTTTGCGCTGCGAGCCGCTAGAAAGAGGCACGGGGCGTGCCGGCCTTGCTTTGTCGGTGCGCCTTTGCGCGCTTCTCGGAAACACCAGTGGTCAGGAACCCAATCCTTTTGGACTCCCTTAGGGACATCTAACAGGAAGGGGATCACGAAGATTGCTGTTTTTCAGCGAAGCCGCGTCCTGTCCAAGACTGCAGGCGCCGGCCCCCCAGCAATGGGACATCCGGCTTAATTGACGGCCTGCACAGACGGGTGAGGACGATTTCGCTCCGGGCGACCGGATGCGCAATCGGTTCGAACCGTTGGACCTGGAGCGGAGAAATCCGCGCCAGAGGCAGGGCACGAGCGTCGTCCCTGCCGCCGCACGTCGCGTCGATCGGGACGGCAGATCGCAACCGGCGGTCTGGGGTCCAGTGACGCCAGCCGCCAACCGGAGAGAGCTCGTGGAACGAGCGGCAAAAGCGGAGCAGGTGACGGAACTGAAGGAGGTCTTCAAGACCGCCAACACCGTCGTCGTCGCTCACTACGCCGGCCTCACGGTTGCCCAGATGCAGGTCCTGCGCAGGCAGGCCCGGCAGGCTGGCACCACCGTGAAGGTCGCCAAGAACCGCCTCGCCAAGATCGCTCTTGAAGGCACGGACGTCGCCAGCATCGGTTCCCTGCTGAAGGGGCCGACCCTGATCGCTTACTCAAACGATCCGGTTGGTGCGTCCAAGGTCGCCTCCGATTTCGCCAAGGGCCACGAGAAGTTCGTGATCCTGGGCGGAGCGATGGGCAAGACCGTGCTCGACCCGAACGGCGTCAAGGCGCTCGCTGCGCTTCCGTCGCTCGACGAGTTGCGGGCCAAGATCGTCGGCCTCATCCAGGCGCCGGCGACGAAGATCGCTCAGGTTGTCCAAGCCCCAGCGGCGAAGATGGCCCGTGTGGTCCAGGCCTATGCCAGCAAGAGCCAAGCTTAACCGAGGCTAGCAAACCCAAAACGGTTCGAACCGAATAAGGAACTTATCCATGGCTGATTTGTCCAAGATTGTTGACGAGCTGTCGAAGCTCACCGTCCTCGAGGCGGCTGACCTCGCCAAGATGCTCGAAGAGAAGTGGGGCGTGACGGCGGCTGCCGCGGTTGCGGTGGCGGCGGCGCCTGGCGCCGGCGGCGGTGCTGCCGCGGCGGAGGAGAAGACGGAATTCACCGTCATGCTGGCGGCGGCCGGCGACAAGAAGATCGAGGTCATCAAGGAAGTCCGGGCGCTCACGGGCCTCGGGCTGAAGGAGGCCAAGGACCTGGTCGAGGCCGCCCCGAAAGCGGTCAAGGAAGGCGTGAACAAGGAAGAAGCCGACAAGATCAAGGCCACCCTTGAGAAGGTCGGTGCCAAGGTTGAGTTGAAGTAATCGGTACCTATCTATGGCTTTCCCGGTGATGGCCCGGGAGTTGCAACAAAAATCGGTGATTTCGGGGTGGAAGCCCCGGAATCACCGTCTTTGCCGTGCAGCGGCAGGGTGAATGAGGCGGTTCGGCCCGGCCGAATCGTCTAAAAGTCAAGGTGTTGGCACGGTTGTCCAGATAGTCGCGATGATGGCGGCTTTCCGGAGAGTCGTCCTGGCGCCTCAATCGAGGACCGGCGGCCTGTTGAGCAGGGCCTGCCCGGACGAACACAGAGAGAGCACATGGCGCAGACGTTTATCGGTCGCAAGCGCGTAAGGAAGTTTTTCGGAAAAATTCAGGAAGTCGCAGAGATGCCGAACCTCATCGAGGTTCAGAAGGCATCGTATGACCAGTTTCTGCTGGTGAAGGAACCGGCCGGCGGCCGCCCCGACGAGGGTTTGCAGGCCGTATTCAAGTCGGTGTTCCCGATCCGCGATTTTTCCAACACCTCGCAGCTCGACTTCGTCGCCTACGAATTCGACCCGCCCAAGTACGACGTCGACGAGTGCCGCCAGCGCGGCATGACCTATGCGGCGCCGCTCAAGGTCAAGCTGCGGCTCATCGTGTTCGATGTCGATGAAGAGACTGGCGCCCGCTCCGTGAAGGACATCAAGGAGCAGGATGTCTACATGGGCGACATTCCGCTCATGACGAACAACGGCACGTTCATCGTCAATGGCACCGAGCGCGTCATCGTCTCGCAGATGCACCGTTCGCCCGGCGTGTTCTTCGACCACGACAAGGGCAAGACGCATTCCTCGGGCAAGCTTCTGTTCGCAGCCCGTATCATCCCGTATCGCGGTTCCTGGCTCGACATCGAATTCGACGCCAAGGACATCGTGCACGCGCGCATCGACCGCCGCCGCAAGATTCCGGTGACGTCGCTGCTGTTCGCGCTCGGCCTCGACGGCGAGGAAATCCTCAACACCTTCTACAAGCAGATTCCGTACAAGCGCCAAAAGGACGGCTGGCGCGTGCCGTTCGATGGCAACCGGCTCAAGGGCTACAAGGCGATCAATGACGTGGTCGACGCCGACACCGGCCGCGTGGTGGTTGAGGCCGGCCAGAAGATTACGGTCCGTCAGGCTCGCCAGCTCACCGAAAAGGGGCTCAAGGCGCTGCGCATGACCGACGAGGAGTTGCTCGGCCACTACATCGCCGAGGACCTCGTCAACGCCAAGACCGGCGAAATCTACGCCGAAGCCGGCGACGAGATCACCGAGAAGTCGCTCAAGGCGCTGATCGAGGAAGGCTACAAGGAAATCCCGATCCTCGACATCGATCACGTCAACGTCGGGGCGTACATCCGCAATACGCTTGCGGTCGACAAGAACATGACCCGCGAGGATGCGCTGTTCGACATCTACCGCGTGATGCGTCCCGGCGAGCCGCCGACGCTCGACACCGCGCAGGCGATGTTTAATTCGCTGTTCTTCGACACCGAGCGTTACGATCTCTCCGCGGTCGGCCGCGTCAAGATGAACATGCGACTGGACCTCGATGCGCCCGACACCATGCGGGTGCTGCGCAAGGAAGACATCATCGCGGTGATCCGCACCTTGCTCGATTTGCGCGACGGCAAGGGCGAGATCGACGACATCGACCATCTCGGCAACCGCCGGGTGCGCTCGGTCGGCGAGCTGATGGAGAACCAGTATCGTATCGGCTTGCTCCGCATGGAGCGCGCGATCAAGGAACGCATGTCGTCGGTCGACATCGACACCGTCATGCCGCAGGACCTGATCAACGCGAAGCCCGCGGCGGCGGCTGTGCGCGAGTTCTTCGGTTCCTCGCAGCTCAGCCAGTTCATGGATCAGACCAATCCGCTGTCGGAGATCACCCACAAGCGCCGCCTGTCGGCGCTTGGTCCGGGCGGTCTGACCCGCGAGCGTGCCGGCTTCGAGGTGCGCGACGTGCACCCGACCCACTATGGCCGCATCTGCCCGATCGAGACCCCGGAAGGTCCGAACATCGGTCTGATCAACTCGCTCGCCACTTACGCGCGGGTGAACAAGTACGGCTTCGTCGAGACGCCTTATCGCAAGGTGAAGGACGGCCGCGTCACCGATGACGTGAACTATCTCTCCGCGATGGAGGAGGGCCGCTACACGGTGGCTCAGGCCAACGCGTCAATCGACGCGCGCGGCAAGTTCACTGAGGAGATGGTGGTCTGTCGCCACGCCGGCGATGTGTTGCAGGTGCCACGCGAGAAGGTCGACTACATGGACGTCTCGCCGAAGCAGCTCGTTTCGGTGGCCGCGGCGCTGATCCCGTTCCTGGAGAACGACGACGCCAACCGCGCGCTGATGGGATCGAACATGCAGCGCCAGGCGGTGCCGTTGGTTCGCGCCGAGGCGCCATTCGTCGGCACTGGCATGGAAGGTGTGGTGGCCCGTGACTCGGGCGCTGCGATCGCGGCGCGCCGCACCGGCGTGATCGATCAAGTCGACGCGACCCGTATCGTCATCCGCGCCACCGGCGAGACCGATCCGGCCAAGCCCGGCGTCGACATCTACCGGCTGATGAAGTTCCAGCGCTCCAACCAGAACACCTGCATCAACCAACGTCCGCTGGTGAAGGTGGGCGACCACGTCAAGAAGGGCGACATCATCGCCGACGGTCCGTCGACCGAGCTCGGCGAACTCGCGCTCGGGCGGAACGTGCTGGTCGCGTTCATGCCGTGGAACGGCTACAACTTCGAAGACTCGATCCTGCTTTCCGAGCGGATCGTGAAGGACGACGTCTTCACCTCGATCCACATCGAAGAGTTCGAGGTGATGGCCCGCGACACCAAGCTGGGCCCTGAGGAAATCACCCGCGATATCCCGAACGTGTCGGAAGAGGCGCTCAAGAGCCTCGACGAGGCGGGCATCGTTTATATCGGCGCGGAAGTTCGCGCCGGTGACATCTTGTGCGGCAAGATCACGCCGAAGGGCGAGAGCCCGATGACGCCGGAGGAAAAGCTCCTGCGCGCCATCTTCGGCGAGAAGGCCTCTGACGTCCGTGACACCTCATTGCGGGTGCCGCCGGGTGTGCAGGGCACCGTCGTTGAGGTCCGCGTGTTCAACCGTCATGGCGTCGACAAGGACGAACGTGCCTTGGCGATCGAGCGCGAGGAGATCGAACGTCTCGCCAAGGACCGCGACGACGAGCAGGCGATCCTCGACCGCAACGTCTACGGTCGCCTCTCGGAGATGCTGGAGAATCGGCAGGGCATCGCCGGTCCGAAGGGCTTCAAGAAGGACTCGAAGATCACCAAGGCAGTGCTGGAAGAGTATCCGCGCGCGCAGTGGTGGCAGTTTGCCTCGCCGAACGACAAGCTGATGGCCGAGATCGAGGCCATTCGTAAGCAGTACGACGAGAGCAAGAAGGGTCTCGAGCAGCGCTTCCTCGACAAGGTCGAAAAGCTCCAGCGCGGCGACGAGTTGCCGCCCGGCGTGATGAAGATGGTCAAGGTCTTCGTCGCGGTGAAGCGCAAGATCCAGCCTGGCGACAAGATGGCCGGCCGCCACGGCAACAAGGGCGTGGTGTCGCGGATCGTGCCGATCGAGGACATGCCGTTCCTCGAAGACGGCACCCACGTCGACATCGTGCTCAACCCGCTCGGCGTGCCGAGCCGCATGAACGTCGGGCAGATTCTCGAAACGCACCTCGGCTGGGCCTGCGCTGGCCTCGGTCTGAAAATCGGCAAGGCGGTCGAGCTCTACAACTCCAAGGGCGACACCAAGCCGCTCAAGGAGATGCTCAAGAAGGTCTACGGCGACGACGACGACATCAAGTCGCTGTCGGAGGACAACCTGATCGAGCTCGGCCACAACCTTCAGCACGGCGTGCCAATCGCGACGCCGGTGTTCGACGGCGCCAAAGAGGCCGACATCGAGGGCATGCTCGACATGGCTGGCCTCGACCACTCGGGGCAGTCGACCGTCTATGACGGCCGCACCGGCGAGAAGTTCGATCGCAGCGTGACGGTGGGCTACATCTACATGCTCAAGCTCCACCACCTCGTGGACGACAAGATCCACGCCCGCTCGATCGGTCCGTACTCGCTGGTCACCCAGCAGCCGCTGGGCGGCAAGGCGCAGTTCGGCGGCCAGCGCTTCGGCGAAATGGAGGTCTGGGCGCTCGAAGCGTACGGCGCCGCCTACACGTTGCAGGAGATGCTGACGGTGAAGTCGGACGACGTGGCCGGCCGCACCAAGGTGTACGAAGCGATCGTTCGCGGCGACGACACATTCGAGGCCGGCATCCCGGAAAGCTTCAACGTGCTGGTCAAGGAAATGCGCTCGCTCGGGCTCAATGTCGACCTGCACAATTCCAAGCAGGCGCCGGGCGGCGGCACGGCGGAAGCGGCCGAGTAGGCGTTTTCAAACGGTGCGGGACGGCGAGGGCGCCGTTCCGCGGAGTGCGTGCTCCGGCAAGGTTAGCGGTTTCGGTACCGGGCACGCACAAAGCGAGAAGAACTTTTGACGGTCCGCGGGGCAGTCCCGCCTGAGATCGAGGAGAATGTGATGAACCAAGAAATCATGAATCTTTTCAGCCCGCAGGCGCCGGCTCAGGTCTTCGACCAGATCCGGATTTCGATCGCGAGCCCGGAAAAGATTCTGTCCTGGTCGTACGGTGAGATCAAAAAGCCGGAGACCATCAACTACCGAACCTTCAAGCCCGAGCGCGACGGCCTGTTCTGCGCGCGCATCTTCGGGCCGATCAAGGATTACGAGTGCTTGTGCGGCAAGTACAAGCGCATGAAGTACAAAGGCATCATCTGCGAGAAGTGCTCGGTCGAGGTGACGCTGAGCCGCGTCCGGCGCGAGCGCATGGGTCACATTGAGCTGGCGGCGCCTGTTGCCCACATCTGGTTCCTGAAGTCGCTGCCGTCACGCATCGGGCTCCTGCTCGACATGACGCTGAAGGACCTCGAGCGGATTCTGTACTTCGAGTACTACGTCGTTCTGGAGCCGGGTCTTACCCCGCTGCAGGACCGTCAGCTCCTGTCGGAGGACGAGTACCTCAAGGCGCAGGACGAATACGGTCCGGACAGCTTCACCGCCCTGATCGGCGCGGAAGCGATCCGCGAAATGCTGAAGGCGCTCGACCTTGAGAAAATGGCGGCCGATCTGCGTGTCGAAATCGCGGAGGCCACCACCGAACTCAAGCCGAAGAAGCTCGCCAAGCGCGTCAAGCTGATCGAGGCGTTCCTGCAGTCCGGCAATAAGCCGGAGTGGATGATCCTGACCCAGGTGCCGGTGATTCCGCCGGACCTGCGTCCGCTCGTTCCGCTCGACGGCGGCCGCTTCGCCACGTCGGACCTCAACGACCTCTATCGCCGTGTCATCAACCGCAACAACCGCCTAAAGCGGCTGATCGAGTTGCGCGCGCCGGACATCATCATCCGCAACGAGAAGCGCATGCTTCAGGAAGCGGTCGATGCGCTGTTCGACAACGGCCGCCGCGGCCGCGTCATCACCGGCGCCAACAAGCGGCCGCTGAAGTCGCTCGCCGATATGCTCAAGGGCAAGCAGGGCCGCTTCCGCCAGAACCTGCTCGGCAAGCGCGTCGACTACTCCGGCCGTTCGGTGATCGTGGTCGGTCCGGAGCTCAAGCTGCACCAGTGCGGCCTGCCGAAGAAGATGGCGCTCGAGCTGTTCAAGCCGTTCATCTACTCGCGGCTCGACGCCAAGGGTCTGTCCACCACGGTGAAGCAGGCCAAGAAGCTCGTGGAGAAGGAGAAGCCGGAGGTTTGGGACATCCTCGACGAGGTGATCCGCGAGCATCCGGTGCTGCTCAACCGCGCGCCGACCTTGCACCGCCTCGGCATCCAGGCGTTCGAGCCGGTGCTGATCGAGGGCAAGGCGATCCAGCTTCACCCGCTGGTTTGCGCCGCGTTCAACGCCGACTTCGACGGCGACCAGATGGCCGTGCACGTTCCGCTGTCGCTCGAGGCGCAGCTCGAAGCGCGCGTCCTCATGATGTCGACCAACAACATCCTGCACCCCGCGAACGGCCAGCCGATCATCGTGCCGTCGCAGGACATCGTGCTCGGCCTCTACTACCTGACGATCATGTCAGAGGGCGGTCCTGGCGAGTGGAAGTACGAATTCCACAAGGACGACGAGCTCAAGAAGGACCCGAAGAAGGTCAACACGATCCGCGGCCATTACCGCGACATCGCCGAGATCGAGCACGCGCTCAATCACGGCGCGATCCACCTGCACAGCAAGATCAAGTACCGCTGGACGGGTGTGAATGAGGCCGGCGAGACCTACACCAAGGAGTACGAGACCACGCCGGGTCGGGCGCTGCTGGGACAGGTGCTTCCGCAATCCGCGAAGGTGCCGTTCGACGTCGTCAACAAGCTCATGACCAAGCGTGAAATCTCGGGGATGATCGACCAGGTCTATCGTCACTGCGGTCAGAAGGAGACGGTGATCTTCTGCGACCGCATCATGGCGCTCGGCTTCTACCACGCGTTCAAGGCCGGTATCTCGTTCGGCAAGGACGACATGGTGGTGCCGCAGAAGAAGTGGGACATCGTCGACCGCACCCGCGATCTCGCCAAGGATTTCGAGCAGCAGTACAACGACGGCCTGATCACCCAGGGCGAGAAGTACAACAAGGTCGTCGACGCTTGGTCGAAGTCGACCGACGAAATCGCTGCGGCGATGATGAAGGAAATCTCGTCCGTCAAGAAGGACAAGGACGGACGAGACGCCCAGGTCAACTCGATCTACATGATGGCGCACTCCGGCGCGCGCGGTTCGCCTGCGCAGATGCGCCAGCTCGCCGGCATGCGCGGTCTGATGGCCAAGCCGTCGGGCGAAATCATCGAGAGCCCGATCATTTCGAACTTCAAGGAAGGCCTCTCGGTGCTCGAGTACTTCAACTCGACCCACGGCGCCCGTAAGGGCCTCGCGGACACCGCGTTGAAAACCGCGAACTCCGGCTACCTGACGCGCCGTCTGGTCGACGTCGCACAGGACTGCATCATCACGGCGGAGGATTGCGGCACCAAGGACGGCATCGCGGTGCGCGCCATCATCGACGCCGGCAACGTCGTCGCTTCGCTGGCGATCCGCATCCTCGGCCGCACCACCGCCGAGGACGTCAAGGATCCGTCGAGCGGCAAGGTCATCGTCAAGCGCGATACCTTGCTTGGCGAGCCGGAGGTTGACGCAATCGTCAAGGCCAACGTGCAGGAGCTGCGCATCCGTTCGGTGCTCACCTGCGAGCTGACCAACGGCGTCTGCGGCGCCTGCTACGGACGCGATCTTGCCCGCGGCACCCCGGTCAACATGGGCGAGGCGGTTGGCGTGATCGCGGCGCAGTCGATCGGCGAGCCGGGCACCCAGCTCACCATGCGCACGTTCCACATCGGTGGCGCGGCCCAGATCTCCGAGCAGTCGTTCATCGAGAGCAACTTCGACGGCAAGATCAGGATCAAGACCAAGGGCAAGAATGCCGTCGTGCAAAACAGTGATGGCGACACGATTGCCATGGGCCGCAGCATCGTGGTCGCGGTTGCCGATCCCGATGGCACCGAGCGTGCGGTTCACCGCATCCAGAACGGCGCGCGGCTGCGCGTCGAGGACGGGCAGGACATCAAGCGCGGCCAGCGCATCGCCGAGTGGGATCCTTACACCCGGCCGATCCTGACTGAAGCCGAGGGCACCATCGCGTTCGAGGACCTGGTCGAAGGTCAGTCGATGTCGGAATCGGTCGACGAGTCGACCGGTATCGCCAAGCGCGTGGTCACCGATTGGCGCACGTCGACGCGTGCGGCCGACCTCAAGCCCGCGATGGTCATCAAGGGCAAGGACGGCAAGGTCCAGAAGCTCGCGCGTGGCGGCGATGCCCGCTACCTGCTGGCGGTGGACGCCATTCTGTCGGTCGACCTCGGAGCCAAGGTGAAGCCGGGCGACGTGATCGCGCGTATCCCGACCGAGAGCGCCAAGACCCGCGACATCACCGGCGGTCTGCCGCGGGTGGCGGAGCTGTTCGAGGCGCGGCGGCCGAAGGAGGCTGCTGTCATCGCCGAGATGTCCGGCACCGTTCAGTTCGGCAAGGACTACAAGAACAAGCGCCGACTGAGCATTGTGCCGAACGAGAAGGATGTCGAGCCCGCGGAGTATCTGATCCCGAAGGGCAAGCACATCCATCTCCAGGATGGCGACGTGATCGAGAAGGGCGATTACATCGTCGAAGGCAACCCAGCGCCGCACGACATCCTGGCCATCAAGGGCGTCGAGGAACTGGCCAACTATCTCGTCAACGAGATCCAGGAGGTCTATCGGCTCCAGGGCGTGCAGATCAACGACAAGCACATTGAGGTGATCGTTCGCCAGATGTTGCAGAAGGTCGAGATCGACGACGTCGGCGAGACCGACATGATCCACGCCGAGCAGATGGACAAGCTCGAGTTCGACGAGATCAACGCCAAGTTCGTGGCCGAGGGCAAGAAGCCCGCGACCGCGCACCCGATCCTGCTCGGTATCACCAAGGCCTCGCTGCAGACCCGCTCGTTCATCTCGGCGGCGTCGTTCCAGGAGACCACGCGTGTGCTCACCGAGGCCGCGGTCAACGGTAAGGCCGATACCCTCGAGGGCCTCAAAGAGAACGTCATCGTCGGCCGCCTGATCCCGGCCGGCACCGGCGCGATGATGAACAAGCTGCGCGAGGTTGCGACCAAGCGCGATCAGCTCATCCTCGACGAGCGCGAGAAGGAAGCCGCGAAAGCGGCCGAGGCTGCCGACGCCGCGGCGGAAGCCGCCAAGGCCGCAGAGCCTGCGGCGCTTCCGGCGGCCGAATAGGGCCAGCCACACAAGACCAAAAGGCCGCCGGTTTCCGGCGGCCTTTTTTATTGTGGGGAGGGCAGGCTATCGCCTCAGATCGTCGGCGCCGACGCCGGGCTTTCCACCTTGGGCAATTCTGCAGGATCGAGCAGCGGCGCCGGGACGACCGGCACGTCGGCGCCGTGAGCGCCGGAGCGGATGGCGTCGCCGCGGTGCTTGCGGGCGAGCGCCGCTTCGCCGCCGCGGGTGGCATGAAACAATTCCAGAGCTTCATCTGCATCGGCACGAAGCGGGCTGATCGCGATGTCGGTGTAGCTCGCTCGATTGGGATCGGCCTTAACTTCCTTGAGAATGCTCTGATAGAGGCGATAGGTCGTCCAATAGCCGCGAAGCTTTCGCCAGTTGTCGCGCAACAGCTTCGGGTAGAACACCAGCGGGTTTTCGATCGGCAGGCCGTGTCGGCGGTCGCGGCGCGACTTCATGCGCACGAGGCCGCCTTCGAGCGGATGCAGCCCCTCGATCGGGATCATGGTGTTGAACCACAACAGCGTGGACGTGATCGAGTTTAGCATCGCCGGCCGCTTGGCCGCCACGCGGCGCAGGATCGTGCGGACGTGCTCCGGCGTGTAGTAGGTCTTCCACGCGGCGCGATAGGCGTCCTCCCACTCGGCATCCGACATCTTGGGATGATGCGAGACCCGGTGATTGAGATCGTATTTGTTGAGATCGCCGTCCATCCACACGTTCCTGGACCACTGATTTTTGTGATCCTCGGAGCCGGGCAGGGGCGTGAGAAAGAAGAATTCCAGGATGTCGACCGGCAGCTCGCGCTGAATGATCTTGATGTCGCGCAGGATCGATTCCTTGGTGTCGCCCGGGAAGCCGAGGATGTAGCCCGCGCAGGTGACGGCGCCATGGTCGCCCCACTTCTGCAACATCGCGCGATAGTCAGTGATCTTGTTCTGCCGCTTCTTGGCGCCAATCAGGTTGTCGGGGTTGATGTTCTCCAGCCCAATGAACACACGCCGCGCGCCGCCCTTGGTGGCCTTCTCGATGAAATTTGGGATTTTGTGGCAGAGCGTATCGACCTGGATGGTGAAACCGATGTCCATGCCCTCATCGACTTTCATCTTGATCATCCGGCCGAACAACTCCTCCCACATGCTGTTGCGGGCGAGGTTATCGTCGGTGATGAAGAAGCGCTTGATGCCCTGCGCGTAATTCTCGCGCACTGCGCGCTCCAGATCGTCGGCGGTGCGCACGCGGCTTTTGCGGCCCTGCACATTGATAATGGTGCAGAACGAGCACTGGTACGGGCAGCCGCGTCCGAGGTCGATGCTGGAGACGGAGCCGGCGGTGCGGCGCACGATTTTTTCCGGAAGCATCGGTGCGGGTGCGTCCTCCAGCACCGGCAGGTCATTCATGAAATTGTAGAGCGGGGCAAGCTTCCCGGCCCAGGCGTCCTTAAGGACCTGGTCGAGCCGCCCTTCTTCCGCCTCGCCGGCAAAGAACGAGATGCCGAGCTCTTGCGCCTCGCGAATCTCGGCGGGCAGCTCCGGCAGCATGGCGATGCAGCCGGACACGTGGAAACCGCCGATGCAGACCGGCAGGCCGGCGTCGAGGAACGGGCGGGCCAGATCGACTGCGCGCGGAAACTGATTGGACTGCACGCCGACGAAGCCGATTAGGGCGCGCCCGCCGGCCTTGCGGATGTCGCGGATGATCCGGTCAGGGCGCACCCGCCGGTTGGTTTCGTCATAGGTGTCGATCCGGATTTCGACGTCGGCACCCAGGACATTGCGGCGCTGGGCGTCCTCCGCCAAGCCGTTCAGGCAGGCGAGGGTATTCGAGGGAATAGCCGACCGAAACCACTGGATCGGGTAGCCATCGTCGTCGTAATGGCTCGGCTTGATAATGATGAAGTGCAGCAGCCGCGGTTGCGGGTTATCCGAGGATTGCGACACTGAACCGTCCCCCACGATCCATAAAGCTCTAGCATATCATGAGCGAAGCAGCCCTTAATTACGGGCGCGCCATATCATTGGCCGGTCCAGTGGCGTGGTGAGAATCGCTCGCGCGTTCACGCAGCGAGAGCGTCGAAAACCTCAATAATTCCGGCCCTTTCCACCTTGACACCCCATGCCGACGCCGATAAATACGCGGCACTTTCGGCAGGCGGTGAGCTTCGCCAGTCGGAACGGCCTGCCTCGAAAACCCGCTAAACCGCTTTGATCATTGATCTTTTCGGCTGCGGATGGGGCGCTCCGAGCCTCGACCTATGAAGCTCAAACGCTGCCTCTGACGTCGAACGATAGTCAGATTCCTGGTGCACGACCGCGGCTCGTCTTGCGGTGGTCCTCTGCTCCGTTAAGCGCCCATCCCCCGCCGGGGAGGATGGCGCGATTTCGTTTTGCGCGGGTCCGGGCCGCATCGGTGACGCTGAGGCGTCACGGCCGCTGAGCAAAGGTAAAGGCGACGCATGCCGACGATCAACCAGCTGATCCGCAAGCCTCGGGTGGTGCAGAAGGCGAAGAAGAAGGTGCCTGCGTTGCAGGAGAGCCCGCAAAAGCGCGGCGTCTGCACGCGCGTCTATACGACGACGCCGAAGAAGCCGAACTCAGCGCTGCGCAAGGTCGCCAAGGTGCGCCTCACCAACGGCTTCGAGGTGATCGGCTACATCCCTGGTGAAGGCCATAACCTGCAGGAGCACTCGGTGGTGATGATCCGCGGCGGCCGCGTCAAGGACCTGCCGGGCGTGCGCTACCACATCCTGCGCGGCGTGCTCGACACCCAGGGCGTCAAGAACCGCAAGCAGCGCCGGTCGAAGTACGGCGCCAAGCGTCCGAAGTAAGGAACGATCCGATGTCTCGTCGCCATTCAGCGGAAAAGCGCGAAATTAATCCGGATGCCAAGTACGGCAATCTGACCGTTTCCAAGTTCATGAATGCGGTCATGTATGAGGGCAAGAAGTCGGTCGCCGAGTCGATCGTCTATGGCGCGCTCGACACCATCGAGACCAAGACCAAGGCCGATCCGCTGAAGGTGTTCGAGCAGGCGCTCGACAACGTGATGCCCTCGATCGAGGTGCGCTCCCGCCGTGTCGGCGGCGCAACCTACCAGGTGCCGGTCGAAGTGCGTTCGTCGCGGCGTCAGGCGCTGGGCATCCGCTGGATCATATCGGCCGCGCGCGAGCGCAGCGAAAAGACGATGACCGACCGGCTCTCCGCGGAGCTGCTCGATGCATCCAATAACCGGGGGAACGCCGTCAAGAAGCGCGAGGACACACACCGCATGGCGGAAGCCAACCGGGCGTTCTCGCACTATCGCTGGTAACGGCTCAGCGTACGAACAAAGGACAAGCAACTCTCATGCCCCGCGCCCATCCCATCGAGGACTACCGCAACTTCGGCATCATGGCGCACATCGACGCCGGCAAGACCACAACGACAGAGCGGATCCTCTATTACACCGGCAAGAACCACAAGATCGGCGAGGTGCACGAAGGCGCCGCGACGATGGATTGGATGGAACAGGAGCAGGAGCGCGGCATCACCATCACGTCGGCCGCCACCACTGCATTCTGGAACGGCAAGCGTCTGAACATCATCGACACCCCCGGGCACGTTGATTTCACCATCGAGGTCGAGCGGAGTTTGCGCGTGCTCGATGGCGCGGTGGTCGTCCTCGATTCGAACCAGGGCGTTGAGCCGCAGACCGAAACCGTTTGGCGCCAGGGCGACAAGTACAAGGTTCCGCGCATCGTCTTCGCCAACAAGATGGACAAGATCGGCGCCGACTTCTTCCAGTGCCTGAAGGACATCGTCGATCGGCTTGGCGCCAAGCCCGTGGCGATCCAGTTGCCGATCGGCTCAGAGCAGAATTTCAAGGGTCTGGTCGACCTCGTGAAGATGAAGGGCGTCATCTGGAACGACGAGTCGCTCGGCGCCAAGTTCGACTACATCGATATCCCGGCCGACATGGTCGACCAAGCCAACGAATACCGCGAGAAGCTGATCGAGGCCGCGGTTGAGCTCGATGACGACGCCATGACCGCCTACCTCGAGGGCAAGATGCCCGACGAGGCGACGCTGAAGAAGCTGATCCGCAAGGCCGTGATCACGGGCGCGTTCTACCCGGTGCTGTGCGGCTCGGCGTTCAAGAATAAAGGCGTGCAGCCGCTGCTCGACGCGGTTGTCGACTTTTTGCCGTCGCCGCTCGACGTGCCTGCCATCAAAGGCGTCGATCCGAAGGGTAATGAGGTTGAGCGCAAGCCGGACGACAAAGAGCCGATGTCGCTGCTCGCCTTCAAGATCATGGACGATCCGTTCGTCGGCACCATCACCTTCTGCCGCATCTATTCCGGCATCCTGTCGAGCGGCACGGGCGTCATCAATTCGACCAAGGAGCGCAAGGAGCGCATCGGGCGGATGCTGCTGATGCACGCCAACAACCGCGAGGACATCAAGGAGGCCTATGCCGGCGACATCGTTGCCTTGGCTGGTCTCAAGGACACCCGCACCGGCGACACGCTCTGCGATCCCGCCCATGAGGTGATCCTGGAGAAGATGGAATTCCCCGATCCGGTCATCGAGATCGCGATCGAGCCGAAGTCCAAGGCCGACCAGGAGAAGCTCGGTGTGGCTCTGGCGAAGCTCGTCGCCGAGGACCCGTCGTTCCGCGTGATGACCGACCAGGAAAGCGGTCAGACCATCATCAAGGGCATGGGCGAATTGCACCTCGACATCAAAGTCGACATCCTCCGCCGCACCTATAAGGTCGATGCGAACATCGGTGCGCCGCAGGTGGCGTATCGTGAGCGCATCACCCGTCCTGTCACCGTGGATTACACCCATAAGAAGCAGACCGGCGGTACAGGCCAGTTCGCTGCGGTGAAGATCAACGTCGAGCCGCTGCCTCCCGGCACCGGTTTTCAATTCGAGAACGAGATCGTTGGCGGTGCAGTTCCGAAGGAATTCATCCCGGGTGTCGAGAAGGGTCTCGAGTCCGTGCTGGGCTCGGGCATTCTTGCCGGCTTCCCAGTCGTGGATCTCAAGGTCACGCTGATCGACGGCAAGTATCACGAAGTCGACTCATCGGCGCTGGCCTTCGAAATCGCGGCGCGCATGGCGCTTCGCGAAGCGTTGCAGAAGGGTGGCGCGACGCTGCTCGAGCCGGTCATGAAGGTCGAGGTGGTGACGCCGGAGGACTACACCGGCTCTGTCATCGGCGATCTCAACTCGCGGCGTGGCCAGATTCAGGGCCAGGACATGCGCGGCAACGCCAATGTCATCACCGCGATGGTGCCGCTCGCCAACATGTTTTCTTACGTCAATAACCTGCGCTCGATGAGCCAGGGCCGTGCCACCTTTACCATGCAGTTCGACCACTACTCTGAAGTGCCGAAGGCAATCGCAGAGGAAGTTCAGGCGAAGTACGCCTAATCACCGATCCACACCAAACCGGAGCGCCGGGAGACTTCAATGGCCAAAGAGAAATTCAACCGCAACAAGCCGCACTGCAACGTAGGCACGATCG
>JADMIO010634504.1_pt1 | contig 28423 bp, 25 predicted proteins | sample 8958161 | NCBI WGS metagenome assembly JADMIO01 (sample SAMN16585339, study PRJNA669376) | soil metagenome | isolation source: Crop rotation soil | place: USA: Cullars Rotation, Alabama | collected 2011 | reverse complement strand
AAAAAGAAAATCGCCTGGTTCGAAGTCTTCGCCGGCGAAGCCAGCAAAACCAAATTCGACAACTGGCTCCCCGACGACACCGTCGATGCCTTCAAGGAATTCCTCGTCGGCATCAAAGGCCCTCTCACCACGCCCGTCGGCGGCGGGATTCGTTCGCTGAACGTCGCCCTCCGCCAGATGCTCGACCTCTACGTCTGCCTCCGCCCCGTCCAATATTTCCAGGGCGTCCCGTCCCCCGTGAAGCATCCTGAAAAAGTTGAGATGGTCATCTTCCGCGAAAACACTGAGGACATTTACGCCGGCATCGAATACGCCGGTGGCACCCCCGAGGCGCAAAAAGTTCTCGATTTCCTCCAACAAAATTTCCCCAAAGATTTTGCGAAGATTCGTTTCGGCACCAAGGAAGCCATCGCTGGCTACATGAAGCTTGCCGCGCCCGATCACGACGCCAGCCACATCCCCATCCAGGTCGGCCTCGGCATCAAACCTGTCTCCAATGTCGGCACCATCCGCCTCATCAAATCCGCCATTGAGTACGCCCTCCGTCACAAGCGCAAATCTGTGACCATCGTCCACAAGGGCAACATCATGAAATTTACCGAAGGCGCCTTCCGCGACTGGGCCTACTCCGCTGCCGAACGAGTTTTCGGCGACAAAGTTTACACCTGGGCCCAATGGGAACGCTCCAAAAAAGAAAAAGGCGAAGCCGCCGCCAATGACGAACAAAAAGCCGCTCTCAAAGCCGGCCGCCTCCTCATCAAAGACGCCATCGCTGACATAACCCTCCAACAAGTCCTCACCCGCCCCGAAGACTTCGACGTGATCGCCACCCTCAACCTCAACGGCGACTACCTTAGCGACGCCCTCGCCGCGCAAGTCGGCGGCATCGGCATCGCCCCCGGCGGCAACATCAACTACGTCACCGGCCACGCCATCTTCGAAGCCACTCACGGCACCGCCCCCAAATACGCCAACCAGGACCGCGTCAATCCCGGCTCCGTCGTGTTAAGCGGCGAAATGATGCTCCGCTACATGGGCTGGACCGAAGCCGCCGACCTCATCATTAAAGGCCTCAACGGCGCCATCGCCTCCAAACGCGTCACCTACGATTTCGCCCGCCTTATGGAAGGCGCCACCGAAATCAAATGCTCCCAATTCGGCGACAACATCATCCAACACATGTAGCCGTTCCTCCACAGCCCCCAAGCGGGCGCTTATCGGTATCCTGGAGGGATTAAATCACTGGGCCCGGGTTCGCGAGCAACGAGCTCTGGGTTCAACCTTTTTTCTAAACCGCTCGAACCTCAAATTCCCGTTGGGCTGCCGCCAGTGGGCATGGTGAAACCGTGCGACCCAAAGCTCGCCCAACGTTGCCATCCGCCTGATGATACCGAAGATATTCATGATAACATTCCTTCCATTGGTGTTCCCGGCCACCATGGTCCAAAATAACTGTAACTTTTTCCCTGATCAGGGGGTTCTTCTGCTACAATCGCCTCGCTGCGCGGGGCTACAAAATGACCGATACAGAACAGTTTGAGGTGTTCATGCGGAACTACCAGAACATGGTGTTTTCCACCGCGATCCGCTTGCTCGCGAACGAGAGCGAAGCCCAGGACATTTCCCAGGAAGTGTTTTTGAAGGCCTTCGAACGCTTTGGCGATCTAAAGCACAGCCCAACTGTCGGCGGCTGGCTCAAGACGGTCACCACCAATCTTTGCCTGAACCACCTCACGCGCTATCGAGGGCGCTGGCGTTTCTTTTCGGAAATGTTCCAAAAGGATGACGAGGACGATTTTACTTTGGAGATTCCCGCCGCCGAATCGACGACGGATCACATGCATGAGTTGGATCAGCGCAAGATTGTCGAGCACGCCTTGCAACGGTTGCCCTCCGGCCAGCGCATTCCGTTGGTGCTTTATCATTATGAAGGCAAGAGTTACGACGAAATCGCCGAAATGACCGGCTCTTCCCTCAGCAAAGTGAAGACGGATATTTTTCGCGCCCGTGAAGCCCTGCGAAAGAAATTGCGCATCGATCTCTCGGGCGAAGAAGGTTGGGAAGAATATGGCGGCACGCCTTCGCGCTCCCGCGAAACATCCAATTCCCGCAAGCCCGAACGCTTCACGATGATCCACGTTTTGTCCCCCAGCATTGCTTAGTCGCATGTCACTGGAATATGAAAAAAGGTTAGAAGAGCGGATTCACCGCGAACTCGCGCGCGTGCCAGAGCGCGAGGCGCCGGCGAATCTCACTGCTTCGGTGATGGCCGCCATCAAAACGCGTGAAGCGCGTCCCTGGTGGCGTCGCCCCATTCCGGAATGGCCGCGCTTCAACCGTTTTGCTTTTGTCGGGACCATGGCCGCGATCATCGTCTGCGCAGTCGGCGCGCTCGTGCAGGTCTGGCCGCACGAGATGATCCAGGAACTTCCCGCCCAAGCCGCCGCGGCCGTTGCCCCCGTTCGCCCCGTTTTTTCAGTAGCAGAAACGTTGGGCCGCGCTGGAGCGCTTTTGTTGAAATCGGTCAGCAATCCATGGCTGATCGCTGTCTGCGTCGTTCTATTCTTGGCCTATCTCTCGTTCATCGGCATGGGCATGGCTTGGTACCGGGTCACCTTCCAGAAAGGCCTCTCCCGCGCGTGACAATGCGGTTTTTCCAGAAATTTCTCCTGGCCCTAATCCTGAGTTCCCTAAGTCTGCGAGCCCAGGATGATCCCGCCACGCCTGTTTTCAAAGTAACCTCCGTTGAGACGAATTTTACGGTCACAAGCTCGGTCGAAACCAATGAGAGTGGAGACATCAATCCGATTCGCATCCAAGAGGCATCTGACGAGCCCGGGCAACGTCGCGAACGGCATCGACCGCAGCGCCCTCGTGATCATCGCGATGATATCGTGCGAATCCATGGCGACGTCACCGTCGGGCCAGGCGAAGTGGTGGGTGACATCGTTGTGATCGCCGGCAAATTAAGAATGGATGGCGAAGTCAATGGCAGCATCGTGGCCATCGGCACAGACGCAGTAATCAACGGCCCGGTTCGCGATAACGTGGTCGTTGTGCCGGGGCCGGTGCACTTTGGCCCGAAAGCGGACGTTCAAGAGGATGCGGTTGTGGTCGGGTCTTACTCGAGAGATCCGGAAGCGAGGTTCGGGCGGAAATTCAATCCGGTGAACATGCCGGAAATCGTTCCGTTCATTGGCGGCATCAAGGAATTTCTTTTCCAAGGCGTGGTCCTGGCGAGACCGTTGCCGCCCGGAGTAGCATGGGTGTGGTACGTTAACATCGGCATGTTTTTGGCGCTGCTCGGCTTGACGCTGCTTTTCCCAACGCCGGTTCGCGTCGGCGCTGAAACCATCGCGGATCGACCCATCATGTCGATGTTCAGCGGCTTTTTGACGATCCTGCTTTTCGTCCCGGTCCTGGCGCTGGTCTCATTGACGGTTATTGGTTTCCCAGTCGCCATCATGGCGCTGGTTTTGTCGGCGCTGTTTGGCAAGGCCTCCGTCATGACATTCCTGGGACAACAAATAGGGCGAAATCTGAACTTGTCCATTTTGCAAACACCGTTGGTGGCAATGGTGGTCGGCGCGCTGCTTTTGATCGCGCTTTACATGGTTCCAGTGGTGGGGATGTTGGTGTGGGCCATCGCGACGTTGCTGGGCATCGGCTCCATGATGGTGGCCATTGCTTCCGCACTCAATAACCGGCCGACTGAGCCGACGCCGACGGCGTACCCACAGGCAGCACCCGTCGCTTCTCCAGTTGATCCAACGACCGTAACCGCGACAACAGTTCCGGTTGTTGAAGGCGCAGCGCCAACAACGGCGTCAATCACCACTTCAACGCTTGCCGTGTATCGACGCGTCGGTTTTTGGAAACGGACGCTCGCGGCCATTCTCGATCTGTTGCTGCTTTCCATACCCATGGGTCTCGCCCAAGCCTTCGCGCCGCTGTTGTTGATCGCCTATTTCGTGACTATGTGGACCTGGAAAGGCACCAGCATCGGCAAGATTTGTCTCGGACTAAAAATCGTGCGCACGGACGGTACACCCATCAATTTCGCCATCGCGCTCGTCCGCAGCCTGGCCAGTTGCTTTTCTTTCGCCGTCTTCCTGCTGGGCTTCTTCTGGGCCGGCTGGGACAGGGAAAAGCAGTCCTGGCACGACAAAATCGCCGGCACCATCGTAGTGCAAGTCCCAAAGGGCGTTTCGCTTTTATAGCCGCGACATCAAGAGCTCCCGCTGGAACGTCAGCTCTTTCGGCATCGTGGTGTTCAAGTTGATGAACAGTTCGTCCTGCAAGGTGAGTTCCTTTTTCCATTCCGCCGCATCGATGCGCTGAACTTTGGCGAAATCTTCGCGGGTGAAATTCGGGAGGCCTTCAAGTTCGAAATCGTTGGTGAAGGGCATCCAGCCAAGAACGGTTTCGCGGGCGCGACACCGACCGCGGCAGCGATCGACGATCCATTTGAGCACGCGCATGTTTTCGCCGAAACCAGGCCACGCAATTTTTCCAGTGTCATCTTTGCGAAACCAATTTACGTGAAAAATGCGGGGCAAAAGTTCGATGTTTTTCCGCATGGCGAGCCAGTGGCGGAAATAGTCGCCCATGTTGTAGCCGCAGAACGGAAGCATCGCCATTGGGTCGCGACGGAGTTGACCCACGCCGCCAACCGCGGCCGCAGTCGTCTCCGAACCCATCATGGCGCCGAGATAAACGCCGTGGCCCCAGTCGAAAGATTGAAAGACCAGCGGCAAAGTGCTCGCACGGCGGCCGCCAAAAATGATTGCGTGAATCGGGACGCCTTCCGGATTGCTCGCTTCCGGATCAAGGCGCGGATTATTGGTCATCGGCGCGGCAAATCGGCTATTTGGATGGGCCGCCTTATCGGGTGATTGCGGCGTCCAGCGTTGCCCTTTCCAATCCCAACATTCTGCGGGCACAGGTCCATCAGCGCCTTCCCACCAAACATCCAAATCATCCGTTAACGCCACATTGGTGAAAATCGTGTCGCGCGCGATGGTCGCAACCGCAGTGGGATTGGATTTGCTGTTCGTCCCGGGCGCCACGCCGAAATACCCCGCCTCCGGATTGATAGCGTGCAAACGTCCGGTCGACCCCGGCTTCATCCACGCAATGTCGTCGCCCACCGTCCAAATCTTCCAGCCATCATACTGTTTGGGCGGAATCAGCATGGCGAAATTGGTTTTTCCGCAGGCGCTTGGAAATGCCGCCGCCACATACGTTTTCTCTCCATCTGGGGATTCAACGCCAAGAATCAGCATGTGTTCCGCCATCCAACCTTCACGTCGGGCCAGCGCGGAACCAATTCGCAACGCCAGACATTTCTTCCCAAGCAAAACGTTGCCGCCATAATTTGAGCCGGTCGAAATGATCGTGTTGTTGTCCGGGAAATGCGCGATGAATCGTTTTTCCGGGCTCACATCGAGCATTCCGTGCAAGCCGCGGTTGAAATCGTCGCTCTGGCCCAAATGTTCCAGCGCGATGTTGCCCATGCGGGTCATGATGCGCATCGAGAGCACAACGTAAATCGAGTCGGTCAATTCAATGCCAACTTTGGCCAACGATGAGCCGGGCGGACCCATCAAATAAGGCACGACGTAGAGAGTGCGTCCCCGCATCGAACCGCGAAGGAGACCGTGCAGCTTGCTGTACATTTCCCTGGGCGGCGCCCAATTATTGGTGGGCCCGGCGTCATCCTGCATCGCCGTGCAAATGAATGTGCACTGCTCCACGCGCGCCACGTCATTGGGATTGGACCGATGATAATAACAACCCGGCCGTTTTTCGGGATTTAACGGTATGAGGACATTTTCGGCCACCGCCCTGGCCAACAGCATCTCCTTTTCCGATTCCGATCCGTCACACCAAAAAACCTGGTTCGGTTGGCAGAGTTGGACGGCCTCTTCAACCCATTCAAGAATGTGGCGATTGGCCGTATTGCGTTCTCCAAAAAGCGCGCTCATTTTCCCCGGCGGAAGATACGCGGGCTTTCATGGAAGGAAAGCCTCGTTCCTGCTCACTGCATCGAATTGGTTTCGGGCTGCGCTTTTGTGATGGAAAAAACCTAAATGAAAAACTCACACGAAAGATCGTGTGAGCTTCATCTGTCAGCTTCTGAGAAAACGCACCGTTTAAGCGCTCTTACGACGGCGTATCGCGACCATCCCCAGCAATGAACAGCCCAGGAACATCACCGTCGAACCATTGTCAGGAACATTGTTTCCGTTGGCGCTCAAAAAAGCGGTCGTTAGATTGACTTCGGCCGAGCCCTGACCGAGGTAGGTGATTGTGTAGTTAACCTCGCCGGTTACGTCGATTGGGCCTGTCAGCGTCAAACTTAACGGCACCCCATTTACCGCGCCGGGAGGAACCGAAAAGACCCGTTGAAACGTTCCCGCGCCACCCGCCTGAAAGATGGCCGTAGTCGAGGAAAGACTCCAATCCACTGTTGACGCCGGGCCACCGTCGACGCTGAACGTAAAGGCAATGAACGCCGAATTGAGCGTATCGGTTCCCGGTTGGTACCCCGCCACCTCCGCATACGCATCTGCATCTGGGAACCGTATCCCCAGTACGCCAGAAGCTGTCTCGCCAAAGCTATTGAGAATACTCCCCGGGCTATCGCTGTCTTTCCACGTAAAAGGCACAGCCTTGGTAGGCAAAGCAGTCGCCCCGATTAAAACCAACCCCATTAATAAGCCATAGTTTTTCATGTTTATCCGCTCCTTGTGCCTTAGCGATAGCAATTAACCTTCCTAAAGACGCGCTTCACAAAAAGATTACCCTCTTCCACTGCATTCCTTTAACGATATTAATTGGAAATTGACTTAAGAACTCCAAAAATTAAGGCAAAACCACTACAACAAAAAAGTGAATGCTCTCGGCCCGGCCTACGTGGAATCGGTAGACTTATTCGTAAAATTACACGACATTCCTGACAACATTTCCGACAAAATATAGTGGTATCTGGTAAACAGATTTTCGCAGAATCCCGTAGAATTGATTTGCATTAAAACGCATTGTTTGTTTAATACGTTTTGAACGAATTGTTGCGCCTGCAGCTTCAGTTAGCGAAGCGACCGGCACGAAGTGTCTACCATTGTGCCTTCCCAGCCAAAAACATCCCCTCTCGTTTTGAACTCCAAAGCCAAGCGCAATATGGTGCAATGTGCTGGCAATCTTTTCCAGAGAGTGGGGCTGCCGCGTTCCACCGGACAGATTTACGGGCTTTTGTATTTGTCGAAATCGCCGATGACATTGGATGATATCGTTTCGTCTCTCGAGTTGAGCAAGGGAAGCGCGAGCAATGGCACGCGCCATCTGGCTTCTTTGGGGGCGATCCGGCAGGTTTGGGTGCCGGGTGAACGGAAGGATTACTACGAATCGGTGGGTGATATATCATCCATCATTCGCAGCATCTATCATGAATTCCTGCGCCCGCGCGTCGGAGCCACCGGCAGGACGTTATCGACAATTTTGACGGAATTGGACGAAGATCGCGCCCAGGGCACGGTAACGGCTGAGGATGCCGAATTTTGCCGGGAACGCCTGGAAAGTCTGCTCAAACTGCAAAAGCGGATCGATCGTCTGGCTCCGTTGGCGGAAAAAATATTACTATAACTATGAAACCAAATTCAGTGGCAGTTGTCGGGCTCGGATATGTCGGTTTGCCTTTGTCGCTGGCCTTTGCCCGCTCCGGCATGACCGTGCTGGGCCTGGATATCGACTCCTGGAAGGTCAATGAAATCAATGGCGGCCGCAGTTTCATCAAGCATATTGAATCCCAAGCCATCAAAGACCAGACCGGCAGCAAACGCTTTGAAGCCTCCACCGATTTCGCGCGCATCAAGGAAGTCGAAGCCATTGTCATTTGCGTGCCGACGCCCCTGAACAAAAATCGCGAGCCGGACATTTCCTACATCATTAAGACCGGCGAGGCCATCGCCCCCCATTTGCAAAAGGGGATGCTCGTTGTTTTGGAATCGACCACCTATCCCGGCACCACTGATGAAGATTTGCGCGGGGTGCTGGAAAAAATCTCGGGGCTCAAGGCCGGAACGGATTTCAACCTGGCCTTCTCTCCCGAGCGCGAAGATCCAGGCAATCCCAGCAGCCGAGTGGCGGAAATTCCCAAAGTGGTCGGCGGCCTTACGCCGGCTTGCGCCGAGCGCACCAAAGCGCTGTATGGCAAGGCGATTAAGACGATTGTCCCTGTTTCCTCCTGCCGCGCGGCCGAAGCCACCAAGTTGCTCGAAAACATTTTCCGCAGCGTGAACATCGCTTTGGTCAATGAATTGAAAGTCGTCTACGAGGCAATGGGCATTGATGTCTGGGAAGTGATCCGCGCCGCCAAAACAAAGCCATTCGGTTACATGGCCTTCTATCCAGGCCCTGGCCTTGGCGGGCATTGCATTCCGATCGATCCGTTTTATTTGACCTGGAAAGCCCGTGAATACGGCCAGAACACTCGCTTTATTGAGTTGGCGGGCGAAATCAACACCTCGATGCCGAAATGGGTCGTCAATCGCGTCGGTGAAGCGTTGAACACGAAAAAGAAAGCGATCAACGGCAGCAAAGTTCTGCTGCTTGGCCTAGCTTACAAAGCCAACGTGGATGACATGCGGGAATCGCCCACTTTCATTCTCCTTGATCTGCTAAAGGAGCGCGGTGCGGAGGTCGCCTATTATGATCCACATATTCCGGTGATCAATCCCACGCGAGAACACGCGCATTGGACCGGCACTAAATCCGTCGGTTGGAGCAAAGACGAAATCGCCAAATACGATGCGATCGTCATCTCGACCGCCCATGACGCTGTGAATTACAAGGAGTTGGTGGATTGGGCCAACGTGATTGTCGATACGCGCAACGCACTTGGCGAAATCAAGGCGCCTGCTGGTAAAGTTTGGAAAGCTTGAAGAAACCCCGCATTGCGGTCCTGGGTTGTGGTTATTGGGGCCAGAATTTGGTCCGCAATTTCGAGCAGCTCGACGCTCTGGCGATGGTGTGCGATCCGGCCCAATCCGGCCGGACGCGCGCGCGTGAACTCAGTCCCAGCGCGGAAATCGTCGATCAATTCGAAGCGGTTTTTGGCCGCAGGGGTATCGATGGAATCGCCATGGCGACGCCGGCAGAAACGCATGCTCCGCTGGCGATCCGCGCGTTGGAATCTGGCAAGGACGTTTTTGTTGAGAAGCCGCTGGCGCTCGATTACCGGCAGGGGCTTGAAATGGCGGCAGTGGCGGGCAGAACAGGCCGCATCCTGATGGTCGGCCATCTGCTCGAATATCATCCCGCAGTCTTGAAGCTTCGCGAGATGATTTCCCAGGGTGAATTGGGCCGCGTCAATTACGTTTACTCCAATCGCCTCAATTTCGGCAAAGTTCGCATCGAGGAAAATGCTCTGTGGAGCTTCGCGCCGCATGATATCGCAGTCATCTTGCGGCTCTTTGGTGAATTGCCCACTGAGGTCACTTGTGTGGGAGGCAGCTATCTCACGCCAAATCTCGCCGACGTCACGGTTTCCTGCCTGCATTTCCCAAGCGGCCGCCGAGCGCATATCTTTGTGAGTTGGTTGAATCCTTTCAAAGAACAGCGGTTGGTGGCAGTAGGTGACAAGCAGATGGCCGTCTTCAACGACCAAGTCAAAGAAGGCAAGCTGGTCGTTTACAATCAGCGTGTGGAGATGGATGGGCGAATGCCGATTTTACAGAAAGGCGCGGCCACGCCAGTCGAGGTTGCAAACGACGAACCTTTGCGCAAAGAGTGCGAGCATTTTCTGGATTGCATCGAGACGCGGCGAGCGCCCTTGACCGATGCGCAAAGCGGTATCGATGTCTTGAAAGTCCTGCAGGCCTGCCAGAATTCGATGGAGTCGAATGGGCGGCCGACGTTGTTAAGCGAAGTTTAATGGTCTATTTCGCACACCCGACTGCGGTCATTGATCAGCCCTGTAAAATTGGCGAAGGGACAAAAATTTGGCATTTCGCGCACATTTGCGCAGGCGCGCAAATCGGCGAACGCTGCATTTTCGGCCAAAACACGATGGTGGCAAATGACGTGAAAATCGGTGACAACGTCAAAGTGCAAAACAACGTTGCGATCTACACGGGAACAACCATCGAAGACGACGTTTTCCTCGGGCCATCCTGCGTGCTCACCAACGTGACCAATCCGCGCTCCCAAGTGGTGCGCCACAGTCTCTACGAAAAAACTTTGATCCGCCGCGGCGCCACCATCGGCGCCAACGCCACCATTGTTTGCGGCATCACACTCGGCCGCTATTGCTTTATATCCGCAGGCGCTGTGGTGACGAAAGATGTTCCCGATTACGCTCTGATGATCGGCGTCCCTGCGCGGCAAAAAGGGTGGATGAGCCGGCACGCACTTCCTCTCAAACCGAATTCCAAGGGTGAAATGATTTGTCCGGAATCGGGTTACCACTACGAACTCAGAAACGGTGTTGTGCGTTGCCTGGATATTAACGAAGAAGCGCCGTTGCCTCGGGATTTAGCTCAAGGGACAAAACCGTACGACGAATTCAAAGCGTCGTAATTTATTAATTTTATGGCTGTTCCATTGTTGGATTTAAATGCGCAGAATCTTTCCCTCGAACCGGAACTAAAGGCGGCTTTTGAGAGAGTGCTTCGGTCGGGGCAATTCATCTTGGGACCGGAAGCAGTCGCGTTTGAAAAGGAGATTGCGCAGTTCATCGGCGTGAAGCATGCGCTCGGCGTCAGCAGCGGGACGGACGCGATTTTGTTGGCGCTGATGGCCCTTGAGATCAAGGCGGGGGATGAAGTAATTTGTCCCACCTACACGTTTTTCGCCACGGCTGGATGCGTAGCTCGATCGGGGGCCACGCCCGTTTTTGTCGATTCATTGCCGGATTCGTTCAACGTCGATCCCGCTGACGTCGCGCGAAAAATCACGCCGCGCACCAAAGCAATCATTCCCGTGCATCTGTTTGGTCAATGCGCCGAAATGGATCGTGTCCTGGCCATCGCGAAACAAAAAGGGATTCGCGTGATCGAAGATGGCGCCCAGGCTCTCGGAGCCACTTATAAAAATCGCCAGGCTGGCACGATGGGTGATTTTGGAACATTTAGCTTTTTCCCTTCAAAGAATCTTGGCGGCTTCGGCGACAGCGGATTGTTGGTCACCAACGATGACGCCTTGGCCGAACGGGCCGCGCTGCTGCGCACCCATGGTTCAAAGCCAAAATATTATCACAAATTTGTCGGCGCTAATTTTCGCATGGATCCGCTGCAATGCGCCCTCTTGCGTGTGAAGCTGCCGCATTACAATAGCTACACGCAACGCCGACAGGCCAATGCGGCCTACTACACGGAAAAGCTTTCACCCCTCCCGGGCGTCGGCTCCAGGCTGCTTTTGCCCAAAGCGGAGAACGATCGCGGCCACATTTGGAATCAATACACCTTGCGCGTGGCGGGCGCTGGCCGGCGGGACGCGCTCAAAAACTATTTGGCCGATCAAAAAATCGGGACAGAAATCTACTACCCGGTGCCGATGCATCAGCAGGAATGCTTTGCTTACGTCCGCACTCCAAAAGAATCCATGCCGGTCGCCAATCAACTCGCGGAAGAGGCGCTCAGTCTTCCGATCTATCCCGAGCTCCGGCGCGATCAATTGGACGAAGTCATTGCCGGCATCAGCAAGTGGCTTACCGCTTAATTCAATTTAAATGGCAAAATATTTAGTGACGGGAGGCGCGGGGTTTATAGGCGGACACCTTGCCGAAGAACTGGTGCGACGCGGCCATCAAGTCCGCATTCTCGATAACTTTTCCTCCGGCAAGGAAGAAAACATTGCGAAGTGCAAAGACAAAATCGAACTGCTCCGCGGCGATATTTGCGACCTCGAAACCATTAAAAAGGCGGTTCCAGGTGTGAACGGCATTTTTCACCAGGCCGCCATGGCTTCAGTGCCGCGATCGATTCGCGAACCCGTTGCCACCAATGAAGCCAATACCAATGGGACGCTGAATCTATTAGTTGCCGCGCGGGAAAACGGCGTGCGCCGATTCATTATGGCGTCATCGAGTTCCATATACGGAAATTCCGCTGTCTTGCCAAAAGTTGAAACAATGGCCATCGACCCACTCTCGCCCTACGCCTTGCAAAAGGCCGCCGGCGAACTTTATGTGCGCATGTTTTATCCCCTCTACGGCCTCGAAACGGTAGCGTTGCGATATTTCAACATTTTCGGTCCGCGTCAGGATCCAAAATCCGAATACGCGGCGGTCATCCCGCGTTTTGCCACCGCCATGATTCGCGAAAACGCGCCGACGATTTATGGCGATGGCGAACAATCGCGCGATTTTACGTATGTTGAAAATGCGGTCGCCGCAAACATCGCCGCGATGGATGCGCCCGCATCCGCATGCGGCCAGACTTACAATATTGGATGTGGCGAACGATTCACCCTTAATCAAGTGGTTACAAACATAAATGAGATTCTCGGCACAAATATTTCGCCCAAATATGAGCCGGAGCGCGCCGGCGACGTGAAGCATTCGCTGGCGGATATTTCTGCAGCACAGAGAAATCTGGGCTATCACCCGGCCATCTCGTTCAACGAAGGCCTTCGCCGGACGGTAGAATGGTTTAAATCCGCCCGCTAAGCGCATGATGTTGATTGCGGAAATCGGCTCCGTCCATGACGGGTCTTTTGGAAACGCCGGCAAGCTAATTGACGCGGCCGCCGCGGCGGGCGCGGATGCCGTCAAATTCCAGACGCATATCGCCGAGGCCGAGACTCTCCCGGATGCGCCGATGCCTCCCTATTTCAAAGGCGAACCACGCATGCCTTATTTCAAGCGCACCGGGTTCACTTTGCCGCAATGGAAGGAATTGGCCGCTCGCGCTGCGGAAAATAATGTCGTTTTTCTGTCGTCACCATTTTCACTCGAAGCGGTCGATCTCCTCGAACAAGTCGGGATGCAAATGTATAAAATCCCCTCTGGCGAAAATACAAATCTGCCGATGCTGCGCCGTATCGCGAAAACCGGAAAACCGGTTCTGCTCTCTTCGGGCATGAGCAGTTGGGAAGAAATGGATCGTGCAGTCGAAGCGCTCCGCAGTGGCGGGCCGCTCACAGTAATGCAATGTTCCACCGCGTATCCTTGCCCGCCGGAACGCGTCGGTCTCAATGTGCTTCACGAGATCAAAGCTCGTTATGGGACGGCGGTTGGTTATTCTGATCACACCATGGGTTACGCAGCTCCAATCGCGGCGGCGGCCCTCGGCGCCACAGTAATTGAAAAACATTTCACCTTTTCGCGGCTCATGTATGGCAGCGACGCCAAACACAGCATGGAGCCGGACGAATTCAAAATTCTGAGCCAGTCGCTTCGGGAAGTTTGGGCTATGCTGGCGAATCCGGTCGATAAATCCGATGTGTCACGCTACCAGGAGATGAAGGATATCTTTGAAAAAAGCGTTGTCACGGCCGCGGAAATTCCAGCCGGCACGATTTTGGGTTGGGAACATCTTGCCTTTAAAAAGCCGGGCACCGGCATCAGCGCCGCACGCGCTGAAAGCGTTGTGGGACGAAAAGTTCGCCGCGTGCTGGCGCCGAATCACATGCTAAAGACAGAAGATTTCGAATGAAGAAGATTTGTGTCGTTGTCGGTTCGCGCGCCAATTACAGCAGCATCAAATCGGCGATGCGCGCCATCGAGAAGCATCCCGATCTGGAGTTGCAACTGGTAGTCGGCGCTTCGGCGTTGCTGGATCGTTATGGCGCCGTCGTCAAACTGATCGAAGCCGAAGGCTTCAAAGTTTCCGCGCGCCTCTACATGCTGGTCGAAGGCGAAACACCTCTCACGATGGCGAAATCGACCGGCCTCGGCCTCGTCGAGTTGAGTTCGATTCTCGACAATCTCCGGCCGGATTGCGTCCTCACCGTCGGCGATCGCTTTGAGACCATGGCCACAGCTCTGGCCGCGGCTTACATGAACATTCCGCTGGCGCACACGATGGGTGGCGAAGTCAGCGGCACGATTGACGAAAGCATCCGCCATGCGATCACCAAGTTTGCTCACATCCATTTCCCCGCCAGCAAAGACGCATACGATCGCATTGTTAAGCTTGGTGAACCGGCCAGCACAGTTCATCTCGTCGGCTGTCCGCGCATCGATTTAGTCGCGGATATTTTGCGCGGAGATTCCGATCCACATTTGGAAGGAATTAAAACAGGCGTTGGCAGCGATGTTTCGCTCGATAAACCGTTCATTCTCGTCTCACAGCATCCCGTTACCACCGAATACGGAGCTGGCGAACGGCAGATCACGGCGACGCTGGAAGCAGTGCGTAAAACGGAATTGCCGGCCATCGTTCTGTGGCCGAACGCGGATGCCGGCTCGGACGACATCGCCAAGGGCATCCGCAAATGGCGCGAGCGCAAGCTCGACGCGCACATGCACTTCTTCAAAAACCTGCCCACCGCGACGTACATTCATTTGATGAAGAAAACGGCGTGCCTGGTGGGCAATTCGAGCAGTGGCATTCGCGAAGGCGCCTTCATCGGCACACCCGTTGTAAATCTTGGCACCCGTCAATTCATGCGCGAGCGCGGCCAAAATGTCATCGAGGTCCCGCATGATAAGCATGCCATTTTGGATGCGCTCCAAAAGCAGATTTCGCATGGCCCATACCCCATGCAGCCGATCTACGGCGATGGAAAGGCAGGAGAACGCATCGCCGACATTCTCGCGGGCTATGGTCCGGTCAATGTCCAGAAGCGCATTGAATATTAAATGCGGATCGTTGGATTAATTCCCGCGCGTGGCGGTTCCAAGGGCATTCCCCGCAAATGCATCACTCCCTGCGCGGGCCGGCCGCTGCTGGAATATTCCTGCCTCGCCGCGCTCGGAGCCAAACGGCTGGAGGCGACATTTCTTTCCACTGACGACGAGGAAATTGCAGCCGTCGGCCAGGCCGCGGGCGTGCAGGTTCCATTTCTTCGCCCCACTGAATTGGCGCAAGACAATACACCAATGATGCCAGTGCTGAAACACGCGCTGGGCGAAATTGAAAAACGGTTGGGCCAGATCGACGCGCTCGCTCTGCTGCAACCCACTTCTCCACTCCGCGAATCGCTTCACATCGATGAAGCTGCGGCGCTTTTCGAGTCTTCCGGCGCCGAAACTGTCGTCAGCATCCAGGAACTTCCCCATCATTTCTCTCCTGTTTCCGCGCTGACCCGCGATGCGGATGGCTGGGTTTCTTGCTACCTCGATAACACCGGAGCCACGCCGCTTCGCCGCCAGGACAAGCCAAAGCTCTTCGCCCGAAATGGCCCCAGCATTCTGATTATCAAGCCTTCCCGTCTTGAAAGCGGTTCCCTATATGGCCCGCGCACCATGGGTTATTTAATGCCTAAACCGGCCTCCATCGACATTGACGACGCCGAAGATTTGGTTATCGCCGAGGCGCTTCTGGAATGGCAGCGCACGCATCCCGTGACGGCATGACGCGAAAGCGCAGACTTGGGATCGTCATGTCGAATGGATGGAGCCTCAAAACCTTCGTCTATTCGGGAGTCATCGACCTCCTCTCCAAAGATTTCGATATTTGCGTTTGGGCCCAGGAGGGGGCCATACCTTCCTTGCGGGAAGATTCAACGCGCGGCGAAATTGCGCCGATCAAAGTTTATCCGATTCAACCGACGAAGGAAACAGGCCTGGAAAAAGCGGTGCGGCAGTTGCACAAAAGCGTTTTTGCCGAGCGATATCGCCTGGAAACTGAGGAAGTCAAAAAACGAAGCATTTATCCAACGCATCAACGAATCGCTGCGAACCTGCTCGGCGGGCCTTCACGAACTCCTCTCGGGGCTTTGGCCATCCATCTCCTCCAAAAGGCTCGCCAGGCAACCGTTCGTCGTAATTTTTACGCGTCTCATTTCGACGACTTCAAGCCTGAGGCGCTGATGTTGGGACATCCCGTCGAGAATGACGAATGGGTGGTCGCCGTGGAGGCTCATGACCGAAGAATTCCAGTCCTCTCGTACGTTCTGAGTTGGGACAATTTATCGTCCAAAGGCGTCATCCCGGATTTCTTCAAGGGCGTTTTGGTTTGGAACGAAACCATGCGGCAGGAGGTTCGCGATTACTATCCGAACTATCGGCCCTGATCAAACCCGGATCGTCGGCGTCCCGCGTTTCCGCGTCTGCACAGCGCCATTGCCGCCCAATTACGAGCGCGAGCCGTTTCTCAAAAGTCTCGGGCTCGATCCGCGCAAAAGGATAATTTTCTTCGCCACCTCTCCGCCCAGCGCCTGCCCGGAGCAACCGGAAGTCGCCGAGCACATCGTCGCGGCCATCAAGTCCGGTGAGGTGGCCGATTGCCAGTTGCTGGTGCGTCGGCACCCGCGTGATTACGCGGAATTTCCGGTTTCGGAGCATTGCAAAGTTTGGGTGCAAACCGTGAAAGACCGCGATGTCTACAATTGGAATCCGGGCCGCGAAGACGGATGGATTTTGGCCGCCATGCTCCGCCATTCCGCGGTGAACGTGAACCCGGCTTCCACAATCACCATCGAATCGGCCATTTGCGATTTGCCCGTCATCAATCTCGCCTACGACGGCCACGTTAAAAAACCATACGAAAAATCGATCCGCCGTTACTACGATTTCTCACATCAAAAGCCACTGCTCAAATTTGGAGCGACTGTGATGGCCCGAAGCCGTCCGGAGTTAATGTCTCTGATCCGCGAAGCGATTGAGCATCCAGAAATCCGCCGCAAAGAGCGATACGAACTGGCAAATAATTTTTGCAGCTTAAAACTGGGCGATCCCGCGGTCGCGATGGCGAACGCCGTCCGGGAATTTCTTGGAGGATCATCGTGAGCGTCCTTCGGAAAAACATTGTGGCCAACTACATTGGCCAGGGCGCGGCAGCCGTCATCGGCTTCATCGTTGTTCCATTTTACCTGAAATATCTCGGCGCCCAAAGCTACGGCTTGGTCGCCTTCTTCATGTCGTTGCAAACGGTGATGATGTTGTTCGACATGGGCATGAGCACCAGCGCGAGTCGGGAGATCGCACGCACTCTCGAATTAAGCACTGATCCCAACGCCCGCCGCCACATGCTCCGCACGCTGGAGGTATTTTATTTTTCACTGAGCGCCGGGGCCTTCCTGCTGGCTGCCGGGCTCGCGCCCTGGATGGCGCGCCGCTGGCTCAAGGCCGGCGATCTCGACATCAACATGATCGTTCAATGCGCCTACCTCGCCGCCGGTTGCATTGCACTGCGATTTCCGGTGGCGCTTTACCAAGGATTTTTCCGCGGCATCGAAAAACAGGTCAATCTGAATGTAATTTTCACCAACCTCGTGGTGATCAAAGGCGTTGGCGGCATTTTGACACTGATGTTCGTTTCCGCGACGGTGCTGGCCTTCTATTGGTGGCAACTCATTTTTGCGATTGGCGAAGTCTCGATCTTCTTTTTTTTCGCGTGGAGAAACTTGGGAGGCGTTTTCACCGGCCCCGCGCAATTTCAATTCCCATTGTTAAAAGCGATTTGGGGCTTCGCCATGCAAGTCGGCGGGATTTCGGTCCTGGCGGTCCTGATGAAACAATTGGACAAATTGACCGTTTCCAAATTGCTTCCCCTTGAATTTGTCGGTTACTACTCGACCGCTTCCATGGCTGCCAATGCCATGATCAAAATTTACTCGCCCGTGCAGGCGGCGGTGTTCCCGCGCTTTACCCGCATGATTGCCCGCGGCGAAGATGCGCGCGAACTCTTCCACGCCAACTGCCAGTTCGTCGCCTTCCTGGCGGCGCCGGCCGCTGCGGCGCTGATTGTCCTGCCCGCGGATATTTTGCGATTCTGGACCCACTCCCCAACGCTGGCGCAGTCAGCCGCGAACGCTCTGGCATTGCTCTCCATCTGGACGTTGACCGCCGCAATGCAGGCAATCCCCAACTCCCTGCAACTTGCCGAAGGCATGACCTGGCTGAACCTCCGCGCCAACGCGATCACAACGATCCTGCTCGCGCCAGCGCTGTACTTCGCAGTGACAAAATGGGGAATCATGGGCGGGGGCCTATGCTGGGCTGTCCAGGGTGTCCTCAGCTACCTGATCGTTCCCTCGATCATGTTTCGACACGTTTTGAGAGGCGAAGCCGCGCGCTATTATTTCAAGGATACGCTCCCCTTCATGATCGCAGGCGCCGCCTGTTTCGCCGCCATGCGAATTTTGATTCCGATCGATTCCATTGCCCATTTGGCAGCGGTTGGCGTGGCCGCGTGTTCATGCTACTTTTTTTTGTGCTGGATTTGCTCCCGAACGTTGCGAAAGCGTTTGGAATCGATTCCGATCGGAGGCAAAGTTTTTTTGTGGGCTCGCCGGTTTGTGCGGTTGAGCGTGTAAGATGACGCCGTTCTATCTAGTAATCGCTTATGTGTGCCTGATGCATGCCGGGCCGCTGCTGAACCTTTTTGCGCTCATTCCCGGCGCGCGCGTTTTTCCGATTACCACTCTCGGCCACCTTCTCATGGTCTATTTGACTATGCGATATTTTACACAGATTGGCCGGGCCGGCCTTTCACGCCTGGACCTTTTGGTGACAGCTTTCGTAGTTTGGTCGCTCGCTTCCTTTGTCCTCTTTTTTCAAGCGGATAATCCTTCCGATATCACCGCCTATGCCTATGGCGTGCATCTCTACGTCATGCCCATTTTCGGATATTTCGGTGTCAAAACAATCTCATCGCGAAACCAGCAACGCGTCTTAAAATTTATCCTTTGGTCAAATGTCTTTGTCATCGTTTCCGGCCTGTACTTATGGTGGGCGCGTCCCGCCTTTTATACGGTGTTCCTGCGCGAAGTCGTTTTCACCAGCCTTGAAGACTGGAGCGACTGGATGATGTACCTGCGATTGCAGTCCTACCTCTCATCCACGGCGCTCGGCCTCATTTGCGCCATCACAGTCGCGCTCGTGGGAGCCGCCGGGACAGGCGCCCTGCGAACGATTTTTGTGCTGGCAGCAAGTATTCCCGCAGTTCTCCTTACCTACCAACGCGGCGGGCAGGCCGGAGCCTTGGTCGCTCTCGTTTATCTGATCTTTTGGGGCAAAGCGAGTCGAACCACCCGACCGCTGATTCTCATTGGCGGCATTGCCCTGGCCTCCGTCGCGATTGTTGTCCTCACGAGCAATTCCGACGTTAATCTCAGCTATTACCTCGACCGTAAAAACGATTACAACTCGAGCTTGATGGAAGGCCGGCGCGGCTACACCGTCGGCATGGATTACGTCACCGCCTTTCCCCTTGGCGTCGGCCTGGGCGGCAGTGGCAACGCCGCCGCCGGCGCCAGCCTGACCCAATGGGATAAAGTCGTGGACGCCAATTTCATGCGCATCTTCGCGGACCTTGGTGTCCAGGGGATAATGCTCTTTCTAACCATTCTCGGCATTGGCATTCACTCCGGTTTTCGGCGAAGCAAAAATATCGGGCTCTCCTTCGTCATTATTATTTACTCCATCGTAGCCATCGGCACGAATGTCTTCGACGGCCATCTCACGCCGCAGCTCTTTTGGCTGATTCTTGGCATGGCGGACACGCCAGCGACCGCGCCCGAAGCAAAAACTGTCCCCGTTGAGGTTCCGCTTCCTGCCCCGGATTTATCGCAACTTCAGCCGGCCACTTCCAAACCTTCGCTCTAACATTTCTTTGGCGTCGCCAAAGGAAAAGGGAATGAACTTTCGCATTCGAAACGGGAGCGTCGAAACTTTCGGGGCAGGCTCCGAAATTCCAATCGCCCCCGGAAGCGCGGTCCTGCGATGTTTTTTAACCAATGATTCCGTTCTGACCGAGGCAGCCGCTGCCGAAATAAAGATACAAAGGGTCAATCAGCCTTTGGAACTGGTCGGGAGACTTCAGAGCCTGGGATTCGAACTCATCGGCGCGCTCGAAACCGCCGAAAGCGTTTACATTTTCAACGATTGGTTTGGGCGCGTCCCACTTTATGTCTGGCGTTTGGGCTCCCAAATGGTCCTGGGTGACACTCTTCTTGAATTCTCGACGTTGATCGGGCGACCGATCGAGTTCGATTCAGTAGCGCTCCGCCAATATCTTTGGTGCAGCTATCCATTGGGCGATCGATCTCTTTACAAGGATATCTCCGTGGCGCCCCCGGGATCGGTTTTCAAAATAAGTCGAAACTCAGGCGCCATCGAACACCTTCGCAATTCCAGCCTGGCTGACTTTCGTTTCGATCAATTCGCCAGCGCCTATTCATTGGATGACATGCGCGGCCTTTTTTACGATTCCTTCAAAGGACGATTCGCAAAATACCCAAACATCATTCTCTCACTTTCCGGCGGGCAGGATTCCCGCGCCGCGCTGGCCGCCCTGGAAAATCTGCGCTTAAGTTATTACTCCAGCACATTTTATTTTCCAGCGCGGGCCAAAAACCCGGATCATGATACAGCCAAATTACTGGCGGCAGAAACGAGCCACCCTGAAAACTGGCTCCCCATTCCCATCAGCGAAAGTGAGGCTCAAGAGGAAGAACTTCTGCGCCTGAAATGCGGAATGAATTATCTCGGCGTCAATCACATGATCGGCTTCTTTTCCGAACTGCGCAAAAGATTCAACCCCGACGCCATTTATTTGACCGGCGACGGCGGGGACAAAGTTTTTCCAGACTTGCGAGACGGCGCGACTTCCAGCTTCGACGCGCTTCTGCAAACCACCCTCAAACGGCACGCCTTAATTCCAATTACTCAGTCCGAAGAATGGGTTCCCGCCACGATTTCCGTCGCTGACAGCGTCGCGGAAGTTTTGAAATCCTATCCCGAGGAGGATAATCGCGCGCGCAGCAAGGCATTCGTCCTTCGCGAACGCGCCCGCAAATCATTTTACGAGGGCGAGGACCGCAATCGCAAATTTTTCGTCTCGTCCACGCCGTTTTACAACACGAGCTTTTTCCAATATTTAATGCGCATTCCGGACGACGACAAAACCGGGCCCGATCTCTATCAAAAATTTCAAAAGCTTCTTTCGGCGAAGTTTGCCTCCATTCCCGATGCTCTGGGCTATCCAGCCGATTCCTGGCGTTACGCGCTGCGCCAACGGGCGCAAGGAACGCTCCGCTCGCTGCCGACTGATTACAAAAATCGGCTTCGAAAAATAGTCGGCATGGGCGCGAGTCTCCCCATCCCCAAACGAGAATTGCTTGGCCAGCTTCTCGAAAAAACGGACGCGGCCAAATATTTAAACGTGCAAAAGGTTCGCGAAGCCATTCCCAGCCTGAATACGATTCAATATCAATATTTGCGCACCATCCTGAGGCTCCTCGAATTGAAGATTGTGCAGTGACCAGCATCCCGATATGACGGCTATCATCCTCGCGGGCGGAAAAGGCACACGCCTCAAGCCCTTTACCATGACGATCCCCAAGCCGCTGCTGCCCCTCGGCGACGTGCCGGTTTTGGAAATCGTCATCAAACAACTCGCCGCCGCGGGCTTCAAGCGCATCATTCTTTGTCTCGGCCATATGGCGCCGCTTTTCAGCGCAATGTTGGGCGACGGCTCGAAGTGGGGCTTACGCATCGACACCGTCCTGGAAGAAGAGCCGCTCGGCACGGCGGGCGCGCTCCGCTTGATCGACAATCCCGGCGAAAATTTTCTAGTCATGAATGGCGACTTATTGACCACCATCGATTTCGCGGAGCTAACCAATTTCCATCGCAAAAACAAGGCGCTGGCAACCATCGCCATCAACAAACGCAATGTATTCATTGATTACGGCGTGGTCATTTCGGACAAATCGGATCGCCTCACTAAATACCGCGAAAAGCCAACGATTCACTACGCCGTTAGCATGGGCATCTACATGATCTCAAGGCGCGCATTGAAATTGATTCCAAAGAAGGGCCGCTTCGACATGCCGCAACTCATGTCCGCCATAAAAGAAAAACACGACGCCGTCTTCTGCTACAAAACGAACTGTTACTGGCAGGACATCGGACGCTTCGACGACTACCAAATCGCCAGCGAAGATTTCACCAAGGACCCAAACCGTTTCCTCCGCAGTATCGCAGACGGCACGTCTGCTGTATCGCAGACTGCCTAGTCTGCGCGACCCATGCGCGAAATCCTTATCACCGGCGCTTCGGGCTTTACCGCTCGCTCGCTCGTCGCAAAATTACGCGACGATCCCGATATTCGAATTAACTTGGTTAGCCGACGGTTGTCCGCCAAGTCTCCAGCGGGGTGGAAACGACACTTTCCAACGGATTGGCAGGATACCCGGCTAATCAAGGCAATTCTCGAAGAGGCCAAACCATCCTGGATTTTTCATCTGGCTGGCGCTCTGAAAGGAACCGCCTCCGAACTCTTTCAAGCCAACGTTCAAAATACAATTCACCTCCTCGAAGCCGCGTGCGAAATCGTCCCTCAAGCCCGCATTCTCCTAATCGGATCCGCCGCTGAATACGGAGATCCACTCAACGATTTCCCAATCTCCGAGGAACACCCATGCCGCCCGGTTGGCCCCTATGGCGTTAGCAAATATGCGATGACCCTCGCCGGACTCGATTTCGCAAAACGCACCAAACTTCAAATCAATGTCGCCCGCACCTTTAATCTCATCGGCCCGAGCATGCCAAACACGTTGCTCCTGGGCGCTGTCCTGGATCGCCTTCAAAAAGCCATCGAACAAGGGACAAACACCATCAAAGTCGGAGATATATCCGCCGAGCGCGATTTCATAGACGTGCGTGACGCGGTGAACGCCTATTTGATGATCATGAAGAGCGATGCCAACGGACAGGTCTTTAATGTTTGTAGCGGCATCGGCACGAGCATTAGCGATGTGGTCGAAACCGCTTTGAAAACGGCGCCGCGCCTCATTTGTCACGAATACGATCCCAAACTCGGCGCCGGCGGCGCCAAATCAGTCGTTGGCAATCCGCAAAAAATTCAAGGGCTCGGGTTCCGTCCGCGAATCTCACTCGCACAGTCGATCGTCGATACCTGCGCGAAACCCCGTGCAAAATGAAGATCGCCGTGCTCATGAATGTTTATAGCCCCTGGGCTCATTCAATGGCGGAAAACCTCACGAGTCTCGGTCACAAAATCCATGCGATTGACTTTGCAGACATGAAGGCGTCGCATAGTTCGGCGCAACAAAAATTTGGCGATGCCGCTGAAACTCTCGCCAAAAAGATCGCGGGAGTGCATTTGATCAGCGGCGGCCCGCGCTCATCCCTCCGCTATTTCACCGCGCCACCAAGGGTAAAATCGATACTGCGCGAAATTCAACCAGACGTCTTGATTAGCCTGGCCGCCGGCGGCTACGGCCAACTCGCGTGGGCCAGCGGTTTTCGGCCCTATGCGATCTACGCGATGGGCAGCGAAATCCTGCTGCTCAACAATCCCATCGCCTGCGCCATCACCCGCCGTGTCCTTCAAAAAGCCGCCTCAGTCTTCGCGAATGGCGAGTATCTCGCGCGCAAAACCTCCGAACTCGGCAACATCTCCGCCAAAAATCTGTTAATCGGAGTCAACCCCGCTGAGTTCAAACCCGGCCAGCCCGATTCGAAAATCCTTTTCCTCAGCAATCGAAATTTTAAGCCGGTCTATAACAACCGCTCCATTATCGAAGCGTTCGCGCGGCTCAAAGAAACGCCCGATTTTGAATTTCACTTCGCTTCCCATGGCGTCCTTCTGGAGGAAACAAAAGAGCTCGCACGCCGCACACTAAGTCCGGTTATGTTCGCACGTTTCAAGTTCTGGGGCGGAGTATCGCAGGAACAAATGATGGACCTTCTCCACCGCTCGCGTTATTTCGTTTCCATGAGCCGTTCCGACGGAACCGCCACTTCACTCCTGGAAGCCATGTCCTGCGGCCAATTTCCGATTCTTTCCGACATCCCCCAAAACCGCGATTGGATCGATCCTCGACGCGAAAATGGTTTCCTCGTCCCTCTCGATAATCCTCAAAGTCTGGCCGATGCCTTTCAAAAGGTTTTGCGCGACACCGGCCTCCATGATCGTTCACGCGCCTTCAATCGCAGCTTGATCGAAGAGCGAGCCGACTCCCGCCAACTCGGCGCCAAGCTCGCCTCGCTCCTCGACAAAATGAAGGAATTTCACTCACAAAACTGAGATGAAATTGCAGATGATCAATCACGCCTCGGTGCTCATCGAGAGCGCCGGCGTTCGTTTGCTCACCGATCCCTGGCTTTACGGACCTGCCTTCAACGAAGGTTGGGATTTGCTCACGCCCACTCCCTTCGGCCTCGAACTGTTTGACACCATCACCCACATTTGGTTCTCTCACGAACATCCCGATCACTTCGCGCCACGCGTCTTGAAGGATATTCCTAAAGCTACGCGCGAAAAAATCACCGTCTTTTTTCAATTCACCCACGACAAAAAAATCGTTCGATTTTGCAAAGGCCTGGGTTTCACGGTCATCGAGGCAAAAGAAAATCGGTTCTACGAACTTGCCTCCGATTTCAAAGCTAAGATTGGACGTGTCGGCTTGATGGATTCCTGGATCTACATCATCAGCGGAGGCAAGACCATTTTGAATCTCAACGACAGCGTCGTTGATGGCGTTGGCAAATCCGCCGTCATCGCCCGCGCCGCAGGCCCCGTCGATGTCCTTCTCACCCAATATTCCTACGCCAATTGGGTCGGCAACGAAGACGCCGTCGAAGAGCGCAAAAACAGCGCCCGCGAAAAGCTCCTCCGCGTCAAAGACCAGATCGACGTTATCCACCCAAAGTTTGCAGTGCCCATGGCGAGCCAGGTCTATTTCTCGCACAAAGAAAATTCCTATTTGAATCGCGAGATGAACACGATGATGGACGTGACCGCCTGGATTCTCGAAAAAACCAAATCCCACCCCATTGCTCTTTATCCAGGCTCGACTTGGGAAGTCGGCTCTGCCTGGAAAAACGCCCCCGAACTGGCCCGTTACGAAAACGACTATCGCAACATCTGCAATCACCAACTTCGTCAGTCCGATTCCGCCACCGAGGAAGAACTGAAGACCGCCCTCGCAAAATATCTTTCGCGTCTGCGCAAAGCAAATAACTGGACGCTCATGAATCTCCTCTCGCTTCCGCCTCTCCGAATCTTCGCACCCATTACCATCCGCGTTACAGACCTCCAAAAAACCTATCGTTTTAGCCCCTTCATCGGCCTCGTTGCGGCTCCCGATTCGCCGCCCGACATCGAAATGAGCAGCCAAAGTCTCAAGTTTATTTTCGATTTCGAATGGGGCTACGACACGCTCGCCGTTAACGGCCGCTTCCGCATCCGCACCTCTGCCGGCAAAGTCGCGCGCACCCTCTTCGTCGGCAGCCTCAACAACTCCGGCCGCGGCGTAAACTTTCGTTACCCAATCATCACCTTCCTCCTCCGCCGCGTGTATTGGAAATGGGTCACAAAAATGGTCAAGCCACCTCAAGGCTTCGACAGCGCCACCGCATGAACACAAAACGCATTGGCATCGCCGGGTGCAAACACACCACGCTGGAGTTGATCGACGCGCTCTGTCGCGCGGGTTTCAAGCCCGACCAACTCATCACCATCTCACCCGAAGAAGGTCAGCGCGCCGAAGTTGCCGGTTACATGGATCTCCGCGACCCAATGCAAAAGCGCGGCATCCCCGTTTACACCGCGCAAAGTTACTCACTCAAAAACGAAACCGACCAAGCCGCAATTCTTCCGCTCAAACTCGACGCTCTTTTTGTGATGGGGTGGCAACGCCTCATTCCCGAATGGTTTCTGAACAGCCTCTCCATCGGCGCCTTCGGGATGCACGGCTCCAGCAAACGTCTTCCCTACGGCCGCGGCCGCAGCCCGCTAAATTGGTCCTTGATCCAAAACAAAACCGCGTTCTTCACACATCTGTTCCGCTACGACCCTGGCGTGGACAGTGGACAGGTCGCCGGGGTGCAAGTTTTCGAAATAACCCCCTTCGACACCTGTCTCACGTTGCATCACAAGAACACTCTGTCAATGATTCAGCTCGTCATTCGCCTTCTGCCCAATCTTCTCAATGGTACGGCGAAGCTCGAACCTCAACCCACCGAAGGCGCCACCTATTATCCCAAGCGCTCGCCCGATGATGGCGCGATCGATTGGCAAGACAGCGTCGGCGACATCTACAATCTCATCCGCGCCGTCACCCGCCCCTTCGCGGGCGCTTTCACTTACCTCAACAACGACGAAAAACGCCGCCTCACCATCTGGCGCGCCATACCCTTTGATCCTCATCTTTTTTCCGACGTCACCGAGCCCGGCCGCCTCCTCCACGTTTTCGAAACCGGCGAATTCCTCGTCAAAACCGGCGCCGGCACATTGCTGGTCCAGGAATTCGAAGGCTCACTCCCGACCCACGACGACGTAAATTCCGTTTTTGGAAACCTAAATCGCCCGCGCAAAATTTGGGAAAACGTCCCGCTCTAAGCCTGCCGCTTCTGCGCCAGCAAAGCCTCGAACATCCGCAAATATTGCCCCGCCACAATCCGCAAATCATGTCGCGCCCGCACAAATTGCTGCCCCTTCGCGCCAATCGCCCTTCGCTCCTCCACCGTCATGCCTAAAAGTTTTCGCACCGCTTCCGCGATCGCCTCGGGCTTTTCCGGCTCTACCAAATACCCGCCGCTGCTTTCTGAAACCGGATCAGCCTGTGTCCGGCACGAAAAAATAATCGGCAACCCATTCTCCATGTATTCGAACATTTTGTTCGGACTCACTCCGTGCGAATACAACGGCCGATCTAAAAAACCAACCGTCGCCACATCCGCCGCCCGCAACATCGGCGGCACCTGCGCCCGCTCCACCGGCGGCAGCAAACGCAAATTTTTCAAGTCCATGCTCGCGACTTTTGCTTTTAATTCCGCCTCCAACGGCCCGCGTCCAATCAACAAAAATTCGACCCGTTCATTCTCCAACATTTTCCCCGCGCCCAGCAACGTCTCCAAATCCGCGTTCAACACCAGCGACCCCGTAAAAATCACCAACAAATTTCCGCGCGCCCGCGCATCCGCAATCGCCTGCGCATGTTCCGCCGGAATCTCTTTCTCAATCTGCTTTTGATAAGGATTCGGACATTGCGGCAAATAAATCCACCGCTCGCGCTCCAGCCCTCCTGCTTGCATATGTGCGAACGAATTCGGCAACGTCGTCGTCACCATCTCCGCGTGACGAAAACCAAATTTCTCCGCGTGCCCGATCAGCGCCGCATAAGGATGCCGCGGCGACATTCCCGAAAGCTCGGTCAAAGTCAGTGGCCACAAATCCCGCGTCTCGCGCACAAACACCGCTTTGTATCGATCCGCAATCCGCTTCGCGGCATAATTATCCACCTGGTACACCGAACCCGCGATCACCACATCCACGCCTTCGCCCACTATCTGTTTTTCACGCAACCGCATCACCCCCATGCACGCAAACATATTCAACGCGCGCTTGAATCCTGACCCATGATACTTCGGCGTTTTCAAAAGCACGTAACGCACGCCGTCCTCCCGTTCCTCCATCACCAACCCGGGAAACTTCACCTCCTCGCGCATGAGATGCGAATACGAACAGCCGACGTTCGTCACCGAATGACCGGCTTCCACCCAAAGCCGCGCCAATTGGTTGCTGCGATAATCCGTCCCATATTTCGGGGACGCCATCGCGTAATTGATCAACAGAATTCGCACCGGCAGAGTTGTTGCAAAGCGCCAACGCTCATGCAAGGGCAATGCCGCGAAATGTAATATGACCGCCCCTGAAACCAAGGATTGCTGCCTCTGCGGCGCCAAACTCGGCCGCGTCGTCGTCGAGCTTTCCAAGCCTGACAAATACGAACGCACCGCCGGCATTTCTGAAACCGACTATCGCCGCCAATGGATCGAATGCCCCTCCTGCGGCGCACTTTGCGACCTCCATCTCTCCCCCGAAGCTCACAAACTCAACGACTGGGCCACCAATTATTACGAAATCGAAGAGACCGCCGAAACATTACGCCAAAAATTCCGCCGGATCATGGCCCTGCCCCCGGCTGGTTCCGATAACCGCCAGCGCGTCGAACGCGTCCATCGCTTCATGGATTCCTGGCAAAAAGTCAGCTCCATCGCTCCCTCGACGCGCCGCGTCGTGGATGTCGGTTCCGGCATGGGCGTTTTCCTCGCTGCCTTCATGGAAAAACACGGCTGGCAAGCCCTCGCCATCGAACCCAGCCCCAGCGCCTGCGAACATCTCACTGACCTCGACATGTTCGAAATCAAACAAGGCCTCTTCTCCGCCGCCTCGAATATCACCGGCGCCGATCTCATTACCTTCAACAAAGTCGTCGAACACATCCGCCACCCCCAACAAGTCCTCCGCGACGCCGCCACCGCCGTCGCGCCCCACGGAAT
>JADMIO011583428.1_pt1 | contig 28425 bp, 26 predicted proteins | sample 8958161 | NCBI WGS metagenome assembly JADMIO01 (sample SAMN16585339, study PRJNA669376) | soil metagenome | isolation source: Crop rotation soil | place: USA: Cullars Rotation, Alabama | collected 2011 | reverse complement strand
GGGAGTTGGGCAAGGGCCGCCGAGCTTGGCGCAACCGCCAGGATGATGGCCGCCAGGGCCAGCCTCGATCTCGATCGAAGGCCGCGCATGATTCTGCGTCCTTTACGCATGAGTGTCACCTCCCGGCCGGTGGGCCGCTGCTTTTCAATTCTTTCAGTTGTGGACCGGTCTGAAAATCCAGGCTGCTTTGGAATTGCTGGCCAACCGCGGTTTCGCAGAGCTTCTTGTTCGAGAGATCGGACTTCCATTGGGCTTCGCACAAGGCCGGGACGAGCGCATTGCCGAAAGCCGACAGTCGCTTGTTCGTTTCGCTGGCCGTCGCCTCGGCCTCTCTCGCCTGCCGTCCTGCGTCAATTGCCCAAGCCATTGCGAACAGTGAGGCCGCGAGCAGGAAAAGGCTTAAGTTGCGCGCACCCCGCAATCGCCCGATCAGCGAATGTGCGGACGCAGCGTTTTTGGCGCTCGCTTCCATCATCCGCGCCACGTTGTCCCACTGCTTGTCGAAAATGTCGGTCTCTACGCGCAAGTCCCCCATCACGTGGCGCCGGGTCCAGCCGGGATGCTTTTTGATCGTTTTGAACCACGGGAGCCGCTGCTCGGTGGTTGCGACGCTTAGCAATTGCCGGGAATCGCCGGCGAACTTCTCGGCCTGGAAGACCAGCGATCGCCAGACCATGCCATCATAAAACTCGCGGTAGATCCAGCCCGGCGGTGTCTGCCCGCCGATGCCGATGCTGCATAATCGCGGCCACTGGCGAATGAGCGCCTCGTGGCTGATATCAATCTCAGTATCGTCCTCGACCTGGGCGGGCAGGTATGGGCCGATGAACACGCAGTCCGGTGCTCTGAACGGCTCGAGCACTTTCAGCGCAGCCTCACGGCTTACGCCGGAGATATCGGCCAGTTCCTTGAACCGGCAGGGCCGGCGGATTGCCCGGCGGTCCGCGTCGAGATCGGTGAGCGCGCGGAACATCCATTCGACGGCTTCCTCGAGGTCGGGGTCGCCGTGCGTTGCAGCAGCGAACACCTCGTCGGCATGCTGCGACAGAGCTTGCTCCGCACCACCGACCGCGGCGAGGTCGTCGGCGGTGACGAGCCACTGCTCATCCTCTTTGTACCGCTTGCGCGCATGGTCCGATGCCCGCATCAACGCATGCTGGAGCACCGGCAGGCCATCGACCTGCTGGTTGACGACCGGCAACAGCAAGGTTGCAACCGACGGTTCGATGTTCCCGCCATAAAGCTCAGCCGGCTCGTGGATCGCGCGAAGCAATCCGAACTGATCCATCTTCGGAAGCAGATATTGCCGCGGGTTGAGGAACTCGGCGAAGCCGTCATAGGCCGCGCACGAGCCGAGATAGTCCGAGCGCATCGTCAGGATGACGAAGAAGCCGCTGCCGCCTTCGGGCGGATTCACATTCTTCATGATGTCGATGAACAGCCGCGCCTCGGCGTCGCTCTTTTCCTTCGCCCAGCGGAAAATCTCCTCGAACTGGTCGACCAGCAGGCACAGGCTGCCGCCGCCCTGGTCGCGCAGCGCCTGTTCGACATAGGTGACGAGGCCGCCGCCCTTCACGATCAGCTCCGCCCAGCTTCGCTCGGTCGCCGCCGAACTCTCGGCGCTGTCTTCGTCGGGTGTCTTGGCGCGAGGAAGCGCGGTCTCGAGCGCGCCGGCCAGGCGAGTCAGCAGGCCCTCGGAGGGCCGCATTGTCGCGGTTCGCCACGTGCGTCCGCCCACTTCGTGGTCGGTCTCGAGCGTCGGCAGGACGCCGGCACGGATCAGCGACGACTTGCCACAGCCGGACGCGCCATGGACCAGCACCAGCCCGTGGCGGCCAATGCGGCTGATCACTTCGTCGGCATGTTCCTCGCGGCCGAAGAAAATCGGCCATTCGTCCTGTCGAAATGCCCGCAGGCCGGGGTAGGGCCGGTCCGGGAGCACATCGACCGGGACGGCGATGTCGTTCATGCCGGCTCCGCCGGGGCGTGACCTCCGCCAAGCGCCTGGAACAGTCGGTCGGGCCAGTCTTTTTCTGTCGTCAGCACGCGCGGTATGCGGAACGTCGTGGCGCTCGGCAGCGGCGTGTCCGGAAGCTCGTCGAGCAGCGCCCATGCGAGGGCCTTCTGCTCCTTCTGGTAAAGCGACTTCCGGGCTTGGTAGGCCCGGCGCACGCGCGACGGGCTAAGGTCGTCCACGCGGACCCGATGCAGGACCAGCGCATCGCAGTCCTTGTAGACGCTGAGTATGCTTTCCGAGCGGGTCGCCATGTCTGTCGCGAATGGCTCATCCGGCAGCACGACCGCATGCGCGGCCGCCAGCGCCTCGCGCCGGGATTGCCAGACCGGTTCGTCTTGCGGCTCGGCATCCAGGTAGATGAGCAGGTCGTCGGGCGGTTCCTGGCCGAGAAGGGCCCAAACATTCTTTTCCTTCGATTTGGCCATGGCGCGCTCGGCTTCGATTTGGCGGCGCAGTTCGAGCAGTTTGTCTTTAATCTCAACGGCGATGCGGGTTACCAGCCCGCCAGTGTCGGGCAGCCTCTGATTGGCCCTGAACCACTCATAGCCGAGCGGAAAGCCGTTCTCGTCCATCACGCTCTGGCTGAGCAGCCGCGCACCGGCGCCGTCGCGGAGCTCTTCGGGCCAGACGTTGTCGGGGGTCCGCTGGACTTCGAGCAGGACGCATTGGCGGAAGCCCCTGCCGTCCGCCTTCGCCTGATCGAGGAACCAATTCAGTTCCTTGCGGCCCCAATCCTTGTAATTAGGGCTCATCAGGACGACGAGAATCGCCGAGCCCTTGACCGCTTCTTCCAGGTTCTCGTTCAGGGGCGTGCTGGTGACCATCTCGTCCCGATCGAGATACCAGCCGACATTGTCGCCGCCGGGCTCATCGGCAAGCGACATTAGGACCATGTCGGCGATCTCGCTAATGAGCGTACGGCTCCATTCGCGCACGCCGACCCCGCCGCGCATCGCTTTGACGCCATGCGCGTAGCTGAAGAAGACATCATATTTGTACGGATCACCTGCGTAGGACACGAGCGGCCCCCTTAAAAAAATCGGCCAGGCATCCGTCCGAGCTACGGATTGTGGCCCGCGCGCCAGGTCGCGGGTAACTTTGCATATACCGCGGAAACCATCCCGAGGAAATGCAACAGTTTTGTGACTATTCCGACCGATGCCGCGGGCCGAACTCCAGCCCCTCGTCAATGCGGCGAAGCGCCATCGCCGCCAGGTCGCGGACGTAATTTTGCGGCACTCGCCACGGCTGGCGGTGGCCCTGGCTCGGCAGCACGCCGTGGGCGCGTGCGACATAGCCCGAGCTGAAGTCGATCACCGGCCGCCGCTCGAGCGTCCCGTCGACGCGCGCGACGGCGGTCGCGGCGCCGCGCTTGTCCATCTGTCGCAGCAGCCGGCAGACGCTGCGCGCAGTGAGGTCGCTGCGCAGGGTCCACGACGCGTTCACATAACCGAAGGCGATGAACAAGTTGGGCACGCCGTCCAGCATCATGCCCTTGTAGATGAAGCGCTCGGCGAGCTCGACCGGCGCGCCGTCGACCGCGAGCGCGATCCCGCCGCCGACCCGCATCACCAGCCCGGTAGCGGTGACCACCAGGTCCGCCTCGACCTCCTCGCCGGTCGCGAGCCGCAGCCCGCGCGGCGTGAAGCGCTCGATCGCTCCGGTCGCGATCCTGACCTTGCCGCTGGACATCGCCGCGAACAGGTCGCCGTCGGGGACGAGGCACAGCCGTTGGTCCCACGGCCGGTAGCTCGGGGTGAAGTCGCGCTCGACCGGATAGCCGGCGGGCAACGCCTGGCGCACCTGCTCCCGGATCCAGCGGCTGACCCGCTCGGGCTTCCGCCGGGCGCGGCCGTAGAAATAAATGGTCAGCAGCACGTTCTTCCAGCGGATCAGCGCGCCGCTCGCGCGCTGCGGCAGGAGGCGCTGCGCCCAGCGCGCGATCCGGTCGCGCGCCGGCCGGGCGACGATGTAGGACGGCGAGCGCTGGACCATTGTCACGTGCGCCGCCTCCCGCGCCAGCGCCGGCACCAGCGTCACCGCGGTTGCCCCGCTGCCGATCACCGCGACGCGCTTGCCGGCAAGGTCGAGGTCCTCGGGCCAGGATTGCGGATGGACGATCCGGCCCGCGAACGCCTCCTCGCCGTCCCAGCTCGGCCGGTAGCCTTGGTCGTAATCGTAATAGCCGCTGGCGAGGAACAGGAAGGCCGCGGTGAAGCGCTGACCGCGCTCGGTCTCGACCGTCCATCGCGACTCCGCCGACGACCAGGTGGCGCGCACCACCTTGTGGCCGAAGCGGATGCGCTCGAACACGCCGGTCGCGCGCGCGGTCTCCTCGACATAGCCGCGGATCGTGGGCCCCTCGACGATCGCCTGGTCGCTCGGCCACGGCCGGAACGGGAAGCCCAAAGTGAACATGTCCGAATCCGAGCGCACGCCCGGGTAGCGGAACAGGTCCCAGGTCCCCCCGACCCGCTCCCGCGCCTCGAGGATCAGCAGGCGTTTCCCCGGGCAGCGGGTCTTCAGCCGATAGGCCGCGTCCACCCCGGAAATCCCCGCGCCGACGATCAGCACGTCGACCTGCTCGTCCGCCTTACTTACCGGCATGTCAGGAAAGTGGCACAGCCGTCTTGTTTCGCGCAATGCGCAAGCTTAGCGGGACGGCCAAGCGCACGAATTGGGGTACCGCCATGGAAGACTTGATGGACAAGCCGACGACCAGCCCGATCTCGACTCACAAGCACGGCGACGTGCTGATCATCCTCTCCAACAACCCGCCGGTGAACGCGCTGTCGACCGCGGTCCGGCAGGGGCTGGTCGAGGCGATCGCGCAGGCCGAGGCGGACGATTCGGTCACCGCGGCGGTCATCGCCTGCGAGGGCCAGACCTTCTTCGCCGGCGCCGACATCACCGAGTTCGGCAAGCCGCCGCAGCAGCCGTGGCTGCCGGCGGTGGTCGATACGATCGAGGCTTGCACGAAGCCGGTGGTCGCGGCGATCCACGGCACCGCGCTCGGCGGGGGGCTCGAGGTTGCGCTCGCCTGCCATTACCGGGTCGCGGTGCCGTCGGCCAAGCTCGGCACTCCCGAAGTGAAGCTCGGGCTGCTGCCCGGCGCCGGCGGCACCCAGCGCCTGCCGCGCGTCGCGGGCGTCAGGAAGGCGCTCGAAATGACCGCGACCGGCAACCCGATCGGCGCCAGGGACGCCTTCGCCTGCGGCCTCGTCGACCGCCTGATCGAGGGCGAGCTGATCCCCCACGCGGTCGGCTATGCCGAGGAAGTGCGCGAGGTCCGCCCGCTGCCCAAGAGCAGCGAGCGCCAGGACAAGATCCACGAGTGCGACCCCGCGCTGTTCGACCAGTTCCGGCGCGAGCATGAGCGCAAGTTCCGCGGCTTCGACGCGCCCGAGGCCAACATCCGCGCCGTCAAGGTGTCGTGCGAAAAACCCTACAGCGAAGGGGTGATCGAAGAGCGCAAGCTGTTCATGGAGCTGATGAGCGGGACCCAGGCCAGGGCCCAGCAATATTTCTTCTTCGCCGAGCGCAAGGCGGCCAAGATCGACGGCCTGCCCGAGGACACGCAGCCGCGCGACGTCCGCAAGGTCGGCGTCATCGGTGCCGGGACCATGGGCGGCGGGATCGCGATGAACTTCCTCTCCGCCGGCATCCCGGTGACGATCATCGAGATGGAGCAGGAAGCGCTCGACCGCGGCACCGGCCTGATGCGCAGGAATTACGAAGCGACCGCGGCCAAGGGCCGCCTCACGCAGGAGCAGGTCGAAAAGGCGATGGGGCTGCTGTCGCCGACGCTCGATTTTCAGGCCCTCGCCGACTGCGACCTGGTCATCGAGGCGGTCTACGAAAATATGGACGTCAAGAAGGAGGTGTTCGCCAAGCTCGACAAGATTGCCAAGCCGGGCGCGATCCTCGCCTCCAACACCTCCTACCTCAACATCAACGAGATCGCGGCGAGCATCTCGCGTCCGGGCGACGTCGTCGGCATGCACTTCTTTTCGCCGGCTAACGTCATGAAGCTGCTCGAGGTGGTGCGCGGCGAGAAGACCGCGCCCGACGTGCTGCTCACCGCGATGAGCATCGGCAAGAAGATCAGGAAGGTGCCGGTGGTCGCCGGCGTGTGCCACGGCTTCATCGGCAACCGCATGCTGATGCCGCGCCAGGTCGAGGCGACCAAGCTGCTGCTCGAGGGCGCGAGCCCGGAGCAGGTCGACCGCGTCCACGTCGCCTTCGGCATGCCAATGGGCCCGTTCCAGATGGCCGACCTCGCCGGGGTCGACATCGGCTGGCACCGCGACCGCACGCGGATCGAGAACGTCCGCGACGCTTTGTGCGCGATCGACCGCTGGGGCCAGAAGAAGGGCGCCGGATTCTACGATTATGACGACAAGCGCCGGCCGTCGCCGTCGCCCGTGGTCCAGCAGATCATCGAGGATTTCGCCAGGCAGCAGGGGGTCGAGCGGCGCTCGATCACCGACCAGGAGATCGTCGAGCGGACGCTCTACACGATGGTCAACGAAGGCGCGAAGATCCTCGAAGAGAGGATCGCCCAGCGCGCGTCGGACATCGACGTCGTCTGGGTTTACGGCTATGGCTGGCCGGTCTACCGCGGCGGCCCGATGTTCTGGGCCGACACCGAGGGGCTCGAGCAGATCGTGGAAGGCCTGAAGCGCCAGGAAGAGCGGATGAAGCCCGACTTCAGCTTCTCGCAGCTGCTGCTCGACAAAGCGGAAAGGGGTGAGAGCTTCACGCGATGAACCGTTGGCTGGCGCTGCTGATCGCAATTCCGGGCGGGGCAATGCTCGCCGCGTTCACGACCTTGGCTGCCGTCGTCCTGCTCGTGCTGGCGATGTTCCTGCTCGGCGATTTTTCCTGGCCGGCGTGGTTCAGCTCGGTCGGCCTGATCCTGGTCTTCATCCTGGTCCTGCTGCTGTGGTTCGGAGCGACCTTCATAATCTGGAAGAAGCTCAAGGAGATTTGAGCCGCCGCCGGCGCGCCGTCTCGCGCGCTGTCAGCCCCGCACCCTTTCGTCGACAGTTTACCTGTTGCTTTCGCTTGCGCGCGAGCCTTTGCGGCGGCGGGTGAACTGTCACCGTAATACCCTCGAACTATCGGAAAATCGGGAGAAATTCGTGCGCCGGGACGTTGCTAGGGGGAGTAACGGGGGCGTTACGGGAGAATCCTGATGGCCACCGTCACCGACACCTTCGCCGCGCGTCATGCTTCAGTGGAGGGGCGGTTGCGCCGCTATTCCAACGTCGCGGTCGCGTTGCACTGGCTGATCGTTGCCTTGCTCCTGACCCAGGTGTGGCTCGGCTTCACCTTCGCCGACATGCCGCGCGGCCCCGACCGCATGGCCTTCTTCACCTGGCACAAGACGGTCGGCGCGACGATCCTGCTGCTGACCCTGATCCGCCTCGGCTATCGGCTGTTCAATCCGCCGCCGCCCTATCCGGACGAGATGCCGGAGTGGCGCCGGACCGCGGCGTTGTGGAGCCACCGCTTGCTCTACACGCTGCTCGTCGCTCTGCCGCTGACCGGGCTGATCGCCGTCTCGGGCCGGGCCACGGATTGGTTCACCCCGCTGGTCGGCGGCGTGCCCCTGCCGGTCGTTCCCGGGATCAACCAGGCCGCCGGCGAATTGTCCGGCGAGGTCCACGAATTCCTCGTGTGGAGCATCATCGCCCTGCTCGTGCTGCACGTCGGCGCCGCGATCTACGAGCAGTTCATCGTCCGCTGCGGAGTCGCCTACCGCATGCCCCCGCTCCAGCCGCGCCGCGGCGACGCCGAGGTGGTCATCGGCCAGGGCTCTCATCGGGCAGCAGGCTGAGCATTGCGAGCGCGGCGGCGGCCACCGCCGCGCTGGTCAGGAACGTCGCCGCGCTGCCGTCGCGGTCCCACAGCAGGCCGGCGCCGAGGCTGGCGAGCAGCCCCGCCGCGCCGCTCACGAACCAGAAGGCGCCGAAGCTCGTGGCCCGCAGCTCTTCCGGCGCACTGTCGGCGATCATCCGCGAGAAGATGCCCTGGGTCAGCGCCATGTGCGCGCCCCACAGCGCCGAGCCGAGCACCACCCCGCCAAGCGCGTCCGAATAAGCCAGCACGATGTTGCCGGCGATCAGCACGGCGATCCCGGCCATCAGGATCGAGCGCGGGCTCATCCGGTCGCTCAAGCTTCCGGCCGGATACGCGAGCGCGACATAGGCGAGACTGAACACCGCCATCGTCAGCGGCGACCAGGCTTCGCTCAAGCCCACCTCGATCCCCTTGAGCACCAGAAACCCTTCCGAGAATCGGGCGAGGCCGAACAGGAAGCCGACGGCAAGCAGCCGCCTGGTGTCTTTTTCGAGCTGGCGGAAGCCGGCGAAGAAGGGCGAGCGTTTGAACGGCGCGAAATGCTGCTCCGGCTCCCGGAGCGCGAGCCACGCAAGCACGAATGCGGCCGCGGCGGGGATGATCGCGATCCAGAACACCGTCCGGATGTCATTCGCGAGCAGCACCATGAGGCCGATCGCTGCAACCGGCGCGAGCAAGCCTCCGACGGTGTCGAGCGCCTGGCGAAGCCCGAACGCGCGACCGCGGATCGCGGGCGGGGTCTCGTCGGCGATCATCGCGTCGCGCGGAGAGCCGCGGATGCCCTTGGCGACGCGGTCGGCGAAGCGGGCAGTCATCAGCAGCGGCGCGCTCGTGGCCAGCGGGAACAGCGGCTTCGACAGTGCGGCAAGCCCATAGCCGCCGACGATCCACGGCTTGCGCCGCCGGCTGCGATCCGACAGCCGCCCGGAGCCGAGCTTGGCGAAATTGGCGGTCGCCTCCGCGACCCCGTCGATCGCTCCGAGCGCGGTCGCCGGAAGGCCGAGGACGACGGTGATGAACGCCGGCAGCAGCGCGTGGTAGATTTCGCTCGACAGGTCCATCAGCAGGCTGACGAAACCGAGGACCCAGACGTTGCGGGGAAGGGGCGGGCGGTCGCTCACAACCCGTCATTGCGAGGAGCACAGCGACGAAGCAATCCAGTTTGCGCCGCTGGATTGCTTCGCTCCGCTCGCAATGACGAAATTCGACAACAGCAATATTGCGGACAGCCTAATATTTGTTAGGGTGCAACCATGTCGACCGTGTGGGGGAACGCATCACCGGGCGCGCTTGCGGCGCGGTTCGCTCGGCTGGTCGAACAGCTCGGCGGCGACACCGCCGCGGCCAAGGCGGTCGGCCAGCAGCGCGACCTGCTCGGCGCGGTCATGGACATCGAACCGGCGACCCTCAACCAAGTCTCGGCCCGGGTCCGGCGCGGCGCTCCGGCCGTCAGCCGGGCGATCGATGCCCTGGTTCGCGCCGGCCTGATCGATCGCCAGCCCGACCCCGCGAACCGCCGCCGCCTGGCGCTGCGCCTGACCGAGGCCGGGCGCCTGCGGCTGATGGCCCCGCCCGCCGCCGACGGCTCGCTCGAGGGGCGCATCGGCAAGCTCGCGCACAGCGAGCTCCGCGCCCTCGAGCGCGGCCTCGAGATCCTCGAGCGCCTGCCGCGCTGACCCGTCATCCCGGCCTCGAGCCGGGACCCGCCTTCCTTTAATCCGCTGGAATAACAAGCAGGCCCCGGATCAAGTCCGGGGTGACGAACACTTTACCCGTTGCCGCGCCGGCGCCGGGTCTCCCAGCCCTTCTTGGCCGCGGCCGAGCGGCTGCGCGAGCGGCCGGAGCCGTCGTTCTTGCCGCCCTTGTCCTGCTTGTTGACCGTCGCCCACGCCCGGCTTTCCGCCTCCTTCTTGGAAACGCCGCGCTTCTCGTAACCTTCCTCGATATGCTTGGCCTTGCGGTCCTGCTTGGCTGTGTACGCGCCACGGGGCATGCTAACCTCCTGTAATCCCACTCACTCCCTCAACGCTCGGACCGCGCCCCGCGTTGCAATGCTGCATTGCAACATGAGCCGTTCGGCACTATGTGGCCGGTTCACTTTTTCTCGGAAAAATCGACATGAACCTGCGCAACGTGGCGATCATCGCCCACGTCGACCACGGCAAGACGACCCTCGTCGACCAGCTCTTCCGCCAGTCCGGAACCTTCCGCGACAACCAGCGGGTCGAGGAGCGGGCGATGGATTCGACCGACCTCGAGAAAGAGCGCGGCATCACCATCCTCGCCAAGTGCACCAGCGTCGAGTGGGGCGGCAACCGGATCAACATCGTCGACACGCCCGGCCATGCCGACTTCGGCGCCGAGGTCGAGCGCATCCTGTCGATGGTCGACGGCGTCATCCTGCTGGTCGACGCGGCCGAGGGCCCGATGCCGCAGACCAAGTTCGTCACCGGCAAGGCGCTGTCGCTCGGCCTCCGCCCGATCGTCGTCGTCAACAAGATCGACCGCCCCGACGCCCGCCCCGCCGAAGTGCTCGACGAAGTGTTCGAGCTGTTCCTCAACCTCGAGGCCAGCGACGAGCAACTGGACTTCCCGACCCTCTACGCCAGCGGGCGTGCCGGCTATGCCGGGCTCACCGACGACGTCCGCTCGGGCGACTTGACGCCGCTGTTCGAGACCATCGTCAGCCACGTGCCCCGCCCGCGGGTCGACGCCGGCCCGTTCCGGATGCTCGCCACTTTGCTCGACCGCGACCCGTTCCTCGGGCGGATCCTCACCGGCCGCGTCGAATCCGGGACGATCCGGGTCAACGACCCGATCCGCGCCCTCGACGTCAACGGCACCGTCGTCGAGGACGGCCGGGCGACCAAGCTGTTCGGCTTCCGCGGCCTCGAGCGCGTGCCCGTCGACGAGGCCGAGGCGGGCGACATCATCGCCATCGCCGGCCTGGTCAGCGCGACCGTCTCCAACACCATCGCCGACCCCGCGGTCGCCGCCCCCTTGCACGCCCGCGAGATCGACCCGCCGACGCTAAGTATGACCTTCGCGGTCAACGACAGCCCGTTCGCCGGCAAGGACGGCGACAAGGTCCAGAGCCGCGTCATTCGCGACCGCCTGCTGCGCGAGGCCGAGGGCAATGTCGCGATCCGCGTCACCGAGACCCAAAGCGGCGAGGCCTATGAGGTCGCCGGCCGCGGCGAGCTCCAATTGGGCGTGCTGATCGAGACGCTCCGCCGCGAGGGCTTCGAGCTCGGCATCAGCCGTCCCCGGGTCCTGTTCCGCGACGGCGCATCAGGCCGCGAGGAGCCCTACGAGACCGTGGTCGTCGACGTCGACGACGAGTATAGCGGCACGGTCATCGACAAGATGGCGCTGCGCAAGGCCGAGATGACCGACATGAGGCCCTCGGGCGGCGGCAAGACCCGCCTGACCTTCAGCGCGCCGAGCCGCGGCCTCATCGGCTATCACGGCGAGTTCCTGTCCGACACCCGCGGCACCGGCATCATGAACCGCCTGTTCGAGCGCTACGGCCCCTACAAGGGCCCGATCGCCGGCCGCGGCAACGGCGTCCTCATCTCGATGGAGCAGGGCCCGGCCGTCGCCTACGCCCTGAACGCGCTCGAGGAGCGCGGCGTGCTGTTCGTCTCCCCCGGCGAATTGCTCTACGAAGGCATGGTCATCGGCGAGAACGCCAAGCCCCAGGACCTCGAGGTCAACCCGCTGAAGAGCAAGCAGCTCACCAACTTCCGAGCGTCCGGCAAAGACGAAGGCATCCGCCTGACCCCCCCGCGCCGGATGAGCCTCGAGCAAGCCATCGCCTACATCCAGGACGACGAGCTGGTCGAGGTGACGCCCAAGGCGGTGCGGATCCGCAAGCGGTTTTTGGACCCGCATGAGCGGAAGCGCGAGAGCCGCAAGCTCGAGGCGGCTTAGTCGCGCGCGCCCTGTCGCGGAGGCGGCCGTTTGCGGCAATGTTCACCTAATGTTCTTGCTTTGAGAGCAATTCACAGGTAAGACTGGCCGCGTAGTTAAATCTCATTGCAAGGGGCCGCCTTGCTGGTCTTAACTGGCTGGGAAGCTGCGTTCGGTAGCTGAAGGGGTCCGCGCATGAGCCGCTACTCGGTAGTTTCGCTGTTCTCCGGAGCCATGGGTCTCGACCTCGGATTAGAGCAGACAAACCGCTTTTCCGTTCTTGCCGTTGTGGAGAAAGAAAAAGCGTTTTGTGACACGATTCGAGCGAACCGCACTGCTGGTCGAATCGACCCTCACGTTGCAATCTTTGAAGGCGATATTACCAATTTCGACCCTGCCGCCGTCCTCGCTGCCTCAGGTTTAAGACCCGGGGAGCTTGACCTTCTTGTCGGCGGCCCTCCGTGCCAGTCTTTCAGTACGGCAGGGAAGAGACAGTCCATTAAGGATGTGCGAGGACTTCTACTCTGGGAGTTTCTCCGGTTCGTCGAATACATACAGCCCAAGTTTTTCTTGATTGAGAATGTCCGAGGCTTGCTGTCCGCGGCTTTGAACCATCGGCCTATCAAAGAGCGTCCGGAACGCGGTGGCGAACCGCTGACCCCAGACGAAGAGCCAGGCTCTGTGATCAGGCGCTTTGCTGGCGACCTGCAGCAGATCGGGGCTGGATATCGTCTCGACTGCTTCGAGGTGAACGCAGTGAACTATGGTGCGCCGCAGCTTCGCGAGCGCGTCTTGATGATTGGAAATCGCTTCAATGTGGAAGTTGATTTCCCCGCGCCGACACACGGCAATCCTGCTGATCAGGAGACGTTTCGAGGCAAGCTAAGGCCTTGGCGTACTTTGCGTGACGCCCTGCGCGGGATGAATGATCCAGGAAAGGTCATCCTGGATTTCTCTCCGCGCAAGAAAGGTTTCCTTGCCAAGGTGCCGTCCGGCTCAAACTGGCGCAGTCTTCCTATCGAGACACAGAAGGCATCGATGGGTAAGGCTTGGCTCGCAAAGGGTGGCCGTTCGGGCTGGTGGCGTCGACTCTCCTTCGACTTGCCGTGTCCAACATTGGTTACGATGCCTAACCACGCAAGCACCTCCCTTTGTCATCCAGTCGAACTTCGCGCGCTCTCGTTGAAAGAATATGCTGCGATTCAGGAGTTTCCTACCGAATGGAAATTCTGCGGCACGCCTGCCGAGCAGTATGCCCAAGTTGGCAACGCCGTCCCAGTCCGCCTTGGGGTAGTCGCTGGGGAGGTCATCGCGCAGGAGCTTGCTCAGCTTCGGGCACGTGGCATGCGGGCATTCGAGAAATCGCCATTCAGCTATCGGATCGTCTACGTGCAGTCCCATGTTCGAACGCGGCAGTGGTTTAAGGCCGGAAAGGTGAAGGTGTGGAGCGACGGTCTCACGAATGACGATGCCTCCTATGCGGAGCCTGTAATCCGCCGCCGCGAGCGCATTATTCAGCATGGCTGAGGGGCAGGCGGAGCCGTCCAACGAGCTACCAGGTGCGGAAGCTCCTTTACCACCAGCGGAGGGCCTCCGGCCGCGGCGATTCTGTCGCGCCTCCTTGTTGGACGCTCTCCCGGAGGCGCAACGCCAGCGACTGGAAGATGAGACTTATGAATTTTTGAAACGTCGTTTCCGCGAGCTGGCGGAGCAATTCAATGACATTTCGAAGACGAACTTTAATCCGTTCCTTCTTCTGATTACGGCACCCGTTTACAATATTTACAGCCCCTATGAGGTCGCCGAAAGGCTGCAGCTCGGCAAAGCATTCCATGGGGACGACACGGCTTTCGGCAGAATGGCCGAAGAGAAGTATTTGAGCATTTTCGGCGCACAGCCCCCGGCCGAAAAATCGAGTCAGAATGCTGCGGTGAGGCGTCGCTGGTCTCCCATAGACCTTGAGCTCACGATCGAGGGGCAGCGTAATCTCATGAGTATTAAAGCCGGGCCGTGGACTATGAATCAATCCCATGCCTCAGAGATGGTACGCAATTTCAAACAGCTTCACGATGACACTGGCGCAAAGATTCTCATCGGCATCACCTACGGCCGATATAAGAATCTGAACAACAAGCCCGCTTTGGTAGAGCGGGAGCTAGGAACTCCCGACTGGTTCGATTTTTTCGTCGGTAAGGATTTCTGGGAGTATGCGACCGGTGTTCGTGACGTACATCGTGACATGTTTGCCGCAATCCGCGTCGCGCAAAAGCGTTTTGCAGACGAGCATGCAGATCGCACCTTTAGCGAACGTCTGATTGAAAATCGCCTTTCTATCGCAACGTCGCTGCGCAAGAGCTTCAGTGTGCGGGATGACGAGGATTTTTGGGGCACGCTTTTCAACGCGATGTTCGAAAGCAAAGCTGGCTTGCCTGGCCAACCGGATGAAGTGCCACCATTGCCGCCAGTCGACGAGGGATAATCCTTTATCTGTTTTCCAAGAAATTTTGTACCTTTTGCAATGTGCGGTTCTGCCGCGGTGGCGTTAGCTCGCACTCCCACACAATTAGTGACGACCAGCCAGCGGCGTTTATTGCAAGTTCGTTGCGCTTATCTCTCGCGCGGTTTCTCGCGAGTTTGGTAGCCCAGTATTCGGACCGTGTCCGAGGGATCTTGGAGATCGGACACGGGGGATTTGAATGCCAATGCCAGAAACAGCCATGCACCCAGATGACCTTCCTCCGCCCGGGAAAGACTATGTCCGGACTTCCAGGGAGGCCCTTTCCGTGAAGCCGATACCTATAGCCTAATGCGTGGAGTTTCCTCCGAACTACGAGTTCGGGTCCAGTGTGCTTCCCTCGTATCCGCGACATGCGGTTACGGACGACCGACGGAACGTCCTTGAACAGCATACTCGGACGAACAATCCGTTGAGGGGCTAGTTTCCATTTTCCTACAGCACCCCGTTTGTGGCTTAAGCTCGCGGATGAGGGTGCCGCCGAGTCGCCGCCGCCCGCTCTGTCCGCGCGCCCGCGCGTTGAGGAGCCGGATCAGTCAGCCGCCGCCGCTTGCCCGGACCGGATTCGAAGCAGCACGTAGTGTCCACTTTGTCCGGTTCCGCGCCGGCCTACGCACAGCCCTCGACCAGCTCGATCGCCGCATTGCCGGCGTGGATGGTCTGGACCCGGCGCTTGCCGTCGGTCTCGAATCGGATGCCGCGTTTGCCCGCCACCGTCCAGAAGGTGAGGTACTCCGCCGGCGGGCCCTCGTAATAATGCGGCTCGGCCTTGAGGCCCCGCGGATACGACCGGCGCACCGCGTCGGCGGTGGCGCCCACGCCGATGCCGCGCGGGGTCGTGACCGGGCTCGGCGCGCCGATCGAGATGCGGGCGAGCCGATAGCCCTCGAACAGGAACCACAGGCCGCGCTCGGGGCCTTGCGGGACCAGCTCGATGCAGCTCGCCTCGTCCTCGAGCGCCTCGCCCTCGAGCGTGACGTCGAGCACCCGCTCGACCTCACCCCGGCTCATCCCGATCCGGACCGGCCCCCAGCCGTCCGGAGTCAGCGGCCAGCTGCCGAGCGCCGCCGCGGCCAGCAGCCCAAGGCCGATCACTTCTTCCGCTGCTCGCGGTTGGACTCGGTGAGCCCGACGAGCAGGCTCGCGCCTTCCGCGCCGTCCACGTCGGCGATGCGCCAGCCGGCCCGGGTCCGCACCAGGCTCAAGCGCGCCGGCCGGGGCGGGTAGCCGTGCAATCGAATGTCTACCCAGACCTTTGCCCGGTCGCGGCTGCCCGGCTCGACGCCGACAATCCGCGCCTTGAGGCCCGCGGCGTCCTGGCACTGGCAGAGGGGATCGCCGTCGAGATAGCCGACCTCGCCCTTGGCCAGCCGCTCGTCCTCCTTGATCGCGGCCAGCAGTCGCGGCGCGAACCAGCGCTCGGGCCGTTTGAACGGGCTGAAGTCGCGAGTCCGATAGCCGGCATAGACCCGCTCGACGAACGCCCGCGGGCTCTCCGCGGCCGGCGCCGGCGCCGCGGCGGCGAGGGCAAGCGCGACCAGCATCATTTCGCCATCTCCAGCACCTTGGCCCATTCCTCGTCTCGCACCGGGCTCACCGACAGCCGCGACAGCCGCACCAGCTCCATCTTGGTGAGGCTCGGCTCCCCCTTGATCGCCTTCAGCGTGACCGGCGGGTTGACCTTGCGCACCGGCTTGACCGCGACCGACACCCAGGCCGGATCCTTCGGGTCGGGCTGCGCCGCCCGGGTGACGCGCATGATCCCGACCACCTGCCGCTCGTCGCCGCTATGGTAGAGGAAGGCCTCGTCGCCGGACTTCATCGCTTTCAAATGGAGTCGCGCGGTCGGGTTGCGCACGCCGTCCCATTCGGTCTCGCCGTCGCGCACCAGATCGTCCCAGCTGTAGACTCCGGGCTCCGATTTCATCAGCCAATGCGTCATCCCGGGACACCTCCTGCCGCTAACCACGTTAGCCCGCCGACGAACCGAGCGAAAGCGGCGGTGAACCGAGCCGGAAATCCGAGAAAACTGAACGATTTGAAAGTGTTCCGGATTCTATCGCACGACTCCAACGGTTCACCGATCCTTGGTTGGCTCCCGGTAAACGTTAACATATCTGGGCTTCAGCGAGTTTGAGAGCGAGCGAGCCCAAGCGTCTCTGAGACCGGGCTCCAGGGCAAGACGGACGGCCCATTCGCGACAGGCGAAGGGCCGTCCGCCTTTTAGAGGGACAATCATTGGTCAAGCTTTTGGGCGGTCGCGCTGCGGCCGCAGTTATCGGCGTATTCATGCTGGCGCTCGGGTCGAGCGAAGCCGGCGCGCAGTCGATGGCGAGCGCGCTCAACGTTCCGGCCGCGGTGAGGACGCTCGACGTCGACCAGGCGGCGAAGCCGCTCGGCGCCGTCGCGGCGGTCGCGAGCCGGGTCACTCCGGCGACGGTCAGTGCCGCGCAGTCGGTCACCGCCTCGCTACCGGTGTCGATCAACCGCGAGGCCGCGTGGCTCTATCAGGGCGGCTGGCCGCTCTCGGCCTTGGTCGACAAGTATAGCGCCGGCACGCCGCTCGGGATCGAGGCGAATTGCATCGCGACCGCGGTCTATTTCGAGGCGCGGGGCGAGGCCGTCGAGGGCCAGCTGGCGGTCGCTCGGGTGGTCATGAACCGCGCCGCCTCGGGCAAATATCCGGCGAGCTGGTGCGCGGTGGTCAAGCAGCCGGCGCAATTCTCCTTCGTCCAGCACGGCCAGTTCCCGTGGGTCGACACGTCGTCGACGGCCTGGGCCCGCGCGCAGGGCGTCACCCGGCTGGCGATGGCCAATGTCGTGCCGAGCCTCACCACCGACGTCCTCTGGTACCACGCCGACTATGTGGCGCCGTCGTGGGGCCACCGGCTTAGCTTCGCGCAGAAGATCGGCCAGCACATCTTCTACCGCTAAAAAGAGACCTCTCGTTGGGGAGAGCAGGGCGCTCCGGCCGGGCCGGGGCGCCCTTTTTCGTCTTGCTCCCTCGCTTCGGCGCGGGGCCGAGTCGGCTCGGCGTTAACTTCGTTCACGGGGGATTCGCTTTGGGTTCGATCCGGGCAAGCATCCAAGTTACGGATTTTCGGGGAAGATTCTCTTCCGTTCGAGCAGGGGAGGCTCGCGGGTGCTCAGGATCCTTGTGGTCGAAGACGACCTCCAGCTGGCGACGACGCTCAAATATCTGGTCGAGGACAATCCGCGCTACCGAGTGGTCGCGACCGCCGACGACGCCGACAGCGCGATCGCCGCGGCCGAGGCGCACGACCCCGACCTCGTCCTCCTCGATCTCCATCTCGCCCATGGCTCGACCGGCTTCCCGGTCGCGGTCCACCTCAACGCGCTCGGCGTCGCCTGCCTCTTCGTCAGCGGCAAGGCGCCGCGCTTCGCCATGCCCGACCTTGCCATCGGCTGCCTGATGAAGCCGTTCACCGCCGAGGACGTCCACCGCTCGCTGGCCATGGCCGAGGACCTGCTGCGCGGCCGCGAGACGCTGCGGCCGAAGGTGCCGCAGAATTTGATGCTGTACGAAGCTATCGAGGAGCGGCCGGCGGTCGAGCCCGGCTTCATCCCGTCCAAGCCGTCGTTCCGCACCCGGCTCGAGCATTGGCTCTCGGGCCACCAGCGGCTGGCCAGCTAGAGCCGCATATAGCCCTTGCGCGGCGCGCGCTCGCCGAGCGTGTCGGCGGTCAGCGGCGCGCCGGCGTCGAGCAGCGCCTGGCGGCGGTGCTTGATCTCGGCGCTGCGCTGGACGTCCTCGAACGGCAGCAAGGCGGCGATGCACGGATGGGCGAGCGTCCGCTCGACGAAGCCGGCCGTCACCGGCCAGCGCGCCGCGTCGGTCTCGAACCCGGCATAGGCGCCGTTGCGGAAGAAGCTGGCGATGGCGATGTCGGCGAGGCCGATCTCGCCGAACCGGAAGCCCCCGGACGGAAGCTCGGCCTCGAGATAATCGAGCGCCTGGGGGATGCCTTCGGTGAGGGTTTTGCGGACGCGCTCGTCGTCGGTCGGCTCGTTCCACACCAACGGCCGCACCACCTTCTGGTAGAACAGCCCCCAGATGAACAGGTCGCCGAGGCGGGTGTCGGCATATTCTTCGAGCCAGCGCGCCCTGGCCCGGTCCTTGGGGTCGGCGGGAACCAGCGGCCGCTCGGGATAAGCGTCGTCGAGATAGGCGCAGATCACCGACGAATCGCAGATCGAGAAATCGCCGTCGACCAGCACCGGAATCCGCCGCAGCGGGCTCTTCCGCTCATATTCGTCATTGCCGAAGAAGGGCGTGATCGGGTCGATCTCGTACGCGAGGCCCTTGAGGTTAAGGCACGCCAGCACCTTGCGCACATAGGGGCTGACGTAGCTGCCGATGATGCGGATCATGGGTGCGGCAATGCGCCCGAACGGCAATTGCGGCAAGGCACTGGACAGGCCGATTGGACGGCGCTACAAATGTAGCGCACAACCTCCAGTGACCAAAGGACCCTTGCGATGCATCCCTACGTTCCGATGTTCGTCGCCGCGCTCGCCATTTCTGCGCCGGTGCTGGCGACCGAAACCGTGCCCGTCGCCGCCTTCCGCAACCTCGAGCTGCGCGGCGGCGGCGACGTCGTGCTGGTTCCGGGCCCGGCGCAGCGGGTGACCATCGTCGAGGGCAGCAGCGCCTTCACCCGCATCCGCGTCGATCCCCACGGCAAGCTGTGGATCGACGCCTGCAACGCCCGCTGCCCGCAGCATTATCGGCTGCGCATCGAGGTCCAGAGCCCGCACGTGCCGGGACTGGGCGTGAGCGGCGGCGGATCGATCCGCGCCGCGGGCGGCTTCGCCGTGCAGGACGAGATCGCCGTCGGCGTCAACGGCGGCGGCAAGGTCGACGTCCGCGGCGTCGAAGGCCGTGATGTCGCGGTCGGCGTCAACGGCGGCGGCCAGGTGCTGGTTCGGGCCCGTTCGACGCTCGCGGTCGGGGTCAATGGCGGCGGCGAGGTCCGCTACCTCGGCCACCCCCAGGTCACCTCGGCGATCGACGGCGGCGGCACCGTCCGGCCGATCTCCTAGAGTTCGACCACCTCCACCCGGTCGCGGCCGAAGCTGAGCCCAACGGTCAGCAGCGCCCGAAAAGCGTTGTAGCCGCCGGTCCCGGGATGGAAGGCGTGGAAGAACAATTGCGGCCGGCCGTCCACGCCCGGCGCCACCGAGGCATGGCCCGGCGCGGTCCAGTCGGTGGTCGACTTGAGCAGCGGCTCGCCCTGCTTGACGTAGGGGCCGAGCGGCCGGTCCGCGACCGCGACTCCGATCCCGTACGACGGGGTCGCAAAATCGTTGCCGGCGTAGAACAGCCAATAGCGGTCCTCCTGCCGGGTCACGAACGGGCCCTCGATCAGATGGCCCTCCCAGTCGAGGTCGTTGCACAGCACGATCGCATCCTCCCCGACGAGCGAGCGGCCGTCGGCGGCAAGGCGCTGGCCGCGGATCGGCGTCGTCATCGCCTCGAGGATGGTCGGCGCCAACCCGTAGGCGACGAGCGCTCGGCGGACCTGCTCCCAATTGGCGAGCGCGGCCTCGATGAACGGGTGCATCAGGAAAAAGCGTTCCATCGGCCGCCGTTGGTTGGCCCAGGGCACGATCGCCGCGGCGAAGGCGGCGGTGCGGCGGTCCGCTTCGTTCGCGAACAGCCGGTCGACCAGTTGCGGCTCTTCGCGCAGCAGCGTCGCCAGCGGCCGCGGCCAGATGCTGTTGCGGTCATCCTTCCAGAACAGCCAGGTGGTGCCGTCGGCGTCGACGAACAAATGGCCGTCGATCACCCCGCCGCTGACCAGGCCCGCCGCAGCGCCGGTCGTGTTGGCCGGCCGACCGGTGACCAGCGGCGCGCCGTTGTCGATCCACGGCCCTTCCGGTCGGGCGCTTCGCGCGAGGCCGATGGCCAGGGCGTTCGACCGCTGCCGGGCGGTGAAGCACAGCCAATATTCGTCGCCGACTCGCGCCATTTCGGGCGCCCAGAAATCGGCGACTCCGCGGCCGGCGGCCGACCAGGCCGGTTCCCGGCCCTGGGGGAAAACGAAGCCCTGATGCTGCCAATGGTCGAGGTCGCTCGAATATAGGATGGGGAAGGCGTCGGGCGCGTCGTTGGACGTCGCCACCAGCCACCAGCCATCGTCGGTCTTGAGCACCGCCGGATCGCCGTAGCCGACCAGGATCTGCGGATGGACGTTCTCGGTCAGCAGCGGCCGCCAGTGCACCGTCGGCGGCGGATGCTCGGTGGCGAAGACGTGGGGCAGGCGCGTTCCAAAGTCGCGCGCAAGGTCGCGGAAAAAGGCGGAATATTGCTGCTGCTCGTTGCCGGGCAGCTCGTAGACGCAGCGCTCGTTGTCGGCGGTGACGATGATCAGCCGCGCTTCGCCATGCTCGCTGGCTTCGACCTCGAATTTCGGAACCGTCGCTGCGCCCATCCCCGCCAAGAACCCCTTCCGGCGCGAAACGCTGCATCCTATGGTCGGCCGGTGGGGCGGGCGGATCACATCCTCGCGATCGACCAGGGCACGACCTCGACCCGCGCCATCCTGTTCGATCGCGACGCCCGCGTCGTTGCGCTCGCGCAACGCGAGCTCACGCAGCATTACCCCCAGCCCGGCTGGGTCGAACACGACCCCGACGACATCTGGCGCGACACGCTTGCCGTCGCCCGGCAGGCGCTCGCCGCGATCGACCTCGGCCGGGTCGCGGCGATCGGGATCACCAACCAGCGCGAGACCGCCGTGGTGTGGGACCGCGCAACCGGCGAACCGATCCATCGCGCCATCGTCTGGCAGGACCGGCGCACCAGCGAGCGCTGCGCCGCGCTCAAGGGCGAGGGCGCGGAACCGCTGGTCAGCGAGGCGACCGGCCTGCTGCTCGACCCCTATTTCTCCGCCACCAAGGTCGCGTGGCTGCTCGACCACGCCGCCGGTGCGCGGGAGCGCGCGGCCCGCGGCGAGCTCGCGTTCGGCACGATCGACTGCTTCCTCCTGTGGCGCCTGACCGGCGGCGCGGTCCACGCCACCGACGTCACCAATGCGAGCCGCACCTCGCTGTTCGATATCCGCGCCAACCGCTGGGACGACGAGCTGTGCCGGCTGTTTCGAGTGCCCGACGCGATCCTGCCGGAGGTGCATGAAAACAGCCGCATCTTCGGAACGACGGCCACGGGCCTGTTCGACGCGCCGATCCCGATCGCCGGGATCGCGGGCGACCAGCAGGCCGCGCTGTTCGGCCAGGCCTGCTTCGACCCGGGCATGGCCAAGTCGACCTACGGCACCGGCTGCTTCATGCTCCTCAATACCGGCGACGAGGCGGTCCGCTCGCAGCACCGGCTGCTGACCACGCCGGCATGGCGCAGCGGCGGACGGACCAGCTACGCGCTCGAAGGCTCGATCTTCGTCGCCGGCGCCGCGGTCAAATGGCTGCGCGACGCGCTCGGAGTGATCGGCGACGCCGCCGAAACCGACGCCCTCGCCGCGCAGGTTCCGGACGGCCACGGCGTCTACATGGTCCCGGCGTTCGTCGGGCTCGGCGCGCCGCACTGGGATCCGGGCGCGCGCGGCGCGATCTACGGGCTGACCCTCGACGCCGGCTTCGCCCATCTCGCTCGCGCGGCGCTCGAAGCGGTCGCTTATCAGACGTTCGACCTCGCCGAAGCGATGGCGGCGGACGGGGCCGCGCCGCCGGCCGCCCTGCGCCTCGACGGCGGCATGGCCGCCAACGCCTGGCTGTGCCAGTTCCTCGCCGATGTCCTGCAAATCCCGGTCGAACGCCCGCGCACCCTCGAGACGACCGCGCTCGGCGCCGCTTTCCATGCCGGCCTCGCCACCGGGGTGTGGCCCGACCTCGCCGCGCTGTCGGGGATCTGGCGCCAGCAGGATGCGTTCCGGCCGCGCATGGCCCCGGACCGGCGCAATCAGCTCGTCGCTGGCTGGCAGCGGGCGGTCGCCAAGACCCTGTCGCAAGCTTAGTCGAAGGCTGGATGCCCCGCGTGGATTCGAACCACGATTGACGGAGTCAGAGTCCGTAGTCTTACCATTAGACGACGGGGCAATGCCGGAAGAGCGGGCGAGATAGAAACCGGCCCCCCGCCTGTCAACGCCGGGCCCGAACTTGCCCTCGACCCCCGATTTGTGATTTAACCCCGATCAAGTCAGCCGCGCCCTTCGCGCGGTGAAGGAAACGGGCGTAACCATGGCGCAGGGTGTCGCCAGTGCGCCGGCCCTGCTGCATAGCGGTGAGGGCGGGCCGTCAGAACCAAGACCCGCGTGGAAGCGGGACTGCCACCGTCATACCTACGGCGCGATCGACCTCGGCACCAACAATTGCCGGCTGCTGATCGCGCGCCCGAGCGACGGCGGCTTCACCGTGATCGACGCCTTCTCGCGCATCGTCCGCCTGGGCGAGGGCCTGACCGAGACCTGCCGGCTGTCGGAAGCGGCGATGGACCGGGCCGTCGCCGCGCTCGGCATCTGCGCCGACAAGCTGCGGCGCCGCAACGTCTCCCTGTCGCGCTCGGTCGCGACCGAGGCCTGCCGCCGGGCCTCCAACGGCAAGGCGTTCGCCGAGCGCGTCCGCGAGCAGACTGGAATAGCGCTCGACATCATCGAGCCGGCCGAAGAAGCCCGGCTCGCGGTGCTCGGCTGCCACAAATTGCTCGAGCCGGGCGACGGGCCGGCGCTGATCTTCGACATCGGCGGCGGCTCGACCGAGCTGGTGCTGGTCGACCAGGAGGCGGGGACGCCCCGCATCCGCGCCTGGTGGAGCGCGCCGTGGGGCGTCGTCTCGCTCACCGAAAGCGAAGGCAAGCCGGCGCTCGAAGGGCCCGACCGGCTCAAGGCCTACAAGCGGATGCGCGAGCGGGCGCGCCGCGCCTTCGCCAATTTCGCCACCATGCTGCCCGAAAGCCGGGAGGGAATCCGCCTGCTCGGCACCAGCGGGACGGTGACGACGCTGGCCAGCGTCCACCTCGCCCTGCCGGCCTACGACCGGCGGGCGGTCGACGGGCTCCACGTCCCGATCGAGGCGATGCAGAAGATCAGCACGATGATCGCGACCATGGACTATGACGAGCGCTCGAGCCTGCCGTGCATCGGCAACGAGCGCGCCGACCTGGTCGTCGCCGGCTGCGCGATCCTCGAGGCGATCATCGAGATCTGGCCGGCGCCGAACCTCGGCGTCGCCGACCGCGGCATCCGCGAAGGGATCCTGCGCTCGCTGATGGCCAGAGACGGGCACCAGCTTTGAGCTCTCCCTCTCCCCTGAAGGGGAGAGCGTCGGGGAGAGGGGCCTGCTCGCTCCCCCTCTCTTCCGCCGCTTCGCGGCTCCTTCTCTCCCCGGAAGGGGAGAGACTTTGAAGCGCCTGCGCACTGCCAGGGGCCGCAAAGTGTCCTCGACCCGCTGGCTGGAACGGCAGCTCAACGACCCCTACGTCAAGCGCGCCAGGGCCGAGCATTATCGCAGCCGCGCCGCCTACAAATTGCTCGAGCTCGACGAGCGGTTCAGGCTGCTCAAGGGGGTGAAAGCGGTGGTCGACCTCGGCATCGCGCCGGGCGGCTGGAGCCAGGTGGTCCGCCGCAAGGCGCCGCAGGCGTCGGTCGTCGGCATCGACCTGCTGCCAACCGACCCGATCGACGGCGTGGAGGTCCTGCAGCTCGACTTCATGGACGAAGCCGCACCCGAGCGGCTGAAGCAGGCGCTCGGCGGGCCCGCCGACCTCGTGCTGTCGGACATGGCCGCGAACACCGTCGGCCACCAGCAGACCGACCATTTGCGGACCATGGCGCTGGTCGAGGCCGGGCTCGAGTTCGCCGCCGAGGTGCTGCGCCCGGGCGGCGCCTATGTCGCCAAGGTCCTGGCCGGGGGCGCCGACAACCAGCTGGTCGCCGAGATGAAACGCCACTTCACCACCGTGAAGCACGCCAAGCCCCCCGCCAGCCGCAAGGATTCGAGCGAATGGTACGTCGTCGCTCAGGGGTTCAAGGGGGTCGGTCCTGACTGATCGCGCCGACCGGAAGGCGGGCTTTCTCGCCAAGCTCGGCCCGGGCCTCATCACCGGCGCCGCGGACGATGATCCGAGCGGAATCGGTACCCACAGCCAGATCGGCGCCCAGTTCGGCTACGCCCTGTCGTGGACCTTCACGCTGACCTTCCCGCTGCTCGCGGTGATCCAGTCCGTCGCCGCCGAAATCGGCCGGGTCACCGGCCGCGGCATATCGGCCAACCTCAGGCGGCACTATCCGCGCCCGTTGCTGTGGGGGGCAGTCCTCCTCCTGCTCGTCGCCAATGTCATCAATCTGGGTGCGGACCTCAACGCCATGGGCGCTTCGCTGGAGCTGCTGATCGGCGGCAACATCTGGCTCTACACCGCGATTTTCGGGATCATCTCGATCCTGCTCGAAGTGTTCTTGAGCTATCGCAGCTATGCGGCGATCCTCAAATGGACGACGCTGACCCTATTTGCTTATGTCGGGGTCGCGGCGATCGCTCATGTCCCATGGGGTCATGCGCTGCGCTCGCTGGTCGTTCCGGAATTCCAGTGGACTTCGGCCTACGCAACCGGCTTCGTCGCCATCCTCGGTACAACAATCAGCCCTTACCTCTTCTTCTGGCAGGCGGCGCAAGAGGTCGAGGAGGAGCGGCGCACCCATGCCAAGCCGCTGTTCGTCACCCCGCAACGCGCCGGCGCTGAACTCAGTCGAATCCGCGCCGACACGTTGGTCGGCATGGCGTTTAGCACCTTCGTCTCAGTCGCGATCGTGTTCGCCACCGCGGCCACGCTCCACGCCAAGGGCACGACCGACATCGAATCCGCCGCCCAGGCGGCGCAGGCGCTGCGGCCGCTGGCCGGCAACCTCGCTTTCGCCCTGTTCGCACTGGGCATCATCGGCACCGGCCTGCTCGCCGTTCCCGTTCTAGCGGGCTCGGCGGCTTATGCGATCAGCGAGATGTTCGGCCTCAAGCCCACGCTCGATGCGCGACTGCGCAGGGCGCGCGTGTTCTACGGCGTGATCGCCGCGACGACGCTGGCCGGTGCGGCACTCACCTCGCTGGGGATTAGCCCCATCAAGGCGCTTTATTGGGCGGCGATCGTCAACGGCGTTCTGGCTGCGCCGTTGATGGCGATCATGATGCTGATCGTCCGCAATCCCAAGGCGATGGGGGAGCTGACATTGTCGCGCATCCCGACGATTCTGGGCTGGGGCGCGACCGCCATCATGGCGGCGGCGACAGTGTCGTTCTTCGCGACGCTGTAGCTCAACTCTTCGCCCGGGTGTCCGCGATGGCCTTCTTGAGGACCTCATAACCGACCGCCGAGTTCATCACCTTGTTGCCGACGACGAACAGCGGCGTGCCGGTCGCACCGAGCTGGCCGGCCAGCTGGAAGTTGCGCTTGAGCTCGGCCTCGATCAGCGGGTCGTTCGACGGCTCGGCGGGGATCCCGGCGGCGTTCGAGGCGACGGCGATGGTCGCCGGCGCGGGCCGGCCCGTCGCCCACAAGGTGTCGTGGAACTTGGCGAAGCGCCCGGCCTTGGAGGCGGCCAGCGACAGCCGCGCGGCGGTGACGCTGTCGGGGCCGAGGATCGGCAGCTCGCGATAGACCACGCGCAGGCCCTTGTCCTCCTGCAGCAGCCGGTCGACCGCCGGGTTGCTGACCTTGCAGTAAGGGCAGGCGTAATCGAAGAATTCGACCAGCGTCACGTCGGGCTTGGCGGCGCCCTTCCACGACGATCCGAACGGCGCCTCGATCGCCAGCCGGTTGGCTTCGAGCACCGGCGCATACTGCGCGTCGCGCAGCGCGTCGGCGGTGTCGGGCAGGATCTGCGGATCGGCGAGCATCCCCTGACGGACGATCCTGCCGGCAAGATAGTGCGGCGCGGCGAAGACCAGCAGCGCGGCGGTCAGCAGCGAACCGACGACTCCCCCGGCGATGGCCGTGACGATCGACTTGGGCTGCTTGAATACTGTCGCCATGCTCAGACCCCCCGGCACACCAGGGCGCCGGAGGCATATTTCTCCCCACCCTTGCCCGTTCCAAGCAACCTGCGGTCCTCGCTGCTCTTGGTTTTCTTGTCGTTCTGCATCTCGGCCTGCGACGCCATAACGATATCCTGGGCGCGAAGACAATCCGGAGTCCCCGGCCGGATCCCGGCCATCGCCGAGCGCGCGCTGACGATCGCCTGCCGCGGATTGCCCTCCAGGCTGAAGCGCTCGGCACTGGCCAAAGCGGCGCGCGACTGGTCGCCTTCGCGGTCGTAGATAATACCCAGCTGGAACCAGGCGAACGGATCCTGATTGTCGCGGCTGACCGCGGCCTTGAGGACCTGCTTGGCCTCCGGGAAATATTTCGGGTCGTCGGTCGCGACCAGGGCATGGCCGAGCATCGCTGCGATCAGCGGCATGTCGCCCGAGCGTTGGGTCGCCTCGCGCAGCACCGGGATGGCGTCGACCGGCTTGCCGCCCTCCAGCAGGATCTGGCCCTTGAGCTCGAGGAAGAAGGGGTCGTGCGGGTCGGTCGCGAGCATCGCATTGGCTTCGCTCAGCGCTTTGTCGGGATAGCCGCCGAGATGATAGGCATAGGCCCGCGCATAATGCGCCGGGACGCTCTGGTCGCTTTCCGGATATTTCTGCACCGCATGCTTGGGGTCGATGAACCCGATCAGCTTCGCCTTGACCCGCTGGAACCGCTGATCGAGCCTGGCATCGACCGGCTTGGTCCACGCCGGGTCCTTCTGGAACACCTGCTGCAGCGCCTGGATGCGCTCGGACGACAGCGGGTGGGTCCGGGCGTAGCTGTCGGTATCGTAGATCGCCAGGCGATACTCCTGGTTCTGGAGCTTGCCGAAGAAGTCGAGCATGCCCTTGCCGCTGATCCCGGCCTTGGACAGGTACAGCGCCCCGGCCTGGTCCGCGGTCGCCTCCTGCGTGCGCGAGAAAGCGAGGAACTTGCCGAGCGCAGCCTGCTGGCCGGCGGCGATGATGCCCATCCCGGCATCGCCGCCGGCCCCGGCGGCGAGCGCCAGCGCGCCGAGCACCAGGGTCGCGATCGAGATTGCCGTCGCGCCCTTGGCGCCTTCCTGGAGGCGGATCGAATGGCCGCCGGCGACGTGGCCGAGCTCGTGCGCGATCACGCCCTGCAGCTGGTTGACGTTGTCGACCGCCTGGATGAGGCCGGTCTGGATGTAGACCGTCTGGCCGGTGGCGACGAAGGCGTTGATCTCGGGGTCGTTCAAGAGGACGACGCGGACGCTGTTGGGGTCGAGCCCGGCGGCCTGGATCAGCGGCCGCGAAATGTCCTTGAACAGCAATTCGGTTTCGCTGTCGCGCAGGACCGACGGGCCGCCTTCGTCTTCCTGTGCGGCCGCCGGCTGCCAGGCCGGGGCCGCGACGAGCAGCGCGAGCATGAGCAGCCGCACGCAGCGGGACAGCAGCGAGTTCATCGGCGCCCGCTTAGCACGGTAAGGGCTGAACGACGCATGAAACCGTCATTGCGAGCGTCGCGAAGCAATCCAGTTCCGACGAATGGATTGCTTCGTCGCTGACGCTCCTCGCAATGACGAACCTCCGCTCAGCCGAAGGTCTTTTGCCACCAGCCGCTGCGCCGCGGCTCGTTCGATTCCTCGACCGCGGTGTCGTTGTTGGCGGCGGGGACGGGGACCGGCGCGGCTTCGGGCTCGGTCACCTCCGGCTCGGCGGCCTTGGCCTTGCGCTTGCGCGTCGGCTTCGCCGGCTTGGCAGCCTCGTCGGCGGTCTCGGCCGGCGGCGCCTCGGCCGGCGCCGGCTCGGCTTCCGCTGCCGCTTTCTTGCGCCCGCGCTTCTTCGGCTTCGCCTCTTCGGCCGCTTCGGTCTCGGCGATCGGCGGCTCCTCGGCGACGGGACGCTCGATCATCGGCGAGCCTTCGGGCGAGACCGCGTCTTCCGTCGCCGCCTCGTCGGCGCCCGCCTCGCCGCCCTTGCGGCCGCGCCGGCGCCGCCGGCGCTTGCCCTTGTCGGGCACGGCTTCATCGGCCGCGGCGCCCTCGTCCCCGGCAGCTTCCTCGGCGGCTTCCTCGGGAGCGACTTCGGGCTCCCCGGCGCCGGCCGGCTCATCCTC
>JADMIO010803681.1_pt1 | contig 28426 bp, 20 predicted proteins | sample 8958161 | NCBI WGS metagenome assembly JADMIO01 (sample SAMN16585339, study PRJNA669376) | soil metagenome | isolation source: Crop rotation soil | place: USA: Cullars Rotation, Alabama | collected 2011 | reverse complement strand
GCCGCGACTTCAAGTCACGTGAATTCCAAGCTTCGGATCCCACTGTGCTGGAAAGGTGCGGACGCAGGCAGGCTTCCGTCGGGTTGTCCGGGTTGTAGTAGACCTCCACCTCGCTGCCGACGGGGTAGCGGTCGGCGGTGCGGTCGGCCAGGAAGGGGAGATTGCCGTGGATGGCCACGTAGAGCGTCACGCGGTCCCCCTTGAATTGCCGGCCGTTCACCTCGTAGGAGTACACCACACTCGGCTTGTAATGTGTGCCGCGGTAACCATCGCCGTCGGAGTATGTAAACGCCTCCACCCCGGCAGCGAGGATGCGGCCCGTGGTGGTCGGCCAGCGACTAGTCTTCCAAATGACGGCGGTGAACGCAATGGCGAAGAGCAGCACGAGCAGGCTGAAGCCCCCGGCCGCGGCCACGAATGGGGCTTGATGTTTGTGGGCAATGTGGGGCTTGAGCCACTCGACGCCGTTGAAATACAGAAACATTCCGACCAGCGGCGCGGCGATGAGGAAGACCAGGAAACAACCCAGGGCCGCCCACATCTTCGTCGTGAGGATGTCCCGCTCCAGCACCGCCGTCTGCGGGTTGGCCGGGTCGTAGTACACCGTCACCGTCGCGCCTTTCGGATAACGAGCGAGGATGGCTTCCAACTCAAACCCGCTCGTCTTCTCGCCGATGGTGATCCGTCGGTTGCGGAAGGTCTTGCCGTTGACCTTGTACTGGTATTCCACCAGCGGTTCGTTCGTAACGTCGGTATCGCCGAAATTGTGGCCGGAATCACCGGGATTCCGCTTGGACGACGTGACGCCGTTGGCGATGACTTTACCCTCGGTGGACGGCCAACGCTTCGCCTTGCGGACCTCCACCATCTTGACCACCACGGCCACGACAATCAGCCCTGGGAAACTCAGGCACACGAACAGGAAGAAGATGGCACCGCCGGACATGTGGGTGTCCTCGACAGGAGAGAAACCTCGCACGAAGCTGATAATAACGCGGAGAGGACGCCAGAGCATATGCACAAACAGGCAAGCTATCAATAGCGATGGGCGGCACATGCCGCCCATCGCGAGGTATTCAATTCTCAGAGTAGAGTTGCCGTTTACGAACGCACGACAAGATCGAAGCGGTCCAGATTCATGACCTTGGTCCACGCCGCGACAAAGTCACGCACAAAGTGTTGTTGCGCGTCACTGCAGCCATAGACCTCGGCAATGCCGCGCAGCTCGGAGTTCGACCCGAAGACGAGGTCAACGCCGGTGGCCGTCCATTTGGCCTGGCCCGTCTTGCGGTCGCGGCCCTCGTAGAGGTTCTCGCCCTGGGCGGACTTCTTCCACTCCGTGTTCATGTCGAGCAGGTTCACGAAGAAGTCATTGGTCAAGGTCCCAGGTCGCTCCGTGAAAACGCCCAGCTTGGCTTGACCGGCGTTGACGTTCAGCACGCGCAAACCGCCGAGCAGCACCGTCATCTCCGGCGCGGTCAGGTTCAGCAGTTGCGCCTTGTCGATCAGCAACGCTTCCGCCGGCCGCTCGGTTCCCTTGCGGAGATAATTGCGGAACCCATCCGCCTTCGGTTCGAGCACCTTGAAGGATTCGACGTCGGTCGTTTCCTGCGTGGCGTCAGTGCGGCCCGGCGTAAAGGGCACCTTCACGTCCTGCCCAGCCTTCTTCGCCGCCGCTTCCACGGCGGCGCAGCCCCCCAGCACGATCAAGTCGGCCAGCGAGACTTTCTTCCCGCCGGACTGTGCACTGTTGAACTCCTTTTGCACTTTCTCGATGATCGGGAAGTACTTCTGCAGCTCAGCCGATTGGTTGACTTCCCAGTCCTTCTGCGGGGCCAGGCGCAGCCTTGCCCCGTTCGCGCCGCCGCGTTTATCGGTGCCACGGAACGACGCCGCCGCGGCCCAGGCGGCGGTCGCGAGTTGCGAAACGGAAAGTCCGGAAGCCAGGAGCTTGGCCTTGAGCTGGGCGATGTCCGCCTCGTTAATCAGTTCGTGATCGACCTTGGGGACCGGGTCTTGCCACAACTGCGGCGGGGGAACCTGGGGGCCGAGCAGCCGCGAGACCGGGCCCATGTCGCGGTGCGTCAGCTTGTACCACGCCTTGGCAAAGGCTTCGGCGAACTCTTTGGGGTTCTGGTGGAAGCGTTTGGAGATCGGCCCGTAGATCGGGTCCATCTTCAAGGAGAGATCGGTCGTGAACATCATGGGGGCGTGCTTCTTGGACTTGTCGTGCGCGTCCGGCACGGTGGCCTGGGCCTTGGCATCCTTGGGCGTCCACTGATTCGCCCCGCCCGGCCCCTTCGTCAGCACCCACTCGTGGCCGAACAGGTTCTCGAAGAAACCGTTGTCCCATTTCACCGGGTTGTTGGTCCAGGCTCCTTCCAGACCGCTGGTGATCGTGTGTGGGCCTTTGCCGGTTTGGAACGTGTTGCGCCAGCCAAGCCCTTGGTCCTCATGGCCGCAACCCTCCGGTTCGGGACCACAGTATTGCGATGCCGGGGCGGCCCCGTGGGCTTTGCCGAAGGTGTGGCCGCCGGCGATCAGGGCCACGGTCTCCTCATCGTTCATGGCCATGCGGCGGAACGTTTCCCGAATATCCCTGGCGGCGGCGATGGGGTCGGGGTTCGCATTCGGCCCTTCCGGATTCACGTAGATCAGGCCCATTTGTACGGCCCCGAGCGGATCTTCGAGCACGCGGTCGCCGCTGTAACGGTCGTCCCCCAGCCACTTGTTTTCCGGCCCCCAGTAGATGTCCAGGGGTGGTTCATAGACATCTTCGCGCCCGCCGGCGAAACCGAAGGTCTTGAAGCCCATCGACTCCAGGGCGACGTTGCCGACGAAGACCATCAGGTCGGCCCATGAGATTTTCCGGCCATACTTCTGTTTGACCGGCCAGAGCAACCGTCGGGCCTTGTCCAGGCTGACATTGTCGGGCCAGCTATTCAGAGGCGCGAAGCGGATCGTGCCCGAGCCTGCACCGCCCCGGCCGTCGTTGATACGGTAGGTGCCGGCGCTGTGCCACGCCAGGCGGATCATAAGCGGCCCATAGTGACCGTAGTCGGCGGGCCACCAGTCCTGCGACGTCGTCAGCACCTTTTCAACGTCCTTCTTAAGCTCATTGAGGTCGAGCTTCTTGAACTCGGCGGCGTAGTTGAATTCCTCGCCCATGGGGTTGGACGCGGGCTGATTCTGGTGGAGTAACTGCAGGTTGAGCTGATTCGGCCACCATTCGCGATTCGTCAGGCCGCGGGGTGCCCGGGTTTGCGGTGCCCCGTTCATCACTGGGCATTTGGTCTCGGTCGCCATATTCCCTCCGTTCGTGGTGTGCGGTTTTCCAGGTGTTTTATCTCAACTTACAAGCGACATGAATCCATGGACAGTAGTGGTGCCCCCCGACCTGGCGGTTCAGATGTCTGCCGGTTTATCGATCTGCAGTTGAACAACATCTTCTGCAAGGGCACCCCTTCTGCCCGCATCACAGTCCGGAATGCACTACGCCGGTTTCCCAACCCGGCATCCGGGAATTTATGCGCCAGATAACGGGTTTTGCTGCTATGTTGATAGTGTCCGACCCAGCCTGGACGTTCCCACCTTTCGCCGCATGCCGAGGCCGCCATGATGGTTTCCCTGCCGACGTTTTCTGATCGTTCCCGTCGTTCTCTGCTAACACTCATCGCCCTGATCCTACCGCTGTGCGTACTGGTGGGAAGCAATCCCATGCCGGTTTCACCAACGTCGGCACCCACGGTCGCTGAGAAGTTCGAACTCAAACCCGGCGATCACATCTGCATCATCGGCAACACGCTGGCCGAACGGATGCAACATGATGGCTGGCTGGAAACGTATCTGTATAGCCGCTTTCCGAAGCACAATCTCGTCTTTCGCAACCTCGGCTTCTCCGGCGATGAACTGACGTTGCGGCTCCGCTCCGCCAACTTCGGCACGCCCGATGAATGGCTCACGCGCTGCAAGGCGGATGTGGTCTTTGCCTTCTTCGGCTACAACGAATCGTTCGCCGGCGCGGAAGGGCTGCCCAAGTTCAAACAGGATTTGGACCAGTTCCTGAAACACACGCTCAGTCAGAAGTACAACGGCAAGAGCGCTCCGCGCGTCGTGCTGTTCTCGCCGATTGCCCACGAAAACCTGAAGGACCGCAACCTGCCGGATGGCAAGGCGAACAACGAACGGCTGAAGCAATACGCTCAGGCCATGGCCGAGGTGGCCTCTGTTCACAAGGTTACATTCGTGGATTTGTTTACGCTTACGGCTGTTGCCAACACTCTAGCGTCCTCGCCAGGTCTCACGATCAATGGTATTCACCTCGACGAACGTGGGAATCACTATGTGGCACGTCTCATCGACATCGAGCTTTTCGGCGACCGACCCAATCCAGACTGGGATAGAGACCATCTGGAAGCGCTTCGTCACGCGATCGTCGACAAGAACCACTACTGGTTCAACCGCTACCGCACCGTGGACGGCTATTCCATCTTCGGCGGTCGGGCCGACCTCAAGTTCGTCGATGGGCAGACGAATCGTGAAGTGATGCAACGCGAGATGGAAGTCCTCGACGAGATGACCGCCAACCGTGACAAGCGCATCTGGGGCATTGCGGCCAGTGGTGGGAAGGAAAACTCGGCGTGCGACGACAGCAACACGCCGCCGTTCATCCCGGTCGTCAGCAACAAGCCAGGGCCGCTGCCGGGCGGCAAGCATGTCTATCTTGATGGCGAGGAAGCGATCAAGAAGATGAAAATCGCGCCCGGCTTCAAGGTGAATCTCTTCGCCTCGGAGAAGGAGTTCCCTGAACTGGCGAACCCGGTGCAGATGGCGTGGGATACCAAGGGGCGGCTCTGGGTCGCGGTGTGGCCGACGTACCCGCACTGGAAGCCCAAGGAGGAGATGAACGACAAGATCATCGTCCTTGAAGATACCAACGGCGACGGCAAGGCGGACAAAATGACCGTCTTCGCGGACGGCCTGCACTGCCCGACCGGCTTCGAGTTCTACAACGGCGGCGTCATCGTCGCCCAGGCCCCTGACCTGCTCTATCTGAAGGACACCGACGGCGACGGCAAGGCGGACGTGCGGCAGCGCATCCTCCACGGCCTGGATTCGGCGGACACACACCACACCTCCAACAGCTTCGTCCTCGATCCGGGCGGGGCGATTTATTTTCAGGAAGGCACCTTCCACCATACGCAAGTGGAAACGCCCTACGGTCCAACGCAGCGGAACGCCAACGCCGGCGTGTATCGCTATGAGCCGCGCACGCAGAAGTTCGAGGTTTACATCACCTTCGGCTTCGCCAACCCGCACGGCCACGTTTTCGACAGGTGGGGACAGGATATCGTCATCGACGGTACCGGCTCACAGCCGTACCACGCCGCGCTCTTCTCCGGCTTCCTGCCCTTCCCGCGTAAACACGCCACGCCGCCGCAGGTCTATCAGCAATGGACAAGGCCATGCCCCGGCATCGAAATCCTCTCCAGCCGGCACTTCCCGGAACAGATGCAAGGCAATCTGCTGGTCGGCAACGTGATCGGTTACCAGGGCATCTTGCAATACAAGATCAGCGATAACGGAGCCAGCTTCAGCGGTACCGAAGCGGAACGCATTCTTTCTTCAACCGATCCGAACTTCCGGCCCTCCGATATCAAGGTCGGCTCGGATGGTGCCATCTATTTCCTCGATTGGCACAACCCGATCATCGGCCACATGCAGCACAACCTCCGCGACCCCAGCCGCGACCGAGAGCATGGTCGCGTCTATCGCATCACGTATGAAGGCCGACCACTGCTCACGCCGGAGAAGATTGCGGGCGAACCGGTGGCGAAGTTACTTGAGTTGCTCAACTCGCCGGAAGACCGTGTCCATTATCGGGCACGGATTGAACTGGCCGCGCGCAAGACAGAGGAAGTGATCCCGGCGGCGAAGCAATGGCTGGCTGGCCTGAAGAAGGATGATGCCACGTATGAGCATCAGCGCTTAGAAGTATTGTGGCTGCACCAGAGCCATAACGTAGTCGATCTGGAATTGCTGCAAGAGGTGCTGAAGTCGCCAGAGTTCCGGGCGCGGGCGGCGGCGACCAGGGTGCTCTGCTACTGGCGCGACCGAGTGCCGGAGGCACTCGAACTGGTCAAACGGCAAGCTGCCGACGCGCACCCGCGCGTGCGGTTGGAGGCGATCCGCGCCGCCAGCTTCTTCACCGTGCCCGAAGCGGTCGAGGTGGTCCTCATCGCCGGGGAGCAGCCATCGGATCAATACCTGGACTTCGTGCGCGGCGAGACGATGAAGGCGCTGGAGCCGCATATTCGCAAGGCTATCGCCGCGCGGCAGCCGATCCGGTTCTCTACCGCTGCCGGGAAGCGTTATTTCGTCACGCTCGTCGGCACTGAGGACCTGGTGAAGATGGAACGCACGGCGGATGTCTGCCTGGAACTGCTCAAGCGTCCGGGCGTGCGCGACGAGAACCGCAAGGAAGCAGTCGCGGCCCTGGCCCGGCTGGAGAACAAGAGCGAGCCGCAACTCCTCATGGAAGCACTGCGCCGGCAGGAAGAAGGGCAGACGGAAGACAGTGTGGCGTTCGATCTGACGCGGCTGCTCACCACGCGTACTCCGACTGAATTGACGGGCCTACGTCCGGCATTGGAACAACTGGCCACGGGAGCCAAGCGACCCGTGATGCGGCAGCTTGGCTTTGTCGCCCTCGTCAGTGCGGATCAAGGCGTTGACAAGGCATGGGCCTTGGCGGTGCGCACGACGACGCGGCTGCATGACCTGGTGGCGGCGATGCCGCTCTTGCCACATCCCGGGCACCGCGCCGACCTATATCCCATGGTCGAACCGTTGCTCGTCGGGTTGCCGAAGGAACTGGCTTCCCAGCCCGCCGGTAAGAGTCTCTCCGGGCGTTTCGTCCGCATCGAATTGCCGGGCACGCAACGGACGCTGACCCTGGCCGAAGTGGAAGTCTTCAGCGATGGCCGCAATATCGCCCGGCAGGGTAAGGCATCGCAAAAGAATACGGCTTACAACGGCGTGGCCAGCCGGGCCATCGATGGCAATCCAAGCGGATCGTACAACGACGGCGGACAAACTCACACACGGGAAGGCATCGAGAACCCGTGGTGGGAGGTTGATCTCGGCGCGGAACAACCGCTCGAAAGCATCATCATTTACAATCGCGTGGACGGAAATCTTGGCCAGCGGTTGCAAGGCTTCACACTGCAAGTGCTCGATGCCAACCGCAACGTGGTCTTTGCCCAGACCGACATCCCGGCCCCGGCCCGCAAGGCGACGTTCCCCGTCGGCGCGGAATCCCCCGAGCGCCGGATTCGTTATGCTGCGATGCTGGCCCTGACCAGCGTGCGTGGCCAGGAAGGCAACACCTTCAAGGCCCTGGCGCGGTTCATTTCGCAAGATGCGGACCGCCCCGCCGCCATCCACGCCATGCTGCGCATCCCGGTCGCCCACTGGCCGGCGGGTGAAGCCAAACCGCTGCTTGCGCAACTGATCACCTTCATCCGCAAGCTGCCCGTGGCCGAGCGCACTTCGCCATCTGCCTTGGACGCGCTGCAACTGGCCGATTCGCTCGCCTCGCTCTTGCCACCCGCAGAGGCCAAGCAGATGCGGCACGAACTGGGTCAACTGAGCGTGCGCGTGCTGCGCCTGGGCACCGTGCCGGATCGAATGATCTTCGATCAGGAACGGCTGTTCGTGCAAGCGGGCCGGCCCGTGGAAATCCTGCTCGAAAACACCGACCTGATGCCGCACAACTTCGTCATCGTGCAACCCGGCGCGCTGGAAGAGGTCGGCACTCAAGCCGAGGCCGAAGCCACAGACCCCGGCGCACTCGCCCGACACTACGTCCCCAAGTCGGGCCGGATTCTGCTCTCCTCACGGTTGCTCCAGCCGCGCGAGACGCAGCGGCTCCGGTTCAATGCCCCGACGCAGCCCGGCGTCTATCCGTATGTCTGCACCTATCCCGGCCACTGGCGGCGCATGTTCGGCGCGCTCTACGTCGTGAACGATCTGGAGGAATGCCTGACGGATGCGGAAAGCTACCTCGCCAAGAATCCGCTGGCGGTAACCGATGCCTTGCTCAAGTTCAATCGGCCGCGCAAGGAATGGAAGTACGAGGACCTTGCCGCCGACGTGGAAAATCTCGCGCCGGGCCGTTCCTACGCCAACGGCAAGCAGATGTTCCAGGTGGCCAACTGCATCGCCTGCCACAAGCTGGAAGGCGTTGGTCACGAAATCGGCGCGGACCTGACCAAGCTGGACCCGAAGACCAAACCCACCGAGATTCTTCGCGACGTGCTGGAGCCTTCCTTCCGGATCAATGAGAAGTATCAGACGTGGATTGTAGAAACAGAGTCCGGCAAGCTCATCACAGGTTTGATTCTGGAGGAGACGCCGACGCAAGTGAAGATCATCGAGAACCCGCTCGCCAAGAACGAGCCGATACTCTTGAAGCCGTCGGAGATCGCCAACCGGAAGAAGTCGGACCAGAGTATCATGCCCAAGGGGCTGCTCGATAAGCTGAGTCGAGACGAGATTCTCGACCTCATGGCGTATCTCATCGCGCGCGGCGACGCCAAGCACAAACTCTTCCAGGATGCCGGCCATTCGCACGGGCATGGCCCAAGTCACGGCGGCAAAACCGGACATGATTGAACCATCAGTGATTGATGTGGAGGTAGCGCATGGCCTGGACCCAGGTGTACTACCCCTTTGACTCGGCCCTTGTCTCCACACTCTTGGCAGCCATCCCGATTGTCGCGCTGCTGGGCCTGCTCGCTACCGGCCGTGTCTCCGCACCGCGTGCAGCGTTGGTCGGCTTCCTGCTGGCGTTTCTGATCGCGCTCTTTGCCTACGTTCCCAAGGAGGTTCCGGGTGCTACCAGTTACGGTGAGCGCGTCGGGGCGTGGTTCCCGGTCATCTCCGCTGCCGCAGCCAACGGCGTAGCTTTTGGTCTCTTCCCCATTGGTTGGATCGTACTGACCGCCATTTTCCTCTATTCCCTCACCGTCGAGACCGGGCACTTTGAAATCATCAAGCAATCGGTCGCCTCTTTGTCCGATGATCGACGGATTCAAGCTCTCCTCATCGCGTTCTGCTTCGGGGCCTTCGTCGAAGGGTGCGCTGGTTTCGGCACTCCTGTCGCCATCTCTGCCGCCCTCCTGGTCGGGGCTGGCTTTCGTCCCCTGTATGCCGCAGGATTGGCACTCATCGCCAACACGTCACCCGTCGCCTTTGGGGCGCTGGGCACGCCGACGCTTACCCTGGCAAACGTGACCGAACTTCCGGTCGAGGCCTTGAGCGCGATGGCAGGTCGGCAGCTCCCGCTGTTTTCTTTGATCGTTCCGGTCTGGCTTGTCTGGACGATGTCCGGCTGGCGCGGCGTCGTTGGTGTGTGGCCGGCGCTTCTGGTCTGTGGCGGCAGCTTCGCCACGGTCCAGTTCCTGGTCGCCAACTACCTGGGACCGATGCTGGTCGACGTGGCCGGTGGCCTGGTTTCGCTCGTGTGCCTGACTTTGTTCCTGCGCATCTGGAAGCCCGCAAAGGTGTGGCGTTTCCCGGAAGAAGCCCAGGCCCCCGCCGTCACTCCGCAGTACACACGCGGGCAGATCGCCTCGGCGTGGGTGCCCTGGTTGCTGCTCACGGTCTTCATGCTGATCTGGGGACTGAACCGCGTGAAAGAATTCCTGGATAGCGGCACGGCGGTGAAGGTGGAAGTGCCGGCGCTCCATCTGCAAATCGCGCGTGACAAGCCGGTCGTAGCCGCACGGAAAGCGGAGCCGGCGGTCTTCAGTTTCAACTGGCTCTCCGCCACCGGCACCGGCATTCTCCTGGCGGCTATCGTTTCGGCGGCGTGGCTGCAGGTGCGGCCACGTGTCTTTGTCCGCGTCTTCGCCGTGACCTGTTACCGGATGCGCTGGCCGCTCTTCACTATCGCCTGCATGCTCGCCATTGCCTTTGTGACCCGCTACAGCGGCATGGACGCGACCCTGGGTCTGGCCTTCACGAAAACGGGCGTGTTCTACCCATTCTGTGCGGCGCTTCTGGGCTGGCTGGGAGTGGCCCTGACCGGCTCGGATACTTCCTCCAACGCGCTCTTCGGCGGCCTGCAAACCATTACCGCGCGCGGCCTCGTCAACGAAGGGTTACTTCCGCTGTCTGAGTTTCAAGCGATGGTGCTTCTGGCCAGCGCCAACAGCACGGGCGGCGTGATGGGCAAGATGATCGACGCGCAAAGCATCGTCGTCTCCGCCGCCGCCACCCAGCAACCCGGCCAGGAAGGACCGATCCTGCGCTTTGTCTTCTGGCACAGCCTGGCGTTGGCGATTCTGATGGGGCTATTGGTGCTCGCGCAGGCACATTGGGGCGCGTGGATGATACCGGAGAAATAGGGGCCCTTTATCAATTGGTGAGGCAGACATTCCTGTCTGCCGCAAGCACCCGTGGCAGACAGGAATGTCTGCCCCACCGTCCGAGTTTACTCCCGTTCATACGCATCCACGATCTGCTGCACCATCGGGTGGCGGACGATGTCGGCGTTGCTTAAGTGGACGACGCCGATGCGTTCGATGCTGCGCAACCGGTGGGCGGCGTCGGCCAGGCCGCTTTTGACCTGGCGGGGCAGGTCGGTCTGCGTAATGTCGCCGGTGACGATGATCTTGGAACCCAGGCCCATGCGCGTGAGGAACATCCGCATCTGCGTGATGGTCGTGTTCTGGCCTTCGTCCAGAATGATGGCGGCGTGGCTGAGCGTGCGGCCGCGCATGTAGGCCAGCGGCGAGAGTTCGATGACATCATTCTCCAGGTGCCGGCGGACCTGCTCCTGGGGCATGATGTCCTCGATGGCGTCGAGCAACGGACGGAGGTAAGGGTTGACCTTTTCCTGAAGGTCGCCGGGCAGGTAGCCGAGCCGTTCGCCGGCTTCGACGGCGGGGCGGCACAGGACTATGCGTTTGATCTGCCCCGCGCGCAGGGCATTGACGGCCCAGGCGACGGCGAGATAAGTCTTGCCCGTGCCGGCGGGGCCGACGCAGAGGATGATGTCGTTATCACGCAGCGCCTTGAGATAGCGGCCCTGGCCATCGGTGCGCGCCCGCACGGCTCGGCCCGCGATATCGGTGGTGACGCTCTCCGTGGCGGAACGATCGCCGCTCTTGCGGACGATGTCCAGCACCATCTGCACGTCGCTGGGCGCGATCGGCCCCTGCCCCGCCATCTCGCGCAGTTGCGTGAAGATGCGTTCAGCGTGCGCCACCTGGGCGTCCGGTCCCTCGACATAGATCATCCGTTCGCGCGGAATGATCTTGATGCCCAGCGCCTCGCGCACCGCCCGCAGATGCTGGTCGCGCGGCCCCAGCACTTTGAGGACTTCTTCCTGGGTCTTGAGTTGAATCGTCAGTTCGGCCATGCTAGGTGTTTTCCTTGAGAACCTTGGTTTCCAGACATCGGTCCAAAAGCTCCATCAGATTCTCTATCCGGTTCACTTCATGGTATTTCCCTGTTCGGTCCACAAGGATAGCGTGTAACCCCGCGGCTTGGCTGGCAAGGTAGTCGTTCTTCAGATCATCACCGACGAAGAGGATTTCCTGGGAATGCAAACCAAGCTTGGCGCACAAGGTACGGAAAAACTCTACCGACGGTTTCATCCATCCGAGGTCGGCACTGGAAAACTGCTCATCCCCTATATACAACCCTTCGATGCCCGGTGATACGAGATGAAGGCGACGGTCAAAATTGGAAGCAACTCCCACCTTCAAATCCTTTAACAAGGCTTCCAGTAAGAACTCGTTTGCATCCGGATAACACCGCCACGCTTCCGGCTTGGCGAAATGGTCCCACAACTCCTGAAACGGTGCCAACGGTTCCGGTTGGTCGCGGAACACCTCGGCGACGATGGTCTGCCACCGCTCCAACTCCCGCGTTTCACTTGTGCGATAACCGTTGCGGGCGTCCTGTTCTTCCTGGCGACGGAACGCCTTGTGAAAGCGGCTCTGGATTTCGTCGGGGGAAAGGTGACAGCCGTGCTTGGCACCGATGGCGGCATATGCTTCGCCGACACTCGGTTCAGGATAAATCAAGGTGCCAACCGCATCGAAGAGAATCGCCTTGATGGGATGTTTCAGTTTCATTACGCACGCCAGAAGATGGGCAGACCACGGGTGGCGAAGTGCCAGACGGCTCCAAGTTCGCTGTGGGGCCAGCCGGCGGGGGCGGGGCCGTGCCGCAGCCGTCGCCAACACTCCTGCACCAGATTGACCACCAAGGCCATCGGCACGTTCAGCGTCACCAGCATTTTATACCCGATGCCGCCGAGCGTCCCAATCACATGTTTACGGAGGAAACGGGCGTAACCGCTTTCGACGCCCGTGTAGGTGAAGCCGGAATTGCAGCGTGAACTCATCCGGCCCAGGTGGATGATCTCCGCCTGCGGGCAGAACATGAGCGTGTGTTTCTTCGCCACGCGGATGGAGAGGTCCAGGTCTTCCACGCCGAAGAAATACCCTTCGTCCCAGCCGCCGCAGTCGAAGAATACCTGCCGCGGCAGACAGACCGCCGCACCAAGAAGCGCCTCCACCGCGACCGGCTCAGGAGCGTCGTAAGGCGAGCGCCGATAGTGCTTGTATGCCCGGCGGAACAGGCCCGTCCAGCGCAGGCCCGTCAGCCGATGAAGACTCGCTGCCAACGTCGGCAAAGGCCGGTACGACCGCTGCGGCTGGCCATCGCGCCCGATCAATCGTGGGCCAACCATACCCACGTCGGGATGTTGCCGCAGGAATGCCACCAGTTGCGTCAGCGCCCCCGGCTGCACGATGGTGTCATTGTTGAGGAAGAACAGATAATCGCCCGTGCTGAGCTTGGCCGCTTGATTGTTGCCCCGGGCGAAACCGTCGTTCGTGGCGTTGCGTTGGAGGATGACCTGCGGAAACTCCTGCGCGACCATGTCTGCCGAGCCGTCGTGTGAAGCATTGTCCACGACGATGACTTCGAGGTTTAGACCGTCGGCATGCTGGTAGATCGACTGCAAGCATTGCCGGAGCAAGTCCCGCACGTTCCAGTTGACGATGCAGATCGACAGGTCCGCCGCCATCCGCGCCTCCTTGCGGTGAATGCGTGGATGCTAGGGGAGATAGGAAAAGCTGTCAATGGCAGGTGGGCCGAGTGTCTTTGGCGAGCGGTGGGCGTAAGCCCGCCGCTCGCCATTATCAGAGAACAATAAGATGAGTGCATGACCTGGGACGTCATCATCATCGGTGCCGGGGCGGCCGGGCTGCTTGCGGCGATCCGCGCGGCGGAGGAAGGACGCCGCACGCTGCTCCTGGAGAAGAACCGCAAGGCGGGGGTGAAAATCCTCATGTCCGGTGGCAGTCGCTGTAACCTCACGCACGCCTGCAACCGGCGCGGCATCATCGAAGCCTTCGGCGCTCAGGGCAAGTTTCTGCATTCCGCCCTCGCGGGTTTGGGGCCGCAAGAAGTGGTTGATCTCATCGAGGCGGAAGGGGTGCCGACCAAGGTGGAGGAAACCGGAAAAATCTTCCCCGTCAGCAACAAATCCTCCGATGTGTTGTTCGCCCTTTTAAGACGGCTCGAACGTAGTGGCGGACAACTGATTTTGGGCGAACCGCTACGAGAGATGATCCCTTCCGAAGAAGGCTGGAGGCTTCAGACCGCGGGCCGGGAATTGCATACTCGCCACGTCGTCCTGACGACAGGTGGTCAATCCTATCCCGGTTGCGGCACCGTCGGCGATGGTTATCGCTGGGCGGCGAAGTTGGGACATACCATTGTCACTCCTCGGCCCGCGCTTGTGCCGGTCACGCTCAACCATAAAGGAATGCGGGAATTGTCGGGGATCACGTTGCCGGAGGTGAGGGTCAGGATTCAGGAGACCCCCACCAACTCCCCCTTGGCAAGGGGGAGCGAAACGACGACCCCCTCCAACTCCCCCTTGGCAAGGGGGAGAGTGTTAGCGGAACGCCGGGGCTCTTTCCTCTTCACCCATTTCGGCTGCTCCGGCCCCGTCGCCATGGATGTCAGTCGTGCCATCACGGGGCATCCCGATCCATCTTCGTTGCTCCTGGTCTGCGATTGGTTGCCGGAAGTGACGGAGCCACAAATCGACGAGCAGTTGAAACAGGCGTCGGCCACGATGGGCAAGAAACCATTGACCGCAGTGTTAAGTGATTGGCTGCCGCAACGGGTAGCGGCGATGCTGCTGGCGGAAGCAGGCTTCCCGGTGGATCGCAAGGCGGCGGCACTGAGTAAAGCGGAACGGCAACGGCTGGTGCAGGTGCTGAAAGGAACCGCCTTCCCTATCAACGGTACGCTCGGTTTCGCCAAGGCCGAAGTGACCGCCGGCGGCATCGACCTTACCGAGGTTGATTCGCGAACGATGCAGAGTAAACTGGTTCCCGGCCTGTTCATTGCCGGCGAAGTGTTGGACCTGGACGGCCCCATCGGCGGCTACAACTTCCAGGCGGCCTTCAGCACCGGTTGGTTGGCGGGAGCGCTGGGGCAGCGGTAGCGGCCGCGCCCGTCTTGCAGAAAACCTCTCTGTACACCAGAGTTTCCTTCAAGACGGAAAACTTCAGGAAATTCGCGTCTTGAGGGGTAAACCTCTTCAAGACGTCTCCCTCATGCGGTGTATGGTAATACGCTGTCGAACCAAGTTCACGCCGCGTTGGCTTGCGCCTTGCCGTCGATTTGCACCCCTTTGTCCGCCGTGCCTGCCTTCTCGGCGAGCTTCGGCTTCCGGGCGTGCTCCTTGTGTCGTTGGAAGTCGTGGACATAGGCGGCCACGATTTCGGGATGCCCCTTGAGGATGACAAGGTTCTCGGCGTTCTGCAGTTCCGCCTGCTTGGTGAAGTTGAAGCTGCCGGTGATGACCACAGCCCGGTCGATAATCATGACTTTGTTGTGGGCGATGGCATGATGGTCGTCGATGAGCATGGGCAAGCCCCATTCCAGGCCGCGCGGCAAGTCGGAGAAGTCCGCCACTTCCATGCTCTTGTCGAGAATCACCTCCACCGTCCGCCCCTTCTGATGGGCGGCAATCAAGGCATCCACGATGGGATCATGCGTGAAGGAATAGGCCAGCACCAGGATTTCCCGGCGGGCGGCATTGATCTCCCGGACGATGGCCTCCGCCGCGCCGCCCTTGGGGGAGAACAGCACATCGACGCGCGCCACCGGCCGCAGCCGCTTGCGCAGCCACGTCCACCAGTGTGCCACGACCAACGCCCCGGCGAAGCCGGTCGCGGCCAGCAGCCATTCCATGGTTGAGAACTGCTCCATGGAGCGTCTTTCGTGCCGGGACCAGAAGTGTGAAGATGGGCAAGGCTACCGCAACTGGCCGTGCCTGTCAACATGGTTCGGCCACTTGCTTCCCTCCCCCCCATACGCGAAAATGCGCGGTCAACTCCCTCTCGATTTCCGTCCAGAAGGATAAGGAGCCACTATGAACCGCGCCCCAGTCGAGGAGCTGGAACAGCATCGAGCCTATTTGCAGGCACTGGCCCGTCTGCACTTGCCGGCGGGGCTGCGTAGCAAGCTCGACCCGTCGGACGTGGTGCAGCAGACCCTGCTCCAGGCGTGCGAGGGTTGGGGCGGGCATCGCGGCGAAACCGCGGCGGCGTGCGCGGCCTGGCTGCGGCGCATCCTGTGCAATCATCTCACGGATGCGGTGCGGGCTTTCAACGGCGGCAAACGCGACATTACACTGGAGCGATCCTTTGAAGCGGCAATGGAAGCCTCCTCGGCCTGGGTCGCGGATTTGGCTGGTTCTTCACCTAGCGGCCAGGCGGTGCAGCGGGAACGGCTGGAACTGCTGGCCCAGGCGCTCACGCAATTACCCGATGACCAGCGTTCTGCCGTGGAACTGCATCACCTGCAAGGGCTGCCGTCCTCCGTCGTGGCCCAACAGATGGAGAAAACCGAAGCCGCCGTGGCAGGTTTGCTCCGGCGCGGCTTACAACAGTTGCGTACTCTTCTTCAGGAAACGTGACCCATGGAATCGACCATCGCTCATGTCCCCGATGATGCCGACCGGCTCGACGCCGTGATCGCCGCGTTCCTCAAAGCGTGTGAAAGCGGGAGCCAACCCGACCCGGCGGAGTGGCTCAAGCGTTATCCCGACCTGGCCAAGGAACTGGGCGACTTTTTCGCCGACCGGGAGCGGTTCGAGCGCTGGGCCAAACCGGTGCGCGCGGCAGGTAGTGAAACCACGCGGCCGGTCGCGGGCAGTGGGCCGGCGGTCGGCGGAAACGTCACCTACTTCGGCGACTATGAACTGCAAGAGGAGCTGGCGCGCGGCGGCATGGGCGTGGTGTACCGTGCCCGGCAGGTCAGCCTGAACCGAACGGTAGCAGTGAAGATGATCCTGGCGGGGCAATACGCTTCCGAGGCGGCAATGCAGCGCTTTCAGATGGAGGCGGCGGCAGCGGCCACCCTGGATCACCCGCATCTGGTGCCGATCTATGAAGTGGGAAAATGCCAGGGACAGCACTATTTCAGCATGAAGTTGATCGAAGGAGGCAGCCTTTCCCAGTTGAAAAAGGAAGGCCCTGACAAGAGCGACCGTGATAAGCCGGAGCGGCTGCGGAAGGTCGCGGCGTTGATGGTGAAGGTGGCCCAGGCGGTCCATCACGCCCACCAGCGGGGCATCCTCCATCGGGATTTGAAACCGGCGAACATTCTTCTGGACCGGAACGGCGAACCGCACATCACCGATTTTGGTTTGGCGAAACGGCTCTCGACGGACAGCAGTGTGACACATTCGGGAGCTATCGTCGGCACCCCCAGTTACATGGCCCCGGAACAGGCGGAAGGCCGCAAAGAGGCGGCCACCACGGCGGCGGACATCTACAGCCTGGGAGCGATCCTGTACGAACTGCTCACGGGCCGGCCCCCGGTGCGGGGCGAGACCGTGCTTGATACCCTGGCCTTGCTGCAAACGGAAACGCCGCCACTGCCCAGCCGGTTGAACCCCGCCGTGGACCGCAACTTGGAGACGATCTGCCTGAAGTGTTTGGAGAAAGACCCCGGGCGGCGCTACACCTCGGCGGCGGCCCTGGCGGAAGATTTGGAACACTGGCGCGCCGATGAACCAATCAGCGCCCGGCCCGTAACTGCCCTGCAATTGATGGGGCTATGGGTCCGCAAGAACCTGCGGGTGATGCTGTGGACCGTGCTGATCGGCTTCGTCTGCTTTGGCCTGGGCACGGGCATGATGTGCTCCGTCTCGGTGCAGTTTTTGGTTCAACGAGCTGTCGAGGTCTATGCGAACTTCCCCAGCAGCACGCCGCCTTTCTGGTTGACCTCACTGGCCCAGATGCCAGGAGAGTTGGCGCTCCTCGGCTTGTTTGTTGGCTTCTTCCTGACGGCCAGCCTGGGATTGTGGACTTTTCTGGTGGTACGTCCGCGCGACGCCACCGGTGACTTAATCGCGGGCCTCAGTAGTGGCCTAATCGGCGGTTTGAATGCTTATCTGTTCGGTATGGGCTGGGCCATCAGTTTAGCGTTGATCGTGGTGCCGTCGCTGTCGGACATTTTTGTCTACACCAAGGCAGTCCAACTGCGCGAAACCGCCGACGCGTCGAAGCTCGATCTGGGGGAAGTAGTGGCCCAGCATTACCCCGACTTGAAGCGGTTGCCTCCCAAAGAACGTGTCGGGATGGCAGCCACGAAGATCATTGCGGACCAGGTAGTCGCCTCACAGCACGCCATCTGGCTTGGTCTGTTGCTCACTCTGGGCTTCGGTCTGGCGGCGGGCGTGATTCAGACCATGGCTGCAGGCCACTTGCTCCGGGGCGGGGCCCGGTTGCGGTCGGTGCTGTTCCCCTATGCGGAAATAACTGTCGCGGCGCAGGCTTTCCTATTGCTGCTGGCGATGTTTCTAATGCTCGGTCCTGCAGAAACGGCTGTGTTGTTGGTCCCGGCGACCGTGACCGCCCTGGCAGTCGTGGGTGTGTTCAGGGGCTGGTGGATGCCGCTGCGCCATACGCTGTATATCATTCTCCTCTTTACTTGGGGGCGGTTGTTCAGCGGCCTGCGCGCATCTGACATGCAAGGTATCGGTGAATATGTTCTGCACTGGCATCTCGACGTCATCGGGTACGTCAGTGCGGTTGTGATACTGATTTACTATGCGGAACACCGGCGACGGCGAATCACAGCCGCCCGTTGAATCCGCTGCCACGTCGCGCCCGCAGCCGTATAACCATGAGGAAACCGACCCTCAACGCAAGGACGGCACTCATGCGGAGCGTGAACGAACAACTGGCGGTGATCCGCCGCGGCACGGAACAGATCACCCCGGAAGCGGAACTAAAGCAGAAGCTGGAGCGAAGCCTGAAAACCGGGCAGCCGTTGCGGGTGAAGTACGGCATCGACCCCACCGGCATCGACGTGCATCTGGGCCATACCGTGCCGCTGCGCAAGCTGCGGCAGTTTCAGGAACTGGGCCATAAAGCCGTGCTGATCCTGGGCACCTACACCGCCCTCGTCGGCGACCCCAGCGGCCGTGACGCGGCCCGGCAAGGGATGACCGAGGAGCAGGTCGCCGCCAACGCCAAAGACTATCTCACGCAGGTGGGCAAGATCATCGACATCTCCCAAACGGAAGTGCGCACCAATGGCGAGTGGTTCACGAAGTTCAACTTCCTCGACGTGATGCGCTTGATGAAGCAAATCACGTTGCAGCGGATGCTGGAGCGCGATGATTTCACCAAGCGCTACAAGGATGGTAAGCCGATCTACCTGAGCGAATGCCTCTATCCGCTGATGCAGGGTTGGGACAGTGTCGAGATCAAAGCGGATGTGGAACTGGGCGGCAGTGAACAGCTCTTCAATCTGATGCGCGGTCGTGACTTGCAAGCCGATGCCAAGCAGGAGCCGCAAATCTGCATCACGCTGCCGATCCTGCGCGGCCTGGATGGCGAGCGCCGCATGGGTAAGAGTCTGGGCAACTACGTCGGCGTCGGCATGAGCGCCTATGACCAGTTCGCCAAGACGATGAGCATTCCCGACGGGATCATGAAAGAATGGTTCAACCTGCTCACCGACCGTCCGACGGAGGAAATCACGACACTTATCGACGCCGGTCAGACGCATCCCATGGCGGCGAAGAAGACCCTGGCGGGCGACATCGTTCGCTTCTACCACGGCGACGCGGCGGCGACCGAATCCCAGGCCGAATGGGAGAAACGCTTTTCCCAGCGCCAGGACCCGACGGATATTCAAGACGCAGCCATTCCCGCCAGCGAACTCAAGGATGGCAAGTTGAACGTGGTCAAGGCACTTACTCTCTCCAAGCTCGCCGCCACCAACGGTGAAGCGCGACGGCTGATTCAGCAAGGCGGCGTTACGTACGGTCCTGATCGAACCAAGGTCACGGATATTCACCAGGAACTTGACTTACCGGTGATCCTGCGCGTGGGTCAGAGGAAAGTGGTTAAGCTCGTGGCTGGATGAGGAGCATTCCATGAATGCAGCAGTGCCCCTGGACACGACACCGGAAGCGATGCGTGTCTACTATGACAAGTGGCGGCGGATGACACCCACCGAACGCTGGGAAATCATGCTTCGGCTCATAGCCGAGCACCGTCAATGGCTGGCTGTCGGAGTGCGCAGCCGACATCCGGAGTATTCACCGGACCAAGTCCGCCGGGCGGTTATCCGCCTGACACTAGGGGATGCATTATTCCGAGAAACGTAACCAAACGATGATGTGAAACCATGACGGAACAACAGGGGATGCTCGTGATTGAGCTGCCCGCCCTTCAGGGGCCGGGTAATCCGTTGCCGTGGATTTCCGCAATGAAATGAGCCCGCCGCGCCAGCAAAGGCAAACCCCTTACTGGCGCGGCAAGCTCCGAAGACAAGCTACTTCGCCTCAACGATATCCTTGCGCGTGCTGCCGACGATATCGAGCAGCTCTTTCTGCTCCGCGTCGGGCACCTTGAACTTGTCGAGCGTGGCCTTGAGATCACCGGCCAAAGCATCGAACTCGGCATTGGTGATTTTCATGCCCATGTGGGCGGCTTTCATGTCGCGGCCTTCGTACTTCATCGGCCCGCCGGAAACGGCACTGACCAGTTGAATGAGACGCTTCTTCAGCCGTGCGACGTTCTTCTCGGTTGGCTCCCATTCGCTTTCCGTCCCCTTGCGGGTGAAGTTGACCTTGGGATTGCTCGCGGCCCGGGCGACGAAGTCGTCAATCACCGCCGTCACGGCGGGCTCACCGCCGAGGCGATCCCACAAGGATTTCTTCATCGCGCCGGCAGGAGCCATTTCGACAATGTCCTTGCGGGTGCTGCCGACGATGTCGAGCAACTCTTTCTGCTCGACTTCAGGCACGTTGAACTTGTCCAGCGTGGCTTTGAGGTGCCCTGCCAGCGCGTTGAACTCGGCGTCGGTGATCTTCATGCCCATGTGAGCAGACTTCATGTCCCGGCCTTCGTACTTGAGCGGGCCGCCCGACACGGCACTGACCAGTTGAATAAGCCGCTTCTTCAGCTTCGCTACGTTGCCTGCCGTCGGTTCCCATTCGCTGTCGGTGCCTTTACGAGTGAAGTTGACCTTCGGATCACCCGCCGCCCGGCCCACGAAATCGTCAATCACTGCCGTCACCGCTGGTTCGCCGCCGAGCCGGTCCCACAGCGATTTCTTCATCGCCGCGCCGCCGGACATCTCCACAATGTCCTTGCGCGTGCTGGCGATGATGCCGATCAGCTCGTCGATCTCCTTCTGCGGCACGTTATTCTTCTTGAGGACGGCGATCAGATGGCCGGCAGCGGCATCGAACTCTTCGTTGGTGATCGCCATGCCCATGTGGGCGGCTTTCATGTCCCTGCCGGTGTATTTGATCGGGCCACCAGTCACGGAACTGATAAGCTCCACCAGGCGCTGCTCGATCCGTTCGACGTCACTCGGTTTAAGCTGAAACCTGCCGTTGCGGGAGATGTTTACTTTCGGGTCCGGGGCGGCTGCGACGAGGAAGTCACTGACCACTTTCCGCACCGCTGGTTCGCCGCCAAGCCGACCCCACAGGCTCTTGTCCAGCATCGCCTTGCTTGCGCCGAACTCCTCGCGTGCTTTGTCGATCACCTTGCGCAAGGTGAAAGCGGCGTCCGAGACGGTGCGCATCCCCTCCGCCTTCTTCAATTCATCGCGGATCATCGTCTGTAGGGCGGGACGGTGGTCCAGCAACGGGGCCACGCTCATCAGACTGGTTTGATAAACCCGATAGCAACCAGCCTGGTCGCCGCCGTTGAACAGCCGCACGCCCATGTCCGTCGCCTCGAACAGGATTTTGTCGAGCCGGGCGTCCAGGTCGGCACGGTTCAGGGGTCGGTCGTCCGCCCGCACGGGCAGCGCCAGCGCTAGCAGGCAAGGCACCACCAGCCAGGCGCGCAGCAAGGCACGCATGGAGAAACCTCCAGAAGAAAGAATGTTCGCCACCAAGGGCAATGGAACTCATCCGGTCTACGGAAGCGAGGCGGAGGCGGATTCATGAGTTTTTGAAAGTCGAACTTTATGGTTGTGCCGCTTCGGGTACAATGGAGCAGTCGGTCCTGTCGCTTTCTACTTGTGAGGTTCGCCATGCGTGCCTGTTGCCGTTGGTTGTGCCTGGGGGGCGCGTTCCTCGTGCTGAGCCTGTCGCTGACGGCGCAGGAACAGCCGCCACGCTACAGCATCCAAAACATCAGCACGGATGGCTCTGGCTTTCCCAACGTCACCATCCGGTTCGAGATCTTCGACAACCAGACGCGCGAGCTGGCCAAGGAACTGCCGCAGGCAGACATCATCATCAAGGAGGATGGTGAGGAAGTCGCCCGCATCCAGCCCCAGGTGCAACGCAAGGCCCCGTCGCTGGTGGCCCTGGCGGTGGACACCAGCGGTAGCATGGCTCGTGCCAACAAGATGAATGAGGCCAAACAAGCGGCTGTCGGTTTCTTCGACCGGCTGGCTCCGCAGACTCCGTGCGGTTTGGTGCTGTTTCACCACGAACCCCACACGACGCTTACACCCCGCTTGGACCGTGCGGAACTGCGCACGCAGATTTCCCAGTCCGAGCCGTTCGGCGGCACCGCTTACCATGACGCCGTGCTCAAAGCCTTGGAGTTCTTCCCCGAATCGGCGAACGCTGGTCGCCGCGCTCTTGTACTGATGACCGATGGCCGCGATGTGAACAGCATGCGTTCGTTAGAGGATGCGATCAAGGAAGCCCAAAAACGCAAGGTGCAGGTCTTCACCATTGGTCTGGGCAAGCCGGGGCAGAACGAATACACGCGCACGGTGCTGGTGTTGGACCGCAGCGGCAGCATGCGCGACAACCGCAAGATCGATAACCTCAAGAAAGCCGCCGTACGCTTCCTCCAACTGATGCCCAAGGGTGCGTCGGACACAACGATTCTCCCCTTCAGCGATGAAGTGGATTCTGCGGAAGGGTTCACGTCCGATCTCCGGCAACTGCAACGCCGGATTGAGAGCCTGTTTCCCTCCGGTCATACGGCTCTGTACGATGCCTCTTTTGAAGGCATCAACACCCTGGCCGCCGGTCCCGATGTTCCGGGCAAACGAATGCGGCGGGCGGTGCTAGTGCTGACGGACGGCATCGACAACAAGAGCCGGCGCGATGCCGAGGACGTGGTCCGCCGTGCACGCCTGGAGGAAGTGCGCGTCTTCATGCTCGGCCTGGGCACGAAGGGGGAAATCGACGAGCGGACGATGCGGTACATCGCCTCGGAGACCGGCGGTAACTATTACCACATTGAAAACGCGGAGAAGCTGACGGAAGTCTTCGAGAACCTGTCGATTGCCCTGCATGATGAAGGGATCGACGAGGATTCGCTCCGCAAGTTGGCCAAGGAGACCGGCGGCGAGTATTACCACGTCGAGGACGCAGCCAAGCTGCGCCTGAAGTTCGAAGAGGTGGCGTACAAGCTGGAGAACACGTTCACCGTGACCTATCGCAGCAAGCGGCCGGTGCATGATGGCACGCTGCGGGCCATTGAGATTAACTTCGAGGGCGTGGCCCAGGCCAAGGCCGCCGTCGCGGTGCATGGCCTCATTATCCCCGTACGCGAAGCCACGCCCGACCGGCCTTATTATCTGGCGATGTGCGCTGGGTTGTTGGGGCTGCTGGTGCTTCCCTCGATGTTGATGTTCCGGCGGAAATCGTCCTCATCATGAAGGCGAGCGGCGCGGTGCACTGATTGGGAGCAACCGCTTCAACGCGGCGACGCGCTCCGCATCCACTTCTCCATTGCGCTGTCCTTCCCGACACGCCGCCCCGCGCACGGCGAGGATGTCCGGCGCGATTTCCATCACACGCGGTACATCCTGCATCTTCAAGGAACCCGCTAGGGCCAAGGTCACGCCGCGCCGCCGGGTTTCTTCGCGCAAGCGTTGTAAGACCGGCATTGAGAGCCAGGTGAAGAGGCCCTTGCCGTCCTTCCGCCAGGTGTCAATGAGGAGGACGGAACCTTGCCAGTGATGGAGGACTTCCAACACGTGCCCGACAGATGGCGCGTCGGCTCTTTCGGCGTCGGCATAAGCGGCGGCGACGAAGGAGCCAGCGGGAAAGTGAAGGGATATGCGAGCGAGGTCGTTTGGCCAGGAAGGACGAGTGCAGCATCCGGCGAGGCCAAATTTGACCCAGGAAATCATTGGATGGACTGAAGTGAAAGGTTCACCGAGGGAGGCTGCGACCCCCCCCACCCCCCCTTGTAAAGGGGGGGAGTTGCAAAACGTCCCCGTCCCCCACGGTGAGAATTGTCCCCCAGTCCGCTCCCCCCCTTTACAAGGGAGGGTCGCAGGCAAGTCTCCATCGCAGACACCACCAGTCCACTCCAGCAACTCGCCCAGCGCCACGCTCACCGGCACCTTTCCGTCTACAGACGACACAATCGCCGGAGCAATTCCCTCCTCTGCCCGACCAAGCGACCCACGCACCGGTTCCTTCACATCAATGATATCCGCACCGCCTTGCATCGCCGCTTCGGCTTCGACAACCGAACGGACACTGACGAGCAGTTGTGTCATGGGGCTGTCACTCGCAACGACCACTGGGCGAGCGTTTCGACCAAATCAGGGGCGATGGGGTCCCAGAAGACCGTATGGCAGGCGCCGGGCCATTCCTGCCATGTCTTCTTTTCCGGCGGCGCTTGCGCGCGGACATACACCCAACGGGACACACGGCTATCAATAATCTGATCGTGCTCCGGAATGCCGATGTAGAGTGGCAGTTTCAGGTCGGATGCGGCGTGCGGCCACTCCATGCCGAGCATGCCAAGCTTCATGAGATAACCGGGATACACCTCATTCACCGCCCACGGGTCCGCCATACGGGCGGCGATGAAGCCGGGGTCGCGGGTGCTGGGTTCCAGATGTTCGCGTGTGCTGATCGGGATGCGCAGGCTGAGGAGGATTTGAGCGACATTGCCGGGCGTGCGGAAGCGCGTGTGATGCACGAGAAACGCTGGGGCCATCAGCGCCAGCCCGGCGAGCCGCTTCTGGACTGACCGGGCACACTCCGCTGCCAGCAGTCCGCCCATGCTTTCGCCCAGGAGAACGACCGGCGAATCGGGCAGTTGTTCTTGAAGGTGATCAAGGATGCGTTCCAGGTCGCCGCGCAGCACGCCGATATCCGCCAGTTCGCCCTTGTTCCCGCCGGAGGAACCATGCCCGCGCAGGTCAGGTACAGCCAGGGCGATCCCATGGCGGCAGAACCCCGCGGCTATCGATGCATATGGTCGGCCATGCAAGCCGATGCCATGCATCAACAACGCCAACGGCTGCCTCGTTCGCCGCTCCGGGGGCAGCCAGACGTGGACCGCTAGATTGATCTGGTCCTTCGCCGCCACGTTCCAGGAGACATAGCGCGGCGGCGGCTGTCGTTCCAGGCAGGGAACCGTGACGGGATAATGGCAAGTATCCATGTTCAGCGGCAATCCACAGGCGACATAAAGTCGGGAATAGCAGGATTGTACCCCTGCCTGCGGCGAATGACAATCAAGGGGCCTGGTCTCATCGGTGGGGCAGACATTTCTATCCGCCAGAAAAACAGGTGGCAGACAGGAATGTCTGCCCCACCAACATTGTCTATTAGTTCTTCTCCGGCGTGGTCTTGACTGGCACCATCGGCACGGTCGCCGGTTTGCGGTCCTTGGCGAATTCGGTGGGCGGGGCAGCGGGACGGTCGGCTGCAAACTGCGAGGCAGATGGCGTAGGCGCCGGGGCTGGTGTCGCGGCGGCGGGCGACGACTCTTTGGCTGGAGTTGTTGGTTCAGACCAGGTGACGGATTGCGTCGGCGGCGGTACAGTTTCATGCGTCTGGGCGGTTTCTTCGCGGTTGCTGTCGAAGAAGGGCACTTCAATCGCTTTACCCGCGAACTCCGTGCTGCGCCGGATATTGCCACGCTGGAACGGTCCCATGCCCAGAATCCACGAATCGTCGGCCGTGCTGGAGGCCTGTAACACGCCCGATTGCAGCACGGGCCGGCCCGTCTGCCGGTTGTAGGCATAGACCGCGATCTTGGCGATCCCCTTCTGGTCGGTCCACTTCGCGATCGGGATTTCCGGAATCTGGCTCGGCTGGCCCGGCACGATCACCGGCACCGCCATCTGCGGCACGCCGAACAGCACGGAGTTCTTGTCCGTGCCCATGGCCCCGGAACGTGCCTCGACAACATAGGTCGCCTTGGTCCGGTCTTCCTGCAACAAGGCCCCGGACGCCAGCAAGTGTTGCCGCAGCGAGCTGATGAGGTAGTTGCGGTCCACGACCTTGTCATCCAGGTATTGTGGGTCAAAGAAGACCGTCTTGCCCGCCAGGACGCGGAAATCCATCTCGCCGACGGTTTCGTCCACCGCCTTGGAAATCAGCAGCTGTTCCGTGGCCGAGCGGGGCGTGTCGGTGCTGCGCGTGGTGCCGCAGCCGGCGACCAGGCCGCCGAGCACGGGTACGAGCCAACGCCATTTTTTCCGCCATCGATCCATGGTGGTCCTCGCGGGAACGGCAGAGGGGGCCGGGAAACGATACCCGTTCGGAAGGAAAATCTGCCAGCGGATAATAAACGAGAGCGGCTTCATGCCTTCTTTAGGGCGGATTGTCAAGGGCAGGATGCCTATTCTGTATGACGGCCTCGCGCGCACCATGGAGGGGCGCGCGTCGTCCGGCGGCTCCGGGACGGATGGGTGAACCCGGCAACAACGCCGCCAAACCCCATACTTCAGAACAGGTGGCGCTTATGAAGATGGACACCATTCCCTGGCAAACCCGAGCCTTGGCCGCCTTCCAAGAGTTGCCGGACGAGGAGCGGAAGCGCGTCGTTCAAGAATTGTCCCACTGGTGGCCGTTGCCCCGCGGCTCGTGGCCTGCCGAACGCCTCGTCCGTTCGTCCAAACGGCTTGACGAGGAGTTATTCATGATCGACGATCACTGGGGCATCGGCGTGCGGTGGCACGAGGAGCATGCCGTGGAGATCACGACCGTGCGGCGGCGCACCTTGAAGATCGTCTCCACGGAAAAGCCCAAACCGGCCTGGCGTAATCCGGACATCCTCCTGGGCTGGGCGGTGGCCGCTTTCCTGGCGGGCGTAGTCTTCTATCTGTTGTCGGCCATGGGCGAAGGCAGTACGCAAGGGGCCAGTGCGGAACCGTCCCTGGGCGGCCAGGTATTTGGGACGCTGAGCTTGATTTCTTTTGTGGCTGGGGCTTTCTTGCTGCTCCGCTGTTTTTTCCGGTCCCGGTGAGGGGCATGTCGTTTCGTCGACTCCTGATCTGGTAAGACCAGTGAACTTGGGCAACTGCCTGGGGAATGCTCTAAAATGTAGCCATCTACCTTCCCCGGGGAACGAGTGGCACACCATGACGAAGGACGCATTTCCCTGGCAGCCCAGCGCACGCGCTGCCTTCCTGGTACTATCGGCAACGGATCAGAAGCTCATTCTCCACGAACTCAACCGCTAGTGGTCGGTGCCGCGCGGCCAATGGCCCGCCGCGCGGCTGTTGCCCTCGTCCGCTCGCCCTGACGAAATCCTATTCTCCGTGGACGACCGCTGGGGCGTTGCCGTGCGATGGCAAGGGGAACATGCGGTCCAGATCATGGCGGTTCTACGTCGCACGGTGGAGGTAGTGTCGACCGAAGCGCCAAGATCGGTTTGGAATAACCCCGATGCCCTCCTGGCTCTTGCAGTCGTGGCGCTCGTGGCGAGTGTGGTCTTCTTTTTACTCTGGGCAATTGAAAGGGCACTTGCGCATCAACAAGGGCCAAAGGATATTGAGCTTTCACCAGGGAATCAAATCATGGGGATATTGGGTTGGCTGTCCTTGATGGCAGGAATCTTTTTACTGCTCCGCCGCTTTTTCCGCTCCCGATAAACACCTCTCGTCGTTTCGCCCCGAGAAGGCGTCGAGCGTTAGGGAATTCAAGTTGCCTTCACGGCGTAGCAGAATCACCGTTTTGGTGACAACGAGAAAATGATCCGTGGGCGGAATTGACAATTGAAGCATTTCCACAGTGGTTTTTTCGTCGGGTTCACTTCCCATCAAGCGTACTCTTCACATCCTCGAGAGTATTCCGTCTCCAGGCGCGGGGATCACCCCGACGTGAAGGAGTTTCTGGTCGTTTCCGGCGGGGTGAATGACTCACACACCATCGACCAAAGGAGGCTGACATATGGGCTTGACACTGAACGACGCTCTCCAACGCGTGAGAGGTATTGCCTTGGGCCAGGAAGTGTGGTGCATTGTGCGCTTCGACAAAGTGGACGAGACCATGGAGGTCTTCTGGTCCACGCCGCACACGACGGGATCGATCGCCCGCCCGATGGTTCGGGTGGACCAAGAACCTGAGAACGAGATGCTGCTCGATGCAAAAAACAACGTTAGAACCGAGAAAGTTGATCGCGACATCTACGGAGTGAAGATTGGCGTTAGCGACCAGGTACCCCTGGGCGTCATGACCACGACGAAAAAGATTAAGGCCAAACCAGGGATGTGGGGCATCGCCGAACCGAACGTTATGCTCTTGCCGGCCAAGCACGCCGAGGAATACTTGTTCGAGCAGTTCCCCGGCATCCTGGCGAGTGTGAAACGGCGTTTGGGTGAAAGGCCGAAACTGGTTGAAATCTATGTCCGTTACTCCCCGTGCCTGGCTGTCTCGAATGCCCTGCCCCACGCTCCGACCGGCTGCTCGAATAAACTGATCGCGCTAGCTAACCATTATCCTAAAATCGAGCACTGGGACGTTTTCTACGATGCTCCCTACACAGGTGAAGGCGACGCGGCAATGCTGAAGTCCGTCAGCCAAATCAAGGATCACCCGCGCATGTGGTCAGAATGCCTGTGAAGGTCCGCACGCAAGAGTTTGGTGGTTACACCCAGGTCGAGGCTACAGGCGGGAAAG
>JADMIO011409327.1_pt1 | contig 28428 bp, 24 predicted proteins | sample 8958161 | NCBI WGS metagenome assembly JADMIO01 (sample SAMN16585339, study PRJNA669376) | soil metagenome | isolation source: Crop rotation soil | place: USA: Cullars Rotation, Alabama | collected 2011 | reverse complement strand
CCGCGACTTCAAGTCACGTGAATTCCAAGCTTCGGATCCCACTGTGCTGGAAAGGAAACAGTGATTCTAATTGGTTATTCAAGTGGCCAACTCGGTCAAAAACTTGCGTGGTTGGGTGAATAACGTTTCTCAGTATCGTAATATGTGGTAAGTCCTCCCTGTTGTCCAAACTGCTTCAATATAATTTTGAAACTCACACAAATCCTTCAGTAACAGTTTTCTATTGTGCGGATTAATGTGGTCGTCGCCACTGCTCATCGTTTTCTTCAAATTTAATGCGACTGACAGACTTCTGACAGACAATATTTGTGTCGATGTTTGAGTATTAATACGCTCCATAGCAATTATTGCCGCAGCAATTACGTTTCGTACACGTCGTCGAGGCCTACTGTCGAGTTGAAGAAGCTCTCTCAGCTTAGTTAGACCGTCAATGGCCTTGCCACAAGACTGTGTTTCCTTTTCTTTTTCCTCAAAGGATCGCTGAGTTCAAGAGAGAAATACTGCATACTGACGCTAAAAAATAGTCCAAACCCTCAATACAAGTCAATAAAATCGATTGAATAACGAGAAGATTAACTGCTAATCAAACAAATCGATCTCTTGCCGAATGAGTTTCTGCTTTGGCATAACAGGTATTCATCCATCGGAAATTCAGGAGTGGTTAGGTTTGGATCGATAAATACCAGATATTAAGGTCCCGTTGCGATAAAGTGCGTCGCTAACTCAGACGCGGTCACTCCTGTTGAATCTACGCTTCTAATAGTCCCTCTTTCAGTATGGCTCTATAAAAACCAAGAAATCTGTTATGAACTACTGCAGTACCGGCGAAACGATTGCTGGGATTCCGCGGTATGCCAGCACTGGAACGGCGGGGGACAACATTTCCCCGTCGATGAACGCAGAGGACAAGGTAAATTTGCCGGGAACACTTGCTTGTACATGTCGATGTGGTGTTCTTGATTTTCATTTATGGGATTTTGACGAACACACAGACCTTGCGCTTGGGTGAAATAGCATCAATCAATGCCGAGGATCCATTGGAAAGTTCACCAAGTACTTCAATGCTCGCGGCTCACGGTGAGAATGAAACTGAGGCCAAGCATTCCAATATAATGGTTCTTACCATTATTGATCCCGACTATGGTTTTTGTCAGGCGACGGTTCCGCTAGGAAACGAAAGTATTTCTATTCGTCTGGCAGCCCAGACAGCTCAGAAAATGTGGACGCAGAGGACGATGTGATATTCAATTTGGACATTGGAGGGGATGATGATGATACTATTGGCAAGGAGAATTCGAACGAGGGTGCGATTTCGTCGTTGTTGCTTTTGAGAATTGTCATGTTGTTTTAAGTTGGTGAATGGTATGATAATCCAGAGACGGTCAGCAGCGGCATGGAAAAGGAAGAAGACGAGAGTAGTCCGCTCTTGGCAAGTAAGTAAATACAAAGAGTAGTTATTGACCAGCGTATATCCTTCGTAACACGTCACTTGTGTATCTGTTCAGGGGCGCTGCAACGAAATCTCCAGGGGGGTGCATTTTTTGCGTTGGTTACTGCAAGACGCCAAGGGCAGTCCAGCGAAGACCAGGCAAAAGCGATGAAAGAGAGCTATTTGCTATTCCATCCGGAAGTGTGGGAAGACGCCTTGGACGAGTGGGTGAAAGAGGCCGTCCAACTTAACACTGCGGAAATCGAGCGAGAAGTGAAGTCCTTGCTGACAGGTGAGTTAATGAGAGTAAATTGGCAAGTGTGTACCTCCTCGTTTTACCAAAAGCAATTTGTGCGTGATCGTTTTGCAGGTGCAGTGAATGCGGAATCGTATGTCGGCCTATGGGAGAAGATTCGTGCTTCGGCGGGCGACGGGTCACTGGTGCCGTATCAAGAGGAAGCAGTGCGATTGATGTACGAGCCCGAGGTATTGAACATCAAAACCAGAATCATCCAGCACTATGAAGCCGAATTGAAGGAGGAGTCGACTCGCCCCGCTTCATTTATCGTCATTGGAGCCCCGTCCGGTGCTGGAAAAACCCAAATGAGCTTCAACTTACGCTGTTTCCCTGGCGAAGTTGATGTGTTGCACATATGTTTAGCACCTGGGCAGGAAAAGGACCAGAACGTATACCGCCACCCAACAGTGGCACGTGCATCAGAAGCTGTTCGAGGAGCTCTCTACAAGGACGGAGAGGCACTCCGCCACCCCGCAGAAACGCACCGAATGTTGAGCGCACTGGAGATAATGGACAACGTTAGTCTTCAGCTCCACACCATCGCGCTGATCTGCAGTTGTTTTGGCCTGCGTAATGCGGCTGATAGTTCCATTCCCACCACTGCGGCGGAGGTGCACGCGGCTCTGCGTGCACGAAGAAATGGTTGGCCCGTTGTGGTGGTGGACGAGGCACTGGAACGCATGGACGGCGACGATGCCAAGTTCACCTTCCATCAGCAGTTGGCGCGACAGTTGCGCGCCATATTTAGAGCTTGCAAGGTTATGGCCATATATATGGGAACTAGCACTAACTCAATGCGGTTCATCAACTTCGGAAAAGAGTTGTCTCGCGGTACGAGTGAACACCTGCCGTGGGCTTATTTCGTGGGCCGACTGCCACGAACGATTGTCGACGAATCCAGTGTTGCAGGCGTTTCTGATGACCGAACAAGACGCTTTCTGGAGCTGTTAATCGCGCGGCGCAACGTGAACCCTCTGATTCTGACCCTGTTGATACAAAAAGCGCATTCGCTGCAGACGGAAGGTGAAGTTATTGACGACCACTTCCTTGATTGTCTCTTGGCGGCCGTTTCCCGGGAGCTGTTCGATCAAAAACGTCTGTTGCACAGCACGGAAAGCGGAGGGATGCGGGCGCAGGTGATGTTTCTGCTGAATGGAGACGATTCCGATGTGTCCCGAAAGCACGCCTGGGTTCACGCGTACTTTGCTCGCTTTCCTGGAGACGAGCAAACCTTTACCGGCAAGAGCAAATACGAGCCCATTCAAGTCAAAACGGAAGGCCCGCGGGAGGAGTACAAGGAGTGGTTGACTGCTCCGGCATTTCCGACCTGTGGGGAAAACCCCGCCCTTCCTCTGCTGCTGTCCGGTCCGTGTGTGCCTGGCCTCCTGGCTGCCACTCTGCCCCAGCTCCCAATCCCCCACACGCCGCCATTCCAAGACTGGATGGCGAACATGACGTACACTTCCGCCGCGGCATTGGTGAAGTCGCTTGTAGACGGTTTGAAGGCAGGACAAGTCACATTTTTGCCGATAAAGAACGCGAATGCGTTGAAGCGAAGCGGAGACGTGCTTGAATGCATTGGGGCGTTGTGCTGGCTGAATGCCTCTGCAGCAGGGGGAGTGGGTGGCATTCCATTTCACCATTTCTTGCGCTTTCTTATCACCGAAGCACAGCCGTTGGTACCGGCCTCAGGTCAAGCATTGCCATGGGCTGATGACTCCGAGCTGAGCAAGTGGGTGGAGCAGTCTGTTTATGACAAATTGATGCCCCGCGTGTGTCGTGTTGGTGATGCATATCCCGAGGAGCTGCGTGCGGAGTGTGGCATGCACCTTGCCAACTATCACCGTCCGCCCGATTCCGTGCAAAATGATGGAGTCCTCCAAATGGATGGATCCGCGTTTGTGAACTTTTTCAAAGTAGATGTCGTTGAAGGCGACGGTTCACTGGAGGGGAAGAATCGGGACGAGGCGACCGGCGGCAAGGTGGCAACAGAGGTCATATCAAGTGGCGAGAAGATTGCTGAAAGCGACATTCAGATCGTGCTCTGTTCGTCCGTTGCGAGCATACGCAGCGATCCTTCCACAGAAGACACGAGTGCGGTGCTTGCGATTGTCCACAGCGACACTGGGTGCATCCACCTCACTGGCTTTGGCGGAGGAGGGCCCCGCGTGCGCAAGCGAATCGCTGTGTTTATTGAGTGCGACGAGGTGCTCATTCGGTCCAAGCTTGGCATGGAAGTAAGCGAGGAAGAAAAGGATTCCTTGAAGATCAATGAGGCACGTCAGAAGAGGCACGAGTCGGCTCTGACCAAGAAAAACATGTAGGTAGACATGTCTGCTGAAAAGCTTTGTTGTCATTTAATAATTGCTCATGTGTATGGACAATTTGAATAAAAACATCTTCGTAAAATTAGTAAGTTTGTAGTAAGTTTGCAACTGCACTTGACAAAGTGCGAACTCGTTTCATTGCTGGCGAAGTTGTGAAGGTGCTTGCAGTATGTAGAGAGTGTGTGTGGTGTGAAAAGTGAGCCGAACCACAGTAGCCGTTATTTTGCCAAAGACATTAAACACTGATTACGAGCGCTTTGTTTACTTCAAAAAGCGTGAACGACAAGATAAAATGACAATCAGTTTCCGTTTCCCTTCATTTCGAAACATCTACTTTCAGTGACAATTATCAGTACGCACGCAAAATATTCCTTTCTTTGCTACGCACACGTGTAAGAACACTAAAAGCTTAGTTTGTTTGGTTGATTGTGTTTGGTTGTTTGGTTACGCTATTTGCTTGTGAGGTGGGCATGTTATTTTGTCATGTAGACAAGAGTGTGTCATGATGCTTAGATGCCCTTTACAGTCTCCTGCTCCACCTAATCGTGCAAACATAGACATGATTACTTTCTCACTTCCAATTGGCAAAGTGCAACAGAACACTAGCCAAGTTAGCGAAATAATGCCGCAATGTATTTATACAACACAAAACTATCTCTTCTCACCTGACGGAACAGATCAATCAACTGATCCTCTTTCTTCGATTTTTCGTAGAATTCTGCCCATTTGCGAGACAACTGCATGGAGAAGTTGAGGTAGATATAAGAGTGAGTGATTATGACAGCTTAAATATATGATAAAATCTTTCTCAACACACACCGACAACACGACTATTCACGACTACTCACCTCCTGAATGTTTTCGATGGCATTCACTGCATTCATGGCTCGAATGCAAGACTTGAGCAGATCGATTGCGCGCTCAATCTCAGGACCCGTGGCGCCTGTGTATGAACATATATTTGTGAGTAAAACTTAATATATCAATATCAAGTACTTGAAAGTACGAGAGATGTGGTTCATATCAATACAAAAGTTTGTGCGCTCAAATTAGCATTGCTTGTCGAAAGATGCAGTCAACATGCAAGCCTTAACAATAACTGTCACTGATAACCCTTTACCTCCTTCCAATCCTGGACCCGCCGCAGTGGGAATCTGTAAATACAACAATATATTATCGTTAGTTAAAAACTTTAATTAAAAATTGTGAAGGTTGTCAAATAAAGCGAAAATACAAATAAATACAAACTAAACTCAGCCTACATGAACTAAAACCTCTATCTCTCCCAGCATCGCGACCCACTCACCTTCTTGGTGACCGTCTTCTGTAACGGCACAATGATTGATTCAACGTTGTTCACAATCAGTGCAGGAGACAGACGGCACACCATCGCCAGGATCTATGCACCAGTAGAAAAATGTGATATCAAGTCTCCGTCAAAGATTTTGGTCAAGATGTGAAATTGTATTCGCGTCTCCATTGTGATGTAGTCGCAGTTTATCCTACAGACTACTTCGTTATTGTGTTAGCTACATTCACGCACCTGGTGAGCCTGTGCCTTGACGTCGTCTTTATCCGCCAACACTTCTGGGAGGGCTGCAACCAACGCCTCCAACTGAGCGATCTGTAGGGAATAGAGAATGTGCATATCAGTATGTCGTATTCACAATGATACAAGTAAACAATGCACACCCTTGCCAGCCGCAACACATTTTATACTGCATAAAAACTATAGAATACAAACATACTCTTACATTGCTATTCAAGCTTCTGTCTTCCAGAAGGGTCTCAATGCACGTCAGGGAAATTTTGCGCAGCGGCAGGTTGTCGTCGACCTGTTGGTGCAAATAAGAGAACAGTGTAAACATTGCACCAAACGTGCTAGCAACTCTAACTTAGTAATCAAATTACGAGTACATTGAGTGATGTATACCTTGTGCTTGAAAGGTCCCAGATCGACCACACGCTCCAACTTGATCTGTAATTAGTAAACAATGGGATATGATAAATACAAAGTCGCAATATAATCAAACAAAAGATTGTCAAATATGACTGGAATAGTTGGCACTTTGCAAAAAGCATATAGATCAACAAAAATATCTACAATAATAACGCATTCTACAATCGACCTACCTTCAAGGTGGCAATGAGGGCTGGATAGACAGTGGACGTCAGGTGCGCGGCAATGGTTTCAGGAGCGTGGTGGACCGCTGTGTTGACCTGAAATAGTATTTAGAGATAATGTTAGTTCAAGATAGTTCACAATATCAGTTTACTACATGGAGGACAACTTTTGGTTGTATCTATACATCATGACATAGATGTACTCATAAAATATATTCCCATTCTTTACCATGAGCAGAGCTGCCTTCTTAACATCCAAATCGTTATCTTGCAAGAGGGGCAAAAGTGTTGGAATAGCCTGCGAGAGCGCGTGCAGCGTAGCAGAGTCTGAATACGTACAAGAGAGGTAAGAAAATATGCATTACAACTCTCTCTCTCTCGACAATAAACTATGTGAATTTGTGAGGAGTTTTAACAATCTGCCGTAAAGATAACTTCATACAACAACACACAATGCATATACAAATTATATATGTCAAATATACTTACCACACTGTCTGGCGAGCGCAAAACGAACGGAATTCGCTCCGGTCGCTCTGGCCACCGCATCCTCTGTTGTGATGAATTAGATTTATGAGAAATACAAGATGTACAGTATTAGATACATAACACAATATAAACGACACATAAAGGAGTCGGTATAGTCAGAAGTTCTTCATTACGTAAGTAACTCTACTCAATGACTCTAAACCATTCTCTTCCGTTCAAGTCCTTACCCTGATTCGTGCCCAAAGTCAACAGGGAAGGCAGGAGCTCATTGGGCAGCAGAACCGTCAGCGCGCCTGTTATATAAACAAGGGGAAAATTTATATAAGTGTTAAGTTAAACTATGGCAGATTGAAAAACAAACACTTTTTGACATGACTGTGTCAAATAGTAAGCATTAAAGCATTAACTCACACAGTATTGTTCTTTCATTTCACCCACTTACCCAAGCACTCAGCCACCATGCTCAACACAGAGTTGTCCACCTGCTCGCCGACGCTGTCCTCTGTAGTGAAAAAAATACATCATTATGTTAGTAGTGAGATAGGTTAGACAATAATGAGGTGTATAACACAACATATGATGTGTTCAATCGATCGGCTAACTACAGAAGCGAAAGACACTGAACAGTTCAGTCACAAATTAGTATGTGATACATCATATACTAAATGACAACTCATGTGGAGAGACTATGCGACTCGTACCTGTCAAGTCCATCGCAGTAGAAGCCGAGGAACCCGGAGTAACACCTGCGGTGTTCACAGCGTGGCTTAGCAGGACAGGTAGGACCTGAGTGTGTTTGAAAAGAGACAATAAAACATCAAAATTCAACTCACTTACACATTATCACCACATACAATATGATATATACGCTTGAAGGCGTCATTGCACATGAATATTTCTAATTTCAAACACAAGCTTCACGCACAAAATAAAAAGTTTCGTACCTGGCCCAAGTAAGGAGCAAACGAAGGCGCGGCAGAGTTGTTCGCTGATTAACACGAAATACACATTTAGGCAAACATGAACAGTTAAAGTATTAAATGAATGAAGAAATTGTTTCATTTCCCGTCTTTATACAACAATAACACACGACTTACGTAGATTCACACACTTTTTAACAAAAAAGTTAAAATCTTGTCCTTACCCGCATTGTAGGCGTACACGTTAATGATCTCCCTAAGCGCCGCGAGCAAAAGATAAGAATTTTTGCCCGTGCCTGTACAGAAAACGTCGATATTACTTTCAATTCACAGGACGTGTTCATAAAAAGCTGTAGACACGTGAAGCAACTGTCGTCCTCTCATATAATGAAATATTGACCATTAGGTATTTCCCTATTGCTATTATACATGTCCCTTACCCGTCACCACTGGTTTTCCTCCCTTACGGTTGCTGGATTTTGGAGAGCCGCCAGGTGCGTCCTCTGTATATAGATTAATATATAGAAGTGTAAACTAACAACTATATGTGTCGAATACACGTCTTCATAATCACATATCAATTCTCATAAGCGTGTCGTATTACAAGCTCATTGTGTAGCGTAACAAACATTTTTTGTGTTTCAAATATAACCAACCAACCTCCCAGACTCTGCAGGACGGTGGGCAGGAGCACGTTCATGTTTCCACAGGCGACGTGGCCTGTTAGGATGTAGTATGAAAGTGACTAAATTATTAGTGCAAGAATCATCACATTAAGGCCATTACGACCACTTTGTAACCATGAAACATTTAACATGACATCAAACCACACACATTAACACACGTAATGCCCTCTGTGTGCATACACAATGAAAGATAACAAATTTCTTACCCAAAGCATAGGCAGCGGCGAGTTTTGTATCTTCCGCTTTACTAGCAAACGAACTCATAATCAGATCCTTCAGGCCTGTTAGTATAATATTGTAACAGGTAAGAAGTTAAGAAGTGAAATGAAATAATGAAAATAGACCATCATAAACGACCAGATAGATTAACATCTAAACGCATCTACACACTTATCGTCTCTACATTATCTATTTATTCACAGTTTCATAAACGCAACAGCCGCTATTTCCCACTCTTACCTGGCACGTTACTCAGATCCTGTGCGTGTCCGACTTCGCCCAGACACATCAGCGCTAGCTGGTTGAGCTTTTCGTTGTCTGTATTGTGAGAACGAAACGTTTCAAGGCTAGTTACATGCTGTTTAGGTCAAAGCTACACGGAATAGATCAAGACACATAAAGAATAGAATACAGCTCTTTCTTCTCTTACTCTTGTCAGACTTCTGCAGGTCGCCGATGAGCTGATTAATCGCGCTACTCAGATCCACTTGCTGTGTCTGCGCGGCCGCATTGAGAACGCCTGTACAGTGACATAGTAACAAATAAAGTTATAAAGCGTACGAATTCAAATACCACATTAAACAATCACGCATCAAGATGGGATGTAAATCACATATTAAATAAGTAAACGTCGCTCTTGGTACAATACATCAAGCTTTCTCTTGTCTAATTTAGTCTACTCTTGTCTATTACCTGCAATGCACTTGGAAAGCGTCGTAACTCCCTGTTTGGAGATATTTGCGTCCTCAGAGCTGCTGGGGTGTCTGTTTGTGTTAAATAAAAAAGAATGTTCACGAAGATTGTTCACAATTGTTGATACATTAACATGTTCATTATGGTGCTATGGTTATGAAACGGTAAGGGGGTTCAGCAGTGAAAATTTACATTTAAACTAGGCTTACACATATTCACACACGCGCGAAAATATGTGTCTTACCCGCCCGCGAGAGGTTTCACGTTGTACAACACAGGAAAGAGCTTGGCGTAATGCAAGACAGAGGTTTGGTTGGTTGCATTGCGTGCGACCAGGGTGCTCCACAGAGAAATGAGCGCCTGCTGGGTAGAAGAGGCCTGTGTGTGTATAAATATGCATATAAATGGAGTTAATTAGTACTAACTGAAAAAAATTAAGCAAGAATGCAAAACCACTCTTGCTTATCCTTCTCCACGTACATTTCTCCGCAAACGAAACATTATGCAGGAAATATGTAAATAATATCACAATACAATCGTACACATACCTGGGGCAGTACAGCACTTCTGGAGAGGGGCAGAAGCTTAGGATAGATGTGGTTCTACATGGAAATTACCATTATTTTGTTAATTAATTGACTATTCCCATTGTAAAAATGAAGTACCTCCAGTCCTCCCGCAGAGAGCGCGTAGTGCTTGGGCAGCGCCAAACTTTGGGCCAACTTCAGCGCCAAGTGTGTTAGGTGCAGGTCAGTGTCACTCACGACGTTGGCCAGTTCGGAGAGAAGTGCGTCGGCGGACTGTATATGAGTTAGAGTATTATGAGAATATATGTTTACAACTACATCCCTTGTCACTTTCACGAAAATACCATACCATAATGCCAACAAAGACACAAATAGCATGTAACTACTTTACAATCACGCCCACATATACAATTTACACATAAATAGGTACATCACTTTGTACAATTCAATGTATTGAGATTACCTTCTGATCCAATGAAGTGGTGGGCAAAGACACAATGGCGTCCAAACAAGTCAACGTCCACATTTTGAGGCTGCATTAACGCATAAATCAATAACAAAGCTAGATTTATAAAGGAGACTTTGATTCAGTATAACACAGTTCAAGATAAAATGCACTGCAACACCACAACTACATGCACACATAGATACTTATTTCATGCGTAATCAATTCAAATCCGTATAAATGTGGCTATTTTACCTTCTGGAAAATTGTCTCAGCAAAAGTGCCAACTCAGGTGCGGCAGAGGTCAAGAAAGGCGACAGTTGCAACTAAAATAGTATATGAAAGAATATAAGAAAAAAGTGTGAATGATAAGGGATTTGAATATGAATATGGAGTTATTAATGTATGTCAAACATAAATTTCATAAGAATATACATAACTAAGACCACACACGTACCACATTCTGTGCATGGGGACTTTGGGCGATGACTGTCAGCGCTCTCAGGGTTGCGGTTCTGGTAGTCTCGTTATCCAAGCGGCGCTTGTACAGGCCTACATGCGTGGAAATATGTATAAGATATAAAATAACAGTTTCAGTCACACAGTAATAAAACGTCATAAAAGCAGTAAAGACACATATTTCTTTCTACCCTTCCACAACGATTCCGTATTTTAAGTACACTGTCATATACTATATCTCCCCACTCACCGAGCACAGTGTTCAGCTCATTCTGCAACTCGTCGCCACAGTACTGAAACAGAGCGGACATGCAGTGCAGCGAGCACTCCTGTATATGTGTATGTATGTGTGAATGTATATAAGATACAACGTTAATGAAAACATTTCATGTCGTATGCAAGTGCTGGTGTAAGGTATAGCGAAACAAACATGAACATAATGCAATAATGCTCACTCAGACAAATCACAAGTATACCTTGATCTCCTGGTCAATGTCGAGAGCCTCCAAGCGCGGAATGACGGCCTAAATTATATTATTGAATATGTTAAATACATAATAACATATTTGTCAAACTAAACAAATCATGTTGCGCATAAACGGGTTTTGTGTTTTGGTATTTACCTTGTACATAGTACGTACTAGAGCCTTCCAGTTGGCATGAGGTTCGCCGCCTGAGAACAAGATTTAAACCATTTTTCAAATGTAACCATATCTTCTTGTAAAATAGCATACGAAATTTACCGCCAACATCCCAAAATACCAATATACACAACACTCCAATCCCATACTCTTACTTCTACAACTGCTTACTTACCATTCAACGGTCTCAGTACAGGAACGGCCGCCGCCAGGACACGCAGCGCCTCTGCAATCACCTTGTACCAGTCCTCACCTGAATATGGAGTGTACACATGTAAATGTAAGTGGATACAATGATAAAGATATAATTAGAGATGTAATGTAAACACCTAATGATGTGTGATGTAGATAAATATACACGGTAACTTGTCTCCAAAACATGTAAAGAATTGTACGTACCCACAATGGACACAATCGGCGGCAGCATTTTCGCGACAGAGCTCTGAAGACTGCTGGAAGTATGCGTCACCAGAATCGCGCGCAGGCACTGCAGGGCCTCCAGCTGTGTAGTGTGTAGTGTGTGGTGGTGTGTTGTAAGTGTATGCGTAAGAATATAAGAGTGCAAGTGTATTACACCATAAGATACTTTCTCTCTTACAGTACTTTAAACGGTTACACAAAATACAGCTATCTTTACCTTCAACGTCTGATTCTTCGCATCGGTCAGACACTTCTCAATAAGAGGAAGCAACTTGCTGAGGTGCGCATCCAACCCTCCCTACAGGAATTGTATATACTCAACATTAGCAGAACCTGCAGCGTAACATCAATGCACTTCTCGACAGATGCCCAGAAGGATACGCCCACAATGACAAGGAAAATCAGACATCATTCTCAACACAAATGCAGAATCTCTTGTACGCGAATGCATAATATTAATAAACATACCTGAATCGCGACCACCAGCGCCTTCAGCAGGGTAAACACGGCTGACTTGGTCTTCACACTATTTCCTCCAAGTTGTAAGCAGCATGCGTTCAGCAGCTTCTTAAGCGTTCTGGGATCACGCAGAGCCGCCTGGCGCGGGCTGCGCATAGGTGAATATATGTCAGCATTCCCAAATAAACGATGCAATGTTAGCAGAAAAGCATAAATACATCACTCATATGGGTATCCGTCGAAACTATAACGAAGGTTATTCACATTTCATACACAATAAAGCAATTAAAGCCTTACCCGTTTGCTCCGTTCGCAGTGGACTGATTGGAAGTGTTGATTTCTTGAAGAAACTTGCTTCCACTGTGCTGGCGCTGCAGCATAAGCACGGCGGGACCCGAGCCGGAACCTGTACATATGTATGTGGACATGTTGATGTTGAAGTAACACATACTTCGGTCAAAATACTGAAAAGACATATGTAGACAAAACGAACCTGCACGGGCGCGAGTGACGCTGCCGTTAGACGCCGAGCCGCTTTGGTTGGCTGTGTGTTAGAAAAGTTGTTAAAATACAAGTTAGTTGGCAAAAAATGAGAAGGAAAATAGTGTTTGGCAATACTAGAAGGAGTATATCAAAAACGGAGGCATTTGCGCACAAGCTATCAAGACGGTGATGGTTCAATAAGGTCATTTACCAATCAAGCTGGTGAGGCAACCAATGACGTCCAGGCGCACATTCTCTTCTCTCTCCTTAAAACGATTGATCAATGCGGGTGCACAGAGGTTCCTGTATGTAAGTGAGTGAGTGAGTGTGAGAGACGTTAGAAAATAGCAGAATAGGGAGTTCGAGTGACGGTATGAGAGCAGCTTTGATAAAGGAATTCATTCCCACCGCGCGTCTACACGTCTAAACACAACACGCGTCTTTTCAATCTTACCAGATGTCCTGCCAGGCCGCAGCGTCACTTTGAATGGTCGCCAGAATCACCTACAGAGCAGACAAACAACACAAGAGAATAAGAATGAAATTGAAAACAAGACGGTTATGAAGTCTCTATGAATGTAAGAGCATTTCTATTGTACAAGTGTTATAAACTGACTCAACGATGTAAAAGCTGATATCAAATTTATCACAGTTTTCTAACCTTCGCAGCAGCCTTGCGCACTTTCCAGGAAGTGTCGTCATCGTCAGACATGCCGCCGCCTGTGTGTATATGTACGTGTGTAGGTTAATATATAAGTGTATATTAGGATGCGTACAATGTTTCTTTATTAACCACATCAAGGCTATTAATTCAATAATACGTAATCGCTGTACAAATCACAGTTGAGTGCAAAACAATACTCATTGTAGAAATAGTACGTACCGTCCTGCTCCTCGTCGTAATAATCGTCCTCATCGTCCCCATTCCCGTTTTCCCCGTCCCCATCGTCCCCGTCCACACTCATCGCATCAGAATCTGTCGTGAGGAAGTGATTGTGTTTATTTGTAATTATGTGCGTTCATGTGTATTTATTGTGAACAATTTCTGTCATATGTACGTGAGTAATACAGTGTTGCATCGCCTACTCCGTTTGTTAAAATACCATATTTAACGATAGCACCCAAATATCAACCAACCTTCTTCTTCGTAGCAGTAATTGGGATCGTATTTCAGGAAGGCGAGGCACGTCGTAAGGGTGTCCTGCAGGAAGGGAGACACCTCGCGTGGGCAGCGCAGCACGAAAGATTCCAGGCCTGCAACAAATAGGGAAATAATGTCATTTACCATCATAATCGATACATTAAATCAGAATCATTGGCAGCCGATACTGTAGATACATATATGTCGTGTATGTATACACATATGTATCATTCTAAACGCTTCCTTACCCGGAAAACAGTTTTCTCTCAACTCGTTCGAGGCCTCATTCTGCTGGGATTCATCTGCGGGGTCTCCACAGAACTGAAAAAGGCGTAAAATCATTATGTTAAGTAAATGAATTCTACTGTAGAGTAAGCATAATGTAGAAATAAACCAGAACCCCTCTTACCTTCAGAAAAATCGGCACAATTTTGTGCAAATGTTTGCCCAGACGATAGCCGACCGTACGAGACACCGTGCCTACATAATAGAAGTAAAAATCATTGTATAATTATTGTCATACACATGCGCGCGAAAGAGAGCGATAGCCCAGCAATGATGTACAGGCAAACAGTAACATAATGATAACAAGGGTTCGCAAATGATAGAAAAATACGATAAATTAAAGTACACATGCTTACCAATGGTCTGAATCAAGGTGCGCGTGGTTTGCGAAGTCGCTCCGCCTTTGCCCGCCGAGGACGCTGTAGTTGTTATCGAAAAGAGTTGGCGTAATTTAACACACAGTGAGATGAGAGTGCGTAAATCAACAAGAATACGTAGATTGTGTTTGGAACAACACACAAACATACAAAACTCTGTCACAATACCTTCAATGCCCTCCAGCAGGATCTGCACCAGCGAGTTCAGCAGACTGTAAAGGAGTGAAAGTAAATAAATATATATATGAGTGAGGAGTGACAAGTTCACATGGAAAGTACACCCAGGATAGGAAACGAGAAATATTAGAAGGAATACAGTTTGAAAATCGCAGAAATGAGCACACACCTGTCGTTGGCGACCACAACCAAGCAACCCAGGCAGTGGGCAGCGCGCTTGCGGATAACCTGTGTCACATGAAAAGTAAGAGATAAATCAGGAAGAAAGCAGCAATTTTAAGAGATAACTCTTTACAGTTAAAGCGCGGAAGAAATTTGACAACAACTGCGTAGCTCGCCAACAAACACAGCATCGTGATATCCACAAATTATTATTCAGATCTAGTTAAATAAACACACATACACTTCAATTCCACTTTCACATTGCCTTACCGCTTTCTCATTTTGCAGTTGTTTCACGACTGCAGTCATGATATCTTGATGAGAGTTACTATATAAAAATGAACGAATAATGAGTGGAGTGTGATGGAAGAAAAGTATATGCTGAGAAAAGTGGAGACAATGATGTGTACTAACACCCAAACGCAACACCACAAAAAGAGCATAACTCTACGTAAACAACAAGTGATAGTGTCGTGTAAGTCAACTTACGTCATCAAGTGGCCGAAGCGCTTCAAAAGATCCGACATATTGTCCAAACACTCGCGCTGGATATCCTCCGCACCGTTGCGACCTTATAGATACAACAATATTGAGGTGTTACTTAGATACTGAAGTAAAAGTGTGTGTTAGCACACAAAAGGGCTCTATATTTGCGCATTATATACATTTATATAAGAATGGACACATGTTTATCCACAGAGATAATGTACTTACTGATGCCGGTGAGCAGTCTCGCGGTCAGTTGGTTGGTTACCAGAACGCCCATTCCGTCAGGTACATCGGCAATCAATGTCTTGAGGCCTGTGTGTGTGCAAGTGTAATACGTGTGTGTAAAAAGAGAGATATAACTTGAATAACCTCATTATTTGACGTAAATAACAATGATTTTCATTCATAAACAAACACTCGAGAGAGAACGCAAAATGGTTTGAAATTCCGTTCATCAAAGTACTTCGACGTAAAACTCAGCCACTCACCAATGGAATACACATCGCGCAACGCTTCTTTGCCCGTCTCCAGAATCAGAGAAGTGAGTTTCTTGCAGATGTCACCAATTTGTGCCTGTGTACATTAATACGATGAGAATAAGTGTATTATAAGTGACATTTCGATCGCCTTAGGCAGAAGCGTGCATACGCCATGTACAAACTTAACTTGTACACCAAGAAGATCATTAAAGGTGATTAAATATTCAAATACAGCTCCAAAATACACTGTTTCATTCTCATTTAGTTTGCGATAATCACTAACTTTTTACCTGCTGAACACGCTTCGTAATAATGGCCAAACACTTAATCGCCACAGACTGCACATCATTCGAGGGGTCGTCTGTGTATAGTATGCATTAAATACACAAATTAAACATTGAAATACACAAATTACAACATTGAAAATCTATAAAGGAGAGGATCTGACCACCATTTTGCGTTACAGTTCTCCACAACAAAGCTTGAGATGATTTATGAATATTAAACACCATAAAGTTCATAATGTGCTCACCCAACTGCTTCAGAACAGCCGCACAGATGCGCTGCTCCATATTCTCGTCGATTTTGATGTCTTTGGTCGTGAAATACATGAGAGAGAACGATTAAGGAAATTGGATTGATATTCTACGGCGACAATCCTTCCCCAAAAACGCAACAAAGGAACAATCCACGCCGACAAACACACATACACAAGCTAATACTACACGAATCACACTTAAAAGCTGCAAGATATTGTTGTGTGAGAGATTATTTAATAGTTATACCTTTGCTTAGAGCAATGCAAAGATCATTCGTTGCCATGTAACGCTCGTCCTGTGTCACAGAATTTCAACATTCACGCATAATACAGTGCACATATGAAGTAAAACACATAAACAGAAGGTAAAATACACGCAAGAGAAGGCTATTCCGCGTTTTGAAGTAGCCTCAACTTGGGCTAGTACACAAACATAAGGAAAAGGTCGCCTACCTTATCCCAATCCGAGGTTTTATTCACTAAATCGTTCAAACTTGCAATGGTTGTCATGATTTTCAAGATATCAATGCAACAAAAGCCTTTCAATTACACACAGTTCACTGCAGAAATCCTTTTGAGATGCTTCTCAGCGATTTGGTTTCAGCAACGACGACAGAGCCAGTAAGCAGTGCTACTCAATATGCGTTCTTTCCATAAAGATAGTGTAATTTGTGAAAAGTATACTGATACAAACCGTGGGATCCCAGGAGCAACCTAAGTTGTCTGTTTTAAACAGTTGTACATACAAAAAATGGAATGATACGTTGCTTATCCGCTCAAACATATCACAATATATTCTCTTTGTGTTTATCGGAACATACGTGGGGCGGCGGATCTGAAACCCACAGAGGATGATGAACTGTGCACATTACCATGGACTGCCGAATTTATTTCGTCCACTCAGCGACGCGGCGGGAGAATTGCGATACGGAGAGCCCTTGGCGATCGTTGCGACGCCTCCAGGCAGCTGATAGGCGCCCGGACTTTGAATTGAATGAATAGAAAGGAAAGTAAGTAAGGAAAGCGTGCCGCATGCCAGTATATATTGACAGGACAACTCAAGTATCAAATTAAACACACACGCGTAGTCAGGACACCCCTAAGAGTCCCCCTAACAACAAATTGATTGAATAATTAACACGAATAGATTCTACGAACTTACCCGGGACTTGGCTCCGAAAAATCAAATTTCGACCCACTCGTTCCTGCCTTGTAACCTTCTCCAAACTTTAACGTGGCGCACGACGCCTTGCTACTTTCAATTTGAGGCTCACACGCTGCGGGAGGAGGGTTGTATTCACCTGGAGAAAGTGAAGGGAGAAAATAAGTGAAAACGTAAACAACCACCGTTTCGGTCTTCGCAAATTAATTGTTCCACACTCGCACAAACGCATGCTTGCAAACACACAATACTTATTGTCATTGAAATCCTACCTGGGCCCACATCGGACGCTCCTGGTACCGCCATCGACGGGCGTTCGGCTGTGGGTTAAATAAGAGAACAAAATACGTTTAGAAAAGTGGAATAGAACAAAAGTTCATTTAGTCGTACCTTTTCCAAATACCAGTTGCACAGAGCCTGATTTGGTTGATAAAACTTGTTTTCCCATACTTTGAATTGGCTGGTAACTCCCTAGAATCCACACGAACACACAGTTTTAGAACTACTCACAACAATCATTTCAAGCGCAATTTTGTGTGCATTACATCCTTATACATCGTAGCGTATATCGTTTTATATAATTGTGGTTACCTGGTCCGGGTCCCATTGCAGCTTTGTCTTTCATATCCGTAGCCTTGGGGAAAGCGGACTTGCGCGGATTCGTTCCTGATTGAAATTTTCCCGTTAGATCGTATTGGGCGGGCCTGTGTGTATTGTGTAAGAGTGAGCATACAATTAAATAAAGTGTTTTATGGGATGATATGACATTAACAACCAATTTGGATGCAAAATGCACGGGAAGAGCCGTGTTCTCAGGACGTAAACTTTGCAATTAGCAAAACCTTTACGCAGGTAAACATGCATTTGGTGCACAAGACAATCGACAAATATGGTAGAAAAGGTAAAAGTAAAGCGGAAACGCTTCTTGGGGCTTACCCTGGTTCGTTGGCGTTTGATTTGGACATCGAACGTTCGTTGGGATCGCCAAATTTTGTTCGGCTTCTCAGAGTATATTGACAAGGCGATCGAATGTGTGATTCATGTAGCTTTCCTAGGGTAGTTCGGATGGGATAAGCACCCGGGCCGGGTCCACCAGAAGGAATATACAATGGAGGACGACTGCCAGTGCCAAATCCAACTTCCGGTTCTTTTTCGAACCAGCTGGTCTTGTTGAATGAGTCCATCACCGTCCGCTTGGGAGCCACCAATGGAGGCTCCTGTAAACCAGTTTTCTCTTTCATAGTAGGACAAATAACACAACAATACGCCACAATCCAAACGTCGGCACGATTGGCGAGGTCAAATGAAACGCTTCTGGAAAATAGGCAAAATATAGGCAGCATACCAGCACTTAAGAATAAAAAAGGTAAACCTGCGAATACGATATTAAATTACATAATTTAGCTTAAAATGTACAAGTATGCGCCTATAAAAGTAACACAGTTGGTTCGCTGCTGCGGCCTTGCAAGCAGTTTTGATTTTGCGAAAAGTCAACAATGTTCTCTCGCATTGCCAGAGTTGCGGTTCCTGGTAGGAGCTATTTATAACTATTAGAGTTTCTTCTTAGCTAAAGACTTATTTGTTGTATTTTTTCAGTGGCCAAGAAGACTATCCGGGCGGCAAATTTCAGTCACCATGCCAATCATGCACCTGCCGCCACCAAGCTGCCGGAGCTCCGTGTCGTCGAAGACCTTGAATTGACTTTGGAATGGCTGCTTGAGTCTCCTCCTAACGTCCACCAGTTCGATGAACCCCCTGTAAGTCGCCTTTCTGGATAGATTTTGTTTAGCTTTGAAATGTCCTATGTATGAAGTTCGTTTTGCATATGTATCAACGAATCCACCGTATATGTGAGATATCCCTTCATAGCACTATATACATATACTTCATTAAACTCTCATATCCGCAGTATTTTTGAAATACGGCCTATTTATTAGAGTCGCATCAACAACTATTACTTTCAATGTTGTTATGATGTGCTACAATACGCCAATAAACCCAAAATATATTCGGGCTAAACCCTTGTGGCACAAGTTTTAAGGGATTTAAAAAGTACAGCATTCTCATTCCCTTTAGTGCAGCTGTATTTTTCCTTGTGCCATATGAAGTCGCAAGGGAACATTTTGATAATTACATATGTGCACTCTCATGTTCACCCATATCGAGTCATTGTCTGCAATACTCTCCCCTTATATTTTGATGTTTATTGAGGAAGCCCATTCATTAGCGTCTAGTTTCACTTTGATTACGAATTGCTCTCTTATTTTTCTTCTTCATTTAAACAGGCCGTCGTTGAAATTGACCACCTGAAGGCGCTTAAGTTCGAGGAGCAGTAAATTTGAAACAAAGAAAAGGGCGCAACTAATAATACACAATGTATTTGACTTTCCTGTGTTCATTTTACAATCCCCCAAATCAACGCACTTCATTCCAAAAACAGTAATTCAAAGCACTTCGTGTTTTCGTTTAAATTGAATAAAATCAAAAATAATATTTGGCATGTGTTAAATCTTGCGACTGGGTGACTTCCACAATTCATAAACACATAAATTTGTAATTTGTTTGTAACCTTGGTTTGAAATGGTGTCTTCAACAATTCGCCAGTGACAAACAGGCGACAAACCGTAATGCTTCCCGGAAACCCGACTCATAAAAATCAGAGCAACCACAAGAATCAGCTTAATTCGTTGGATTAAAGGTATCATGTGAAGGAAAAAATGAATGTAAAACAGATATCAGAGTGGATTTCGATCATAATAACTAGTGTGACCTGAGGCCAAGCGTCAATCGAATGCGTGACGACGGCAAACACAACATTACGCAAATTTAACGTGAAGCTTAAAATAAAAGACAGCTTCATAACAATCAGATTCATCGTTTCGTCCAGGTATCTACTGACGCTGCTCTCAGTAATTACAAAAAGCATCGTCATTTCGGCATACATCATCGTGAGCCGATCCACATCCAAAAGAGCCCAAGGCGGCCCTCCATTTCCAGGCTCCAACGACGTCCCGGCCCTCATTGCACGAAAGCATGAGGGAAACACAGGTCCAGAAGCCCGAACAAGATTGGTTTGGTTGAGCCAACGACGGTCAAACGAGAATCGTCTTCACCAAAACGAGGCATTTGGATCCACGAAACTTCTGTGGGCAGAATAATTGCGCTTTTAGAGATGGCAGGTCGATTGTGGAGGCTATTCTGCCGCTTCATGGCAGTCATGAGAAGGGCCAGCTGCAAAAAGCGATGGTTGAATTCATCTCACAATTTGAATTTTGATTGATTGGTTCGAAATTCCAAAATTTTTGTTTGTAACAGTGGTAACGACCAGGGTTACAAATTTGTCGCTTTGTCGTTTGTAAACCCGGTAAATTTGTTTGTTTATCGTTTGGATTTATGCATTTATGAATTGTGGAAGTCACCCACTCTGAATTTGATTTTATTTGTTTTGTTTTACAACGACGGCGTCTGTCGCAACTGTTCGGCGCGGTCCCGGGTTCCCGAACGCCTGAACGAATTCGTACGAACGTTCAGACGCGTCAGAAAGTTGAATACCAATCCTTTTTGGAAGCGAATTGATCAAGGAAAAATATTTTTCCTGGAAGCGAATATAGGGAAGGGGAATCTCAGGGCCAGATCAAGATTTCCATGCTCCGAGTCCTTCAGTTTTGTGGACCGATTGGCAGTTTTGTATGTGGAAATAGCAACGGTTGCACACTCCTGTGCAGAATCTGCGGCAAAGCTCGAGAACTATGCTTGTTTGATGAAGACCGTTCTACAAGGACTGAAAGGAAGGGAGGGCTTCGAGGCTTTCAAGATTTTGTTGGAAACTCTGATGACTTGACACATCAACTAGCGCTCCATATGGCAAATATTGAGCAGCTTCAGCTCGGAAATGGAATCTTGCGAAGCAAGATCGATGAAATGGAGCAAACATTGACAAAAATCCAACACAGAGATCAACGTGGTGTAGATTCTCCCATGCAGCCTTTGGATTCGTATTAAAAAACGGTAGACTTATCTGAAATGTTGCAACGAGAATCTCCAATCGAAGCGTTCCCTGTTAATCTGGCAGAATGGAAGGACGCAATATGGTTTGTTTCACAGTCCGATATTCGAGTGCTGGAGGCGCCTGAATCCAAAGAACTCAGCTTCGAGCGCAACAAGGTACGATGGAAAGCATGATGTGGTACAAACTCCCCCACTGGAATGCGTATGCGTTCGTTGGAGAAACGTTCAAAATGATGTTGCTTGCTGTCATCTCTCTGTTGAAAACTGGGAGAAGTTCTCAAATAATGCTCCAATGGAGGCCAGCACAGTAATTTCTCACTTGAGCGACGCAAATGCATTGCGTTGGTTCAGTAGAGTATCCGATTTACTGTAGTTGCTATTATGCCTGGGGCAATTGAAGTTGATGAAATCATGGAGCCCGTTATTGAAGTCTTTGAACGATGCGTGGGGGATTGCTCGAACGGGGTTGAAGAAATGGATTCCATTGCTTTATCCAATTATGCACCAGACGGAAACTTTGGTACCGAAATGGACATTTCTGCAGGATGAAGAACGTAGATCTGGGATGTGGAATTAGTATGAGGGGATCTGGTAAAAGGTTTGGTACGATTGGTGGATTTGTGCGGGAAAACCGTCTACTTTTTAAGGCAAGAATTTGTATTTTGACAGGCGAACATGTGTTGGAAGCGAGGAAAACAATGTCAAGGATCGATCCGTTTGCCAGTACCAAAATATCTTTTGTGTCTCCCGGTTGCGGTGCACGAGCTGCGCGAATACTTCCCAAGTTCAACCAGAACAACAAGGAGTTGAAGCTCGTTGAGTTGCTCGATTGCTTGCTCTCCCATTGCTCGAACTCAGTTTTAAAAACATCGTTGAACGTCCCTTGGAGCAACGACATCACATGAACGTCAAAGAATTCCTGGAAACAGAATAATTCGAAATTAATGTACCATACGGTGATATTGTAGCGTGTACTTCCTGCAAGAGCTCTGTGTCGGCAAAATTTGATGATGGAATGGAACCTGTCGACATGGTCGGCGATGTAGCCGCTGCGTTTGTTCCAGAAGCTGCTGTGCGTGCCTTTGGCGAGTCTAAAACCATCAGAAATCTCAAACCAGTACCACTCACCCGCAATGACGTCTTTTGTGTGTTTGTGAACGTGACGAGGTCATTTATCACGGTGTTTGAGAAAGGCCGCAAACGACTGCAAGCCAAATGTAGGGCGGATATGCAGACCTGCTCACCTTGCACGTCCATTTGAGCGTTCCCTGTTCGTGCTGGACGGAAAGAAAAGTCAACACATGGTCACAATATGAAAAGAACGAGAAGGGGAAGAAGTTAAGGTCGCCATGAAGACAATGTATGATACCTGATCAACTCTCACCACACTTTCGGCGTTGGCGGTGATTCGGGAGCCCTTGCGAGCGCATTTAACGATGACAGAACAAAATGTTTTGCGATAGGAACATTCCTCGGGAGCGTAGACGCATGCCAGCTCAGCGCCCATGGCCCATGTATGTGATGTCCAGCATGTTTGAATTCGTCTAGTTGTCATGCTTCAATAATGCTAATGTTCAATGCGAATTACATTGTCTATCGTACTGCATCATTGCACACCAAGAGGAAGAATGTTCTGTTTGTTTTTGTACTGATTATCAGTTCTTAAATACATTTAAAGGTTATCACAAAACTGTATGCATCTGGTCAAAGTTTATGGGAACAAAACACGATTGTAGTCCTCAGGCAGCACCTGTTTCACCCATTCCGTACCGCACTTAATTGTCCAGTCAAATTTTCCTACTCCATCGCCAAATTCATGACACCCGTTGGACTGCTCGACCTGGGCTCCGAGTTTCTTTGTAGTGTATATGGGAACAAAACACGATTGTAGTCCTCAGGCAGCACCTGTTTCACCCATTCCGTACCGCACTTAATTGTCCAGTCAAATTTTCCTACTCCATCGCCAAATTCATGACACCCGTTGGACTGCTCGACCTGGGCTCCGAGTTTCTTTGTAGTGTATATGGTGAGGTCCCCAACTTCGAACCGCTCACCAGGGAAACACTTTTGCAGCGCACCGATCAGACGGCCAAATCCAAGCTCTGCCGTAAGGAGAATCCCAGCGATTGTTGCATCGTCGACCTTTTTGTGGGCCGCGTAGTTTGCACGCTGGGTTGCCAGGTTTCCGTCCGTAATGATGCCTTTCATCATTCCGGATTTAAACTGCACGCCATACACGAACCATTTCAAGGAGCCATCAGTGTCAATCTCAAATCGTAAGTACACGCGGTCGAGCCCTTGTTCACATCCATTGGACCTCCATTTTGTAAAAATCTCATTCAGCTCCACCACCGCTGTGACGCGAAGCGGTTCGGCCGTCCGTTCGGATTGCCAACTGGCGTGCCCAGATTCCGCATTCAGGACCAGCACATTGTCTGCGTTATTGGTGGCGCATCCGTGCAAAGTATGCAGATAATCACCTAGAAACTCGTTCGAGTGCCCCGCGGACCTTCCGTCGAATCCTTGTACAGCGAGTGCGAGTACAAACAGCTGGCGGTAACGGTTCGCGTTATTTAGTTGACGGCGAAATCGTCGCAGCTGTTCGGGAAACGTAAACGACACATTTTTCAGTGCGTCCATATATAATATCGTGCAGTCAACCCATTCGTACAGTTGCCTTGCAACGCTCGTGCTCTCCCTTTTCGGGTCCAGAATAAGGATAGCCTCGTTCAGTGTAACAGAAACAATTGGCCAAGGCGCAGTTGAATCCTCGGCGCTGACGCTGATATCTTGAGACATGGCACCAAGAATGGCAGTGGCCAATCGAAAGAGACCAGGCGTCGACATAATCTCGTCACACTTATCTTCGAATAGATTTTCAGCCTTTCCCAAAAACATTCTGTGAATCACCGCTGGAATTCCTCCTGTCCAGTGTAAGATACACTTCCCAATATCAGCAGGTGACGCACTGACCACACTGGGGTACGCCAAAAGCACCTTTTGGACTCTTTCCTCGGTCAAATTATATCGCCTCGACACGTACGGTACTACCTCATCCGCCAGGCGAATTCCCTGCACATTCTCTTTCAGGAACACTCTTATGCATCAACATTTGCCTTTGATGTGCACATCACGACCATTACGTTCGGGTAGTTTTTGGCTAGGTTGTGGATGTCAACAATTACGTTGCGGCCTCCGTCAGCGCCATAGAGGTCCGTGAACTCATCTAACAACAGCAAGGGGGAGTATATGTCGTCACTGCAAATATCATAGCATTTTGAAATTCCGTGGTTTATTAAATCCGTCGCTGACACGCTTGCATCAGAGTGCACAGAAAAGTCCCAATAAACCGGAATGCATTTCTCGAGTAGGACAGCCGACACCAGGCCGACCACAAACTGAAGGGTCGTTTTACCAACGCCCTTAAATCCAAATAGGACTTGGTGACCTCCAGGTGCCCATCTGTTCCTCTCCTTGCTGAATAATTTATCACACATATTCTTAAAAGCGTATTCCTGTGTCGTCGTGTATGCGGGCGGAACATGGAACTCACTATAGTCGGAGGCTAGGATCGACCAACAAGACGCAAACAAGTCTCTAAATGCCCGATTTTCTTGGCATGTCTGCACTTTCGCACGAAGTTGCTTCAGTTCCGGACTCAATCTACCTTGTGATGCCAACGTTCGCATTTTAGCGAAAATTGTGGTCTGACATGACACATGTACTGGATCATCCACCAATGAGTGCTTGAACGGCGGATACATTGGCGGAGCTGGTCTGGAAGTTGAAATTGTTGTTTGAATTTGAAAGCCGCCGTAGCCCGGGACCCAGACCCAGGACCGGCTTATGAGATCCGGGATCCCCGGGCCTGGTCGGCCAACACAACGTTGTGAAGCCACAGAGACTCAGAACTTGGGCCATATCAAATCGTGTTGAAAAGAAATTACTGTGTTGTTGAGTGTTTCCAACAATCAGTACAGAATTCTTCGAGTCGGCGTATTTACAGTCAAAAACATGTTGCATTCGACCTACTTCAATTTCGAGTCTTGGTTTGGCGGAATTAATATCGATCCTGTGAAGAAGGAAGGCGTAGAAGCTTGGTTGGCAGCAAATAGGTTTTCTTATACGTCTTCCTTGAAGGATCTGCAAGTCGATGACTTGAATGGCTGCCCATGTGTGGCAGGTGACAAGAAAGCCATTATCAACGCCGCGAAAGAGCTATTTCCGAGTGAGCACAAACTAGGTAAATTGTATTGTCTTTCATGTTTTCCATGTGATTGTTACATCTTGTTGTCCCTGGTGTAGTCCGTTACATCTTGCCATCCATGGTGTAGTCAGTGCTTTGTTGTTTATTACGACAATTATTGGCGGTATTGTTTCGATTTTTAGGTCCCCAGATGTCAGTGCTGCATGGCCCCAGCACCGTGCAGCAAGCATATCCGAGTTCAGGCGTAAAAGCGAAACTTCAAGGACCGCGGGATATTCTCGAGGAAACTGTGCGTGAGATCCTGCTTGTGTGTAACAACACCAACATGAAGACAAAGTTGAAAGTGAACGGCGTCGAACACTTCTCAGCGCGTGAATTCTGTGACGCATTGTTGAATACGAAGCTGAAGGCATTTTCATTGGACGAGATCCGCAATGTGCTTGGAAATAATTTGGCTGTGCTGGAAGGAAACGACTTGCAAACATTCGGAGTGGTGTTCGATAAGGAAAAGCTGTATTCATTAGGCGAAACAAGGTACCAAAAAGTCCTCGAACGAGATAATCAAAACGCAGTAGACAAGGGTTATCTGGTGTACACCTCCGCCTCGAATCGTGGTACACCTTTTGTGATGCCCCACGACGGAACCTCCTTCCGATTCACAGCAAGATGCGACCTTTTGAGCGCAAAAAGGCCACTGGTGTTGGAGATCAAGGAAAAGCCCCACAAAGGGGACTATCCCACGGACGTCGGAAGTAAGCAGTGGCGATCATTTGAAATCTTGCTGGCGGATCAAAGCATTTCCCGTGTCCACACCATGGCTTCACTGCACAACCACTTTGCTTCGTTTGGAACGTGCGCCGTGTCCGGTACGCGATTACTTTTGGTCTGGTTTTCGCGCGAATGGAAAGAAGACTCAACGACAAAGAAGAAGTTGTTGGAGGAGGTGTTGCATGTGATGACGGTGAATATTTGCGAACTGCCGAAGCTGTGGGCTTCTCTGACCAAGGCCGCCGTCACCGCCTCCTCAGCTTCCTGCTGTTTCCAATTGAACACCAACGAAACCGCGCTGTTGACGCGGTTCCAGATGAATATGTGCGGCAATCCCGCTTTCTGTCGCTCGTCGCTTATCGGTGCGTCCATCAGTAGTACTTATGGTCTCAGTTTCCCGCAGCTGCAAAAGGACGGGGATGGACCGGTGAAGCTGGTTGTCTCTATAATGGACAAGCAGTTTGCAGTGAAATATGTCGACGGTACTGAGGAGTATGATCAAGAAGTGGCATGCATCAAGTCAGTGTGGAACCATCTCGACCGTGAGCCCGTTTGCGAAGGATCCGACGACTCTTCACGGCCATCCTGAGATAGTAACGCAGCTCGTAGCCATGCAGGAAGGACGTCTACAGCTGCGACACTGATGTACGAAGGTTCCAAAATTGTGAAAGGTGTCCGGCGACGCAACAACGGTGTTCTTGTGTACTACGTTGCCTGACATCACACTGTGGTATTTGCTATCTCTCATTGTCCCCACAATTTCGTTGTTGATGTGTTTCTGGCTTGGTTTGGCTTAAGAGAATGTCTACCATGTGACAATCTATTTTTCTGTTTTTGCTTTCACCCACCCTGCATGCCTGCGCGTCGCGACAAATCTGGACACAAGAGTGAGTGGATCGTACCGTGACATTATCGTCGTAGGGCGCAAGGCATCGCGAATTGACCAGCATCATCACGTGGTTCGGTATCCTAGAGCTGCACGGTTGGATCCTTTTGGGCGTGTGGATCCCGTCCGCCGGTCCCTGGTCCCGGGGTCCCGGGCCTTGCCAATCGATTCAGATTGTTCGTTGAGACTCATAATGTGAGGAATATTGATTGTGATTCTTCGTTGTGGCTCAGAGAAATATCGAACTGTGTTGACAAGTGCTGCGTGATTGAGCGTGACAGCAATCGGCTCCGGCGTCAGTATATTATGTCAAACAAGACGTTCTGATTGTCCGTTGTGGCTCAGAGAAATATCGAACGGGGTTGACAAGCAATTGCTGCGTGGTTGAGCGCTTCCAGCAATCGGCGTTGAATTTCCGGACTCAATATATTTGCGGTCAAACAAGACGTTCTGATTGTCCGTTGAGCCTTAGAGAAATATCGAACGGGGTTGACAAGCAATTGCTACGTGATTGAACACTTCAAACAATCGGCGTTGAATTTCCGGACTCAGTATATTTGCGGTCAAACAAGACGTTCTGATTGTCCACTTTCAAACTAGATGTTCTGATTGCCCATTGTGGCTCAGAACGTGAGCACTATCGATTCAGATTGTTCGTTGATACTCATAATGTGAGGAATATCGATTGTGATTCTTCGTTGTGGCTCAGAGAAACATCGAACTGGGTTGACAAGCAATTGCTGCGTGATTGAGCGTTCCAGCAATCGGCATAGAATTTCTGGAGTCAGTATATTTGGCCAAACAAGACGTTCTGATTGTCCGTTGAGCCTTAGAGAAATATCGAACTGGGTTGATAAGCAATTGCTGCGTGATTGAGCGCTTCCAGCAATCGGCATAGAATTTCTGGAGTCAGTATATTTGGCCAAACAAGACGTTCTGATTGTCCGTTGAGCCTTAGTTAAATATCGAACTGGGTTGATAAGCAATTGCTACGTGATTGAGCGCTTCCAGCAATCGGCATAGAATTTCCGGACTCAATATATTTGCGGTCAAACAAGACGTTCTGATTGTCCGTTCTTTCCAGCACATTGGGATCCTAAGCTTAGAATTCCACGTGGACAAGTTGTCGC
>JADMIO011638381.1_pt1 | contig 28431 bp, 19 predicted proteins | sample 8958161 | NCBI WGS metagenome assembly JADMIO01 (sample SAMN16585339, study PRJNA669376) | soil metagenome | isolation source: Crop rotation soil | place: USA: Cullars Rotation, Alabama | collected 2011 | reverse complement strand
AACTTGTCCACGTGGAATTCTAAGCTTAGGATCCCAATGTGCTGGAAAGCGACGCATGCGTACGCGAAGGCGGGCAATTATATTGTGACGCTCGACATCGAGGGGCCAGATGGAAAATCGCGGCATCAAAAGGTCTGGGATGTCTCGCTTCCTTGATCCGCTTTCTCGAACTGGGAGATGCATGATGCGCAAGGTTTCGCTGCCTGCGGTTTTCGCCGCCGTCGCTTTCCCCGTAACCGCGTTCGGGCAGTTTCAGAACATGCAGATGAGCGGAAACGCCATCAGCGTGCGGGTGGGCGGGCGGTGGATGAAGGTGCAGGCGGTCGGCGACAACATTGTGCGCGTGCAGTGTGCGCCGGGCGCGGAGGCGGTGAATCCGGCGAGTTTTGCGGTGCTCCCGGCGTTGCCGGCGGGAAATGGTTCCGGCGGTCTTGCGGGCGGCGGGTTGGTGCTCAATCTTTCCGCGTTCTCGGTGCGCGTTAGTCCCACTGGGGACGTTTCGTTTATCGACAAGGGGGGAAAGGCAATTCTGGCGGAGGCGCCTGGCGCCCGCTCGTTTGAGCCGGCGGAGGTGCAGGGTGAAAAGACGCATCACGTGCGGCAGCAATGGGTGACGGAGCCGGATGAAGGGCTTTTCGGGCTCGGGCAGCACCAGTTTGGGCTGGTGAACGTGAAGGGCTACGATTTTGATCTGTGGCAGCACAACACCGAGATCGCGGTGCCGTTTCTGGTGTCGTCGAAGGGGTATGGGATTTTGTGGGACAATAATTCGTTGACGAAATTTGGGGATCCTCGCGATTTTGCGGCGATTCCGGCGGAGAGGATGCTGGACGCGGCAGGGAACGCGGGTGGTTTCACGCGCACGGCATTTACTGACAGTGCGTTTGCCTCGCCAGGAGCGTCGCGGGTGGAGGCGGTACTGGGTGCCGGGGCGGCGGGCGGCGGGCGGCGTGGCGGCGGGCCGCAGGAGGCTGCTGTGCGCTGGGAGGGGCAGGTGGTTGCAGATGCTGCAGGGGCGTATCAGTTCCGGCTGAATTACAACGGCGGTGCGAAGATGTGGATCGACGACAAGCTGGTGGCGGATCACTGGCGTCAGGGGTGGCTGGCGTGGGATGACATCGCCAAGGCGGATTTTGCGGCGGGATCGAAGCACAGAATCAAGATTGAGTTTATCAAGGACCAGGGCAACACGATTTCGCTGACATGGAAAGCGCCCGATGCGCAAACCAACAGCAACACGTCGCTGTGGTCGCAGGTTGGCAGCGGGATTGATTATTACTTTATCTACGGAGGGGATGGGAATGGTGCGAAGGCGGGCGCGATCGACAAAGTGATTGCCGGATACCGTACGCTCACGGGGCAGGCGCCGATGATGCCGCTGTGGGCCTTCGGGTTGTGGCAGTGCCGGCAGCGATATGAAACTCAGCAGGCATCGCTGGATGTCATTAAGGGCTTCCGTGACCGGAAGATCCCGTTCGACAATATTGTGCAAGACTGGATGTACTGGCGGGAGAATGACTGGGGGTCGCACAATTTTGATCCGCAGCGTTTTCCGAACCCGGATCAGTGGGTGAAAGACATACATGCGATGAACGCCCGAGTGATGATCTCGGTGTGGGGGAAGTTCTATCCGACGACGGATAACTACAAAGCGCTGGCAGCGCGCGGGGCGATGTATCCGGTCTATCCGACGCGCGACTGGGTGGGGCGCGGCTACCAGTATGCATTCTATGATGTGTTTAATGCGACGGGGCGCGAGCTTTTCTGGCAGCAGGTCAACGAGCGGCTTTTTGCCAAGGGTTTCGATGCGTGGTGGATGGATGCCACGGAACCGGATCTGGTGCAGCCATCGCCGGCGAGTTTTGAGAAGCTGGTTGCGGGGATGCCCAAAACCGGCGGGGGCACGGGGGCTGCGGTGCTCAATGCGTATCCGCTCTTGAACAGCCAGGCGGTGTACGAGGGGCAGCGGAAGGCGAACCCGGACCAGCGGGTTTTCATACTGACCCGCTCGGGCTTTTCGGGGCAGCAGCGGTATGCGACGGCGAGCTGGTCGGGGGATATCACATCGAGCTGGACGTCGATGCACAAGCAGATCGCGGCGGGCCTTGGTTACTCAATTTCCGGCCTGCCGTATTGGACGCAGGATTCGGGCGGATTTTCGGTGCCGGCGCGATTTAACAATGCGCGGGATGCGGCGGCGGTGGAGGAATGGCGTGAACTGAACACGCGATGGTTTCAGTTTTCTGCATTTACGCCGCTGCTGCGCGTGCATGGGGAGGCGCCATTCCGCGAGATGTGGCAGTTTGGCGGCGAAACCTCCGACGCGTACAAGGCCATGCTCAAAGCCGACCAGCTCCGCTACCGCCTCCTCCCTTACATCTATTCCCTCGCCGGCGATGTCACGCACAACGGCGGCACTTTCATGCGCCCGCTGGTGATGGATTTCCCAGACGATCCTGGCGCCCGCGACCTGACCGATCAATACATGTTCGGTCCTGCATTCTTAATAACCCCGATTACCAAATATAAGGAGCGAGAACGCGAGGTTTACCTCCCATCCTCGCCCAGCGTGAAGTGGTACGAATTTTGGAGCGGAAAGGAACCAAACATACTTAAGATCCGTAAGCGCGGCGTCGATTGGGGAGATGTGTCCCCCGCCTCCGCCCCCTACGACCAGATCCCCCTCCACATCCGCGCCGGTTCCATCATCCCCTTCGGACCCGACCTCCAATACACCACCGAGAAAAAGGCCGACTCCCTTACCCTCTACGTCTACACCGGCGCCGATGGCAAATTCACCCTCTATGAAGATGACGGGCTCACCTACGGCTACGAAAAAGGCGCGTTCTCCCGCATCTCGCTCACATGGAATGAATCCGCCAAATCCCTCTCCATCGGCAAGCGCGAAGGCACATTCCCGGGCATGCTCAACGAGCGAACCATTCACGTGATCTTTGTCACCCCCGCCAAAGCGGTCCCCTTCTCATTTGACGCGACGCCAGACAAGACGGTGAAATACGCCGGAGAACCGGTGGAAGTGAAGCTCTGATCAAAGATCACATTTTGCGATCTTTGTGGCATCCTAATCGCTGACTGAGGAAACACTATGCACGTGATTCTGCAAGCACTGATGGCTGCCGCGCTCGTTTCGCTGGCGAGTGCTGCCGCGGCGCAAAATAACCAAGGAGCCCCCGACGTCGGCGATGCAACAGCAGCCTGGCGTAATCCCAAGCTTACTCCAGACCAGCGGGCGCGAGATTTGTTGCCAAGGCTGACGCTCGAGGAAAAGATTTCCCTCCTCCACGGCGATGGCACCTTCTCCACTGCCCCCCTCACCCGCTTTAGCATTCCCTCGCGCTGGATGTCGGATGGCCCCAACGGCGTGCGCGAGGAAATCCAGACGCAGGGGTGGAACCCGGCGGGGCGCAGCGATGACTTTGCGACAGCCATGCCTTCAAACGTCGGGCTTGCGGCGTCTTTCGACATCGAACTTGCCAAAGCGTATGGGCACGTGATCGGCGAGGAAGCCAGGGCCCGCAACAAGCACATCATGCTCGGCCCCGGCTTCAATATCATGCGCACGCCGCTGAACGGCCGGAACTCCGAGTATTTCGGGGAAGACCCGTTTCTCGCCAGCCGCATGGCCGTCAATTACATCCAGGCCGTGCAATCGCACGGAGTCGCGTCCTGCGCCAAGCACTTCGCGCTCAACAACCAGGAGACGCAGCGCAATTCCATAAACGTCGAAGTCGATGACCGCGCCCTCCGCGAAATCTACCTGCCCGCCTTCAAAGCCTCCGTCACCGAAGCCAAAGTGTGGACCATCATGACCGCGTACAACAAGGTGCGCGGCGACTGGTGCTCGGAAAGCGATCTTCTCCTCAATCAGATCCTCAAAAAAGACTGGGCCTTCCAAGGCCTCGTTATGTCTGACTGGGGCGGGGTGCACTCCACCGCCAAGGCCGCCAACAACGGCATGGACCTCGAAATGGGCTCCAACGTCAACGCCCAACCCGCCCGCGGCGCTTCGCCCAATTCCAACCCCCACGACCGCGACTACCTCGCCGCGCCACTCCTCGAACTTCTCAGAACCGCGAACTCCCCCGTCTCCATGGACCGCATCGACGATATGGCGCTGCGCAACCTGCGCGTCATGGCCGCCACGGGCCTCCTTGATCCCGCGCCGGCCTCCGCTCCCGCCCGCGACCCTCGGACCGCCTTGATGAGCCCCGAGCACATCGCCACCGCCCGCCGCATCGCAGAAGCCTCCTGCGTCCTCCTGAAAAACAATAACAACCTCCTCCCCTTCGATCCCGCCACCGTCAAATCCATCGCTGTTATCGGGGACAATGCCAATACCCGTTTCGCGCACGATGGCAACTCGGCGGCCATCAAGACACGCAATGAAGTCACGCCGCTTGAGGGGATCAAGAATCGCCTTGGGACCGATGTGTCAGTCGTATACGCCCAGGGTTACACGCGCCAGAACCCCGCCGCCCGCGGCCGGCGCGGCGCCCTGCCTGCTTCCGCACCTGCCACGGCGACGGGGCCTAGCCCGCTTGTTGAACAGGCCGTGAGCGCGGCGCGCAACGCCGATGTTGCAGTGATCGTTGCGGGTCTGTATCGCGGGCAGGACCAGGAAGGCGCGGACCGTCCTAATTACAACCTGCCGCCTGGACAGCTTGAGCTGATCCAGGCGGTCCTTGCGGTCAACCCGCGGACGGTGGTGGTGCTCAATGGGGGAGCACCGATTTCGCTGGAACCCTGGGTCGCAAATGCCAACGCTCTGCTCATGTACTGGTACGGCGGCACGGAAGGGGGCAATGCGCTGGCGCGCGTGCTCTTCGGCGACGCCAACCCCTCGGCAAAGCTCCCCGCCAGCTGGCCAAAGCGGCTTACAGACTCGCCCGCCCACACCTCCGGCCCGACATCGTTTCCGGGGCAGGGCGGGCAGCAGAGGTACGAAGAGAGCATTCTGGTGGGCTACCGCTGGTTTGATGCCAAAGAAATAGAACCGCAATTTCCCTTTGGTTTCGGGCTCTCGTACACAACGTTTGAACTTTCAAATCTGCGGCTGGTGGAAGCGCCGGTGAATGTCTCGAAGTGGACACCGGCCATTATGATGATGCAGATCGAAGTGACCGTGGCCAATACAGGCCCGCGCGACGGGGCGGAAGTGGTGCAGGTGTATGTGCAGGATGTGCAGTCATCACTGCCCAGGCCGCCACGGGAGTTGAAAGGGTTTGCCAAGGTCCATCTGGCGCGGGGGCAGCGGAGCACGGTGCGCATCCCGCTGAACCTGGGCGCCTTCACCTACTACGATCCCGAAAAGAAAGCATGGGTCGCGGAAGCGGGCGAGTTCACAATTCTGGCAGGGACTTCATCGCGCGATCTGAGGTTGAAGACGGAGTATAAGCTTGCTGAAACGCGGGTGATGAAGGATTCGGATTAGGGGTTGATCTGAAAAGGTATTCGCGTGAGCCTGTCGGCCGTCGAATGTTGGGGGCGGTTTGCGTCCTTATGATGCGCATCGACCGGAAGGTCGATGCCACGGATCAGGCGGCCTTGCGGCGTTTTGGCTTCACCGCGCGGGGACGGCTGGCCGTTTTTATGCGGCCTCTCTCCGGCGCAAGCAGATGATTCAGAAAACTGACAACCTCGGCGCTTCCGCCCTTGCGCGCATGATCGAGCAGCGATATGCCATGCGGCCCCGGCTGGTGGATCGCGGCGGGCGTCTCATGCAGAATCGCTTTCACAACGGAGAGCTTGCCCAGGAAAGCGGCGGCGAAGACATCCATCCGCGCGCCTTTGGAGAGGAGGAATTCCGCGATGTCACGGCGTCCGGAGTGTGTCGCCGCGCCCAGAGCGGTTTCCCAATCGCCATTGCCCCAGTCGAAAGCAGCATTGATGACGGTTGGGTAGGCCGTCAGAATCTCGGCGACCCGCGCGTAATCGTTGTGTGCTCTGCCGACGAACTCTCCCACAACTGCAGGCGGCAAGGGCAAGATACTGGCCATGGGCTGCACTCCTTCTCGGATGAAGTAATGCTTCTATGGTATGCAGAACCAAACCTCCCTGCCAACTCAAATCCAGAGACACGTGCATATGTGAAATAGAGCATAGTTATGCCTATTTTTGCGCGAAATTATCGGACGGTTTTACGCGTTCGCGTACAAACGGGCGGGGGATCATTTCCCATTTTGACAGGAGGAGCTGCTGCGAGAGGTTATCGCCGACGACGGCTGCGGCGCGTCAGCAGGCTTACGCCTGCCAGCACGAGGGGAACAAGGGTTGCGGGTTCGGGAACCGCCAGGTTTTGAAGGGTGTTAATGGTGGATCCGGGGACCGCACCCAAGCCGAAGAAGCTGGTTTCAAGATTGGCGGCGTCGCCGTTTCGGATGGGTTGAATCGCAGCGGTATAGAGAGGCCGGGTGGCGCCGGGCTCAGCGCGCGTGGAAGAGTTATAGGCGTAAAGATTGCCTGGAGCGACAACGCCGGGATTCCAGACCCAAAAGGGAATCGTGTAATTCAACTGGCTGGTCGCGAGGGAGTGGTTGGTGGTAGAACCGCCACCGCCGCCGTGGTCGGCAGTCAGCACGATATACGTTTTCCCTTTGTAGTTGGCATTGTTATTAACAAAATTGAAGAGCGTGCCGAGAGCGGCATCGACGTTCGCAAGCGCGGTGTTGTAATTGGCTGTGCCCCAGCCGAAATCATGGCCGGCATCATCGGGATCGGAAAAATGGAGAAAGGAGTAGTGAATAGGATTGGCCGTGGCGCTGGTGATGAAAGAGGAGACCACGGCCGTTGCCGTGCCGACGTTTCCGTAGACGTCGATTTTGTCGCGGCCGTTGCTGGGGCCGGTGATATCGAGCGCGCCGTTGGTGCTGTTGTAGGTAGTGTCGTAGAGGGAGAACTTGGATTTGCCCACAAACATCGCTGTGCGCAGGCCATTGTCGTGGACGACGTCGAAGACGCTGGCGATGTAAGAGCCTTTGACGGACGCGAGGGTCTGACCCGCAGGCGGGTCGACGTTGCTGGTGTAATTGTGGCCGGATGCGCCGGTCACAGGGCGACCGGTCATCTGCGTCGTATGGTTGGGAAGGGTGATGGTGTAGTCGTAGTCATTGCGGGCGTTGTTCGTCCAGGCGCCTTCGGTCTGAAACTTTTTCATATTCGGAAGGAAGTTTCCGTCAATGCGCGTCTGGGGATAGGTCCATCCCATGCCGTCGACACTGATGTGGATGACGCGGGTGTCGGCGGGATCCGCAGCGAACAGGGCGCCCGGGAGCATGCTTGAAATCGCCATGACCAGGGCCATGGAACCTTTACGGGCCATTCTTACTTCCTCCACCAACCGGCACGGGGCTAAAAAACCAGAAATGTGAAAGAAAGATAGCCTAGAATTCTGGATTGTAAAGATTTTGTTAAGAAATCTTTTAGATTACGGATTGGAGGGTGCGCCGATATTCCGGACGGGAGGAGGCTGAACAGGGGGCGCTACCACGGCGTCGACATCCACGATATTCGGATCCTCCCCTGCATATCGCTGCGGTGGTGGCGGCGGCGGCACGGTGGTGACGTTAATACGCTGAAAGGGAGAGGAGTCATTTGCCGCGGGCGCTTCCGCGGGGATGGTCAAGACCACGGCGGTCCATGTCGGAAAAAAGCCGACTACGGGCATGAGTTCCACGCAAAAGGCCAGTATGAACTGCCATTTGAAACCGCAAATGGCGAGCAGCGCGACGACCGCCACAAGATCAAGAGGGAAATCGAGTCCGGTCATCATGGAAGGGAGCAGGACGACCTGGAGCAAGTCGATAAACCCGGCGACAGCCAGTGCCGCGCTCTTCTGGCGGGAGGTGATAGCAGGCTTGGGGATGGCTGGCAGCATAGAACTATTGTATCCATGCTGGAGGGGAAACGTGAACGAAAAGAGCGCAAGAACACGCTTCTATCGGCGGCCTTCGACGGGGGAGGGTTGTGGCACCGCATTAATCCCCAGGCTCCAGAATGCTCATGAACGCTTCCTGGGGTATTTCCACACGCCCCACCTGCTTCATGCGCTTCTTGCCTTCTTTCTGCTTCTCGAGGAGTTTGCGTTTGCGCGAGATATCGCCGCCGTAGCATTTACTGGTGACATCCTTGCGGAGGGCGGAGATGGTTTCACGAGCGATGACGCGCGAGCCGACAGCCGCCTGGAGCGCGACCTCAAAGAGGTGGCGATCGATTTCCTGTTTGAGCTTCTTGATGATCGCGCGGCCGCGCGATTCCGCCTTGCTCTTGTGCACGATGAGGCTGAGTGCTGAAATTTTGTCGCCGGCCACGAGGATGTCCATTTTTACGAGGTCATCTTCGTGGAAGCCGATGAGATCGTAATCGAGCGTGCCGTAGCCCTGGGTGGCGGTTTTGAGTTTGTCGAAGAAATCGAAAATGATTTCCGCGAGGGGCATTTCATATTCCAGGATCACGCGGTCGGAGGTGATGAAATCGGTCTTTATATAGATGCCGCGGCGATCGATGCACAGTTGGGTGACATCACCGATATTTTTGGCGGGGATAATGATGTTGGCCTTGATCATCGGCTCGCGAATGGCGGTGAACTTGCTGGGATCGGGAAGTTCGCTGGCGGAGTCGATGGTTTTGATGGAGCCGTCGGAAAGCACGACTTCATAGGGGACGGTGGGTGCTGTCTGAATGACTTCGATCTTGTGTTCGCGTTCAAGGCGTTCCTGGACGATCTCCATATGAAGAAGCCCGAGGAATCCGCAGCGGAAACCGAAGCCCAACGCATCGGAGGTTTCGGGTTCGAAGGTGAACGAGGAATCATTGAGGCGCAGCTTTTCGAGGGCCTCGCGCAGCTGTGTGTATTCGGTATTCTGACCGGGATAAAAATCGCAGAAGACCATCTGCTTAGGCTCGCGGTAACCCTTGAGGGGTTCGGGGGCAGGGCTGTTGGCATCGGTGACGGTATCGCCGATGTTCACGTCCTGGATGGTTTTGATGTTGGCGATGATAAAGCCGACTTCGCCACAGCCGATCTGTTCGACGGGTTTGGCCTTGGGCATGAATTTGCCGAGATCGGTGACGGTGAAGATGGAGTTTTTGCCCATCAGGCGGATTTTCTGGCCCTTCACCAGTTTTCCGTTCATGACACGGACATAGACGACGACGCCGCGGTAGTCATCATATTTGCTGTCGAAGATGAGCGCCTGGAGCGGGGCATCGACGCTGCCTTCGGGGGGGGGGAGTTTTTCGGCGATTGCCTTCAGGAGTTCATCCACGCCCAGGCCGGTCTTGGCGGAGATAGGCACGCAGTCGAGGGCATCGATGCCCAGGACCTGCTCCATCTCTTCGGCAACAGCATCTGCGCGGGCGGAGGGCAGATCGACCTTGTTAATGACGGGGATGATGTGGAGATCCTGCTCAATGGCGGCGAAGGCATTGGCGACTGTTTGCGCCTGCACGCCCTGGGTCGCATCGCAGAGGAGCAGTGCGCCTTCGCAGGCCTGCAAGGCCTTGGCCACTTCATAATGAAAATCGACATGGCCGGGGGTATCGATCAGGTTCAGCATGTATTTCTGGCCGGTTTCAGGATGGGTGTAGCTGACCGACACAGCCGAGGCCTTGATGGTGATGCCGCGCTCTTTCTCGAGTTCCATATCATCCAGAAACTGGGCTTCCATCTCGCGTTGCGTGATGGCTCCCGTACGCTCCAGGAGGCGGTCGGCGAGGGTGGACTTGCCGTGATCGATGTGGGCAATGATGCAGAAGTTACGAATATGGGTGTCAGCCATGAGGTCCTTAAGGCAATAGGGATCGTACAGCCCCCCTGTCCGTTCCAAATCAGTTTCTGACTGGGGGATTGATTGTAACCGGTTGTGGCGGAGTAGAAAATGGATCGTTAATGCGAAAGAATTGGGCGAACCGAGCTGTGCTGAGGATGTCAGGATGATGCATCTGCCTTCGCGGCGGACGAAGGCACCGGCACACCACTTTTCACTATTCCTATCCTCATCGCGGTTTTAGTGTCCTCAGAATACACCTCGTGATTGACACCCCCACTCTAGACGAGCAATATGTGCCGAGTGGAATCGTTTTTTCACTTACGCCTCATGTCTTGGTTCTTCATTTCTCAAGGAGCTCTCCATGAAACTGCCCCTTACATGCGTTGTCCTTGCCATGGCCGTGACTTCCACCGCCCGTGCTGATCTGACGGAGAGCTTGAAGGCCCCTACCGCGGCGGCTCCCATGGACATCAAGCAGGCCGGACCGCTGGCGTTTGCGGAGAACGGCGTGCTCTTTATTGGCGACACGCAGCAGGGCGCGGTTTACGCTGTGGCGACTGGCGACGCGAAAGGGGATGCTTCGAAGGCGAAGATTGATGTGAAGGGGATCGACGGGCAGATCGCAGCGCTGCTGGGGACGCAGGCGGCGGACATTCTGATTAACGACATGGCGGTGAATCCGGAGAGCGGCAATCTGTTTCTGTCGGTTTCGCGCGGCCGTGGCGCGGGGGCGACACCGGTGCTGGTGAAGGTGGATGGCTCGGGCAAGGTTGCAGAAGTGAAGTTGTCGGAAGCCAAGTTTGCGAAATCGACCTTTGACAATCTGCCGACGCAGGCCAATCAGCGGACGCAGTCGATCACCGATATACAGTATGTGGACGGCAAGGTGATCGTGGCGGGCCTCTCCAATGAAGAATTCGCGTCCAAGCTCCGGACGATTGAATTTCCGTTCAAGGCGGCGGAGAAGGGGGCGAGCGTTGAGATTTATCACGGGAATCATGGGGCAGTCGAGACACGCTCGCCGGTGCGCACGTTTGTGACACTGGAAGTGAAGGGCGAGAAGCAGATTCTGGCGGGCTATACATGCACGCCGCTGGTGACGTTTCCGGTTGCGGATCTGAAGAGCGGCAGCAAAGTCACGGGTAAAACGATTGCCGAACTGGGCGCGGGCAACACGCCTCTGGACATGATTTCTTATAAGAAGGACGGGAAGGAGTATTTGTTGATGGCCAATACCCGTTACGGCGTGCGCAAGATGGCGACGGAGGATATCCCCGGTCTTGCGGCGATCAACGCGCGGGTAGGCGGCACGGCGGGGCTGAAGTTCGAGGATATTTCCGCGCTGACGAACGTGACGCAGCTCGACAGGCTGAATGACACCACTGCGATCGTGCTGATGACGGCGAATGGCGCATCGGAGCTGCGAACCGTGGCCTTGCCGTGATTTCTGACAAGCGTATGAGGAATTTTGCGAGATTATCAACCGGCCGCGCGCAAGCGCGGCCGGTTTTGTATTGTGGTGTGGCATGCCTGCTGGCAGCGGTTACGGGCTGCGCGTCGCGGCCGAGGGTGATGCTTTCGCCGGGTGACGCGCGGGTTGTGGAAGTCAGGGGGTTGGATTCCGCAGTGCTTGATGCGTTTGAAGCGCTCGACGAGGAAGGCCGCGCGGGCGTGCTGCGGGTATGGGTTGCCGATTCGCCGGCGGGAGCGCCGGCGGTGGGGGGAACGGTGAAGCGTGAGGGCAAGGCGCTGGTCTTCGCGCCGCGCTACGCGTTTCAACCGGGGATGAAATACCGCGCGACATTCGATTTCCGGGCGATAGGCGGAAAGAGCGGGGATGTCACTTCCGAGTTTGCGATTCCGCTGCCGCGGCGCGATCCGGTGGTGCGCGTGGAGCAGATCTATCCCACTTCCGAGGCGTTGCCGGAAAATCTGCTGAAGTTTTACATCCATTTTTCGGGGCCAATGAGCCGCGGCGAAGCGTATACGCGCGTGAGGCTGCTGGACGATGCGGGCAATGTCGTTCCTGCGCCGTTCCTGCAGCTTGGGGAAGAGCTCTGGAATCCGGGTATGACGCGATTCACACTGTTTTTTGATCCAGGGCGCATCAAGCAGGGGCTTGTGCCGCGCATGGAGCTGGGCCTGGCGCTGGAGCGCGGGAGGTTTTATACGCTGCAGGTGGATGCGGAATGGCGCGACGGGGAGAACCGCCCGCTGGTGGCGAAGGCGGAGAAGCGGTTTCGGGTGGTGCCAGCGGATGCTGTGCAGCCGAATACAGGTAACTGGGTGCTGACGCCCCCGACCGCCGGGACGCGGGAGGCGTTGCGTGTGCGGTTCGATGAGCCGCTGGATGAGGCGATGCTGAGGCGGGTTTTGACGGTGCGAAATGGTGCGGGAGAAGAAGTGCAAGGCGTCATTGCGCTTTCCGAGCATGAACGGGGGTGGTCTTTCGCGCCGGCAACAGCGTGGCCAGCAGGAAAACATTCGCTGGTCGTGCAGACGATCCTGGAAGACAACGCCGGCAACAGCATCGGGAGGCCGTTTGAGGTAGATCTCAATCAGAGCGCGCCGCAGAGCCGCCCAGCCGCAATCGAACTCCCGTTTGAGCCCCGTTAATTTTCTTTCAGTTCCAATCGCAAGTAGTCATACACGACGCCGCTGGTCACTTCGCCAGCGGGGACGGTGAGGGTCATCTGGTTTTCGCCAGCCTTGAGCATGGCGGCGTCAAAGGTCAGCGTCCGCTCCTGCCAGAGCCCCTTGTCGGTGTTGTAACGCAGGGCGTTGGTCGAAGACGGGCGGATCACACCGGCTTCGGCGCCGTTCACGCCAATCGTCAGGCCGCCTGCGCCATCCGCACCGGCGAGTGCCACGCGGAGAGATGCCTGGCCCTGAACGGGTTTGTCCATATTGAACTTGATGGTCCAGGTTGTTGCCCGGCCGCGTCCGTAGATGCGCCACGGCCCCTGGGTATCGGTCTGGGGGTATTGCGTGAGCGATTCACCCTTCAGCCAGCCAAAACGCTGATGGAGCGGATCTTTGGCTTCGGGATTGATCCAGGCATCGGACAACTGATGCGGCACCTGCTCAAAGAACCAGTCCTTGGCCGGATCGCTCTTGCCAATTGTGTAGGTGATATCGTTGGGGAAGAGCGCGCCATAGCGCACAGGCCAGCCCCAGAGCCAGTAGTTGTCGCCATCGCCCTTGTAGAATTCGCGTGCTGTGCGGTTGGGGTAACCGATTTCCCAGATTTGCTTGCCGTTGCGCACAGGCGTCCAGGTCAGTTTTCCGAGATCGAGATCTTTGCCAGCCTCAACGGTGATATCGGTTTTGGCGAATTCGCCGAGGACGCCATCGGCCCAGGCGTGGAGTGTGTATTTACCGGGACGGACCATCGTGATTTTGAAGGTGCCGTCTTCTTCGCCGGTGTTCCAGAACTGATAGTGCTTGGCATCATGCAGATAGTCTGTTCCACCGCCGCCAAATCCCCCGGGGCCCCTGCGTCCGGCAACAGGCGCCGCCGGGCCGGTTGCCGGCTGTGCAGCCCCGGGGCCCGCGCGACCCGGGCCGCCAGCTGCGCCGCCAATGGGGCCTCGACCCGCGGGAATGGCCCCCGGGGCCCCTGCTCCGCGTGCGCCTCCAGCGCCAGGAGCATCCGGATAGGCCAGGCCGATCCGCATATTGGGGAACTTTGTGCTGGTCGCCTGCGCATCGTTCAGCACCAGCTGGCCGATGACATTCGCGCGTTCGTGCTTCTTCGCGTAGTCGACGCCCTCGACCCAGTCATAGGGCCAGAGGCCTTTTTCCTTCTTGGCCTGGGCCAATGCATCCTGCCACAATGCTGTGGCGTTTTCTTTCCAGGCGGGCGGCACGGTGGGGTTGCCGTGCGTGGCGGCAAGCGTGGCCAGATCAGAATCAGAAGCGGTCCGAGAGTCCGACAGCGAATTCACGTAGACCATCATCGGGCCCACCACCTTGCTCCAGGTTTCGCCGGCGGGGACATTGGCGGTGGCGCCGCCCGCATAGTGCGTGCCGCGCCAATAATTCAGGATGATCGGATTTGGATTTCCGTTATCGCCAAAGTGGCAGACGATCTCGCACTTGCTGGCCCCGCCGCTCAAGTATTCAATCGTTGGATTGATAAACCAGATACCGATCTTTTCTTTTGTGCTGGACCAGCCGTAGGCAGGAATGTCGTACTGCACCGCATTGTAGCTGTACTTGTGCTCGACGGAGTTTTTATAGACACCCTTGTTGAGTATGCGCTGTTCCTTTGCGTGCACGACGACGCCTTGGCCCCAATCGGTCGGGGCGCACTGGAGCATGTTGCGATCCTTGTCGACGGAGATCCAATCAAAAGTCTGATTGATTTTTGTGATGTAGCGGCTCTCGGGCATGTTCAGCGGGCCGTAGTTGGCGGGATGCGAAAAGATGCCGTAGACGTAGACGCCGCTCTGGCCTCTTTGCAGCGTATATCGGAGTTCCAGATCGAGATTGGCGGTGCCGGTGGCGGGCGCGCCGGGCGAGCCGGGCGTGAGGCCGACCTGGCCCTTGCTGATGCCTTTGATCGAGATTTCCGCGCGCTCGCCATTGTTTTTAGCGGGATCGATGGTGATGGACTGCGAGAGTCCATCCACCTGGGCAGCGGCGGAGGGGTCCTGCTCCCAGTATCCGGCGCGGCCCTGCTCGTGGCCCATGGTATCGATGTTTTTGTAATAGAGGTTTTCGAGGTCACCATTGCGCTTATTGATGACGGCTTTGACGATGCCGTTGTCGAGGGTGAAAAAGCGGGCATCCTGCGTGATGGTGACCGGCGTGCCGGGCCCCGCATTGGCGATTTTGGGCGGCCCATCAGCCGCGAACAGCGGCGATGCCATAAGGAGTGCGGCGGGAATAAGAATCGGGAGGGATTTACGATTCATGAGGCGCTCCAAAGAAACAGCGGGTAACCAGCCCAAGCAGTGGTTAGAACGCGAAATGGAGCGGAATTATTGCGAATTCCAAGACGGCGCGGCTCACTGGCGCCGCGGCATTTTCTCCGGCGCCATGGCCGCCTGATAGATGCAGGTGGCCATGATGACGGACGAAATCTTTACATCCTCGGGGTAGACGTGGTCATATAAATCCTGGGAGGTGTGCCATGTGCCGGCCCAGTAATCAATCGGATCGGGCACAAAATTAATTGCCGGCAACTCGACTCCCGAAAACGAAGCGTGGTCTGAGCCTCCGCCTGCTGCGGCCGCCTGCGAGACAAATCCGATTCCCAGATCCTTCATGGGCTCGATCCACTTTTTCACGATCGCCACCGCTGCGGGGTTATCGCCAATAACGGATGCGCCGCGGAACTTACCGCCGCCGGAATCGGTATTGAAGTAGACGGAAAACTTCTCGTGCGCCGGGGTATAGCCTCCGGGCTGACTTGCGGCCCCCGCCCCGCCACGGCCGGAAGGTGCGCTCGCCGCAGCCTCTCCCCCCCCACCTCCCCCACCACCTGCACCGCGACCGCCGCGCAGCAGATCATTGCGATTCACCCCGAATGTCTGGCGCACATAGGCGCGGGAGCCGAGCAATCCCAGTTCTTCGCCGGTCCACAGGCCGATGCGGATAGTGCGGCGCGGCTGGATATTCAGCGCTTTGAGGATGCGCACCGCCTCCATGCAGACCGCCACGCCGGTTCCGTTGTCGGTTGCGCCAGTGGCCATGTGGAACGAATCCATGTGCCCGCCCAGCATCACCACTTCGTCTTTGAGATCGCTTCCGGGAATTTCAGCGATTGTGTTGTATGAATTATCCACCGCGGGGGTGAATTCCACCTGCAGATCGACATCGATCTTCATCGGGACGCCTGCCTGCGCGATGCGCACCAGCCGGTTGTAATGTTCGATAGACACCGTCAACTGCGGGAGCGATGCCGGGGCATTAGGTGCAAAGGGGCTCCCGCCGCCGCCTGCGCCGCCCCCTCCCCCACCGGCCCCGGCCGCAGGAGTGGGCAGCGTTGTCTGCTGAAAGCCAACCAGCGTGGCGAACTCATTCCCGGTGGTCATGGAGAGTTCCATGACCGCGCCTTCTTCCATCAGGAAAGAGATGACGCGCCCGCGAGCAAGTTGCGGACCGCCGCCGCCCGCGCCGCGCCCACCGGCGCCACGACCCGGGCCCTCGCCTCCGCGTGCCGGGCCTTCAGCGCCGCGCCCCGAAGCTTCTGCTGTCGTCGCACCACCGCGCCCAGCTCCGCCCTCGCCACCACGGCCCGCACCCGCGCCGTCGCCGCGACCTCTTGCCCCACCGCGTCCCTCGGGCGGATTTGCGGGCGGGCGCGTCGAGCCACCCACGCCGGTCGCCGCCCGCCGCTCCACTTCCGCATCCGTCAGCCTCACAGCATCGGGCTCAAACTTTGGGCCCACCGCCCGCGTGCCGCCAAATAACACAATCGCGCCTTTCAGTTTCCCCTTGTATTTCTCCAAATCCGCTTCCGTGCGGGCATCGAGCCACACGACATTCGCCACCACCGGCTTTTCCAGCCCCATCGACCAGGCCTTGGGGTAGGCGATGATCGACATCTGCATGGGTTCCACGGCCTGAATCTTAAAGCTGTTCACTTTCCAGCCGCGTCCGCCCCAGGCCCAGGGTTCAAGCCGCGCATTCTCAAGGCCCCACTTCGTCAGTTGATCCCGTGTCCACTCATTGGCGCGTTTCAGGCCCGGGGATCCCATCAGCCGGGGGCCATTAACGTCCGTCAGAAGACTCAACGTCTGCATCACCTGGGAGCGCTGCATCCCCTCCTCGCGAATCTTTGCGATCATCGGATCGACTGCTGCGGCCGCTGTATTCTGGGCCAGGGCAGGCGACGCGACTGCCGCCGACAGAATTGCTGCCATCACCGCACTGAGTCGACCCGTGATTTTCGCGCGCATCGCATCTCCAATGAATAAGGGATCTGAAGGTAGCTCATGTCACAGAGCATCTGCATTTATATCACGACAGGGCATTTGGCGGCATCGTGTTGAGAATAAAGAAAATCCTCACGATATGGGTGCTGAAGGGAAAGATTTGCGAATCGCTTTCTATTCGAAGAGCCGTGTGCTCACTGTCTGCGCGGCATTTTCTCGGGAGCCATCGCGGCCTGATAGACGCAGGTGGCCATGATGACGGAAGAGGCCTTCAGGTCGTCGGGCACGACATGGTCATACAAATCCTGGGATGTGTGCCAGGTGCCTGCCCAATAATCGATGGGATCGGGGATAAAGTTGATCGCGGGCAAACCGACGCTGGAGAATGACTGATGATCGGAGCCGGTGGACTGCGCAAGTGAAACGACGGAAATACCCATGTCTTTGACGGGATCAAGCCACTTCCGCAGGATCTCTGCGGCCCGGGCGTTATCACCCACATAGACGCCACGGAACTTTCCTCCACCCTCATCGGAGTTGAAGTAAACTGAAAACTTTTCGTGACCCGGGAGATATCCCTGCGGCTGGCTTGCGGGCGTGCCGCCGCGCCCCGGCGCGGTTGCGGCATCTTCGCCGCCGCGTCCCCCGCGCCCTCCCCCACCCCGCAGGAGTTCGTTGCGATTGGCGCCGAAGGTCTGCCGCACATAGGCGCGCGATCCGAGCAGCCCCAGTTCTTCGCCGGTCCACAGACCGACACGAATGGTGCGCCGGGGCTGAATTTTCAGCGCTTTGAGGATGCGCATGACTTCCATGCATTCCGCCACGCCGGTGCCGTTGTCAGTTGCGCCGGTGGCCATGTGGAAGGAGTCGAGGTGGGCGCCGATCATGACCACTTCGTCTTTCAGGTCGCTGCCGGGAATCTCGGCGATGGTGTTGAACGCATTGTTCTCCGCGGGAGAAAACTCCACCTGCAGGTCGACATCAATTTTCAAAGGGGTGCCGACCTGCAGCATGCGCACCATCCGGTTGTAATGCTCGATCGACACCGTCAACTGCGGAATCGATGCGGCAGCGTTGGGTGCGTAAGGGCTCGCCCCACCACGGCCACCTCCGCCGGCTCCGGCCGCGGGTGTCGGGAGCGTGGCCTGGCTATATCCCACCAACACGCCAAACTCGTTCCCCATGGTCATGGACATTTCCATGACTGCTCCTTCGTCCATGAGGAACTGAATGATGCGGCCCCGTGCCAGTGCCGCACCGCCGGGACCGCGCCCGCGCCCGCCGCCTGGGCCAGCTGCGCCAGGACCCGCTGCGCCGGGTGCGCTTGTTGTACCGGGTCCGCCAGCCGCGGCGCCAGCAGGTCCGCTGGCGGGCGCTGTGGCAGGCGCGCCGCGGCCCGCTCTGGTTGCTGCGGGCCCGGAGGCGGGACCGCCACGGCCGGGGCCGCGCGCCGCCGCGCCGCCCGCGGGCGTATTAGTGGTGCCATCCGAACCCGGCCGCGCGTTGGCGAGCCGGTTCAATTCCGAATCATTGAGCCGCACGGCGTCGGGCGTAAACTTCGGACCGACCTGCCGCGTGCCGCCCACGAGCACGATTTTTCCCTTGAGTTTTCCGGCGAACTGCTGGAGTTCCGCCTCCGTCCGTACGTCCAGCAGGACGACCTCGGCGACCACAGGCTTCTCCAGCCCCATCGACCAGGCCTTGGGATAGGCGGTGATCGTCATCTGTTCCGGTGCGAGGCCCTGAATCTTGAAGCTCTTGACCATCCACCCGCGGCCGTTCCATGACCACGGCTCCAGCCGCGCGTTCTCCACGCCCCATTTGGTCAACTGGTCGCGCGTCCATTCATTGGCCTTCTTGGCGCCCGGCGACCCGGTCAGCCGCGGCCCATTTACATCCGTCAGATAGCTGAGCGTCTGCATTACCTGCGATCGCTGCATTCCCTCTTCCCGAATCCTGGCGATCATCGGGTCGACGGCGGCGTCTTGCGCCAAAGCCGTGGAACCAGCCGCCATGGACAGAATTGCTGCAATCAGTGCATTACCGCCAATAAATGTCGCGCGCATGGCTTCTCCGATTCGTAAGGTATATGGCCGGGCTTGTGTCAAACGTGACTTCTATTCATATCATGGATTAAGGGAAAGCGATACATGGCCAACGGGGATGCATACAGCTGGCTATTTCCTGTTGCCGCCAGGGGAATTCGCCCCAAATTCACGGGCCGCCTCACGGCCAGGCGCGCCCGGGATTCCTGCGATCAATGCCACTGCCGGATCAGGTCCGTATACTCCGCCTTCTTCCGCCACCGGCAGCATTGGGCGGCTCGCTTCCGGCCGATCCTCGCAAAACCAGTAATTGTCGCGGAAGATAAAACTCTTCGGCTCGGTATTCGGCCCGACGTTGACCGCGGTCCGGAGAACCGATTGCCTGGCCACGATCAGATTGCGTTCTACCCGCCCGTTTCGGGATGGGACAAATCCCTCGGCTGTGGTCTCCTGGAGAATCCTGAACGCCCACTTTTCGGGCTGATAAAATGTGTTGTAGCGAACGGTCGCACCATCCACGCCGACGAAGGCCACCGGGGATATGCTCCCGACGAACCGGCATCGCTCAACCGTCACGTTTTTGGCCTCGTACTTTGCGCCTGCCGGTCGGAAGAAGGGCATGCCGGTGGAGCCCCCGATATTCACGGCGCGCTCGCCGGCATTGAGAAATGTGCACGCGCGAATGACGACTTCGGCCGCTCCTCCTTTGGCTTGTATGCCTGATGCCTGGGTGAAACCTGCCTTGCCGCGCAACGTGCATCCTTCAATAAGCACCCGATGGCATCCGACCATATCGATACCCTGCCCACCCCAGGCCTCGATGGTGCAGTTCTGCACAATGAGGTCGTCGATGCCGGAGAGTTTCAGGGCGTCATGATTGCCTGCCGGCCCGATTTCCGCGATTTCGATTCCCTCGATGGTGATATGATGCGCTGGCTTCTTCGCGTCCCCGCCGTCATCTATGTTGATGCCGTTGCCCGTTTGTCCCCGTACGGCCAGGTTGCGCAGGGTCACGTAGGTGCAATTGGTTAAATGCAGGCTCTCGGTCCCTCCTTGGAATGTGGGCTTCTTCTGGGGATCCGCGGCTTCAATCACCAGGGGCGCTTCGGCGGTCCCGAGTATCCCGGAAGCAAATATGCCGCCACGGTAGGTTCCCGGCGCTATGACGATCCGCCAACCTGGTTGCGCGTCGCGCACGGCGCGCGCGAGGCCGGCATCATCATTTACTTCGACGATACGGTCTGCACCGAAGGTAGATTGGCAAATCGCAAGGACCAAGAACAAGCTTGAACAAAAATTTCGCATCTGATCCAACTCTTTAATCGCTCCCACAGATTGTGGAGTGGAGAGGGCCCGCGCGGTGGCCGTGGATTTGCCGGACAAACGAATAGTTTCGTAAGTTGAAAATAAGGGATTAGTAATCGGGGCGACAGGATTTGAACCTGCGACTTCCTGGTCCCAAACCAGGCGCTCTAGCCAGGCTGAGCTACGCCCCGTTCACGCGATGAGGACTATAGCATAGGAGTGGCGAAAGCAGAATACCAAATGTAAGTGAGGGCATAGCGTGCTGCTTTCGTTCGCGATGTATTCGCGGAAGCGACAGGCGGGTTAATTCTTGGACAATTTGTCCCGCAACATCCGATGAAATAATGACTTTGCGCGCTGCGTTTCGCAGAAATCGCTCGTCTTGACGCTATTTTTATCGGATGATAGGCTCGCAGGATTGCGATCTGGAAAGTAAGGAGATGGCGATGACCGGCTCGAATAATTCACGCTCCGAGGTTCTATTCGCGATTACGGCCGTGGCTGTTCTGGGGGCTGGGATCGCGCCAACTCTGGGGCAGAATATCACGATCAGCCCCCCCGCCACAGGTCCGGCTGCAACACTGCCGGCGGGAATTGGCACGCTCACGCTCACGAGTCCGAGTTCCACGCAACCGGCCGCAACGACACAACAATGGACAGTGGAGACGCCCGGCGCGGGGACCAGGCCAGCGGGTACCGCAAGTTCATTTACGGGGCCCCTACCGATTGCAGGCGCGGCGGCTACGGGGCCAGGCGCAGTCAATACCGCGAATGTTACGCAACCGTTCATTGCGACCATCACGGGCGATCGCGTGTATGTTCGGTCCGGTGCGGGCACAGCTTATTATGAAATCGGGCAACTCACCAAGGGCGACCACGTGTATGTCGTTGGTGCGGCCAATGGGTGGTACAAAATACTTCCCCCGAACGGCACGTACTGCCTTGTTGCAAAGGAATACGTCGATGCCGGCCCTGCAGCCAACAACGGCACCATCAAGGGCGATTACATCAATATTCGAGCGGGCACCGCTGAGAACAAGAGCCGCGATCCATCGGCGGTGCTCACGGTTGTGCGCAAAGGCACGCCGGTGCACATTATTGGGCAGACGGACAAGTATTATGAAATCGCGCCGCCGGATCGCGCGTATGTGTTCGTCAGCCCGCAATTCGTGAAGGAGGCGGCGGCTGGAACGGAATATGTCGTTCCAACGCTTAAACTGAAAGCAGGCGCAACGGGACCCGCGGTCGTTACGGTGACAGCTCCGGTAGGGCCGGTCGCGCCCGCGGGGGTGGCCCCAGTGGCAAGAGGGGGCGACGGCGGTGCCACGAGCGTCGTCGGGGGCGCGACAACGGTTCCGGCGGGCGGCACGCAGGTGGTTGAAGTTCCGGCAACGCTTCCCGGCGCAGGCGGCGGCACGCTTCCGGACCTTCCGATCCCACAACCGGCGCGGATCTTTTCTGAGACAGCTACGGCCCGATTCAACGAACTCACCGCGCGCTTCCAGGTGGAGGACCGCAAGCCCGTGCTGCAACGAGAGGTTGATACTCTGATCAAGGATTACAAAGCGCTGCTCGCGATGGAGAACCTGTCACCGTCGGTGAAGGCGGGGAGCGAATCTCACATCGCAGCCCTAGAGAAAATCGCTTCCATCCAGCGGCTCAGCCGCGAGCGCGCCGACGCGGAAAAAGCGACTAACGAGCGGCGCGACGCGCTTCAGAAGCAGTTTGCGCAGACCGAAAGGGAAATCGCCGAGGCGATGAAGGCCTCGCCGCGGTATGAAGCCGAAGGTTTGCTGCAGGCGTCCACGATCGTCAAAGGGCAGTTTGCGCTGGTGAACCCGGAGACACAACGGGTGGTAGCGTATGTAGACCCCTCTACGGCGAAGGTGGACATTGGCGTGCTGGTGGGCAAGTACATCGCGGTGCAGGGCACGACGAAGATGCAGGATGACCGAAAGGTGATCCAGGTGACGAACGCGATTTTGACGCCGGATCCGACGCAGAAGTAAGTGGTTAAGTAGTTGAGTAGTTAGTTGCAAGATTCACTCTGCGATTTCGCATCGGAGCACTGCAACCACGTTTTACCCCAAGCGTCGTCCGCCCCGCGCCCTTGAAAAGGGCGGGCTTCTTGCGAAGTTCTGTTTGAACACTTCACCCCGCGAGGTTTTTTCTGGAACTCATCATCATCAGCATCGGCACGCTGTCGAAGAATCCGCTCTGGAATGAGAAGATTCCGGTGCGCACGAGCCATGCCACGACATCGCTCATCCGCACGACCGGGGAAGACGGGAAGGAGATGAACCTGCTGGTGGACCCGTCGCTGCCGGGAGACATTCTGGAAGCGCGGCTATATGAGCGGGTTGGGATTCGTGCGGAGGCGATCACACATGTTTTTCTGACGAACTGGCGGCCGGTACATCGGCGCGGGCTGGAGAAGTTTTCGCGGGCGGCGTGGTTCATGCATGCAGATGAGATCGAGGCGGCGTCGGATGCGCTGGAACGGGCACGGCAGCATGCAGATCACGAGGAGCGGCAACCCGATGCCATCGTTGACAAGGAGCTGGCGCTTCTGACGCGCATTCAGCCGGCGCCGGATGAGTTTGCGGAGGGGGTGCAGCTCAATCCGCTGATTGGCTATGCGCCGGGTCAATGTGGGTTGATCCTGGCACAACCGACGCTGACGGTGGCGATTGCGGGGGATGCGGTTCCGACAGCAGGGCATTTTGCGGCGGGGCAGGTGTTTCCGGATTCGTGGGACCTGAACCGGGCGCGAGAATCGCTGCTGGAACTGTATGAACTGGCGGATGTGATCGTGCCGGGGCATGACAATCTGTTTGTGGCGCCGCGCAGCGCTGGCATGTAGCCGGCAAGACCCGAAAACCCAAAGACAATCTTTAGTGAACCCCCGCGCCTTGACATGGCCCGGCATGGATTCGTATTCTCACCCGCTTCGCTTTTTCGAACCGTCTTTCGGAAGGACCTGTTTTCGTGGAACCTCGCCCTGGCAACTCGACTGTTCTGGATGCACCGGTCTTTGAAAAGGCCGGCGCGCTGATTGAAGCGCTCAGCTACATCCAGCGTTTCAACGAAAAAATCGTCGTGGTCAAGCTCGGCGGCTCGTTCATGGACAATGATGACGAATTCCGGAAGGTGCTGACGGATGTTGTCTTCATGCAGGCTGTGGGCATGCGGCCGATCGTGGTGCATGGGGGCGGGAAGGCGATTACGGATGCCATGAAGAAGGCGGGCTTGCAGGCGCAGTTTGTGCAGGGGCGGCGGTATACAGATCAGCGGACGCTGGCCATCGCGGAGCACGTGCTATGCAACGATATCAATGGATTTATCGTCAGCACGCTGAACGCGCTGGGCGGCAAGGCGATGCCGCTGACGAGCCTGACGAGCACGGCGCTGTTCGCGGAAAAGATGTTCCTGCCGGGCGAGGGGGAGGACAAAATTGATATCGGCCAGGTGGGTCAGGTGACGTGGGTAAATGCTCCGCTGCTGCTGGCGCTGTGCCAGGCGGATTTCATTCCGGTGATTGCCCCGATCGCGCGGGATGCAGCGGGAGAGAAGCTGAATGTGAATGCTGACACCGCGGCGGGCCACGTGGCGGCGGCGGCGAAGGCGGAAAAGCTGGTGCTGGTATCGGACACACACGGCATACGGGCGCGGAAGGATGACGCCAATTCGTTGCTGCGGTCGATTACCAAATCGCGCATCCAGGAGCTGATTCGCGACCGGGAGATCAGCGAAGGGATGCTGCCGAAGGCGGAATCGTGCATCATCGCGCTGGATGCGGGCGTGAAGAAGGCGCACATTATTGACGGGCGCTTTCCGCATTCGCTGCTGCTGGAGATTTATTCCGACCAAGGCGTGGGGACGGAAATCCTGCTTGGCTAAGAACGGACCATGAAACATGCTGCTTCGCGGAGACGCGAAGAATGCCTGAACGTTTCGTTATTTTTGGAAATTTCGCATGAGCACCAAGTCTGATTTTGTTTCGCTTGCCGATACCTCTCCGGTGATGCTGCAGCGGTTCATGGACGTGGCTCGCAGCCTGAAGAAGCAGCACAAGGAGACGGGGCGCAACGATCCGCTGATGGCGGGGAAGGTGCTGGCGTGCATCTTTGAGAAACCTTCGCTGCGGACGCGGGTTTCGTTTGAAGTGGCGATGTATCACATGGGCGGAAATGCTGTGTACATTTCGCCGAGCGAGATCGGAATGGGTACGCGGGAATCTGTTCCGGACGTGGCGCGGGTGCTTTCGGGAATGGCCGATGGCATCATGGCGCGGGTGTACGAGCACCAGAAGCTGAAGGACCTTGCTACACACTCCAAGGTTCCGGTCATCAACGGGTTGTCGGATTACTCGCATCCCTGCCAGGCGATGGCGGATCTATTGACCGCGGATGAACATTTTGGCCGGCTGGAAGGGTTGACGCTGGCCTACATCGGCGATGGGAACAATGTGGCGCGATCGCTAATGGTGGCGTGCGCGAAGTTCAAGCTGAAGTTCAGGATTGCTTCGCCCCCGGGGTATGAGCTGGAAGAAGACCTGGTGAAGCGGATCATGGGGCAGTGCCCGGATTTGGATTTTGCTAGCGCGCATGATCCGAAGGCTGCTGTGGAGGGCGCGGATATCGTCTATACCGATACGTGGGTATCGATGGGGCAGGAGGCGGAAAAGTCGCAGCGGTTGCCGGTGTTTCGGTCTTATCAGATCAACTCCGAGCTGATGGCTTGTGCGCCTAAGCACGCGATCGTAATGCACTGCCTGCCGGCATACCGGGGCGTGGAGATCACGGACGACGTCATGGATGGGCCGCAGAGCGTGATCTTCCAGGAAGCGGAGAATCGGCTGCACTTTCAGAAAGGACTGCTGGCAGTCCTGCTTTGCGGACTGTAATGGGAATGAGTGGGAAAAAGAAAGGCACGCCCCCGGGGAGGGCGCGCCTTTGTCACGTCAATGTGTGATTTCTGCGTTTGGTTCGATTACTTATCGATCGCGGTACCGGTCTTATTATCAGCCGGGCGCGCAGCACCTGCGTCCAGATCTTTGGCGAGATGCACGTCGCGCGTCAGGTTCACGTCATACAGGGCCAGGGCCATGGCGTGAGCAACCATGCGGTAGCCATCGTTCACATCACCCGGCAGATTGGCCTTGTTCTGCTCAATGTAATTGAGGTTGGCCACCACGTTCTCATAGAGCCGCGGCGCCGTGATATTGTTGGGAACATCAAACTGCCACCCCTTCGCGGATTCCTTGATCATTGAGGCGTTAATGCCCGGCATATTGTGGCTGCCCACGATATGCGCGATGGCGATGTTGCGGCCCTTTTCGAGGTTCACATTACCGCCGAAGGCCTTGTTCTTGGCCTCATCGGCGTCGGCCTGCGTCACCTTGCCCTGTGCGTTGTTGCTCTTAAGTTCGGTAGCGTTGACGGGCCACTTTCCTACGAGCTGCTGCGGATCGCTGATTTCGCCGGTCTGGATGTGGATAAATTCCTTGGTGAAGACCTTGTTCTTATCCAGATCAAACTTCGCATTGTACTTACCCTTCCAACTGGATTCGAGGGCAGCGATTGCGTCCTTAAACCGCTTGCTGTCGTTCTTCTCCATATTACCCCACGACAGTTTGTTGTCGTCCAGAGATTGTTTGATACGATCCCGGTCCTGATCGACCAGCTGGGCGACGATGTTGTCGAAGCCGGTCGTGGAGAGCGCGGCTTCAGTCAGATTTTCAAAGGCATTTTCGACGCCGCGGTCGGCATTGAAATCCTTGGCGGCGATACCGGCCGGCAGCTTCATATCTACATCTTTATCCCCGACGTTAAAGGTCACGGTCGAGGTGGACTTCGTCACTGTGGCGTCCTGGGCCGGGCTGTTTACGACAAACAGACCTGCGGCAGCCGCGACACATGCGGCGGACAATACATACTTGTGGTTCAGCATAGTCATGCCTCCTTTGAGTTAAACATGCTCAAAATGGAAGCGAATGCGATGCCATTTCACAAATATTAGCAGCTCTGCAGTGCAGAACTCAGGCGTTTTCCGCGAGTGCCGCCGCGGAGCGGTCATGCCGCTTGCGGTCGCTTTCGCGGAGGTAGCGCTTTCTCAGCCGGATCGTTTTGGGGGTGATCTCGACCAGCTCATCATCTTCGATATATTCCAGCGCGATCTCCAGAGACATGTCGCGGGGCGGCTTGAGGATGATATTCTCATCGCTGCCGGTGGTCCGCATATTGGAGAGCTTTTTTTCGCGGCAGACGTTGACGACCATATCATTGTCTTTATTGTTCTCGCCGACCACCATGCCCTCGTAAACTTCATCGCCGGGCTTGATGAACATCATGCCGCGGTCGGCAAGTTTATCCAGCGCGTAGGCGTTCGTGGTGCCATCTTCCATGGAGATTAATACGCCGTTCTGCCGCCCCGGGAGGCCGCCGCGGAGCAACTCGTAGTCATGGAAAGTGTGATGCATGATGGCTTCGCCCTGCGTGGCATTCAACAGCCGCGTGCGCAGGCCAATGAGGCCGCGCGCCGGAATCGTGAATTCCATGTGGGTGAAGTTGCCTTTCGTGTCCATCTTCTGCAATTCGCCGCGCCGCGAGCTGATCGACTGGATGACGGCGCCTTCAAATTGCTTCGGAACGTCGATGGCCAGGTTTTCAATCGGCTCGCACTTGTGGCCGTTGAGCTCCTTGAAAATGACTTTAGGTTTCGACACCTGCAGCTCGTATCCTTCGCGCCGCATGTTTTCGATCAGCACGCCCAGGTGGAGCAGGCCGCGCCCGGAGACGCGCAGGGCATCGGCGGACTGCGTATCCTCGACGCGGAGCGCCACGTTCGACTGCAGTTCCTTGTAGAGACGGTCGCGCACGTTGCGCGAGGTGACGAACTTGCCTTCGCGCCCCGCAAAGGGCGAGTCGTTCACGGAAAAAATCATGTTCAGGGTGGGCTCGTCCACATCGATCAGCGGGAGCGCCTCCGGCCTCTCCAGATCGGCGATGGTGTCCCCGATGTCCACATCATCGATGCCGACGACCGCGCAGATGTCGCCCGCTTCCGCGTGCATGGTCTTCTCACGGCCCAGGCCCTGGAACAGATAAAGGTCGACAATCTTGTGCTTTTCCACCTTGCCATTGCGTTTCAGGAGGGCGACCTGCTGATCCTTGTTGATCACGCCATTGAAGACGCGGCCGATGCCGATGCGGCCGACATAGTCGCTGTAGTCGATGTTGGTGACTTGCAGTTGCAGAGGCTTATCCAGATCGGCCACGGGGCCGCGAATCTTGCTGACGATGGTTTCCATCAGGGGGCGCATGTCGGTGTTGGTGTCGTGCGGATCGAGCCGGGCATAGCCGGAGCGCCCGGAGGCGTAGATGACGGGGAAATCGAGGGCATCATCAGATGCTTCCAGTTCCACGAAGAGGTCGAAGATTTCATTGAGCACTTCATTGGGGCGGGCATCCGGGCGGTCGATCTTGTTGATCACGACGATCGGCTTGAGGTGATAGTGAAACGCCTTTTTCAGCACGAAGCGGGTCTGCGGCATCGGCCCTTCGAAGGCATCGACCAGCAACAGCACACCATCGGCCATCTTCAGTACGCGCTCCACTTCGCCGCCAAAATCGGCGTGGCCGGGCGTATCAATGATGTTGATTTTACGCGTGACGCCATTCTGGTCCGCGTAAGTCATTGCGACGTTTTTCGCGAGGATGGTGATACCGCGTTCGCGTTCGAGCGCGTTATTGTCGAGGATCAGGTCGGAACCCAGCTGCTGTGCGCGGAACATGCCCGATTGGCGGAGCATGGCATCGACGAGGGTGGTTTTTCCGTGGTCGACGTGGGCAATAATGGCGATATTTCGAAGTTCATCACGACGTTTCTGATTGGGCATAGGTCACGCAGTTAGAGTTATTCCCCGGCGCACAGGCCGGAGCGAGCACAGTATTGTAAACACAACCCCGGATGTTAGCGAGGGGCTTTGGAGCGGTGCGATGCGGTGCGGGATTGCACTTAAAAGATTGCGGACGCTCTCCTTTGATTTCCCGGCCATTCTGACCGATAAATACCCTAAAGCGGCACCAACAGAGGCGTTATTTCGATGAAACACTTCGATCTGATTGTCATTGGCTCAGGCCCGGCGGGGCAGAAGGCGGCCATTCAGGGGGCCAAGCTGGGCAAAAGCGTCTGTATCATCGAAAAGAACCCGGTCATCGGGGGCGCGGGAATTAACACAGGCACGATTCCCTCGAAGGCACTGCGGGAAGCAGTTGTGTACTTAACAGGCACGAACAAACGGGCCCTTTTCGGCGAAAACTTCCGGCCCAAGCGCGATATCACGCTTGAAGACTTTCCAGCACAGTGGGATCCGAAGCTTGGAATTCACGTGACTTGAAGTCGCGG
>JADMIO010957461.1_pt1 | contig 28431 bp, 22 predicted proteins | sample 8958161 | NCBI WGS metagenome assembly JADMIO01 (sample SAMN16585339, study PRJNA669376) | soil metagenome | isolation source: Crop rotation soil | place: USA: Cullars Rotation, Alabama | collected 2011 | reverse complement strand
CGCGACAACTTGTCCACGTGGAATTCTAAGCTTAGGATCCCAATGTGCTGGAAAGGCTGCCGCCCGCGCGGCCAGGAGAAATTCAGACGTGGACTTCGCCGTAGGCCAGCTCGCCGGGCTTCTCGTGGTGCTTGATGATGATGTAAGTCAGCCAGCCGTAGAACGACAGGATGCCGATGACGACGACCCACCCCGGCAGATAACCGATGGCGGCATTCCTGAACAGCTCGCTCGTCGAGTGGATGATCTGCACCTCGCCGGGGCTGGGTTGCAGCGAGCTGGTGGTCGTCTTCAGCAGCCAGGCCAGCAACAGGATCAGAAACAGCCAGATGTAATTGCGCCGCAAGCGCCGCGCCATCGCCTCGTTGTGCGACAACGAAAACTGCGGCAGGCGCAGGTCGTCGCCGAGCTTGCTCATCCAGTGCGCCGGGTCGATCAACTCGCGCGGCGCGAGGATGCGCGCGTAATAGTTGCGCTCGATCAGTCGCACGCGGCTGCGATAAACGTCGAAGAATCGGTAGCGGCGCGATTCGATCTGCATCAGCAGGAAGACCAGCACCATCGCAAACAGCAGCACGCCGTGGTGCGACTGCGGCGACGACAACGACACCGACAGCATCGCGCCCGCGCCGGTGATGGCCCAGTTCGTCGTGCGGTCGAGACGGTCACGCCAACTCATCATCCGCGCCAACTCGCCGCGATAGTAATGCGACAGCGAGTTGACATATTCGGCGGAGCTGGTCGGGAAGATCGGCTGCTTGGGCTTGAGGGCTTCGGGCCGTATGGTGATTTCGCTCTCTTGAATCATAGCGCGCCTCCGCTACAGTGCGGTTTATCATGAAGCCGGGTCGGTGACAAGCCAGATGCGGCGTGGGCGTTGCGCGGGGAGGGCTTACCGGGCGATGGCCGCGCCGATGATGGCGCCGATGCTTTCCAGACGGTTGCGGTCGCAGTAATGCGAGAGGCCGTCAATCACCTTCATCGTCACCGCCGGGTCGTAGTAATTCGCCGTGCCGATCTGCACCGCGGTCGCGCCGGCCATCAGGAATTCGAGCGCGTCGCTCGCCGAAGCAATGCCGCCGATGCCGATCAGCGGGATGTTGACCGTGCGCGCCACTTCGTAAACCATGCGCACGGCGATGGGCCGAATCGCCGGCCCCGACAGGCCCCCCGTGCCGAAGTTCAGTCGCGGGCGGCGCGCGTTCACGTCTATCGCCATGCCGACCAGCGTGTTGATGAGCGAGAGCGCATCCGCGCCGGCTTCGCTGATGGCGCGGGCCAGTTGTGTGATGTCCGTCACATTTGGCGAGAGCTTGACGATGAGCGGGCGGGCGGCGATCTGCTTGGCCTTCTCGGTCAGCCGCGCCGCCGCCGCGGGCGAGTTGCCGATGACAATGCCGCCCTCTTTGACGTTCGGGCACGAGATGTTCAGCTCGTAAGCCGAGACGCCTTCGCCGTCGTTGAGCGCGCGGATCGCTTCGAGGTAATCGTCGTCCGAGTAACCAAAAACATTAGCGATGACGCGCGTGTCGTAAGCCCGCAGCAGCGGCAGCTTCTCTTCGACGAAAGCGCGCGCGCCGACGTTCTGCAAGCCGATGGCGTTGAGCATGCCGCCGTGCGTTTCGACGATGCGCGGCGGCGGATTGCCCGCCAGCGGTCGCGCCGACAGCCCCTTGGTCGCAAAGCCGCCGAGCCGGTTGAGGTCAATCAAGCCGGCGAACTCCAGCCCATAGCCGAACGTGCCCGACGCGCCCATCACCGGGTTGTTGAACCGTATGCCGGCAATCTCAACCGCCAATCGCGGATCGTGCTGAGTTTCAGTCATAGTGATGAGTGATGAGTGATGAGTGATGAGTGATGAGTGATGAGTGATGAAGAGGAGTCATAGATTCCCACTTATCACTTTCAACTCATCACTCATCACTCATCACTCGTCACTTCTCAATGTGTCATCGCGTTGACTTCCCAGCGAATCCGCTCCGCCGCGAAGATCGAGCCGTCAACGCATACCCGTTTGTAAGATTCGTAACCGAGCGGCGCTTCGCCTCGCATCGCCACGACGCAGCCGACGCAGACGCCGAAGCCGCAGCCCATCGGCGCTTCGAGCGAGACCAGGCAGTTGACCTCGAACGCGGCGGCGATCTCGGCGACGCGCCGCATCATCACCCACGGGCCGCAAGCGTAGACCGTCGCGCCCACCGCGTCGGCTTCGCGCAGGTGCCGTTCGAGCGGCGCCGTCACGAACCCTTTTTCGCCGAGGCTGCCATCGTCTGTCGTCAAGGTCAGAGGCAAATCGAGGGCGCGAAAGTCTTCGAGGCCGCAGCCCACGGCTACGCGCTCGTTGGCCGCGCCGAAGAAGACTTGCGTGCGGATGCTCGCCGCCTTCAGCTTTTCACACAGCATCAGCACAGAGGCCGAGCCGATGCCGCCCGCTACGACAATCGCATGGTGCGCGCCCGTCGGCGGTCGGCGGTCAGGCGCGGAGTGGAATGACGACAGCTCATCGCCCACGGGCCATGCATTGCCGAGCGGCAGCAGCGCGTCCACCTTGCCGCCGGCCGTGAGCCCCGCAAGCGCCTCGGTGCCGCGCCCCAGCACTTGATACAGAAAGCTCAGCCGGCGCGGGCCGTGCGCTTTGTAGACGGCGAAGGCGCGGCGCAGCAGCGGCTCGAAGGCGGCGTGCGCTTTGAGCATGGCGAACTGGCCCGCGCGCGCTTCCAGCTCTTGATCGAAGGCGAGCGTGAGCAGGCGATAACCCGGCGTCAGCTCGCGGTTCGTTTCGACAATGGCGACCGTGTCAATCATGCGTGAATGAAGTTCAGTCTAACAGCCCCGCCGGGGCATGACAAACATGCGCCATAAGCGAAGGGCAGCCGCGCGGGCTGCCCTCGGTTGAGCCGTTTGACTGAAAGGCCGCGTCAGCGAGCGCGATCAGCCGGCTATGAGAAATTCGGAATCTTGATCTTCTGGCCGGGCTGAATCTGATCGGGGTCGTCGAGGATGTCGCGGTTGGCCTCGAAGATTTGCTGGTAAGACAGCTTGCCGCCGGTGACATTCTTGGCGATGGCCGAGAGCGAGTCGCCGGATTGGACTTCGTACTCGCCATAGATGTCGGTACGCTGCGGCGTGAGGTTGAGCGTGAAATCGCCGCCGCTCATACCGGGGTCAATCGCTTTCAACGCATCCCATACTTGATTGACGTCGTGCTGCGTCGGGCAGGTGCCGTTGATGACGAACTTGCCATCCTCTTCGCTGGTGTTGACCTGGCAGCCGGCGTTCTGCGCGGCAGAGACTACGGAAGAAAACTTATCGCTCAGTTGTGACATGGGTTGGAGTCCTCCTTTGGAGTGTGAGTTCGGCGCGTCCATTGCGGCGCGGGGATCGCTCGCTCGCCTGAACGATTATGGCCGCACGTTCCGCGCCCGTCAACGCGCCTTGCGATAGAATGCAACGGGCCATATGCTCAAGGTATGGACTCCACCCACACGAATCTGAGCGACGACGAAATCGTCAGCCGCGTCGAAGCGATCAGCCGTTCGACCGCCGCGCGCGATGAAGCGCTGCGCGAAGCCGTGCGCCTCTTGAAATCCGAGCGCCCGCATTACAATTGGGTCGGCATCTACCTGCTCGAAGGCGACACGCTGGTGCTGCACAATTACGTCGGCAAGCCGACCGAGCACACGCACATTCCGGTGGGGCGCGGCGTCTGCGGCACGGCGGTGGCCGAGCGCGCCAACCAGATCGTTGACGACGTGACGACCATCGGCAATTACCTGGCGTGCAGCCTGGAGACGCGCGCGGAGATCGTCGTGCTCATACGGCGCGGCGACGAGATATTCGGCCAGATTGATATTGACAGCGACACGCCCGGCGCATTCACCCGCGCCGACGAAGCGATGCTCGACCGCGTCGGCGACGCGCTGGCCCGGTTGTTTTGAGGCGGTCATTGAACCGCAGAGAGGTGGCCGGTGAGAACGAGCCTGATCTTGATGGACCCCGAAATGAAGCTGCTGATTATCCTCTTCAGCACCGCCATCGGCGTGGCCATAATCGGCATCTCGGTGGTCTATGCGCTGATCCGAAGCGACCGCAAGAAGCGTTGAGTGCCGCGCGGCCGGACGACTCAGCTTGAATGCAACGTGAGCGCGGGCAGGTGCGGCGCGTAGCTGTAATGGCGGCGCTCAAGCATGCGATGGCCGGCCAGCTTGAGCGATTCGGGCAACACCATCCGCGCCACCGAGCGGCCCGCCTCGCCGGCCAGCCGCAGCGACGCGAAGGCGAGCGTCCGCACGCCGGAACGCTGCCACACCAGCCGCACGTTCGCGCGCGTCGCCTTCGCCCAGCACTCTTTGTAGGCTTGGCCGCCGCCCATCAAATCGTACTCGCGCACCTCAGGGTCTTCGACGCAGTCTTTGATGCAGAGCATCAGCATCACCTTGCCGACGCTGTCACGGGCGTAGGCCGGGTCGAAGCCGACCTGGAAACAGTGCGCCGCGCCGTCGTCGAGAAAGGCCAGTTGCACGGCGGCTATCCGGCCATCGAGCGCGAGCGTCCACAAGCGCAAGCGGTCTTCGGCCAGGGCAATGCGCGCCGCTTCGCGCAGCAACCGTTCGACGCCGGGCAGCGCGAACGACCCCGGCTCGTCCTTCATCTGCCAGCGCGCTTGATGCAATCGCACCAGCGCGTCCATGCCGCGTTCGAGTTCACCCGCCGTCTCAACGCGGCGAAACTCGCAAGCGTAGTTTTCAAATAACCGCCGCGCCAGCCGCCCGGTGTTCTGCCGCGTCGTGCGGCCAAGCGTCCGCTTGAAGCTTTCCCAATCCGTGTTGGTGTCAACATAATGTGCGACCTCGCAAGGGCTGATTTCGGCCGTGCCGCCGAGCGCGCGTTTGACGTGCGGCAGCATCGCCGAGGCGGCGGGGACTTCGCTCAGCCACAGGCGGTCCCAGCCGGCCTCGCTCTGCAAGGCGTCGGCGACGCAAGCAGCGACCTCGCGTTCAGCGCCGCGCCGGGCGATCAGGTCAAGGTACTCGCTGGTTTGGGTGAAGATGCCCGTGCCCAGGAATAAGACTTCGCGCAGGTGATGGATGCCGGCGCTCGTGCGCTGTCGCCAGTAAAGCGGCGCGAGGCCGATCAAGCGGCCCTCGGCGTCCCGGCAGGTGATGAGAAAGAGGCGGCTGTGCGGCGGGCGCAAGGTCTTCCACCAGGTCCGCGCCCAGTGCCAGCGCAGGAAGTAGTTCCGCTGGCGGCTCGCTTCGAGCAACTCGTCCCATTCGAGCCTGAGGTCGTCGAAGGCCGCATCCGTCGTGTGAATCTCTGTCTGTAAGAACGAAGCCGCACCGCCTGATCCCATACCGCTCACCTGTTTTCCAGTAGTCAGCCGAACCCTCTCTCGGAAAGTAAAATATCCTGCCGCGCATCTTTTCCAGACCGGCGTTCATCACACTGCCACAGACAAACGGTCTCCCAGTGCGCCCGCGCGGCGTCGCCTCCGTTCCCAGGTGAGTGATCACTGACTTAGTACACGAAACCGTGTGGGCGCTCTCCCAAAACAAGAGCCGGCGGCACCCGCCGGGCTTTCCGACCTGTCTCGGCTTCACGGATTAAAGCCAATTATTTTTCGACTTAGCGGGGCGCCGGGCGTCCGCACGGGCGTGGCACATCAGTCGCTCTATCTTTGTCTGACCCTAAGAGGATAGAGACGGGTTTGGAGGGATAGAAGGATGGCTACCAACGCGATGCCCATGCAATCGGATGCCAGCGTAACGCAGGCGCTGGCGGGTGAACAGATGAGCGGGTTCGAGGAGCTTTACAGTCGGCATTACCGCCGCGTCTACTCGATCTGCCTGCGAATGACCGGCAACGTCGCCGAAGCCGAAGACCTGACGCAAGAGGTCTTCATCCAGTTGCACCGCAAACTCGATTCATTCCGCGGCGAGTCGCAGTTCACGACCTGGCTGCACCGGCTGACCGTCAATCAAGTGCTGATGCATTTCCGCAAACGCTCGGTGCGCTCGGAGCTGACGACCGACGACGGCGAGATGCCCGACTCGGTTGACCCCGACACGATCAACCCCGAATCGATGCCGATCGTAGACCGCATCGGCCTGGAAAACGCCATCGCGCAACTGCCGACGGGATACCGCACCGTCTTTGTCCTGCACGACGTGGAAGGCTACGAGCACGAGGAGATTGCCAAGATACTGGGATGCAGCGCCGGCACGTCGAAGTCGCAGTTGCACAAGGCGCGCATGAAGCTGCGCCGCCTGTTGCAGCAGCGCGCGCTGGCCGCCTGATCCGCGCCGTAAATTCGCCCCCCGAACATGAGAAAAAGGGCCGCTGGTCCAGACCGACCGGCGGCCTTTTTCTATGGTAAATCTATGGAGAAGGGCCGGCAATTGCAAAGTTTTCTTTACTTTTAAGCCGCTGCCGCTTCTGCTACCATGTTACGTGCTCATAGCCTTTTTTGCTGCCTCACAGCCGAGTAGGGGATTTTCGTCTTGATGGTAGAAAAGCAAGCGACGCAACGCGGCGAAGACGCTGCGCCGCGCGAAGACCGCGACCTCATTGCCGCCTGCCTGGCCGGCGACGCTTCGGCCTGGGAAACGCTCGTGGCGCGTTATCAACGGCTGGTCTATTCCATCCCCCTTAAAGCGCGGCTCTCTGCCGACGACGCCGCAGACATCTTCCAATCGGTCTGGCTCAAGCTCTACGAAAAACTCGCCTCGTTGCGCGACCACGAAAAGCTCAGCTCGTGGCTGATTACGACGACGACCCGCGAAGTGTGGCGCGTCGCCGCGCGCAACCGCCGTGACGCCGCGCCCGCGGGCGAAGAGGACGAGCCGGGCAACGCGCTTGAACAGATCGCCGCGACCGCGCCGCTTGCCGACGCCGAGCGCGAGATGATCGAACAGCAGCAGCTCGTGCGCGAGGCGCTCGACGCGCTCCCTGACCGCTGCCGCGACCTGCTAACGATGCTCTTTTACGAGAAGGACGAGCTGAGTTACGCCGAGATCGCCCGCCGCCTGGCGATGCCGGTGCCGTCGGTCGGTCCGACCCGCGCCCGCTGCCTCGAAAAGATGAAAAGATTGCTACAGGGGAAATTTTGATTCGACGATGTATTTTTTCACAACGCCGGCGCTCTGCTTAGACGGAAAGCAAGGGTTGGGAGACAGACCGAAATGAAATGCCCCACTTTTGAGCAAGTCATTGATTACCTCGACGGCAAGCTGCCGCCCGCAGAGGCCGCGCGCGTCGCCGCGCACCTGGCAGGCGATTGCGCCGCCTGCGCCGAGACGCGGACGTGGTACGAGCGCGTGCGCCAGATCGCTGCCAGCGACAACATGGTCGCGCCGCCGGCCTGGGCCTTCAAGCGGGCCGCGCGCATCTTCGACACCGCCCGCCGCCCGCGGCTGGTTGAGCGCATCGGCGAAGCCGTCGCGCGGCTCGTCTTCGACAGCTTCGCGCGCCCGCAGCTCGCGGGCATTCGCTCGACCGAGACCGCCAACCGGCAGTTGCTCTACCGCGCCGAAGACTACTCGATTGACTTGCAAGTCACGCCTGCGAACGAAGCGCGCAGCGGGCTGCTCGGCCAGGTCTTGCGCGAGGGCGAAGAGCGGTTCGAGTCGGTGGCGAATCGGCGGCTCGACCTGATGCGCGGCGGCGAGCCGTTCTATTCGACCGTCACCGACGAGCGGGGCGAATTCCACTTCCGCGCCGTGAAGCACGGGACTTACGATCTGCGCATTGAAGTGGCCGACGGCAAGATCATGATTTCCGAACTGCCGGTCACGCTGGGTTGACTCCCCCCACAGGTCTTCCGGGCGCATCGCCTTTAACGCAAATTCAGTCGGCGCGCTGACAGCCGAGAGTGCAGGAAAGGGTTCGCCCGCGCGGGCGTGACGTGAAGCAGTGAGCAAAGAACTCGCAGACCAATTAATCAATGCGGCGAGCGCCGACGCTTTTTTCCGCGCCCAGGAAGCCGCGCCGACCTGGGAAACCGTCGCGCTGTTAAAGGCCGAGGTGGACCGCCTGATCGGCGCGGACCTGAAGATTGCCGAGCGCCTGACGGACCGCATCGAACAGCTCGCCGCGCTGACCGGCGACCCACGCTCGCTGGCTCTGGCCGAGGCGAGCCGCGCCCGCGTCTTGCAGCACGCGGGCCGCTACCAGGAAGCCGACCTGCTTTACGAGAGCGCTATCAACGGCACGCGACGAGCCAAGCTGGCGGGACAGGCCGCCATCATTCAGATGCACCGCGTCTTCGCGCTGACGCAGATGGGGCGCTATCAAGAGGCGCTGGCCGTCGCCCGCCTGGCCCGGCCCGTATTGCGAGCGGATTCGACTGTTCATCTCGCCCAGCTCGAAACCAACGTCGGCATCATCCATTATCGCCGCGACCGTTACAAACAGGCGCTGGCGCATTACGAGCGGGCGCGCGCCCTGCTCTCGCCCGCCGCTGACCGAGCGACGCGGGCGGCGATTGATGTCAACCGCGCTCACGTGTTGAAGGAGCTCGACCGCCACGAGGAAGCGCTCGGATTACTGCAACCGGCCGCCGAAGCGTTGGAGGCGGCGGGGCAAAGCTTGTGGGCGGCGCTGGCGCGCTTTCACATCGCCTACCTGGAATTTCACCGCGGCAACTACGGCGCGGCGCTGGCCGGTTATCATCGGTCGCGCGAGCAACTGGACGCGCTGGGCAGCCAGGAGATGGTGGCCTGGTGCAATCAAGACATCGCCGAGATATTGCTGGCGCTCAACGCCTTTGACGACGCCGCCGAAGGCGCGGCGATGGCGCGCGCGCAGTTCAGTCAGTGTAAGATGCCTTACGAAGCGGCGCAGGCCACGGTCGTCCACGGGCTCGCGCGCATGGGCCAGCGGCAGTTCGAAGAGGCGCAGCAGGATTTCACCGCGGCGCGGCGCGTCTTTGCCGAGCGCGGCAGCCGGGCGACGCTCGCCGCGGTTGACAGCTTTCTTGCCGAGCTGGCCTTGCGGCGCGGCGACCTTCAGGAAGCCGAGCGTTCTGCCGGCGCGGCCCTGCGCGTCTTCAGCCGTCACCGCCTCGCCACGCGCGCCGCTCACGCGCGCTTGCTTGCGGCGCGCGCCGCTTACCGGCAGAACGACCTCACGAAAGCCGCGCGCCTGTCGCGCCACGCGCTGGCCACCGTCGAAGGCATGTTCGCGCCCGCCATCGCTTATCAATGCCATCACCTGAAGGGATGCATCGAGCGCGATCGCAAGCGCAGCCAGCCGGCGCTCGACAGTTTCCGCCGCGCCGTCGATGCCATCGAGCAGATGCGCGGCGGCATCGTCGCCGACGAGTTCAAAGCGACCTTCCTGCGCGACAAGATGCACGCCTACGAAGACGCCATCGCCGCGTGCCTGGACGCGGGCGACGACGAATTGATTACCGAAGCCTTCCGCCTGGTTGAATCGAGCAAGTCGCGCGCGCTGGCCGATCTGATGGCCCGTTACGCGCGCGAGTCCGCAGGCGCGGGCGCGCTCAAGGCCGAGACGCGCCAGCGGCTGGCGAAGCTGATCGAGGATTTGAACTGGTACAGCTCGCAGGCGGGACTCGCCGAAGATAAAGGCGACCAGCGCAGCGCGGAGATGGCCGACCGCTACCGCCAGAACGTCATTCGCACAGAGCGGCAGATCGCGCGCCTCTTCCGCCGCCTTGAGCTTGAGTCGCCCGGCTTCGCCGAACTCCGGCAGACGGTCACGGTCGCCGACCTGTGCGACACGCTGCGCGCCGACGAAACCGCCATCGAATACTTCGTCACGGGCGAGCACGTCTCGGCTTTCGTCGCCACGCGCGACGGACTGCGCGTGGCGCGGCACATCACGACCCGGCAAGACGCCGAGCGTTTGCTTGCGGCGTTGCGCTTTCAGCTCGAAAAGTTCAACTACGGCCCGTCGTACGTCGAAGCCTACTTCGGACAGTTGCGCCGCGCCGCACACGACACGCTGGGCGCGCTCTACGATCACCTGTTCGCGCCGCTCGCGTCGCTGGTCGCCACGTCGAAGTTGATCGTCATCCCGCATGGTGAGCTGCATTACATTCCCTTCCACGCGCTCAAGGCGGCTGATCGATACTTGCTAGACGATTATGACATCTCTTACGCGCCGAGCGCGTCCGTGCTCAAGCTCTGCCGCGAGCGCCGCGCGCGGGCGACCTCCGACGCCGCGACCAACGAGGGGCGACTGGTCGCGCTGGGCCTTGCCGAAAGCGGCACGCCGAGCATCGAAGACGAGATACGCCAGCTCGCGCGCCTCTTCCCCGACGCCGTGACGCTGACGGGCGACGCGGCGACGCGCGACAATCTCTTCAAGGCCGCGCCTGGGGCGCGCTTCCTGCACCTGGCGTCGCACGGTTTCTTCCGGCGCGATAACCCGATGTTCTCGTTCTTGAAGCTGGCCGACGCGCAGTTGAATTTTTACAGCCTGCTCGATTTGCAGTTGAACGCCGAGATGGTGACGTTGTCGGCCTGCCACACGGGCGTCAACAAAGTTTTTCCGGGCGACGAGCTGCACGGCTTGATGCGCGGCTTCCTTTACGCCGGCGCGCCGTCGGTCGTCGCCAGCCTGTGGGCCGTCAGCGACAGTTCGACGGCAGAGCTGATGCGCGAGATGTACGCGGGGATTCGCGCAGGCTTAACCAAGCGCGCCGCCCTGCGCCGCGCGCAACTGACGATCAAAGACGACTACGGTCATCCCTACTACTGGGCGCCGTTCGTGTTGATGGGCGATCCTGAGTGATGGTCGTCCGAGCGGCCTTTGGCCTGATGATGGGTTCAGATATGAACGACAAGCAGCACACGTTAGCGAGACTCTTGAGCGCCGCCGCACTGGCGCTGGCCTTCTTCTTTGTCGCGGGCGCCATACCGGCGCGGGCGCAAACCGGCAGCCTGCCGGCAGTCATCCCCGGCGAAGTGCTCGTCGAGATCAAGCCCGGCGCTTCGATTGACGCCATCGCCGCGCGCTTCGAGATGCGCGTGAAGCAGCGCATCTACGGCACGAACTTCTACCGGCTGGGAACGCCGAAGAATAAGAAAGAGGCCAAGTTTCGCAAGCGCCTCGCCAACGATCCCGACGTGTTGAGCGCGACACTCAACCCGGTCATCACGACACCGATCAACGTCTTCGGGCGGGCGGTCATCGGCTTCCCCGGCGATCACCCGACGCCCGGCCAGACGCGCGCGCAGTACCTGGCGCAGCAGCTCGCCGGCGACCTGGTCGCCCTGCAAGCGCGCTCGACCGGCACGGGCGTCATCGTCGCCGTCATCGACACGGGGATCGACCGCAATCACCCGGACATCGGCGGCCACATCTGGACGGACCCCGGCGAGACGCCCGACGACAACCTTGACAACGACAATGACGGCCTCACCGACGACGTGTTCGGCTGGGACTTCTACAACAACGACAAGGACACGATGGAGCACCCGGCCAGCCCGCAGACGACCGTCGCCGGCCACGGCACGTTCATCGCCGGCTTGATTACGCTGATCGCGCCCGACGTGAAGATCATGCCGGTGCGTGCCTTTTCGCCCGAAGGCACCAGCGACGCCTTCACCGTCGCCGAAGCCATCAAGTACGCCGTGGACCACGGCGCCAAGATCATCAATCTGAGCTTCGGCACCACCGAAGACTCACAGGTCCTGCACGACGCGGTGACATACGCAAAGGCTCGCGGCGTTCTGCTGATCGCCGCTGTCGGCAACGAGGACAAAGGCAACGATAACGCGCCGCAGTTCCCCGCCAACTGGAGCGCGGACGTGATGGGGATTGCGGCGCTCGACGCCAACGACCGCAAGGCCAGCTTCTCGAACTTCGGCACGAATGTTTCGGTGAGCGCGCTCGGCGTCAACCTCGTCAGCGCCTACCCGCTGGCGGGCACCGCGCCGGATTACGCGACCTGGAGCGGCACGTCGTTCGCCGCGCCGCTGGCGACGGCTGAAGCGGCCCTGCTGCTGGAAAAAGCGCCGCTGCAACAGAGCGTGCGCGACATCATCGAAAGCAGCGCCGTCAACATCGACGCGCGCAACCCCGGGCTCGCTGGCAAGCTCGGCAAAGGCCGCATTGATCCGCTGGCGGCGCTCGCCAGCGTCAACCCTGTCGTCAGCAATCGCGGCGAGATCGATTTGAATCCGAGCGGCGTTGAGCCGACCGCCACAGGCAAGGCCGAAGCCGAGGTCGCCGGCAGTCAACAGAGCTTTGAAATCGAAGGCGGCGGCTTGACGCCGCGCGCCGCTTACAAGCTGGTCGTTGACGGCAACGTCATCATAGACGGCACGAACAGCAGCGACCCGAATGCTCGGCTCGCGCAGGCCAGCAACTTCGGCACGTTCGAGATCGAATTCTACACGCCGCAGCAGTCCGAGCACCCGCTGCTGCCGGCGGCGCTCACGCCGGTGACGAACATCAAGCTGGTCGAAGTGCGTGACGCGCTCGACCGCGTCGTGCTGAGCAATAGCTTCGGCACGCCGCAAGCGGGCGGCGGCGGCTCGTCCGTAGAAAAAGAGGCGCAGTTGACATCGCCCAGCGGTCCGGCCCGCGGCAGTGCCCGCGCCGAGATCGAATCCGAGCGCCAGAAGCTGCGCGTCGAAGGCGACCGCTTGCAATCGGGCGCGGCTTATCAAATCATCGCCGACGGCGTCAGCCTCGGCAGCTTCACCGCGCAATCGGGCTACCTGCGCGTCGAGTTCACCAGCGACGGGTCGAGCGGTCACGTGCTGCCCGCGTCGCTCCAGCCGGTGACAAAGATCGCGCGCATTACGATGCTGGACGCGGCGGGTCAGACCGTTTTAGAAGGGACGTTCCAGAGCGGCGGCGATGACTTCGGCGGCGGCGGCGGTGATGATGGCGGCGGCTCTGGCGGCGGTGGCGATGGCGGCGGCGGTAGCGGCGGTGGTGGCGGCGGCTCTACTGAGGTGAGCAAAGAAGCGAGCCTCAACGCCACGGGGGTTGCCCCGGATGCGAGAGGCAAGGTCAAGACGAGGTTCAGCAGCAGCCACGAGTCAATCGAAATCGAAGGCGACAAGCTTGCCGACAACGCGGCCTACACGGTTGTCGTTGACGGCGCGGTGCTGACGACGGTGACAACGGAAGGCAACGGCTCGTTCAAGATCGAGATGAACACAGACGGCGGCACGCTGCCCGCATTCGTGCGCCCGGTCAGCAACATTCAACGCATAGAGGTGTGGGACGCGCAGAACCGCATCGTCCTCACCGGCGGCCCGCCGCGTTAAAGAGCGACGCGGCAATGGGGCGAAACAGGAACAGTTCGTCTCTTTATCCTTTCCTCGCCGCGTCGCCCCGTCACTCTTTCCGCGTCGTGATCTGTGCCTGAGCGCGCCGCTTCGATTACAATAGTCGGGATGGCGAGCCCGGCAATCTTCTTAGACCGCGACGGCACGATCAACGAAGACATCGGCTACGTGTCGTCGCCCGACGAGCTAATCATCTATCCTTACGCGGCCCGCGCCATCCGGCTCATCAACGAAGCCGGCCTGAAAGTCATCATCATCACCAACCAGTCCGGCGTCGCGCGGCGCCTTTATGACGAAGCGATGCTGGCGCGGATTCACGAGCGCCTGATTCAAGAGCTGGCCGGCAAAGGCGCGCACGTTGACGCCATCTATTATTGCCCACACCATCCGCGCATCGGCGACGCCGACTACCGCCGCGCATGCCAGTGCCGTAAGCCCGGCCCCGGCATGCTCCAACAGGCGGCGCGCGAACACGACATCGACCTGAGCCGTTCGTACGTCGTCGGCGACAAGGCGAGCGATATGAATCTGGCCACCAACGCGGGCGCGCACGGCGCGCTGGTGCTGACCGGCTACGGGCGCGCGACGCTGCTGAACCGCGCGCAGTGGCCGTGTGCGCCTGAGATCGTCGCCGAAGACCTGCTCGCCGCCGTCACGCAGATACTTGAAAGGAAATGATGAATGATGAATGATGAACGATGAATTAAAGAAGAAAGACGATGGGCGTAAGCTCCGGCAGTTCATCATTCAGCGTTCATCATTCATCATTTCTGTTTTTGCTCCTTGCCTATGCTCACACTGTTGAACATTTCAAACATCGCGCTGATCGACGAGCTGCGCGTCGAATTCGAGGCGGGCTTGAACCTGCTGACCGGCGAGACGGGCTCGGGCAAGTCCATCATCGTTGACGCGCTCGGGCTGCTGATCGGCGGGCGCTTCACTTCTGACCTGCTCAAAGCGGGCGCGGCGCGCGGCTCTATCGAAGGGCTGTTCTCGGTGGCGCGCAACCCACAGCTCGAAACCTTGCTCGCCAACGCCGGCATAGAGGTCGAAGACCGCGACGCGCGCGAGATCATCATCCGCCGCGAGATGGCCGCTAATGGGCGCAACAAGATTTTCATCAATCATCAACTGGCGACGCAGGCGTTGCTGCGCGACCTGCGCCCGTTCCTCGTTGACATTCACGGGCAGGGCGACCAGCAGACCTTGTTCGATCCCGACACGCACCTTGAGTTGCTGGACGGCTTTGCTGGTGTCGGCGCGCTCAGGCAGGAAGTCGCCGCCGCGTTCAAGCAGTGGTCACTGCGGCGGCGCGAGCTTGACGCGCTGCGCAGGGACGAGGCCGAGAAGTTCCAGTTGATCGACATCCTGCGCTTTCAGATCGATGAGCTTGAGCGCGCCGCGCTCAGCCCCGGCGAGGACGAGCGGCTCGAAGAGGAGCGCCGCCGGTTGATGAACGTCGAGAAGCTGACGACGCTCGGCGGCGAGAGCTTCGCGCTGATCTATGAAGACAACGACTCAGCCATCGCGCGGCTGCGCCAGGCGATGAAGCGCGTCGAGGAGCTGAGCCATTACGAGTCGAGCTTTCGCGGCTACAGCGAGGGGCTGGAATCGGCCCGCGCCCTGCTCGAAGACCTGTCGTTCGCGCTGCGCGACTTCACCGATGGCCTGGAGTTTTCGCCCGAACGGCTGGCCGAGATCGAGAGCCGGCTGGCCGAGCTGTCGCGTTTGAAGCGTAAGTATGGCGGCACGATTGAGAGCGCGCTCGAGCACCTGTCGCGCTCTGGAGAGCGGCTCGATCTGATCGAGCGCGCCGACGAGCGCGAGTCCGAGCTGCGCACGGAGCTGGACGCGGCGCGGCGCGATTACTTGAAGCTATCGCGGCGGCTGCACGGCGAGCGGGCGAAGGCGGCGAAGAAGTTCGAGCACGCCGTCGAGCACGACCTCGCCGAGGTGGCGATGGAGAATGCCCGCTTCGAGGTGCGGATCGAAACGCCCGACGACCGCGCGCTGGCGGAAGGCGACGCGGAGTCGGCGTTCACGGCGCACGGCATCGATGCGGTCGAATTTTATTTCTCGGCCAACGTCGGAGAGGCCGTGCGCCCGTTGGCGCGCGTCGCGTCGGGCGGCGAGGCGTCGCGCTTGATGCTGGTCTTGAAGACCATCGCCAGCGCCTCAGAGTTCCCGCGCACGATTGTCTTTGACGAGATAGACACGGGCATCGGCGGGCGCGTCAGCGAGGCCGTCGGCGTGAAGCTGAGGAAACTGTCGGAGACGAATCAAGTCCTGTGCGTGACGCACCAGCCGCAGATCGCGCGCTTCGCCGATTCGCACTTGCTGGTGCGCAAAGAGGCCGTCGCGGGCCGCACCGAAGTCAGCCTGGAGCGCCTGGACCGCCGCGGCCGCGTCGAAGAGATCGCCCGCATGCTGACCGGCGCGGAGATCACCGAAAGCGCCCGCCGCCACGCCCGCGAGTTGCTGAAGACGTAATCGGACGGCGGTGGGGCCGTGCAGAGCAAGCCGGCGCTGGCCGTTTGCTCTGCACGGCTCAGCCGTGAAGCGAGGTCAACGCCGGTTGCCGGTGTTGCTGTTGCCATTGCGATTGCGGTTGCGGTTGCGATTGCGGCTACGGTTGCTATTGCCGTTCATGTTGTCGTTCATGTTTTGCGTGACCGCCGTAGCGCCGTTGCCGCTTGCGCTGCTCGTTGCGGTGCTCGCCGAGATCGCCGCAACCGACGCGCCGACGGCCAGAGAAAGCAACAACGCCAGGTAAGCTTTTCTCATCTTTCTAGCCTCTTGCAGTGGGATTCATCTTGGGCGTGCGCGAACAGGTCAGTAACGTCCGGTCATTCAACTCTACAATTCACCGCCGCCGGCCACAAGCCGGCAAGCGCCGGCGGCCCCGCCGACCGCCGCTTAATTTATTAAGAAACATTTCCCCCCTTCCGACATAACAACTCGAAGGATAGATGCATCGGACGGTCTGCGCACCGCTCCATCCCGACAACCACGCAGACGGGGAGAATCATAATGACCGAGCAAGAGGAGTATGAACGCATCCACCAAACGGACGCTTTTACTAAACATCTCGGCATGTTCATTGAGCCGGAAGGGGCGCACCTGACCGAGCGTACCCGACCTCTGGGCCAGTGGCTGACCGAGCGCACACAGTTCAACACCTGGCCGTACGCGCGCGCGCTCGAACAAGCGCCCGCGCCGACCACGCGCATCCGCAGCCAGAATGACCGCGTCATCACGGGCTACAACTTCGGCTCGCAAGATTACCTCGGCCTCGCGCAGCACCCGGCCATCCGCGATGCCGGCATCGACGCGCTGATGCAGTACGGCCCGCACGCCGCCGCCTCGCCGATGCTGCAAGGCAACACGACGCTCTCGCGCCGGCTCGAAGCCGAGATTGCCGAGCTGGTGAATATGGACCACGTGCTGCTGTTCCCGACGGGCTGGGCCGCCGGCTTCGGCGCCATCGTCGGGCTGGTGCGTAGCAACGATCACATCGTCATCGACCAGCTCGCGCATTCGTGCCTGATGCAAGGGGCGCGCGCGGCCACGCCTAACGTCCGCTTCTTCCGCCACAACGACGCCGCGGAGCTGCGCCGCAAGCTGCGCCGCATCCGCGACAAAGACGCGCGCAACGGCATACTGGTCATCAGCGAAGGGTTGTTTTCGATGGACTCCGACAGCCCGAACATCGTCGCGCTTCAGGACGCATGCGGCGAATACGGCGCCGTGCTGATGATGGACGTGGCGCACGACCTCGGCGCGCAAGGGCCGAGCGGCACCGGCCAGATCGGCCTACAGCGCATGCTCGGCAACGTCGACCTCGTGATGGGCAGCTTCTCGAAGACCTTTGCGAGCAACGGCGGGTTCGTGGCGACGCACGACCTGTCGGCTAAGCAGTACCTCGGCATCTACAGCGGCTCGCACACCTACTCGAACGCCATCTCGCCCGTGCAGTGCGCCGTGGTGCTGGAGGCGATGCGCATCGTGCGGTCCGCCGAAGGCGACCGCCTGCGCGCGCTGGCCAGAGCCAACATCCATCAACTGCGCGACGGCTTCAAGCACCGCGGCATCGAGTGCCTGGGCGAGCCGTCGAACGTCGTGCCGGTCACGGTCGGCGACGAACGACTGGCCAAGTGGACGAGCTGTTACCTCGAAGAGAACGGCTTGATCGCCAACCTCGTCGAATACCCGGCGGTGGCGCGCAACCGCGCGCGCTTCCGCTTTCAAGTGATGGCGTCGCACACGCCCGAACAGATCGACACGGCCATTGACATCTTCTGCGACTCGATGGCACTGGCGCGAAAGAAGGTCGGCCTTTGAGCGACGCGGCAACGCGGCGAAGGGGCGACGCGGCGCCACGACGCCTCGCCTGTGGACAGACGCGGCGCCGGCCTTTATAAACATGTTTATGAAGACCGGACGTTTGTTGCTCGTCACCGCCATTGTCTGCGCCGGCCTGCTGGCCGCCACCTTCAAAGGGTTCACGCAAAGTCAGACGGATGCGAAGGCCGCCGCGCGCGAAGAGGCTTACCGCGCCAACAACGTCGGCGTCGCGCTGCTTGAGCAGTACGATTTCGAGAACAGCGCCAAAGAGTTTCAGCGCGCGTTGAAGCTCTACCCGCAGCTCGGCATCGCACAGATCAATCTGGCCATCGCGCTCTTCTACCAGCCCGACATAGAAGGCGCGCTGCGCGAGGCGAAGAAGGCCGAAGCGCTCTTGCCGAACGCGCCGCAGGTTTATTACATGCTCGGCCTGATCGCCAAGACGCAGAACCGCCCGGCCGATCAAATGGCCGCCTTCAGGCGCGTGCTGGAGATGGACCCGCGCGACCCCGGCGCCAACATCAACCTCGGCCAGCTCTACAAACAGCAGCGCGACTTCCCGAACGCCATTGCCGCATTCCGCACGGCGCTGCAATCCGAGCCCTACAACACCACGGCGATGTACGGACTGGGCGGCGTGCTGAATCAAGCGGGCCAGCGCGAAGAAGGCGTGCGCATGCTGCAACAGTTCAAGCAAGTCAGTGACGCGCATTACGGCACGGAGTTCGGCAACAAGTATCTTGAGCAGGGCCGCTACGCCGAAGCCATCGCCTCGACCGGCACCGAAAGCGACCTCGTTTCGACCGCAACGCCCGACGTCACCTTCACCGACGCGACCGCGAGCGCCGTGTCATCAGCGCCGTCACAGGGAGCAGCCGGGACTTCCCTGCCCGACGTGCGAGTCACCGGCCTCAGCATTGACCGCCAGGCGTGGGACGACAACGCCCGCCGCGCGCTTGCCGCGTCGCTCGGCGGCGGCGTGACGTTGTTTGATTATGACGGCGACGGCGACCTCGATGTCTTCGTCGTCAGCGCCACCGCGCAGAAACTCTATCGCAACGATGGCGGCAAGCTCGTTGACGTGACCGACGCCGCCGGCTTAGCGAAAGCGCCGGCGAACACCACGGGCATTGCCGCCGTCGCGGGCGATTACGATAACGACACAAAGCCCGACCTGCTCGTGCTGCGCTACGGCGGGCTGACGCTCTATCACAACGACGGCAACGGCAAGTTCAGCGACGCGACCGCGGCGGCGGGCATTCCCGCTTACCCGTACCTCGCGCTGTCGCTCGCCTTCGTTGACGTAGACCACGACGGCGACCTCGACATCTTCGTCGCAGGCTTTGCCGACCTCGCGAAAGCGCCGGCGGGCGATGCCGGTCGTCCGTTGGCCGTGCCCGTTGATCTCGCCGCCGCGCCGAACCTGCTGCTGCGTAACAACGGTAACGGCAAATTCACCGACACGACGGCGCAAGCCAAGCTCGCCGCCACCGGGCACGCCGTCGCCATCGTGCCGACCGATTACGACAACCACCGCGACGTTGACCTGCTCGTCGTCAACATGAACGATCAACCGGCGCTCTACAGCAACCTGCGCGACGGCTCGTTCCGCAACGTCGCCGCTGAAGTCGGGCTGAACGTGAAAGGCGCGTTCACCTGCGCGGCGGCCGGCGACGTGAACAAGGATGGCTTCACGGACTTCTTCTTCGGCAAAGCCGACGGCGCCGGCACGCTCTGCTTGAGCGACGGGCGCGGCCGCTTCACGACTTCACCCGCGCCCGCCGGGACCGAAGCCGCGACCGCCGCACAGTTCCTCGATTATGACAACGATGGCTTACTCGATCTGGTCGTCGCTTCAAACGCGGGCCTGCGCGTGATCCGCAACCTCGGCAACCGATGGGAGAACACCAGCGAGCGCGCCGTGGCGAAAAACCTGTTCAGCAGCGCGCACGGCTTCGCGGCAGGCGACCTTGATGGCGATGGCGATACGGACATCGTGGCCGCTTCGACGACGGGCGACGCGCGGGTGGCGCGCAACGACGGCGGCAACAAGAATCAATCCTTGCGCGTGCGGCTCGAAGGGCTGGTCGGCAAAGCCAGCAATGCGCTCGGCATCGGCGCCAAGGTCGAAGGCCGCGCGGGCAGCCTCTATCAAAAGCTCGAAAGTTATTCGGCGAGTCCCGCGCCCGCGCCCGCCGACCTCATCTTCGGACTCGGCAAGCGCACGGCCTTCGACGCCGTGCGAATCATCTGGCCTTCGGGCATCGTGCAATCCGAGCTGGGCATTCCGGGCGCAAAGCCTGAAGATAAAAAAGCGCCGCTCGTCGGCCAATTCAAGGTCACCGAAGCCGACCGCAAGCCCTCGTCGTGTCCATTCCTCTTCACCTGGAACGGCGAGCGGTTCGAGTTCATCACAGACTTCATGGGCGGCGGCGAGATGGGTTACTGGGAAGCGCCGGGCCGCCGCAACACGCCCGACCCCGACGAGTACGTGCGCATTCGCGGCGACCAGCTCAAGGAGCGCGACGGGCGGCTGGAGCTGCGCGTCACCAACGAGCTTGAAGAAGTGCTCTACGTCGACCGCCTGCAACTGCTCGCCGTCGCGCACCCGGCCGACACCGAAGTCTATCCCAACGAAGGCATGACCGACCCGCCGCGCCCGTTCAAGCTCTGGGTCACACGTCATGCCCATCCGCCCGTCTCGGCGACCGATGATCGCGGCAACGACGTGCTCGACCGCATCACAAAACTGGACCGCCGGTTTGTTGATGACTTCCCGCTCGCGCGCATTCGCGGCTATGCCGAACCGCACACGCTGACGATGAATCTCGGCGAGCCGTCACGCGGCCGCACGGTGTTGCTGCTGACGGGCTGGACCGATTATGCGTTTTCGAGCCACAACGTCGCCGCCTCGCAGGCCGGGCTTGAGATGTCTCTGCCCGCGCTGCAAGTCAAAGACGCCGGCGGGCATTGGCAGACCGTCATCGAAGACATAGGCATTCCCGTGGGCCGTCCGCAAACCGTGACGGTTGACCTGACGGGCAAGTTCCTGTCCGCCAGCCGCGAGGTTCGCATCGTCACGAACATGCGAATCTACTGGGATCAGATTCTCGTCGACACGTCGGCGGGTGACGCGGCGATTCAAGTCGCGAAGCTTGAGCCGGCGGTGGCCGACCTACACTGGCGCGGGTTCTCGGCCGAGACGACGCCCGACGGGCGCGAGCCGTTCGGCTACGATTACGCGAACGTCTCGGCGCAGTCGGAGTGGAAGACGATGCCCGGCCGCTACACGCGCGAAGGCGACGTGCGCGAGCTGCTTGCGAAGGCCGACGACCTGTTCGTCATCTCGCGGCCCGGCGACGAGCTGGTCTTATCCTTCGACGCCCGGCGACTGCCAAGGCTGCCTGCCGGGTGGAAACGGACGTACCTGCTTTACGCCGATGGCTTCAGCAAAGAGATGGATATCAACTCGGCCAGCCCCGACGCGGTCGCGCCGCTGCCGTTCCACGGCATGAAGCAGTATCCTTACACGGCGGCGGAACGCTACCCGATGACCGAAGCGCGGCGCCGGGTGATCGAGCGGTACAACACGCGCACGGTCAGCGCGCCGCTGCCGCGCCTGGAAACGATCTTTGCCGGGCAGACCAACGCGCCGAGCGCGCACGGCGATCACTCTCAACGTTAATCATAGGAAGTACAAGATGGAGCACATACGTTATTCCGCAGCCGCGTGTCAGACCGACATGCCGAACCCGACCGAGCGCCGCGAGATGCGTCGCAACACGGACCGTATGCTGGCGATGATCGACGCGGCGGTCGCCGGGGCCGCGCCGTTCCTGCCCGTACGGTTGGTCGTCTTTCCCGAATTCGCGCACGCCGCGCCGGTCTTCCCGACCGCCGAGGAGTTGCGGCAGAAGCTTGCCGTAGAGATTCCCAACGAGCACACCGAACGGCTCGAACAGAAGGCCCGCGAGCACGACATCTACATCCAAAGCGGCTCGATGATCGAGGCCGACCCGAAGTGGCCGAACGTCGTCTTCAACACGACCTGTTTGATCGGGCCGCAGGGCGTGCTCTACAAATACCGCAAGGTGAACACGTGGATTCCGTACGAAGTCCACGCCAGCCCGCACGACCTCGAAGGCTACGACGAGCCGTTATTCCCGGTGGCCGACACGCCCATCGGCCGCATCGGCTGCGCCATCTGCTACGACTGGCTCTTCCCCGAAGCGATGCGGCAACTGGCGGCCAACGGCGCGGAAGTGATGATACGCGTATCGGCTTACATGGACCCGTGGGGCGCGACCGAGCCGATGGACTGGTGGACAGTGGTGAATCGCTGCCGCGCGCTGGAAAACACGGCTTACGTGGTGGCGGCCAATCAAGGCGCGCAGTTGAAATTCTACCCGCCGTACTCATGGCCCGGCGGCAGCATGGTCGTGGATTACGATGGGCGATTGCTCGCGCAGGCGTCGCCGGGACCGGGCGAGCGCATCGTCGTCGCCCCCGTAGACATCACGGCATTAAGGCATGAGCGCGCCACACGGCGCGGCCATCATATGCTCGCGCACCTGCGCAGCGAAGCCTACCCGGTTTATCAGCATCATCAATACCCGCCGCCACTAGAAGGCGACGCTCAGCTCTCGTACGAGCGCAACAACGCGCTGATTGACGAAGCCAAGCGACGACTCAATAAATGATGAATGATGAATGATGAATGATGAACTGGCGGAGCTAGCGCCCGTTGCAATGGGACTTGTCTCTCTCGATTCATCATTCATCATTCATACTTCATCATTTCTGCAATATCGGCAGGTACTGTTTCCAGGGGCCGACGGCTTCGGCGTATTGCCGGCTCATCACGCGGACGATCTGCGCGACGTGACTCAGGTCGTGCGCGACCCACGTGGCAAGCAGTTGGCCGAGCGTGACGCTGCCGAGTTCGGGATGCGTGCCGCGCCGGCTCAACTGCTCCGGCGTGATCTTCAACTCGGCCAGTGCCGCGAGGCTCGCTTCGCGCAACGCGGCAAATTCGTCAATCAACTCGTCGAGCGATTTGCCCCGCGACTTTTCAAACTGCGCGAAGCGGTCGAACGGCGCGAAGGCTTGCGCTTCGCCGTGTTCAAGGATGAGGCGTGCGCGCGGCACCCAATCGGTCTCTTCGCCGTGAATCAAGTGCCCGACGATGTCATAAGGACTCCACGAATCGCCGCCTTCGTTGCCGGTCGCCCACGCGGGCGGCAGGTCTCGCAACAACGCGCGCACGCTCTCCGGCGTGCGGCGCAGAATGTTCACTGCTCCTTCAAGCTCAAATTTCATGTCCTCTCCTATCAATGAAGTGACGACCGGCGCGCGACAGCGACGCCCGCATCAATCGTAGCGCAAGGCCACCATCGGGTCTACGCGCGCAGAAGTTCGTCGAGCTGATCGCCCGTCATTCGCCGGTACAACGCGGCGCCCTGCACAAACGGCGCGAAAACGTGTATTAAATGAGTAGTGCCCCGACGACCATCCCTTGATCTTCTCTGATGAGGTGGCGAATGGAAGCGTTATGGCAAGACCTCTCGTTCGGCCTTCGCATGCTGGCCAAGAAGCCCGGCTTCACCGCGGTGGCCATTCTTTCACTGGCCCTCGGCATCGGCGCAAACAGCGCCATCTTCAGCGTCGCTAACGCGCTCTTGCTGCACCCGCTCGGTTATCAAGACGCCGACCGGCTGGCCATACTCTGGAGCCGCTCGCCCGGATTGAACGTCGCGCAGGACTGGTTCTCGCCCGGCCAGTACCTCGACGTGAAGACCGAGAACACCGTCTTTGAAGAGACGGCCATCACCCTCGGCCATAGCTTTAACCTGACCGGACAGGGCACGCCCGAACGTGTGGACGGCGCGCGCGTGTCGTCGTCGCTCTTTCCGCTGTTCGGCGTGCAGGCGGCGCTCGGCCGCGTCTTTATGCCCGAAGAAGACGAGCCGGGCAAGCCCGCGACGGTCATCCTCAGTCACGGCTTCTGGCAGCGCCGCTTCGGCGGCGATCCCAACGTGATCGGCATCTCGCTGGCTCTCAACGACAGGAGCTTCACGGTTGTCGGCGTGATGCCTGCCGAGTTTGTGTTGAACAACGAAGTCATGCCGACGGTTGACGCGATTCAGCAAACCGACGTGCTGCTGCCGCTGCCGATGAACGAAACGGCACGCGCCGACCGCGGCCACGAAGATTACAACATCTTTGCGCGACTGAAGCCGGGCGTATCCATCGCCGCGGCGCAGTCCGAGATGGACGTGATCGCAGGTCGAATGAAGCAGCAATACCCGGAGAGGTATCCGCCGAACGGCGGCCTCACGATCAGCGTCGTGCCGTTGCTCGAACAGGTGGTCGGCCATCTACGGCTGGCGCTTTACGTCTTGCTCGGCGCGGTGGCGTTCGTCTTGTTGATCGCCTGCGCCAACGTCGCCAATCTCTTGCTGGCTCGCGCCACGTCGCGCCAGAAAGAGATGGCGATTCGCGCGGCGGTCGGCGCGACGCGCGGGCGCATCGCGCGGCAGTTGCTTGTTGAAAGCGTGTTGCTGGCTTTAGCGGGCGGGCTTGTCGGGCTGGTCATTGCGCGGTTGGCGACGGGGCTGCTGCGCGCCTACGGGCCTGAAAACATTCCGCGCTTGAACGAAGTCGCGGTCAATGGCCGCGTTCTCGCCTTCACCTTCGTCGTGTCGCTCGTGACCGGCGTGCTCTTCGGAATCCTTCCGGCGCTGCGCGCTTCGCGGGTTGATCTGAACGAAGTTTTGAAAGAGGGTGCTCGCGGCGCGGGCGCGGGCGCGGGCCATCACCGCACGCGCCGTCTTCTGATCGTGGCCGAAGTCGCGCTGTCGCTCGTCCTGCTGGTCGGCGCGGGACTGTTGATTCGCAGCTACCAGCGCATCGCCGCCGCCAACCCCGGCTTCAACGCGCGCAACGTCCTCTCGCTGCGGATGTCGCTGCCGGCAGTGCGCTATGACACGCCGGAATCGGTCATCTCGTTTTATCAGCGGCTCGACCAGCGCATCAGGGCGTTGCCCGGCGTCGAAACGGTCGGCACCAGCTACCTGCTGCCGCTCAGCTCGGTGTCGCTCGGCTGGGAGCCGATTAGTATTGAAGGCTACATTCCGCAACCCGGCGAAGACTTAATTATCTCGCGCACGGGCTACGTCAGCGCCGATTATTTTCAGACGATGGGCATCGCGCTGCTCAAGGGGCGCTACTTCAACGAGCACGACCGCAAAGGTGAGCAGGAAGTGACCATTGTTGATAACAATCTGGCCGAGCGCTTCTGGCCGGGCCAGGACCCGCTCGGCAAGCGCATACGGCAAGGCCAGTCAGGGCCATGGCGCGTCGTCGTCGGCGTCGTCCGCGACCAGCGCGAGTACAGTCAGGATAGCGAGCCGCCGATCACGGCTTACTTTTCCATCGAGCAAACCCCGGTCAACAGCCGTTTCGTGATTGCCCGTACGTCGAGCGATCCCGTGCAAATGACGGCGGCAGTAATCAAAGAGATTCAAGCGCTCGACCCGGAGATTCCAGCCTTTGACGTTCACACGATGGAGCAGCGGCTTTATGATTCGCTGGCGCGGCGGCGATTCTCTATGCTGCTGTTGGGCGTCTTCGCCGCGTCGGCGCTGGCATTGGCAAGCGTAGGCATCTATGGCGTGATGACTTACTGGGTCAACCAGCGCACGCACGAGATCGGCATACGCATGGCCTTAGGCGCGCGGCCCGGCGCGATTGTCGCAATGGTCGTCCGCCAGTCGGCGCTGATGGTGTCGGCGGGTGTAGCGATAGGCGTAGCCGGCGCGCTCTTGCTGACGCGCATTATGTCGGGCCTGTTATTCGGCGTCAGCGCGACCGATGGCTGGACGTTCATCTCGATCCCGCTGCTGCTCTGCGCGATTGCGCTGCTTGCGGCTTACGTCCCGGCCCGCCGCGCCGCGCGCGTAGATCCGCTCGTCGCGCTGCGCCACGAGTGAGATAGAATGAATGTATGAACGGACAGAACAGGAAAGACGTTAAGGTCGGCCTGACCGTCGAGGTCGTCTTGAAACAGGATCAGCGCACGGGCAGGCGGACGCGCGGCGTCGTCAAAGACATTCTCACGAAATCGCCGCACCACCCGCACGGCATCAAGGTCCGCTTAGAGACAGGCGAGGTGGGCCGCGTGCAGGAGATTGTCGGGTGAGCGCGAGGGTGCGAATGACGACGAAGCTGAGCCGGTTAGCGGCTGTTTTATTGATGGCGTTCGGCGGCTTGCTCGCGGGGTGCGGTGGCGGGCACTCCGCGAATAAGAACGTGAAGGCTGTAGGCCCCCGGCCTGCGCCAAGCACGCCGCAACAACAGGCCGCGCTTGAGCGGGCCGAGTCCATCCTGCAACGCATCCGCGACGGCGAAGACTTTGCGACGCTGGCCCGCCGCTACTCCGAAGACCCCGGCTCACGAAACAGCGGCGGCGAATACATCTTCGGCCACGGCAAGATGACGCCGGCGTTCGAGGCCGCCGCCTTCGCGCTGGAGCCCGGCGAGGTCAGCGACATCGTCGAGACGCCATTCGGCTATCACATCATCAAGACCGAAGAGTACATCAACCGCGGCACGCCGCAAGAGCAGGTCCGCGCGCGGCACATCCTCATCAAAACGCAGCCCGGCCCTTGAAGGACCGGGCCGCGCCCATCTCATCAGCCCGACACGGGCCAGCTCAGCGAGCCGCCGAAGGGGATGACGAGAACGATGTCAAGGACTCGCTCGCGCAACGTCTTGTCAAACGCAGGGTCAGCCGTCAGCGTGTTCGGGTTCTGTATGCCGAACTCTGACAGCGGAACCGGCGAGCCGGTCACGTCTCCGGCCGGCGTGGCGAGCGCGACGAAGCCGCCATTAACCTCTTGCCCATTCAACGTGAGGACGGGCAGCCCGCTCTCGTCGCCTTCCGCGACCATCCACTGCACACTGATCGAGCCGGCGGACTGGTCCTTGATCTTTTCCGCCGTCCCCAGACTGACAGAGTCCGGCTTGAGGTTGAGCGGGAACATCGCCCGCGAGATCGGGAACTGCAAGGTCGGAGTCGCCGCGGTCAAGAAGTTGTGCCACGCTTCGGGGAACATCTGGCGCAGGCTGATGTAGCGCAGCCCCGAGTAACGTTGAATACTCGGCTGCGTCATCACGCTCTGCCGGAACGACTCGCCGCCGTCCTGCGCCGTGTAGCTGAGCTTGATGATTACGTCCGAGATGCTGTTGAAGTCGATGGGATTGGCGGCCTGCAACATCGTCAACTGCCAGGTCGAGACGGCGCCCGTGCCTTCAAAGGGCAGGTAGCGCGGGTCGTTGAAGTCCAACACGAACAGCCCGCTGTCATCCGTCCCGCGTGACAGCGCCACCTGCTGGCTGACGTTCCAGTTGCTGCGTATGCCCGGCGGCGGCGAGCCGTTGTTGCCGTTGGGTGACAGCAAATACTCGACGGCGCCGATGTCCGGTTGCAGCACGACGCGGTTGCTCGTCTGTACGAGCGTCGCGTGGACGTTCTGGTAAGGCCCGACGATGGCCGGAATGGTGACGGACAGCGTGCTGATCTTGCGGTTGTAATGGCCGGGGAAGTCGTAATCGAACAGCCGCTCGGTCAGCGCGAACGAGCACTGGCCGGTCGTCTTCAGTGCGATGACGGCCTGCGGGTCGATCTGCAACAGCGAGACGGTCTTCTCTATCTCCAGGTGGCGCTGGCCCGCGTCGAGGTTGCCCTTCTCCAACTGGTTGAGGCCGAGCATCAGGCTGTCGCCGGCGGTCAGCCCCTTTTCGAGGCTGTCCCAGGCGCCGTAATTCAGGTAGTTCTTCTGGCTGTTCTGCTCGAACTGGAAGGCCATCTGCGCCTCCTGCGCCAGATCAAAGGCGAGTTGATACGCCTGGAAGTAGACGGTCGAAAGCTGCCCGGCCATCCACTGATAGAGCTGCTCGCTGGTGAACTTCGTCTTGTAGAAACTGCCGATGGCCTGGTTCTGCGTGATCTGCTGCTGGTGGATTTGCAGGTCGCGCTGGGCCGAGGCGAGCGCCGTCTGGTTCGCTTCGATCTGCGCCTGAATCTGCGCGATGTCGTCGGTGGCGAGCTGGTATTGCAGCAGCCACTCCTGGTCGCGCCGCTGGAACTGCGCGACCATGCCGGCCACCTGCGACGTGATCGTCAGGACGCTGCCGATGTTATCGTACATCCCGGCTATCGCATCGACGCTGCCGCCGAAGTTCATCCCGCCATCGGCCAGCCCGAAGATGTCGGGCAGCAGGTAGAGCGGCGAGGCGATGATCCGCATCAATGCCGCGGCGGCGTGCAGCTCTGCCGCGCTGCCCAGTGTAGCGAGGCTTACATTTTCGGCGGGCGACAGGCTCTCGTTCCACGACGCGCTGACCGACGCGCTCGACTGGCCGGAGCTTGCGCCGCTGCCTGAGCCATTCGGCCCCTGCAACCACGCGGCGTAGGTCTGCTGGCGCTGCTGGGCCGAGGCGAGCGCCGCTTCGAGCGACTGCCCGGTCTGCTCCAGCCCGTCGATCTGGTCCTGCTTGATCTGCGTCGTCAGGTTGAGGATGGTCGCCTCATCGCTGTTCTGCATCAGCGCCAGTTGTTCGGCGTCCTGGCGTTCGAGCGCGCCGAGCAGCGACGAGCCGAGTTGAATGACTTGCGACGTGAAGTCCTTGACTTGCGCGATCAGGTAGCTGAAGCGGTAGTAAGGGATGACGGGCGAGCCGGCGGGCGGGCGCGAGGAGCTTTCCAGCACAGTGGGATCCGAAGCTTGGAATTCACGTGACTTGAAGTCGCGGC
>JADMIO011606023.1_pt1 | contig 28441 bp, 15 predicted proteins | sample 8958161 | NCBI WGS metagenome assembly JADMIO01 (sample SAMN16585339, study PRJNA669376) | soil metagenome | isolation source: Crop rotation soil | place: USA: Cullars Rotation, Alabama | collected 2011 | reverse complement strand
CGCGACAACTTGTCCACGTGGAATTCTAAGCTTAGGATCCCAATGTGCTGGAAATTCGAGGGCGATAGCCTGCCGCTGGGCTACTCGCGCTGGAGCGGCGAGAAGTACGTCGAGCGCGCCGACGCGCCGCTCAGCACGCAGAACCCCGGCGAGGATCCGGCGCCGATCGACGCGGATGTCGACGCCCTCATGAAGGAAGTCGTCGCGTTCCTCGATGGGAGGACCGGGTGAGGAAGACGGTCTACGGCAACGCGAGCCTCGCGAAGTTCGATGCGATCGTGATCGGCTCCGGCGCGGGCGGTGGCCCGGTGGCGTACGTGCTCGCGAAGGCCGGCCAGAAGGTGCTCGTGATCGAGGCCGGCCCCTGCCACCTCGACCACATCGACGAGCCCGACCGCGCGATCGAGACGAAGTTCTCGAACGACGAGCTCAAGACCGAGCGCCGCAACTTCATCATGCAGAACGACAACGTCGAGCCGCGCACCTGGCGCACGAGCGAGGCCGACGGCGATCGCATCGAGGAGCTCACCGGCAACGTGCAGTTCCTGCCGAAGACCGTGGGCGGTGGCTGCCTCCACGCCGATCTGAAGATGCCGCGCTTCGAGGAGCAGGACTTCACGCTGCGCTCGCTCCTGGGCGACGTGCCGAACGCGAGCTTCGCCGACTGGCCGATCACCTACGACGAGCTCGAGCCGTTCTACGCGTGGGGCGAGCGGCTCCTCGGCGTGCAGGGGCTGAAGGGATCGAACCCGTTCGAGTCGCGGCGCTCGAGCGACTATCCGATGCAACCGGGCGCGCCGATGTACGGCGGGATCGTCGTCGAGAAGGGGCTGCACGAGCTCGGCTACACGATGTTCCCGTACCCGACGGCGGTGAACTCGATCCCGTACGACGGGCGGCCGGCGTGCGTCGATTGCGGGTTCTGCTCGGGCTATCCGTGCCCGATCAACGCGAAGGGCTCGACGGCGGTGACGATGCTGCGCAAGGCGCTCGTGAGCGGCAACTGCCAGCTCCAGGCCGAGACGCGCGTCGTGAAGCTCGTGCCGAACGCGACGAAGACGGCGATCGACCACGTGGAGTGCATCGATCCCACGGGCGCGCGCGTGACGTTCACCGCGGACCGGTTCGTGCTCGCGGCCAGCCCGATCGAGGATGCGCGGCTCCTGATGCTGAGCGATCCATCGCTCGGCAACTCGAGCGGCCTCGTCGGGCGGAACCTGATGTTCCACTACCAGACCATCTCGTTCGGGATCTTCAGCCACCGCGTGCACGGCTATCGCGGGCGTACCGTGGCGCACGGCTTCGCCGATTTTCGCGGCGTGGCCGGCGATCCCACGCGGCCGCTCGGCGGGATCTGCGAGATCAGCGGCGGCGGCCTGCCGATCGGCGAGGGCGCGTACTACGCGCGCGTGCTGAAGATGCTCGGGGCCGGGCGGTGGAACGGCGCGCTGTTCAAGAAGCTGATGAAGGTCAGCCCGGCGCGCGACCGCGTGATGCTGCTCGTGATGCAGGCGGAGGATGCGCCGCAGTCGACGAACCGCGTGGATCTCGATCCGAGCATCCGCGATCTCGACGGGCTGCCGGTGCCGCGCTGCACCTACCAGGCGCACCCGTACGAGGTCGACAACGGGAAGTTCTACGAGCCCGCGCTCGTCGACATCCTGATCCGCGCGGGCGCGAAGTACGCCGCGATCACGCCGCGCGATGCCGTGCCGTCGTCGCAGCACATCATGGGGACGCTGCGCTTCGGCGCGAGCCCGGCGACCAGCGTCTGCGATCCCACAGGCAAGTTCTGGGATCTCGGCAACCTCTACGCGAGCGACGGCGCGCTGTTCCCGACGTCGTCCGGTTACAACCCGACGATGACGATCGTGGCGATGGCGCTGCGCGTGGCCGCCGCGATCGTGAGCCCGACGGCGCCCGAGCGCGCGATCAGCTAACGGCGGAGCTCATCGGAACCTCGACCTCGACTTGAACTCGAACGTGAACCCTACCTTCGCTCGCGGTCGGCACCCGCGCTTGCCGGCCGCGCTCGTCGCTCACCGCGAGATCCGGGTCAAGGACAACGTCCAGGGTAGAGCTCAGGTTCAAGTTCACGTCGACGTCGACGTGATCTGACGGCCCCCCTAACGGCGGCCGAGCTTGACGGGCGCATCGGGCGCGGGCTCCGGCGCTTGCCGCAAGCCGCCCGCGCTCTCCGTGGTCGCGCACTCCGAGCCCTTGTCCTTCGTGATCTGCGCGCGCAGGGACTCCGCGTGATCGAGCCACGCCTTGGAGACCTCGGGCGGCACGCCGTGATCCGCGAACACGTTGCGCAGGAGCTGCATGCGGCGCTCGAAGTGGCCGCCGAAGATCGTGTGCGCCGCGTGCGCGCTGCGCATCGGCCGGCCGGTGTACTTGATGTCGGCGCCGAGGAGCGCGGCCACGAGCTCGTACTCCTTCGCGACGAGCCGCGCCTTGTCCTTGCCCTGGAACATGAAGCCGATCATCACGTCCACGAACACGCGATCGTAGAAGTCCTGCAGCACCGCGCGCAGCTTCGCCTCGCCGATCTGATCGAACAGCGTCGTCATGCCGGCCCCACCTGCACGGCCTGGCCGGTGAGCACGCTGGTCCCCGAGAGCTCGTCGATCGCCGCCGGATCGAGGATGTCGTTCACGCTCGCGCCCGGCACGCTCGCCGCGACCCCGAGCCGCGTACCGGCGCGGCCGTGTCCCCAGCCGTGCGGGATCGAGACCACGCCGCGCATCATCTCGTCGCTGACCTCGACCTGGACCTCGATCGCGCCGCGCGGCGTGGACACCTTCGCGCGCCCGCCGTCGGTCACGCCTTGCACGCGCGCATCGTCGGGGTGGATCAGGAGCGTGCAGCGCTCCGGCCCCTTCACGAGCCGCGTGGTGTTGTGCATCCACGAGTTGTTGCTGCGCAGGTGCCGCCGTCCGACGAGCACGAGCCCGCCGACCGGTGCGCGCCGCGCGAGCCGCGCGAGATCCGCGAGGTACTCCACGGGCGCGAGGTGCACGCGCTTGTCCGGCGTGCCGAGCCGCGCCGGGAGCCTCGGCTCGAGCGGCCCGAGATCGATGCCGTGCGGGTTCGCCTTGAGCGTCGCGAGCGAGACCCGCTTCCGGTGCGGCCCGACGCGCAGCGCGATCGCGAGGATCGCCTCGGGTCCGAGCTTGCCGAGCACGCGCTCGGCGAGCCCCGCCGCGCGACCGAGCCGCAGCCGCGACCACAGCGCCGCGCAGATCTCCCAGTCGTGGCGCTGGTCGGGGCCGCGCTCGAACAGCGGTGGCGAGTACTTCGCGACATTGCGCACGGAGAACGCGGCGAGCGCGACATCGTAGTGCGCGCGCTCGAGCGACGACGTCGGCGGCAGGATCACGTGCGCGAGCCGCGTGGTCTCGTTGAGATACGGATCGATCGAGACCATGAAGTCGAGCTTGGAGAACGCGCGCTCGAGCCGCGCTCCGCCGGGCGTCGACAGCACGGGATTGCCGGCGCTCGTGATCAGCGCGCGGATCTGATCGTCGCCCGGGGTCTCGATCTCCTCGGCGAACGCGGCCATCGGGAGCTCGCCGCCGAACTCCGGCTTGCCGCTGACCCGGCTCTTCCAGCGCGCGAACCCACCGTCGAAGCCGAGCAGACCCGCCAGCGGCAGCGGATCGATCGCCGGCGTCGTGAACATCAGGCCGCCGGGCTCGTCGAGGTGCCCGGTGATCGCGTTGAGCGCGTAGCACAGCCACGCCGCGAGCCCACCGAACTCCTGCGTGCACACGCCGATCCGGCCGTACAGCACCGCGCGCTTCGTCGTCGCGAGCGCCCGCGCGAGTGCCCGGATCTCCGCGGCCGCGATCCCGGTGATCTCCGCCGCGCGCTCCGGCGTCCACGCCGCCGCCGCCGCGCGCAGCTCGTCCAGGCCCGTCGCCGCCACGCGCACGCGCTCGAGGCCCTCGGCGAACACCGCGTTCACCATCGCGAGCAGCAGCACGGCATCGGTGCCCGGGCGGATGAACAGGTGCTGATCCGCCTTCTCGGCCGTCTCCGTGCGCCGCGGATCGATCGCGATGACCTTGCCGCCGCGATCGCGGATCGCCTTCAGGCGGCTCTTCACGTCGGGCGCCGTCATGATGCTGCCGTTCGACGCGAGGGGATTCGCGCCGAGGACGATGAACAGGTCGCTGCGATCGATGTCGGGGACCGGCATCAGGATCTGGTTGCCGAAGACGAGCAGCGCCGCGAGCATGTGCGGCAGCTGATCGAGCGAGGTCGCCGAGTACATGTTCTTCGTACCGAACGTGCGCAGCAGCAGCTGGCCGTGGGTCAAGAGCCCGAGGTTGTGCGCCGTGGGATTGCCCTGATAGACGCCGATCGCGTGCTTGCCATGGCGCTTGCGGATCTCGCGCAGCCGCGACGCGGTCAGGTCGAGCGCCTCGTCCCAGCTCGCCTCGCGCCAGCGCGCGCCCTCGCGGATCATCGGATGCCGGAGCCGATCCGGATCGTGGTGGAGGTCGCCGAGCGCGGTGCCCTTGGGACAGATGTAGCCCTTGCTGAACTCGTCGGCGTCGTCGCCGCGCACCGACACCACGCGGTCGCCCTCGACCTCGACGGCCACGCCGCACGTGGCCTCGCAGAGCGTGCAGCTTCGAAAGTGCGTGGTGGCCATCGCGCGAAGTGTATCTCGAACGTTCGATCCCGGCCGCCGTGACATACTGTCGCCCGTGTTGACGACCGCGCAGCTCCTCGAGCTGCATCCGTGGCCGCCGGGCTGGACCGAGGCCAAGAAGATCGAGCGACTCTGGATCTACGAGCTCCCGTGCAAGCCCGAGACCCTGTGGCCGCACATCGCCGATAGCTCGCGCATGAACCGCGCGCTCGGGCTCGCCGAGATGACGTTCGAGGAGCGCGCCGGTAAGCGCTGGGGCGCGTCGAAGCCGGGCGGCGTGCGGCACGAGTGGATCGAGGAGCCGTGGAACTGGATCGCGAACCAGTGGCTGACCTGCGTCCGCATCTACGAGCGCGGCTTCATGAAGGTGATGTACGCGATCCATCACCTCGAGCCGACGGAGAGTGGCACGCGCCTCTACCTCTACTTCGGCGGGGTGGCGCGCGGCCTGTTCGGCAGCCTCGCGATGAAGCTCGGCTTTCCCTCGATCAAGAAGGCGTACGACCGCGTGATCCCCGCGCTCGGCAAGCAGCTCGATCGCGCGCGCCCCGAGGTCCTGATGCTGCCGCCGCCGGTCCTCTCCGAGGAGGCCGATACCCGCCTGCGCCAGCAGCGCGAGGCGCTCGTCAAGCAGGGCCTGCCGGCGGCCTGCGTCGATGCGCTGATCGACTGGATCCGCACCGGCGACGATCCGGATCTGCATCGCATCCAGATCCGCGAGCGCGCGCGGGTGTGGAAGCTCCCCGAGCAGGAGCTCCTCAAGGTCGCGCTCCACGCGACGCGCGCGGGCCTGCTCACGCTGTCGTGGGACACGATCTGCCCGCACTGCCGCGGCGTCCGCGACGAGAACGCCACGCTCGCCGCGCTCGCCGCGGAGTCGCACTGCGGCGTCTGCCAGGTCGACTTCAAGACCGACACGCAGGAGTCCGTCGAGGTGACCTTCCGCGTTCACCCGTCGGTGCGCGATGTCCCCGAGCAGCTGTTCTGCAGCGCGGAGCCGGCGAAGAAGGAGCACGTTCGCGTCCAGCGCACGCTCGCGCCGGGCGAGCACGCGTCGGTGATGCCGAAGCTGCCGCCCGGTCGCTACACCGTGTGGGGTGGCAGCCGCGGCGGCTGGTACGTCGACATCGAAGACGAGGGCGAGCCCACGGTGTCGTGGCAGCTGCATCCGGAGGGCACGGTGGTGAAGGGCACCGGCGCGACGACGTTCGAGCTGGTCAACGATGCCACCCAGGCCGAGAACTACCGGATCGAGGAGGCGCGCTGGCGCGATCACGCGCTCCGCGCCGGCCAGCTCCTGAGCTTCCAGGAGTTCCGCGATCTGTTCTCCGAGGAGTACATCGGCGCGGACGTCCGGCTCGGCGTCGGCGAGCAGACGCTGCTGTTCACCGATGTCGTCGGCTCCACCGCGTTCTACGCGTCGCGCGGGGATCCGGCGGCGTTCGTCGAGATCAAGCGGCACTTCGACGAGGTCTTCAAGATCGTCACCGACAACCGCGGCGCGGTCGTCAAGACGATCGGCGACGCCGTGATGGCCACGTTCACGAACCCCGCCGACGCGCTCCGCGCGAGCTACCAGATCCACCAGGCATTTCATCCCAAGCGCGAGGACACGCCGATCCGCCTGCGGATCTCGCTCAACACGGGGCCGTGCATCGCCGTGCGCCTGAACTCGAACGCCGACTTCTTCGGCGGCACCGTGAACATCGCGGCCAAGCTCCAGGCGCTCGCCGAGGGCCACCAGATCGCGATGAGCGAGACCACGTATCGCGCGCCGGGCGTCGCGGAGTTCATGGCCGAGCACGGCGCCGAGGCCGAGCCGCTGACCTACACGTCCAAGGCGTTGCCCGCGCCGGTCGCCGTCAGGCGCTGGACCGTGTTCTAGAACACCACCGCCATCGCGGTCCGCCACGCGCGCCCATCTCCGATCTCGCCCTCGAGGCTGCGGCCCCAGCAGAACGCGCGACCGCTCGTCTTGAGCGCGCAGGCGTGGTTCACACCGGCGGCGACGGCGCTCCAGTCGGTGTCGGTGCCGACCTGCCGCGGCTCGTGGCGCTCGACGCGCGTTCCGATGCCGAGCTGGCCCCAGTCGTTCGCCCCCCAGCACCAGAGCGTGCCGTCGACCTTCACGCCGCACGTGAACTCGCTGCCGGCCGCGAGCTGCGCCCACGCGCCGGTGATCGGGAACGGTCCGACACCGGTCGTCGATTCGTTCCCGAGCTGACCGTGCAGGTCGCTCCCCCAGCAGAAGTACTGCCCGTCCGCGCTCGCGCACGAGTGAGCGCCACCGGCGGTGAGGCCCTTGAACATCGTCCCGGTGAGCACGGACGCCGCCGGCGTGGGCGTGAGCGGGCTGGCCACGCCGAGCTCGCCGGAACCGTTGTCGCCCCAGCAGTGGACGCCCGTGCCGTCGATCGCGCACGAGTGCACATCGGCGGCGGCCACCTCGGTCCATCCCGAGCCGGGGAGCAGGCTCGGCGTCGTGACGCTGGTGGTGGTGGGTTGCCCCGCGTTGTCGTACCCGTCGTAGCCCCAGCAGTAGAGAGCACCGCTCTTGATCGCGCAGCTCGCCGAGCCCGACGCCACCGCGGACCACGGGCCGGCGAGCGCGACCGGTGCCGGCGTCAGCGAGTTGGCCGGCATCCCCGCCGGCATCCCGTTGCCGAGCTCGCCGTAGATGTTCGTGCCCCAGCACGAGATCGCGTCCGCCATCGTGATCCCGCAGGTGTGGTCGATGTACGGCGCGACGGCGCGCCACGTTCCGGCGACGGGCACGGCCGACTGCGCGTTGTGCGCCGTGCCATCGCCGATCATGCCGGCGTTGTTGTAGCCCCAGCACGCGAGCGCGTTGCTGCTCGAGATCGAGCACGTCGTGTAGCCACCCGCCGCGATCGTCGCGGCGGTGCCGACCTCGACCGGCACGGTCCGACTGCCGCCGCCGGCCACCCCGAGTGCACCGCTGTCGCTGCCCGCGCACCACAGCCGATGATCGGCGGCGATCGCGCAGGTGTGGCTCTCCCCCGTCGCGACCGAGGTCCACGGACCGCCGGCGACCGCGGTCGGGTTCGTGCGCTGCCGATCGGGGCTCGTGTCCGACGCGAGCTGGCCCGTCGTGTTGGTTCCCCAGCACAGCAGCGTGCCGTCGTCGTGAATGCCGCACACGTGAGCGCCGCCGACCGCGACCGCGGTCCAGGTCGCGTCGTCCATCGCCACGGCCACCGGGAGATACGAGGACATCGTGTCGTCGTTGCCGAGCTCGCCGGCACTGCCGTCGCCCCAGCAGCGCAGGTGACCATCGGCGCGCACCGCGCACCCGGTCTCGTAGCTCAGCGAGACCGCGCGATACATCTCCGTGCCGACCTGCGTCGGGACGAGCAGGTCGACGGCGCTCGCGCTCGCCGCGGTCCCGTAGGCGTCGTAGCCCCAGCACCACAGGGTTCCGTTCGTCTGCACCCCGCACACCGTCTCGTAGCCCGCCGCCAGCGCCGACCACGTTCCGCCGCCCATCGGCTGGATCGGCGTGAGCTGGGCCGGGCCGCCGAGCATCCCGATCCCGAGGTTGCCTTGGTCGTTGTTGCCCCAGCACCACAGCCCCATGGACATGTCGATCGCGCAGGTGTTCGTGAAGCCGGTGGTGGCGGTCGCCCAGGTCTGGCCGCCGACGACTGCCGTGGGGACCTTCGTCGACGCGCCGGAACCGCTCCCGAGCACACCGTACGTGTTGTCGCCCCAGCACCACAGCGTGTGGTCGGCCTTGATCGCGCACGTGTGCGCCAAGCTGGCGCTGACCTCGAGCCAGAGCTCGCTGCCGACCTGCGTCGGGACGTCGGCCTCGACGACATCGGGCCCGAGGCCGAGCTGCCCGCTCTCGTTGCGGCCCCAGCACCACAGCGTCTGATCGAGATGGATCCCGCAGGAGTGCAGCGTGCCCGCGACGACGCTCTTCCACAGCGTCGGTGGCACCGCCGCATCGGGCTCGGGACCGTCGGGCGGCGATACCTGGTGCAGACCGAATGCCCACTGGCACCCGCCGAACAGGAGCGCCACGGCGAGCACGGTCAGCCGTCGCATCAGCCCTATCGTCCCGCGATCGCCGGGCCACTGCAATCGGCGTCAGGGCGCGATCTTGCGCAGGAACACGTGCTGGTCGAACAGGCTCGGCGTGTTCTCCGCGTCGACGACGAGGATGTTACCGCACGCATCGGCCGCGACGCCGAGGCCGTAGCCGGACACGCCCGAGCCGTCGCCGCGCGAGAACAGGTCGTGGCCGGTCACGCCGTCGAGCTCGTCGAGCTGTGGAAAAGCGTACGGGCCCTGCGCGTCGCCGATGATGTTGCCGCTCACGATGACGTTGCCGAGCGCGTTCATCGCGACGCTCGTGCCGCCCTTCGCGGTCACCCCGAACGGCGTGTCGATGACGCCGCCGCCGAACGGCAGCTCCGCGTTGATCGTCGCGCCCTCGCGCTGGAAGATCGGCGTTCCGCTGGCGTCGAGCTTCGCGAGGAACGTCCCGGCCTCCTGCCCCGACGGAAAGCTCGGGCCGGTCCGCAGCGTCTGGCCGGCCAGGCTCATCTCGTAGCGGTAGGCGCCGATCAGCGCGATCGCGTCATCCGGCCCGGTGGCCACACCGAGGACCGCCTGATCGCGCGGCGTGCCGACGGTGACCGTACCGCCCCAGCCGTTGACGTCGAGCGGCAACGCGGCATCGCCGTACTGCGTGCTGAACACGACGTTGCCCTGCGGATCGAGCTTCGCGAGGAAGCCATCGCTGTCCGCACCGGCTGTGGTGAGCACGTGGCCACCACCCAGATCGAGCGTGCCGCTGAACGCACCGCCGATCACGAGATCGCCGTGCGAGTCGAACGCGAGGTTGCCGGGAAAGTCGAGCTGGCGCTCGATCTTGCCCGCGGCGTCGAGGATCACGGTGCCGAGTGCCGCGCCCGAGACCGCGATCCGCCCGCTCGGATCGACGGCGATGGACGTGATCTCGTCGCCGCACAGGCCGAGCTGGGTCGCGAACACCACGCGGCCGCTGGCGTCGAGTTTCACGACGTACGCGTCGATATTGCCCATCGGCATCATCGTGCCCGTGCCGAGATCGATCGGCGCGGTGAATCCACCGGCGAGGTACGCGTTGCCCGCGGCATCCAGCGTCGCCACGGCGCCGTGCGGATACGCGTAGCGCTGCTTGCCCGTGGCGTCGTACACCACGATGCCCTCGAGCGAGATCAGGCTGCCGTCGTTCGCATGATCGAAGCCGCCGCCGTTCGCGAACAGCACGTTGCCGGCCGCGTCGGCCGCGACCATCCCGCCGCCGGCGTTGGGCGGAAACGCGAGCTCCCACTCCACCGTGCCGGGCGCGCCCGCCGGAGCGCACACCGGTGCCGGGTACGTCACCGAGGAGCGCGTCCCGACCGTCACGTGCGTCACCGCAGGGCTGGCGAGCTTCGGATCCTCGGTCGTCTCCGTGCCACAACCGATCATCATCATCGCGAGCGCCGTCCACCTGAGCGAGCTGTCCATGGTGTCCTCCGAGTTATTCTTTTTCGTTGGGTACGGAGTGCTCATCGTTCATGCGACATGCCGCGCCCCGGCGAGCACGCCCGCGCCAATCCGAACGGATCGGTCACCCCGCGCGAGTCGCGGCCGCACGCGATGGGTGCGCGGCGCGGCTGGATCGCGCGGAGGCGGTCTCGCCACGCTGATGCTTGCCGGCACGACGACCGCGCGCGGCTGTCACGCTGCGATCAGGGTACGAGCTCTTGCAGGAACGCCATGCCGTCGGCCTTGCCGTCGAGCAGGCCCTTGACCAGCTTCGCGGTCGCGCGCGCCATCGGCGCACCGTTCGCGATGATCTTCGCGAGCGCGGCCTCGGCGGCGGCGAACCCGGTCTCGGTATGAGACAGCGTGACGAACGCCGCGGCGGCGGTGAGGCGGCGCATCGCGTTGGTCTCCGAGTCCTCGAGGAGATCGGCGAGCTTCTCCGGCGTGTTCGTCTTCGCGTACGCCGCGGCGATCGCCGGCAGCATCGCGACGCGGACATCGTGCGACGGATCGTCGAGCAGCGGCTCGAGGAGCTGCACCGAGAGCGTCGCATCGCGATCGACGAGGCCGATCGCGGCGGCCGCGGCCTGCGCGCGCTCGCGCTCCGCGCGCGATGACAGCGACCGGTGGAGCCGCGCGACCACGGTCTCCTTCGGGGCCACGCGCGCGATCGTGGTCAGCGCGAGCTGCGAGAGATCGGGATCGGGATCGCGCACCGCGAGCGCGAGCGAGCGCTCCATGACGTCGGCGGCGAGCTTGTCCTTCTGTGCGGCGAGCTTCTCGAGCGCCGCGCGGCGCACCTGCGGATCCGAATCGGCGAGCGCGGCCGAGAGCGTGGCGCTGGCGCGGATCCCGGCGGAGAGCGCGGCATCCACGGCCTCGACGCGCACGAGCGCCGAGCTATCCGCGATCGCGCGCGCGATCAGCTCGGCCGCGCCGATCGCCTTCGCGGTGCGCAACAGGGCCAGCTTCTCGCCCTCATCGGCGTGCTCGAACAGCCGCGACATCGTCGGCCCGGCGGTCTTCGGAGCCTCGGCGCCGAGCACCGCGAGCGAGTGGATCGCGATCAGGCGCACGTCGCGATCCGGATCGTCGAGCAGCGTGACGAGCGCCTCGGCGATGCCGCCGCCGGTCTTCGCGCCCTTCGCGACCGAGAGCGCGAGCACGCGCGCCGCATCCGCGCGGATCTCGCCGTCCGGATCCTTCGCGAGCTTCTGCGCGATGCCGCCGTTGTTCTTCGCGGGATCGGGCCCGTTCGCCACGCACTGCATGACGAGCTTGCGGACCTCGGCGGAGGGATCGTCGACCGAGTGACCGAGGTTGCGCCGCGCATCGGCGTTGCCAGACAGCGCGCCGTTGCACAGGCCCTCGACGGCGATCGGGTGCAGGCCCGGATCGTCCTGCACGTGCGCGGCCTGGTAGAGGTAGTCCTGGACGAACTGCGGCTTCTTGCGCGCGAGGTGCGCGAAGACCTTCACGGCATCGCGGCGCGGCCGGCCCTTCTCGCGCCACATCTGGAGGATGCCCTCGACGCCGACGCCGGGGTTGCCGCCGCTCTCGACGCTCGCCGCGAGGCCCTGCGCCGCACCGATCCGCACCGGATAGCTCTCGGCCTTCGCCATCTTCACGAGGCGATCCTGGTAGACGCGCCCGACCTTGCCGGAACCGGCGGCGGCCGCCGCGCGGATCTCGGTGTCCTCTTCCTTGAGCATTCGATCGAGTGCGTTGGACGCCGCGTCCTTGTTGCTCGCCGCGACCTCGCCCCAGGCGAGCGCCTCGGCGATCCGCACCGGCTTCTCCTGCTTCTTGTCGTCGAGGAGATCGGCGAGCTCGCCGCCCGCGCGCACCGGATCGACCTTCGCGTAGAGCGGCAGCGCCGCGGCACGGACGGCCGTGGAGTGCGAGCCGTATGCGAAGCGCGCGGCATCGACGAGCCCCGGCACCTTCGGCATCGGCTCGAGCTCGTAGAGCGTGTCGATCGCGTAGACCCGGACATCGGGTTGCGCGTGATCGTTGCCGACGAGCCCGGTCAGCGCCGTCGCCATCGCGACCGGATCCTTCTGCAGCGCGAGCTTGATCTGCGCCTTCGCGTGCTCGCGCTGCGGCGGCGTGGCGTGGAGATCCGTGAGGACGGCGAGCGCGGTGGTCGCCGACGGCGCATCCTCGGTGGCGCTCGCGGTGGAGACCTCGACCATCAGCTCGCGCTTGATGTCCTGCTCGGGCTCGAGCGCGAGCGCGTCGGAGAACAGCGTGCGGCCGCGATCGCCGAGGCTGCGCACCAGCGCGAACGCGATGCGGCGGAGCTCGGGATCCGAGGACACGAGCGCCTTCGACAGCGTGTCCTTGTAGACATCGGCGCGGCGCTGGGCCGCACCACCCGCGACCGCGACCGCGGCGCGCTGCACCGCCGGCGAGGCCGTCTTGATCCCCGGCGAGGGCTGGTTCAGCGCCGCCTCGACGAGCGCGACCTCCGCGGGACCACCGCGCGAGATCGGGCGCAGCGAGCCGAGCAGCTCGGCGAGATCCTCGGGATCCTTCGCGGCCTTCTTGAGCGCGTCGAGCGTGGCGTCGCCGCCGGTCGTCGCGTACTCGATGAGGCCGGCGAGCTGCGGCGCCATCAGCGACGCGAGCTGACCATCCCAGTCGCCGCGGCTGTCGCCGAGGTCGTGGCCCTCGATCTTCTTCCACGCCTCGGGCGCGACCATCGCGCGCGTGAGGCCGGTGTCGGCGATCTCGCTCCCGAAGCCGCCGGGCAGCCAGAAGAAGCTGTGCAGCCCGGCGCGGCCGCCGCGCACGACCACGCGCTCCCCGCCGGCGCGCGGCTCGAGATCGAAGTACACGCGGCCCTTCATCGAGATCCAGATCAGGATCAGGATCACGATCGGCACCGCCGCGATGCCGCCCGCGATCGTCATGTAGTGGCGCTTGCTGCGTGCGACCACGTCGAGCTCGGCCGGCGTGACCGGTGCGATGCCCTCGGACTTGAGCTTGCGCAGCTCGCCGAGCCTGAGGCGCTCCTTGCTCTGGGTCTTGCTCCCGAGCAGGTCGAACGCCCGCCGCGCCGCCGCTCGCGCGGGTGCCGTGAGCTCGCGGATCCGCGGATACAGCACCTCGTGGCGCAGCATCCAGCTCGTGCCGTTCGCGTCGCCGCGGACGATCACGCCGCGCTGCTCGAGCACGGTGAACGCCTGGGTCGCGTAGCCCTGATCGAGGTTGATCCGGCGCACCACCGCATCACCGGGCCGCGCGCCGGGCTGGGCCGCGAGCTCCGCACACAGCCGCAGCGCGCTGCGCTCGTTGCCGGTCGCCTTGCAGGCCTCGACGAGCCACGCGCCCTCGAGCTCCGTCGCGCCGCCGAGCTTCTGCAGGGCCGCCGCATCGGCGATCTTGAGATCGCGCATCGCCATCGCCGCGATCTGGAGATCCGCCGGCAGCACCGGCTGGCCGCGGTTGATGCCCTGGACCGCCGCCTCGGCGAGCGCCGGGTTCGCGGCCACGCCCGAGAGCGAGAGCACGCGATCGAGGATCTTCGTCCCCGCCGCGACCGTGAGCCGCGGCAGCTCGTACCGCGTGGACGGCGGGAACAGCGAGCCCGTGCGGCGCTCGAGGACGCCTAGCACGTGCATGCGCTCGCTCGCGCACACGAACAGGAACCGCGCGCGCCCACCGGAGCGGCTGACCACGCGCGCGAACAGATCGGAGAGCTCGTTCGCGGCGTGATCGTCGGCGCACAACAGATCGACATCGTCGACCACGAACACGAACTGCTGCCCGGCGACGGCCGCCGCCACCGCGCGCGTCGCGAACGCGATCGGCTGCTCGGCCGCCTGCGGCTGGATGCCGAATGCCGAGAGCCCGGCCGCGAAGCTCGCCGCCGGCTGGACCAGGTCCTCGCACGCCAGCGCCACGATCCCGTGGTCGCGGAGGTGCGGGATCAGCCCCGCGCGGACGAGCGAGGTCTTGCCCGCGCCCGGCTCGCCGAACACGAGGCCCGCGCGGAAGCCGTCGGCCGTGACCATCTTCGCGAGCTCGTCGCGCTCGGTCTCGCGACCCTGCCATACGTCGCGCTCTGCCTCGCCAAACGGATCGAGACCACGCAACGGCGACACCGTCCCCGGATAGGTCGCAGCGACCACAGCGCGCACTATACATCCTGCCGTCGTATGCTCCGCTAGGTGCTGCCTCGGTTTCTCGCGCTCGCGCTGGTCGCGTCCGTGGCGGTCGCCGTGGGGGCCCCGAGAGCATCTCGCACGTCGATCACCGTGTGGTCGGGCAGCGGGGCCCTCGGCGGAGCCACCTACGGCGGCGTCCCACCCTCGACGGGAGCGCTCGTCGTCGAGCGGCGCGACGTGGAGATCGCGGGCGGCGAGATCCGCCTCGAGGGCGTGTCGCGCGCGCTCGACCCCGCGTCGGTGCAGCTCCGGGACCTCGGCGATCCCGGCCTGACGATCACCCAGCAGCGCTTCGTGGCCGGCGCGCAGACCCCGACCGAGGCGATCGCCCGCCACGCCGGCGAGCAGGTCACGCTCGGCACCGCGAAGGGCGAGATCAGCGGGGTGCTGCGCTCGGTCGACGACCAGACGATCGCCGTCGAGGTCGGCGGCAAGCTCGAGGTGGTGCGCCGCGACTTCGTGCAGACCGTGCGGCTCACCGCGGGCAACGACAAGGCGCTGCTGTCGTGGCGGGTCGCCGGCGCGAAGCCCGGGCCGCACGCGATCGAGGTCTCGTATCGCACCGGGCTCATGGCGTGGAGCGCCGACTACCTCGCGGTCCTCGACGAGGCCGCCGCCACCGTCGACTTCTCGGCGTGGGCCACGATCAAGAACGCGACCGGCACGCGCTTCGACGGCGCGATGCTCTCGCTGGTCGGCGACGGCAATGCCCGGTTCGAGGTCCCCGCGCCGGTCCAGCTCGACGGCAACGACTCGGTGCAGGTCGAGCTCATGCCCATGCGGCGCGGCGCGAAATCGCACACCATCGTCGCGCTCGACACGCTCGCCGACGACGTCGCGCAGGCCGACGCCGACACCGCGATCGATTGCACGCAGTACGTGACCGCGCCCGTGGGTGCCGCGAGCGCCGCGATCGAGGTCGATCTCCCGGCCACGCCGCTTCCGGATGGCCACATCCGGATCTTTCGCCGGCTCAAGGATCGCCTCGAGGTCGTCGCCGAGGACGATTTCCACGCGGTGCCCGGCCATGCGCGCCTCAAGCTCGCCGGCGACAGCCCGATCACGCTCCTGCGGCGCGCCACGTCGTGCAACTACGACGACCAGGCGAAGACGCTGAAGGAGCGCGTCGAGATCGCGCTCGCGAACACCGGCAAGCAGGCGCTCGACGCGGTCGTGCACGAGATGCTCTGGCGCGGCAAGGACTTCAAGCTCGACGCCGAGCAGCCCCACGGGGCGACGATCGCGCCGCAGCAGCGCGAGTATCGCGTCCGCGTCCCCGCTGGCGGCAAGCAGACCATCGCGTACACCGTTCGCTATCAATGGTGAAGGTCCTCGTCATCAGCGCGCTCGCCACGGCGTGCGGGGGTCACCCACGCGTCGTCGCGTCGTCGGTGCCGCCGGGGGACGAGCTCACCCTGTACCGGGACGCGGTGTTCGTGCACCAGCGCGCGGAGGTCGACATCGCGGCGGGGAAGCCGTCGCGGGTCGAGATGACGATCGCGGCGGGCGTGGATGCGGACGCGGTGGTCGTGCCCGATCGCGGCGAGCTCGCGATCCAGGAGCTCCACGTCGCGAAGCCGGAGGCCGCGCAGCAGGCGACGAAGCTCGTGATCGTCGTCGGCGCGCCGCACGCCGGTCACTACGCGTTCCACGTCGCGTACCTCACCGATCGCATCACCTGGGACGCGGCCTACACGATGACCACGACCCCGGCACGCGAGCGCGCGACGCTGCGCGGGGCGATCGCGATCGCGAACGCGAGCGGCATCGTCCTCGCGCACGCGCACGTCGCCGCGGTCGACGCCGAGATCGGCAACTGGCGCGGCAAGACGATGGAGCTGCTCGGCGGCAAGCTCCTCGGCACGCCGCCGAACGGCACGCCGCCGCCGCTCCCGCGCGACCTCGGCACGCTCACGCTCGAACGCGGCGAGACCCGCATCGAGATGCTCGACGGCTCGCCGGCGGAGCGGATGCGCTCGGTGCTGGTCTACGATCCGATCGGCACGAAGCTCGACAACCCGGGCAGCACGCCGATCCGCGACACCACGCTCGGGATGTCGCCGGCGCCGTCGACCCGGGTCACCGAGAGCTTCGAGGTCGAGCGCGACCAGCAGCTGACCTCCGGCCTGCCGGGCGGCCCGGTGCGCCTGCTCGAGCGCCACGCCGATGGCTCGCTCGCCGTGCTCGGCGAGGCGCGGCTGTTCGATGCCGCCACGCGCGTCGCGGCGATCGACACGATCGCGGTCGGCACCGCGGAGGGCGTGACCGCGCACCGCGAGCGCCGCGAGATCACCGTCGACGAGGACGGCAAGCGGCTCGTCGAGGAGTTCGCGATCTCGATCGAGAACGCGCGGCCGCGGCCGGTCGAGGTCGTGCTCCACGAGCACCTGTATCGCAGCCAGAACTGGTCGCTCGCGTACCACTCGGCGCTGTCGGCCGCGAAGGAGGGCCCGCAGCAGATCGCGCTGCGCACCACCGTGCCCGCGAAGGGCCAGCGCAAGGTCATCTACGTGGCGGTCTACGCGTGGTGATCGCGAAGCTGACCGACCTCGTGGTCCGCTACGGCAAGCGGCGCGCGGTCGACGGGCTCTCGGTCGAGCTCGAGGGCGGCGAGATCGTGCTGCTCCTCGGGCCCAACGGCGCCGGCAAGAGCACGACGCTCGCGACGATCGCCGGCGCGATCCTGCCGAGCGGCGGTACGATCGAGGTCGCCGGCCAGGACCTCGCGACCGCACCGCGCTCGGCGCGCGCGAAGATCGGCTTCGCCGACCAGCCGCCGGCGCTCTACGAGTTCTTCACCGTCGCCGAGCACGTCGGGTTCGTCGCCCAGGCGCGCGGCGCGGACGCGAGCACCGTCGGCGCCGTGCTCGACAAGCTCGGGCTCGCGCAGATCGCGCAGCGGCCGTGCCGCGAGCTGTCGTTCGGGATGCGGCAGCGCGTCGGCCTCGCGGCCGCGATCGTCGGGCCGGTGGAGCTGGTCCTGCTCGACGAGACGCTCAACGGCCTCGACCCGCACGCCGCCCGCGCGGCCCGCGCGACGCTGCGCGACGTCGCCGATCGCGGCGCGGCCGTGCTGATGTCGACGCACCTCCTCGGGGTCGCCGAGCGGATGTGCGATCGGATCCTCGTGATGGACAAGGGCAAGCTCGTCGCGGATCGCCGCGGGGAGGAGCTCCGGGCGCTGCTCGCGTCGGGCCCGACCGCGATCGAGGATCTCTACGTCTCGCTGATCGCCGACGAAGGCCCCACGTGACCAGCCGCGAGCTGATCCGGTGGTCGCGGCTGCACGAGCGCCGCGCCGTCGGTGCGCGACCGCTGCTCGTCGCGCTCGCCCTCGCGCTCGCGTTCGCCGGCTTCGTGTACTGGCGGCAGACCGCGAGCCCGATCGCTGCGAGTCACGCGTGGCTCGCCGGCACGCTGGTCGCGTTCGCGTTCGCGTTCCTGCGCGTGCCGTTCCTCATGTACTGGCGCCCCGACGCCTCGCTGCTCGCGCAGCTCCCGATCGAGGGCGACGCGCTGTTCGATGCCGCGCTGTGGCGCTGCGTCGCGGCGGCGCGCACGACGACCGCGATCGCGATCATCGGCGCGGCCCCGCTCGCCGCGGTCGATCTCGACTTCGCCGCGCGCCACGCCGCGCTCGCCGGTGCGCTCGGCCTGGGCGCCGCGTTCCTGCTGCCGGCGGTGGTCGTGTGGAGCGCGTCGCTCGTCGCGACGAACCAGGACGCCACCGCCGCGCGCACCGTGCACCTCGCGACCGCGCTCGCCACCGGCAACGTGCGCCGCGCCGCGAGCACCGCGCCGGTCCCCGCGAGCGCGACGCTCGGTGCGGTCCCCGGCTTCGCGGCGACCGCGATCATCGTCCCGGTCCTGATCATCTCGCCGTGGCTCGTCGGGGCGCCCACCCGGATCTCGCCGGCGATCGTCCTCGGCGGCATCGCGGGCGCGGCGCTCGGCGGCATCGCGCTCGTGCGCGCCACCAGCGCGAAGATCATGGCGACGATCCTCCGCGATGTCTCGGCGCTCGATCGCCAGCGGCTCGCCACGCTCGAGATCCGCCCCGCGACGCCCATCGAGCGCGCGATCGGCAAGCTCCTCGGCGACGGCGCGCTCGCCTACGACAAGACCGCGCGCCTGGTCCGCCGCCGCTATCCGATGGCGTTCGCGCTCGGCGCGCTCGCGTTCCTGGTGCTCGCGATCGTGGGCCTCGCGCACCCCGCCGATCCCGCGCCGTGGCTCGCGGCGACCCTCGCGAGCGCCGCGGCCTACGCGGTCAGCCTCGCGGGGAGGCTCGACCGGCCGCCGATCGAGCTGCCGCGGCTCGCCGCGACGCTGCCGATCTCGCCTGCGGGGAGAGCCCGCGCGCGCCGGGCGTGGCTCGTCGGCTGGTGGACGATCTTCGTGCTCGTGCCCGGGCTGTTCGCGGCGCTGAGGACGGATCCCGTCGTCGGGCTCGCGCTGCTCGGTGGCGGGACGCTGCTCGTGCTGATCGTGTGACGGGCAACCGCAACCGCAACCGCAGCCGCAACCGCAGCCGCAACCGCAGCCGCAACCGCAGCCGCAACCGCAGCCGCAACCGCAGCCGCAACCGCAGCCGCAACCGCAGCCGCAACCGCAGCCGCACGTGCGCGGGATCGATTCCACGAGCGAATCTGTGAAATGACCTCCGCCTCTCGGCGTGGCGGCCTCGCCCTCGCGCCCTGCGCGCGTCGGTCGCGCCGAGTGCATGGACGGCCTGCCCACAGCGCGCCACCGCCGCGAAGAACGATCGCCGCACCGATCTCGATCGCCCTGCCCGCACTCGGCACGCCCTCCAGCGCGCTGGGCGCTGAGGGGCGAGAGGCCGCCACGCCGGAGGCTCCGGTTGCTTGGGGGATCCCTCGCTTGATCTGCCGAGGAGAGCGCGAACCATGTTGATTGCCTATTCCGTTGCCATCGAGCTCGTTCACCACCTGCGCGAGCTCGTGCCCATCATCAAGCGGCACGATCGCGATCTCGCCGATCAGCTCCATCGCGCCGCCACCAGCGTCGCGCTGAACCTCAGCGAGGGGCAGCGCTCGAGCGGCGGCAACCAGCACCGCCACTACGCGATCGCACACGGCAGCGCGAACGAGGTGAAGGCCGCACTCGAGGTCGCCGAGGCCTGGGGCTACATCGACCGCGCACCGGCGCCACGCGCCACGCTCGACCGTCTCCTCGCGTTGCTCTGGCGACTCACGCACCCTCGTCGCGCAGAAGATCGTCGCAACCCCGGCGTCATCGGTGATCGCTCCAAGGAACCGTGAGCTTCGCGCGCATCGGCGCAGTCCGACGCCCACGTGAGCGCGACGCGACTTCAGGCCCACGTGGGCCCGACGCATCTTCAGGCCCACGTGGGCCGACGCAGCTTCAGGCCCACGTGGGCCCGAGCTGGCTCCGCTTCAGTCCCCCGTGGGACTAAGCGCACGCGGAACACCGCAGTGCGTGAGGCCCCAGCAGAGCGCGAGCAACCGATCGAGCTCGCGGCGGACCTCCGCGCGTCGGTGGCCCAGCCCCATGCGAGCGCACAATCGAGACACCCGACCATCTCGCGCGCCTCGCCGCTCGCGTTCTCGTACGCGCGGCGCTTGTTGCCGGCCATGCGCCGTTGCCGTTGCCGTTCCTGTTCCTGTTCCCGTTCCCGCCACCGTTCCCGTTCCCGCCACCGTTCCCGTTCCCGCCACCGTTTCCGTTAACCGCCACCGTTCCCGTTAACCGCCACCGTTCCGTTAACCGCCGCCCCCACCGCAACCGCAACCGCAGCCGCAAACCGCAACCGCAACCGCAACCGCGTCATCGATCGCAGGCTGCGAAGCGATTCTCATCGCGGCGATCGCCATCGACGCGCGCGCCGCGTCAGCTCGCGGCTTCGAACACGTGCAGCGAGCGCACGCCCGTCGCAACCGAGCGCCGTCCCGCCCCTACCCGATCGAACAGACACACGACCTCGGTGCGATGCCCCGGCGTGACGTTGACGATCAGCGCGGCGACATTCGCGAGCACGAGATACAGCCCCAAACCCGCACCCGGCGTCTCGTCCACGGCGCGCGGCCGGCCCCGCTCGCTCCGAGCGCGGCGCAGGTTGTCGAGCACGTCGCGCTGGCGGAGCGCGCCGAAGCCATCACCGACGGAGACCGCGAGGGTCTGCTCGTCGCACGCCCAGCGGAGCACGGCGCGCTGCGCGGGCTGGCCGTGCACGCCCGGAGCGTCGTGGAGCGCGTTCATGAGGAGCTCGTCGACGACGCTGGCGATCCGGTGCAGCACCGGACGGCGGATCCCGATGGCCTCCGCCCAGGCGCACACCTCGCCCATGGCGCGGCGCTTCTCGGTGTCGTCGGCGATCACGCGCTCGGCGATCTTGCAGGGCGAGAGGTACTTCTCGAGCCCGAACAGATCGCCCGACACCAGCTTCTCCGACGTGATCTGGAGATCGCGATCGGCTGCGAGGTCGCCGACGAGGTGGCTGACCGGCGGCTCGAGCATGAGGGTGATGAGGCCGTCATCGTCGAGGTCGTCGCCCACGATGATGACCGGCACGCCGAGCTCGGCGAGGGTGTCGCCGGCGAGCTGGCGGGTGGCGCGGTCGATCACGATCAGCGCGAGGTCGTCGGCCCGGGTGGCCAAGTCAGCAATCGCATCGCAGTGCTCGACGAGGAGCCCCGCGATCGCCAGGGCCTCGCCGACGGCGCCCCGGACGCCGGGGTCCTGGCTGACGCAGAGGGCACGACTGGACGCCACGGCGGGGTCAGCCTAGCACGGGACTCGACGACCGGAGGTGGCCCACCTCAAGGCGTAACTGCTACCATTTTCCGTCCCGATGGCTGAACCCCCCATCCGGCGGCCTGTGACGTCGCCGCCACCGATACCCGCGATCCCGCGGCCGCCGATCGCTCCCGCGGCCGCGCGCACGGATATCTCGGCGGTGGTGGGTGCGCCCGACGAGGAGAGCGACGATCACACGAACACGCGCTCGCTCGAGGCGCCGGATTTCGGCCAGCTCGTCCAGCACATGCTCGAGCTCGTCGGCACCGAGGCCGAGGCCCTGCTCGCCGGCGACGACGACAGCCGCCGCTCCGATCTCAACGTGCGCACCGCGCTCGCGACCTGGGACGCCCTCCACGAGGTCGACGAGGCGATGCGCCTGCTCGAGCTCGCCGAGCGCCACCCGCTCGCACCCCGGCTGCGCCTCTCGGCGGCGATCGCCGATGGCGACGTGGCCTCGCTCGCCGCGGTCGCGCCCGCGCTCCTGCCCGCCGACGTGAAGCGGCCGGCGACGGTGATGACCACCGCCGACGAGATCGCGACCGACGTGCACCTCGATGCCGCCACGCGCGCCGGCCGCAACGCGCTCTCGCTCGAGCTCGCCGAGGCCTGGCTGTGGCGCCACGGGCGCGCCACGGAAGCCGCCGTGCTCCTCGATCGCCTGCTCGATCAGGTCACCGCGTATCGCGCGTACGTCGTCGAGCTCGCTGCGATCGCGCACGCGGCCGCCGGGAACTGGGCGCGCGTGATCGCGCTCCGCGCCGAGCCGGAGGCGCCCGACGAGGTCGCCGCGCTCGCCGGCCTGCTCCTCGACCGCGCGAACGATCCCGCGCGCGCGCTCGCCGTCGCGTGGGCGAAGCTCGAGCACTATCCAGGTCCCGGCGAGACGCCGCTCGGCTGGCTCCGCGTGTTCGACATCGCGATCGACGCGGCCACGCGCACCGCCGACGATCGCCGCTTCGAGCTCCTCGACAAGCGCGCCGAGCTCGTCGGTGGGTTGCCCGGCGGTGCGCACGAGGCGCTCGCTACGCGCTACGCCGTCGCGGGCGAGCTCGAGCGCATGGGCGATCGCGTCGAGGCCGCGGTGATCTGGTCCCAGCTCGCCGCCGATCCCGGCGCGCAGGTCCCCGGCCAGGCGCGCCGGATCGCGCAGCTCCACGTCGCGTGGTCCGGAGAGAACCCGCCGCTCGCGCTCGCCGCGCACCGCGCGCTCGCCGACTCGAGCTCCACGGCCGTCGCCGCGAGCCACGCGTGGCGCGCCCTCGAGCTCGCCGCGGTGCTCGGCGATTCGTCGGCGCTCGACCTCGCGCGCGCGATCGCCGAGCCCGGGGGGCCGGTCGCCGAGCGCTGGCTCGATCTCCTCGAGCTCGTGCAGCTCGGCGATGCGGCGCTCGCCCGCTTCGAGCGCCGCGGCGGCATGTGGCTGCGTGCCGCGGCCGCGGTCGCCGAGCGCGCCGGCTATCGCGATCGCGCGGTCGCGCTGTGGCAGCGCGCCGCCGCCGATCCCGCCGCCCCGGCGACCACGCGCGATCACCTCGTGCGCATGCACCGCGCCGGCAAGGACAAGGACGACGAGGACGCGCTCGCCGCGGTCTACACGCAGTGGGCAAGCGCCGAGAAGGATCCGCGGTGCGCCGCGGCGCTGTGGTGTGCGCGCGGCGTCGTCGATCTCGCGCGCGGCGATTTCGTCGAGGCCGAGGACTCGCTGCGCAAGGCCGCGGCGCAGGATCCCAAGGATCCGTTCTGCCGCGCTGCGCTCGCCGCCGTGTTCCGCGCCGGCAAGCGCTACGACCTCCTCTCGCAGGTCCTCGCGGAGCTCGCGACCTCGCTCGCGTCGAGCGATGCCCGCGCGGCCGCCGCGCGCGAGTACGCCGAGCTCCTCGACGAGCACCTCGGCGATCCCGCGGCCGCGCGCGCGGCGCTCGAGTCGATGATCGTCGACCGCCCCGAGGACGGCAACGCGATGCTCGCGCTCGCCCGCCTGTGCGATCGCGAGCAGATGTGGCCCCGCGCGATCGAGCTCCGCAAGCGCGCCGCGCAGCTCGCGGCCACGCCGCAGAAGCGCTCGGAGATCTGGCTCGACATCGCGGCAAACGAGGAGCGCCGCGGCGATCTCGACGCCGCGCTCGCCGCGATCGAGGAGTCGGGGGATGCCCGCGAGCAGCTGCGCCTCCTCAAGGCCGCGGGCCGCTACGACAAGGCGCTCGCGATCGTCCGCGCCGAGCTCGCGACCGAGCCGCCCGTCGATCGCCGCATGCAGCTCCAGCGCGAGATCGCGCAGCTGCTCACCCGCCTCGACATCGAGCCCGAGACGGTGGTCGCCGCGTACCTCGACATCCTCTCGATCGAGCCCGATCAGGACGAGGCCCTCGCCGGGATCGAGGCCCCGGCCCGCAAGCTCGGCCTCTGGGACGAGCTCGCCCGCGCGTTCCGCGGCGCGCGCTCCACGCCCCAGCACCTCGAGGTGCTCGCCGAGGCGCTCGAGAAGATCGCCGAGTGGTCCGAGCTCGTCGAGGTTCGCCGCCGCCAGCTCGATGCCGCGACCGAGCAGGCCGACAAGGCGCACCGCGCCGCGGATCTCGCGCGGATCTACGAGAACGAGCTCGGCGATCTCGACGGCGCGATCCGCATGCTCCTGCTCGCGCAGGCCGCCGCGCCCGACGACGCCCGCCAGCGCAAGGTGCTCGCACTGCTCCGCACGGCGGAGCGCTGGGGCGAGGTCGCCGCGGTCCTCGAGCGCGAGCTGCCGACGGTGCGCTCGAACGACGTCCCCCGCCAGCTCGAGATCCTCCTCGAGCTCGGCGATCTGCGCGCGACGAAGCTGAACCGCCAGGCCGAGGCCACCACCGCGTACGAGTCCGTCCTCGAGCGCCAGCCCGAGAACGCGATCGCCACCGCGGCGCTCGAGAAGCTCTACGAGGCGCTCGGCCGCGATCGCGAGCTCGCGCGGATCCTCGAGACGCGCGCCGAGGCGACCACCGAGCCCGCCGCGCGCTGCGCGATGTTCGCGCGCGTCGGAAATCTCCGGTCCAACCGCGGCGACATCGACGGCGCGCTCGCCGCGTTCACCGCCGCGTTCGCCTCCGATCCCACGAACCGCGACGTGTTCACCGCGATGGAGCGCGTCTGCTACAAGGCCGAGCGCTGGGCCGCCACGATGGAGCTCTACGACTCGGCGATCGCCCACGTCGAGAGCGGCAAGAGCCGCGCGTACCGCCTCGGCGATCTGTACTCGCGCCGCGCGAACGTGATGCTGAACTTCCTCGGCAACGTCGACGGCGCGATCGCCGCGTACCAGAAGGTGATCGAGGTCGACTCGCAGCCGGCGGCCGCGGTCGCCGCGCTCGAGGAGCTGTGCAAGAAGAAGGGCAACTACGCGCCGCTGATCGCCGCGTACGAGAAGCGCTCCGAGACCCAGCGCGACTCCACGCGCCGCGCCGACGCCCTGCGCGCCGCCGCCGCGATCGCGCTGCAGCAGTCCGGGGATCGCCGCGAGTCGGTCCGCCTCAATCGCCAGCTCCTGCTGATCGATCCCACCGATCGCGGCGCCTCCGCCTCGCTCGAGCAGCACTACGAGGAGGAGCAGGACAAGTCCGGCCTGATCCAGGTCCTGAAGCTCCGCCTCGCCGCGACCCGCACGCCCGGCGACTCGGTCGATCTGCTCAAGAAGATCGCGCGCACGTCCGAGGAGGGCGCGCGCGACGTCGTCACCGCCACCGAGCACTACCAGAAGATTCTCGAGATCCAGCCCGAGAACCGCGATGCGCTCGACGCGCTCGGCCGCATCTACGAGTCCACGGAGCAGTGGGCCGAGTTCATCGACATCACGCGCAAGCAGATCAAGGTCACCACCGACCGCAACACGAAGGCCCTGCTCTACTTCCGCTGCGGCTCGGTGATGGAGGCGAAGTTCGGCCGCGAGCACGACGCCATCCGCTACTACGACGCCGCGATCAAGACGTCGTCGTCGTGCCTGCCCGCCGTCCACGGCCTCCGCGATCTGTACCGCCGCCGCGAGGAGTGGCCGCGCGTGATCGAGACGCTCGAGCTCGAGGTCAAGCTCTGGAACGACGACAAGGAGCGCGCCGGCGTGTTCGCGCAGATCGGCCGCATCTACGACAAGCAGCTCGGCGATGGCGAGCGCGCGATGCAGTTCTACGAGAGCGCGCTCACCGTCGATCCGGACTGTCTGCCGGCGAACCAGGCGCTGTTCGAGCACCACTTCGATCACGGCGAGTGGGAGAAGGCTGAGCCCATCGCGAACGCGCTCGCACAGAAGGCGATGCGCGACGGCGATCCGACCACGCGCAGCGACTTCTATCGCAAGCGCGGCATCGTCGCGCGGATGACCGGCGACCCGCGCGCGGCCGCGGAGAGCCTGATCGTGGCGCTCGAGATCAAGCCGACGAGCACCGAGGCCCTCGACGCGCTCGGCGCGCTCGCCCGCGAGCAGCCCGAGGCCTGGGACTTCGACAGCACCTACCGCGAGCTCGAGAAGATCTACAAGAAGCGCGACGATGCCGACGAGCTGATCGCCCGCGTCCACGTCGGCCGCGCCGCGATCATCGAGCGCGATGGCGATCTCGACCAGGCCGCCGAGCTCTACAAGCAGGCCGTCGAGCTCGCCGGCGACGACATCACGATCCTGATGGCGCGCGTCGGGTTCCACGCCGACATGCGGCACTGGGACGAGGCGGTCACCGCGATCGCGCGCTTCGTGAAGCGCACCACGATCTCCGACGCCGCGCGGCTCACCGCGCTCATGCGCCGGGCCGAGATCCACGCCGAGGGCGAGATGAACGCGCCGCGCGCGATCGAGGTCCTCTCGGAGGTGCTCAAGATCGATCCGGCGCACCAGGACGCCTACTACCAGCTCGCGCAGCAGTACTTCCTGATCGGGCGCCACGCCGAGGCGCGAACCGCGATCGAGCGCGTGATCGAGCTCGCCACCGCGCCCGGCCAGCCGCTCGTCGCCGCGGCGCTCGCTCGCTACTACTACTACAAGGGCCGCATCCTCGACGCCGCCGGCGAGGCGCGCGCCGCCGCACCGCAGTACCGCCGCGCCATCGAGTACGACCCGGGCTACGCACCTCCCGCGCTCGTGCTCGCGCGCCGCGCCGCCGATGGCGGCGACCAGCGCCAGGCCGAGACCTTGCTGATCGAGGCCGCGCACGCCGCGATGGCCCAGGGTGGACCGCGCGCCGCGGTGCCGCTCCAGCGCGGGCTCGCGCGGATCCTCCTCGCGTCCGGCGATCGCCCCGCCGCGATCGAGGCCTACCGCGGCATCCTGAACGTCGAGCCCGATGGCGCGAGCGATCGCGTGGCGCTCGCCGAGATCTACGCCGTCGACGATCCGACGCGCGCGATCAGCGAGCTGCGCAAGGTCCTCGATCGCGACATCCACCACGCGCCCGCGTATCGCCTGCTCGCCTCGTTCTACAGCCGCACCGGCGACACCGAGCGCGCGCAGCGCGTGCTCACCGCGCTCGACCTGCTCGGCTTCGCCGAGGAGACCGATCGCACCACGATGCAGCGGCTCCGCGCCGCGCGCGTCTCGACGCGCCTGGTCCAGCAGCTCGACGACGAGCGCCGCCGGCTCCTCATCACGCCCGCCGCGAAGGATCCGCTCGGCGAGATCTTCAGCGCGTTCGCCGAGGAGATCAGCACCGTCGTGTCACAGCCGTCGCTCGGCGTGGATCTCCAGCCCGCGCAGGCCGTGGGCGATGCGCGCCTGCTCCAGCTCGTGGCCGAGATCAGCGCGCTCTACGACACCGAGGTCGAGGTCTTCATCGGCGACAAGGTGCCGGGCCTCGCCGCGGTGACCGCGTTCCCGCAGCGCCTCCTGGTCATCGATCGCACGCTCCTCGTCGAATCGGATCTCGCGCTACGCTTCCTGCTCGGCTACGCGCTCGAGGCGATCCGCGGCGGCTACGCGCTGCTCCTCCAGATGGGCGCCCGGCAGCGCCGCGAGCTCGCGCAGCTGCTGCGCACCCTCGTCGCGCCGGAGCAGGACACCGTCGCCGCCGATCTGATCGCGCAGGCGAACCCGCGCGCCGCAAAAGTCCTCGAGCGGCACGCCGGGCTGCGCGATGTCGACCCGGGCGCGTGGATGGACGGCATGCTCGCGTGCGCAAAGCGCGCAGGCCTCGTCGCCTGTGACGACTTCGCCGCAGCGATCTGGATGGTCGCGCGCCTGTCCGGCGAGAAGCTCGACAGCCACGACGCGACGGTCGCCCTGGGCTCGGTGCTGGGTGGGTCCGATCTCGTCCGCTTCTATCTCTCCGATGATTATCAGCAGCTCCGCGATCAGCTCACGTAACTACGCGGGATTACGCATTCTCTTGGCAAAGATCACGCGGATCCCTAGATCAAATCCCGACCTCAGGCTAAATTGAACCATGGGTGAGTGGTGTGTAACGAGCACTACCGTCATTACGTGGCGGAACTAGCGAGATGAGCACCAAGTTTCAGGCATCGGTCCAGCACCGTGGCGACATGAGCTACGTGAAGCTGGGTGGCGTCATCGACGAGGACAACGAGCTCGGCGATCTCGTCGAAAAGATCCCGAACGGCACCGCCGTCATCGATCTCGGCGAGATCGAGCGCATCAACTCCTGCGGCGTGCGCGACTGGGTGAACTGGCTCAGCAAGCTCGAGAACAGCGGCACGCGGTCGGTGCTCGTCGAGTGCTCGCCGGCCATCGTCGCCCAGATCAACCTCGTCAATAACTTCACCGGCAGCGGCGTGGTGAAGAGCTTCTACGTCCCGTACTTCTGCCCGGAGTGCGACGAGGAGAAGGTCCTGCTGGTCGAGACGACCGACATGGGCCCGCCGCCTCACGAGCCGCCCACGTGTCGCTGTGACGAGTGCGATCTCGTCATGGACTTCGACGACATGCCGGACTCGTACTTCGCCTTCCTCTCGAACCAGAAGAAGCTCGCCGAGCCCGACAAGATCAACGGCGCGATGAAGGAGCTCGGCCGCGGCAGCGACACCGGCAACAAGTCCGGCAAGGTGAAGTCGCGCGCGAGCCAGCCGAACCTGAACCCGGCCAGCAAGCCGAGCGTCCCGTCGCTGCCGTCCATCCAGCGCACGAGCACGCAGCCCAGCGCCGGGCACATGATGCCGCAGCAGAAGACCCCGTCGGGCTCGGGCAAGACGCCCTCGGGATCCCCGGTGCCGAACGCCGGCACCGGCTCGAGCAACAACATGAAGCCGCCGAGCCGGCCGCTTTCCAGCACAGTGGGATCCGAAGCTTGGAATTCACGTGACTTGAAGTCGCGGC
>JADMIO011121695.1_pt1 | contig 28441 bp, 22 predicted proteins | sample 8958161 | NCBI WGS metagenome assembly JADMIO01 (sample SAMN16585339, study PRJNA669376) | soil metagenome | isolation source: Crop rotation soil | place: USA: Cullars Rotation, Alabama | collected 2011 | reverse complement strand
ACAACTTGTCCACGTGGAATTCTAAGCTTAGGATCCCAATGTGCTGGAAAGGGATGCCACAGGGCGTTCTCGCCGAGCTTGTCGTGAAGCTGGGTAACGATTTGCCAATCGCTCCTCATCGGAATTGTTTTCCTCCCCTGCTGCCGCTTGTTGCGGACTATAAGCCAGCCGGTGGCTATCAGAAGCGCGGCAACGAAGGCAAGCCCGCCTCCGGCATTCACAGGTTGTATGGGCTTGCGGACATGCAGTCGTCTGGGGATATCGCCGGGATTGTCATAAGGCTTACACGCAAGAGGATTTCCAAAGAGGGACAAGAGGAAAGCGAACGCCCAATGAACGCACCACAATACATCTTCGAAGCCAGCACGAAGCCCTCGCTCCCCTGGCATGATGTGCCACTCATTCGCGCCACGGACGAAAGCGTGAAGGCCTATGGCTGCCTCGTCGACAAGCCGGAGGATGTGAGGATTGAAATCGTGCGCTGGCCGCAATCGGGCTGGCGGCCGATCGACAAGGGGACAGGCGATGAGGCCGGTTGGGTGGAAGGCATTTTCCACGGCGAATGGCAGGGCGACGTGCTCTATGGCCGCAACGATGCGGTCAGCGGCCATTACGTGCTGGGCTGGTCAACCGACCCTCAAAAAGCATCTGCGCAGAAAGCGACCGCGCCGCGCGACCAAGTGCTGCTCTGGCACATGAACTACCATCCTGACGGCGGCCAGTTGTTTTTCCCGCTCGATCGCAAGCCCTTCATCATTCCGGCAGCCCTGCCCGGCGATAACCTGACGCCCGACAAGGTTGTGGCTTTCTGGTGCGACGGCTCGCGCGGGCTCTACATCCATCCCGGCATCTGGCACGAGGGCATCTTCCCGGTCGAAGACAGGCAGCGCTTCCTCGATCGCCAGGGCCGGGTTCACGCGCGGGTCAGCGCCGATATCGGCAAGGAGTTCGGCGTCTATCTCGCCTGCCCGCTCCGCGCCGACAGGATCAAGACTCTCTGAAGGCGGACCATCAGAGCTGCTTTCCTGCTGTCGTACCGCCATCGATGGTGATGACGCTGCCGGTCTGGAATGCCGCTCGGGGAGAAGCGGCGAAAAGGATGGCTTCCGCCACCTCGGAGGCTTGCGCCACGCGCTTGAGCAGCGGGAAGGCCTCCCATTGGCCGGGCTCGGCATTCTCCCGCATCATGTCAGTGTCGATCGGCCCGGGGCACACGGCCAAGGCGCGCACATCGGGCGCAAGCTCGACGGTGATGGCGCGTGTCAGCCCGATGAGCGCGCCTTTCGAGGCGCAATAGACGGTCGAACGCGCATAGCCGAGCAGGCCCGCATCCGAAGAGACATTGACGATGACCCCCTTCCGGCGCCTGAGGCCCGTCATCAGCGCGCGGCTCAGTGCCCAGGCCGCGGTGAGATTCACCTGCATCGTCCGGTCCCAGTGCGCCTCGTCGGCCTCCTCGATGCTTTTCTCTTCGAAGATGCCGGCGCAGTTGACGAGTACATCGACCTCGCCCGCCGCACGCGCGATTGCCGCGACGCTGGACCGGTCAGCCAGATCGCCATGAGCCGCCACCGCGTGTGCGCCGAGTTCGCGTGCCACCTTCTCCGCCGCATCCCGGCTTCGCCCATGCACGATGACGCTGGCGCCCTCTTCCACAAAACACTCGGCCGTAGCGCGCCCGACACCGCGCGTCGAGCCGGTGATGAGTACGCGTTTGCCGCGGAAGAGCGCCATCAGAGCCTCCCCGCCGTACTTCCGCCATCGATGGCGATGGCCGAGCCGGTCATGTAGGCGGCGGCAGGCGATGCGAGGCAGAGGACAAAGCCTGCGATCTCCCGAGGCGCCGCGAGTCGGTTGAGCGGATGATAGGCCTGCGCGCGGCGGTAATAATCCGCTGCATCGCCGCTCGCCTCGGCGCAATCGCGCATGAGTTCCGTGTCCATCGTGCCGGGGCACAGCGCGTTCACGCGGATGCCGCGGGGCGCAAGTTCGATCGCCATCGCCTTGGTCAGCGTCACGAGCCCATGCTTCGCCGAGACATAGGCGACATTGTTCGGAATGGCGTGCAGGCCAAGCTCGGAGGCGATGTTGATCACCGTGCCTTTGCTCTGCGCGAGCAGCGGCAGCAGCTCGCGCACGATGAAGAACGGTGCCTTGAGATCGATAGCGAGATGCAGGTCCCAATGCGCCTCGTCCGTATGCTCGAAGGATTTTTCGACATTGACGGCGGCGTTATTGATGGCCGCATCGAGCACGCCATGCGCGAGCACAGGCGCCACCGCGGCCTTCACACCGCCGAGCGTCGCAAGGTCGCCCGGCGCTGGCACGAGCCGTTCCTTGCCCAGGCGCTCAATGACCGCATCGACCTGCTCCGGCGTACGGTCATTGACGAAGACCAGCGCGCCCGCCGCGTGGAAGGCCGCGGCAATGGCAAGCCCGAGTCCCCTGCCCGCACCCGTGACCAGAACCGCCTTGCCGCTAAAATCGAAGCTGATCATCGCTAGCCCCGGTATTTGCTGATGGCGAGGGCCAGTGCCGTCGAACCGATGCTGAGCGCGATGAGGAGCGTCGCCACCGCATTGATCGTCGGGTCGAGCGATGTCCGGACCATTCCCCACACCATGGTCGGCAGCGTGTTTCCGGCGCCGATGGTGAAGAAGGTGATGACGAAATCGTCGAGCGAGATGGCGAGCGCGATGAGCCCCGCGCCGATCACCGTCGGGCTGATGATCGGGAAGGTCACGGTGAAGAAGGCCTTGAGCGGCGATGCGCCGAGATCGCGCGCACTCTCGACCAGCGACCAGTCGAAACTCGCAAGCCGCGCATGGACGAGGGCAATGACGAAGGGCTGCACGATGACGAGATGCCCGAGAATGACCGTCGGACGTCCGAGCCCCAGATCGAGGAAGCGCACGAAGAAGGAGAGGAGCGCAATGCCGATGATGAGCGCAGGCAACATCATCGGCACGCTGAGCAGCATCATCAGCGCGGAGGCGCGCCGCTGGTCCATCCGCGCCAGCGCCATGGCCGCGAGCGTGCCTGTGATGACCGACAACAGAGCGACGACGAAGCCGATCTCGAGGCTCGCGCGCAAGGCCGGCCAGAAGCTCTCATTCGCCATCAGCCGCCTGTACCAGTCGAGCGTGAAGCCGGTGAGCGGAAAGCTCGTGAGCGCCGAGGAATTGAAGCTGAACAGCACGACGAGGACGAGCGGCAGTGTGAGGAAGACAAGGACGGCGCCGGTGAAAACGGGCCAGGCCAGCGTGCCGATGCGAAGCGACGTCATTGCGCCACCACGCGCCGGAAGGCGAAGCGGCACAGCAGGAACACAACGAGCGATGCCGCCATCAGCGTGAATGACATGGCGCTGCCCATCGGCCAGTTGAAGCCGAAGGAGAATTGCGTCTCGATGAAATGCCCCATCATGGATGCGCCGCCGCCCACATAGCGCGGCGTGACATAATCGCCGACGGTGATGAGGAAGGTGAGCAGGAAGGCGACGCTGATGCCGCGCTCGCACAAGGGCAGGACGATCTGCGCGCCAGCGCCGAGCGGCGTTGCGCCCAGATCGCGCGCCGCCTCGATCAGACTGTCCGGAATGCCCCGCATGCTGCCATAGATCGGCAGGATGGCGAAGGGCAGCAGGAAATAGGTGAGCGTCACGATGACGCCGAAGGCGCTGTAGATGAAGATCGTCAGCGGCTCATCGACAAGACCCAAGCCGAGAAGCGTTGCATTGATGAGGCCATCGCGGCCGAGAATGCTTTTCCACGCATAGATCTTCACGAGATAGCCGCCGAACAGCGTGATGAGCGTCACGAGCAGCAGGACATTGCCCCAGCGCCCGGCGCGGAAGCGGATGGCGAAGGCGAAGCCATAGGCGATGAGTGTAGTGACGAGCGCCACTGCAAGGCCGATGGCGAGCGTGCTCACCATTACATCGCCATAGTCCGAGATCGTCGCCGCGTAATTCTTGGGCGTGAAGTCGGGGCGCATGATCCGCGCCTTCACCGACCAGAAGCTGATCGAGAAGAAATAGGCGAGCGGTGCTGCGAACAGGCAGAGCCAGGCCAACAAGGCCGGTGCCGCAGTGAGATGCTGCGGCACCGCATGTCGGAAAGGAAACAGCCGCTTCACGTCAGGCGTCAGGCTTTCTGGAAGCGCGCATATTCCTGAAGGAAATCGTCATAGCTCGCGGTCGTGCCGTCATAGTCGGTGGGCGGCACCGGCTGGAGCCGCGCCTTCTTCATGAAGCCATCAATGTCGGCATAGTTGTAGGACGCCGCGAGCTCGGGCGAGAGCAGCGGCACGGCCTTGAGATTGGTGATGCCGGCGCTCTGCTCGGTGGCAAAGATCTTCTGCGGCTCGGGCGACACGATGTGATTGATCATCTTGTAGGTGAGATCGACATGCGGGCAGTCCTTCGGGATGCACAGGCAGTCCATGAACATGCCGGTGCCTTCCTTGGGGATCACATATTTGATCGTCTTGCCCTTGCCCTGCGCCCACACCGCAACGGCCTCCCAGCCGATGGCGCTGACGGCGACCTCATTGCGCGCGAAGGCATCCGCCATGTCGCCATAGGACGCGAAGAGCGCGCGTGCATGTCCAGTCTTGATCTCGATCAGCTTGTCGATGACGGCCTTGAGCTCGTCGCGAGTAAGCAGTGTGCCCATCGGCTTGCCGGTCACCACCGTGCCCCAGATCAGGAGATTGCCGAGCGGATCGTCGACCATCGCCACCTTGCCCTTGTATTCGGGCTTGAGGATGTCGAGCCAGCTTTCTGGCACGCCCTGCACCTGGGCGGGGTCATACATCAGCGGCAGCGAGCCCCAGTTCCACGGCACGCCATAGAGATTGCCCTCCTTGCGGATCGCCTCGTGGCCCGTGAATTGCGGGATGAGGTCGCCCATCTGGTCGATCTTGCCCGCATCGATCGGCTCGAGAAGCTGGCCTTCCGCCATCAGCGGCAGATAACCGAAATACATGGTGATGAGATCGGTCTTGCCGATGCCTCCCGCCTGGAGCTTGGTGATGATCTCCTCATTCGAGGCGATGAAGGTCGGCTGAAAGTCGATGTCATTGTCCTTGAGGAACGTGCCGGCCTTGATCGGGGTCTCGTAGCCCTGCCAGCCCATCCAGGTCATGGTCGTTGCGGCCTTCGCATCGCGGCTGCCGAGACCCATCGCTCCGGCGGCCCCGAGCGCGCCCAGACCGGCCATGAGGCTGCGGCGGGATAGCGAGGAAAGGCGTGAAAGCTCCATGGCTGCATGGAGAGACGTTTTGGTGTCGCTCATCGTGTCCGTTCCTGTTCTGATTGCTCCCTGCTCTCGCGACCGGCCGTCTTGGGCGGCCTTTCTCACGAAGCAACAAATTTGAACCAGCTAATTGTATACAGGTCAAGCAAGGCCGTCGTGATTCACCAGAGCTGGCATTAATCCGTCTGCGATTGAAAGTTGCGAGGTCTTTCGTCGAACGGGTAGGATTTCAGATGCGGAGCCAAGACCAAATGCAGAGGATGGGTTGAGCAGCCACCGGAAGGAAGACGCCGCGATCATCCGCGCCTCCGGGCTTTTCGATGAGAAGTGGTATCTGGAAAAATACCCGGACGTGAAAGCGCTCGGCATGGATCCCGTCGAGCACTATCTGAGCCTCGGCGCGCTCCTCGGCCGTGCTCCGTCCCCGCGGTTCGAAGGCACCCCCTATCTGGCGCAGGGTGGGCAACCCAATGCCCCCAATCCCCTGCTTCGGCGTTTACGATCGGAAAGCCTTTCCGCGGTGCCTGCCTATCTCGGACAAGACATGGGACGCTTCGATCCATGGTGGTATCAGCAAAGATATCACTACATCGCCAGCCTGGGGCTCGACCCGCGTCAGCACTATGAAGAACAAGGCCGCAATGAGGGGCGATATCCCAATGAAGTCGCCGAACTCGCCGCCGAATTCGACGAAGCCTGGTATGTCGCCAAATATCCCGATGCGCGCATGGTCGGCGGCGAACCACTCCAGCATTTTCTGCTGGTCGGCCGGCACAAGGGATACCTCCCCAATCCGATCCAGCATGCCGACCGGCTATTCCTGCGCTTCGGTTTTTCCGAATATGGATACGATCTCGGGCCGCCGATCGCCTTTCGTGAGGAAACGAACCTTCCCGCGGACTTCAGCCTTTCGATTGCCGTGCATCTCCATCTTTTTTATCCGGAGATGCTGGATGAGTTCTGCGCCTATCTGAGGAATATCCCGGCCCCCTTCGCGCTTTTCGTTTCCGTTCCTGTGGGAACCGCGAATACCGACGCGATCAGCGCCAGCATCCGCAAGCAGACGCCCGATGTCGCGAAACTCGTCATCCGGCCCTGTGCAAATCGCGGGCGGGACGTCGCTCCGTTTCTTGTCGATTTTGGCAAGGAGCTTCTTGGTTACGACCTTCTCCTCCATCTCCACACGAAGAGATCGGATCACAATCCCGGCCTCGCCCGCTGGAAGGACTATCTGCTCCATTACACGCTCGGCAATCGCAATGTCGTCGCCAGCATTCTGAATGATTTCCAGTCCGACAAATCCCTCGGCGCGTTCTTTCCGCCCTATATTCCAATGTGGGAGCGCTTGCCGAGCTGGGGCTACAACAATCAGCCGAATGTGATGCGCCTTCTCGCCCGTTTGGGCCTCCAGTTCACCAGAGAGAAATGTCCGGATTTCGCGGCAGGCTCGTTTTTCTGGGCAAGATCGGCGGCGCTGCGGCCGCTGCTTGAGGGCCACATAAAGACGGAGGACTTCGAAACCGAACCGACCAAGCCCGATGGCACCACCGCCCATGCGATCGAGCGGCTCTTCGGTATCGTGCCGAAAGCGCTCGGCTTCCGGACAGCGATGCGCTTCATCGATGTCGGCTTCAATCTGAACAATTATTACAGCGATGCGCGTGACAGGCCGAAGCCGGAGACACGCAAGAAAGATATCGAGGACTATGCCGCGGCCGTAAAGAAACGAGCGCACCCTGCCCGTATCGCTGTCGCCACCGCCATCATGGGGTCCTTCGACACGATGCTGATCCCGGACGTACTGGAGGCCGATGTCGATTATTTCTGCTTCACGGATTCGGCGATTGATGGCGACGGCGTCTTCCAGATTCGCGAGCCTCCCTATCGTCATGAGGATCGGCGCCGCATGGCGCGCTATGTTAAAACCCATCTGCCGGGCTTGCTCCCAAGCTATGACTTCCTCGTCTGGATCGACGGCAATATCTGGCTGCGCCAGCCGGTCACGAATCTCGTTGCAGCGACGGAAGCGTCGCGACATGCGCTGGGCGCGATCGCGCATCCTCTGCGCGCGTCATTTGAAAACGAATATCTGACCGTGAGGAACGACCTTCTCGACGATGTAAGCCTCATGGATCGGCAGGTTGCCCGTTACCGGGCGGTGCCGGGCCTCAATAAGGAACGGCTGATCGAAACGAATGTCATGGTCTTCGACGCGCGCGATCCGCGCATCAAGGTCTTCGCCGAAGCGTGGTGGAATGAAATCGACAAATTCAGCGTGCGCGACCAACTCAGCGTCACCTATGCGCTTCACACCGCGAAACTGGACTGGCATCCGATCGTGAAGGCCGGCTTTTCCGTGCGTGATGCCCCGGGCTTCGCCATGGTCATCCATGCCCGTCACGCGGCAGCAAAAACGGCTGTCAAGGTCTTGTCCGAAGGCGGATTGGTCAAGCCGGAGACCTTGCCCGACGCACAGGGGTTTGAAGAGCTTTTCGCAGCCGGCCCCGACATGCGGCTGCGTCTCGGATCAAGCCGGGAGACCACACTACCCGCCACCGACTTCCCCGGGACAGCCGACCCGCGCGATAGGTCGGTCGATCATCTCGATAACGGCGTGTCGCTGAGCAACTGGATTCCGGCACGCTGGAAAACCCAAAGCTGGCGCGAGGATATCTTCCTCAGCCGGCTCAACAATGCCATCGTTTTCGGCGGACTCATCCATACGACCCGTGTGGGCGAGCATGAAAACGGACAGCTCTTTCTGACCGAGCGCGCGGGCCAGATGGAATCGGCGCGCGGGGTCTGGAATGGCGAGCGGACCCTGCCGGCCGACCTCCTCGAATCTGCCGGACAGGATTTGTGGCAATTGCGCCGGACCGCAATCGGCTCGTACCTGCAAGGAGACTTCTTCCTTCTGGGAAATATCCAGCCGCATTTCGGTCATATGCTTCTCGAAGGCCTGAGCCGGTTGTGGCCCCTGACTCTCGATCACCGTTTTGCGAAGAGCATGCGTTTCCTGGTCTACGAACCAGAGCTGAGAGACTTTCAAAAAGAACTGCTGGCCCTCGCCGGCGTGCCGGTGGAGCGCATTCTTCACGTTCCATCCGAGGGCATCATCGTCGAGAGGCTTTGGGTTCCCGACCCTGCAATGCGTTCGCATCGCTGGAGCAGCGATCTTCAACGGAAGATGTGGGAGGCAATCGCCTCCGCCGTGCCGTCCGCCAAGCCGTCGCGTCATGTCTACCTGTCGAGACGTCGTATCGGTGAGAGACCGCTTCTCAACGAGGAGGAGATCGAGACGATCTTTGTCAAGCACGGCTATGAGATCGTGTTCCCCGAGCTTCTTGGCATGACGGAACAGATTCGCCTGGCAAAGGAAGCGGCCTTTCTTGCCGGCCCCGCCGGCAGCCAGCTCTATCTCGGCGCTTTTCAATCGCCGGGCAGCCACAAGCTGGTCCTCGCGCCCGCCAACTACTTCGCACGGGACGATCTTCTCCTTGCCGAGGACCGGCAATGCACTTGCGATGTCGTCTTCGGAACGCATATCGACAATTTTGCCGATCGCTCCCAGCGGACATGGCAACTCGACACGAAGCTGCTAACAAGCGTTCTCTCGCAGCAGAAACATCGCTGAGACACGCCCAGCGTTTCCTACTGTTTCGGACGCTCGAACTTCGAATTGGGTTCGCGGCCTTCACGTGCGCCATATTCCGCATAGTGGCGCAGCGGATCCATGCCCGACTCCCGCACATCGTGATAGTGTTCGAGATACCATTCGCGATCGAACAGGCCTATGCGGTCGAGCAGTGCCATCTGCCGCTTGAGACGGACGCGCCGTGGTAGAAGAGACCATTTGTGATTGTCGAGCAGCGCAACGATGGACTTCCCAAGCTCCTTCGCCGCGACTTCACGGATCAGCCTTGCCTTCTCGGCTTCGGCATTCGCCTGTTGCTCGCGGTCGATCGCCAACCGCGACAGCTTCACGGTCTCATCAAGATGCTCTCTCTGCTTTCCTTGCAACTGCGCGACCGTTTTTTCCCGGTCTTCGAGCAGCCGCTTCAATTGCGAAATAGCCGGTTCCTGCTCGCGAATCTTCTTGTCCAGCACCTCGATCTGTCCCTGGCGCTCCTTGAAGTCCGCCATCAGCAGATTGACGTGATCCTTCAGGCCGGTGACAAGTTTTTCGTTTTGCGTCGCTGAAGCGGCCATTTGCCTCAGCTCGGCCTGGGCTTTGGCAAGCTCCTGTGCGGTCTGGTCGGCCTCATGCCGTCTCTGGATCAGCGCGCTCTCGGTCTGCGCCAGCCGGCTTTGCGCTTCGGCTAATGCAGCCTCGGCCTTGCTTCTGGCCTGCGTATGCGTTTTGAGTTCTTCCGCAAGAGCGGCGATCCGCTTCTCGCTTTCGGCAAGCGACCCCTTCGCCTTTCCGGCCTCATGCTGAAAGTGCTTTGCGCGCTGCGCTTCGCCCGCGAGATCGCTTTCGAGGATCTTCACCCGCTGCTCGAACTCCGTTGCAAGAGCCGCGATCTGATCATCTTTCTTGTTGACGACGTTACGGGCCACCTCAAGCTCATACTCAAGTTTTCCTGAAAGCTGCGCTTGGCTTGCCATTTCGCTTTCAAAGGCCTGCATCCGCCGTTCGAGTTCGGCAACAAGAGCCACGATCTGGTCGTCCCTCTTGTCGATCAGATGCCGCGCTGTTTGCAACTCATGTTCGAGCTTTGTAGAACGCTGCACCACATCGGTCATTTCCGATTCAACCCGGAAAAGGCCCGCTTGCGCGTCCTGCGCCGATCGCTCGTGGAAAGCCACGCGCTCAGCGAGTGCCGCAACGTGATTGTCTTTTCCGGTAAGCTCGTTCCTCAGCGCCTCGAGGGCTTGCTCGAGCATCTCAGTGCGCAGCAGCTCTGCCGCGCCTGCTTCTGCCATTCTTTCCGAAGCCTGAGCCAGAAGTGAAAGCTCATTGGCAAGAGCGGCAAGTTGACTCTCCTTTTCGTTCAAGGCGTTCTTTGCCACCTCGAGTTCATACTCAAGCTGCCTCGCCTGCTCAGAGTCGCTGGCATGGGCATCCGTCATCGCCTGGAGCTGGTTTGTTACCTCAACAAGCCTCGACTGCATTTGCCCGGCGGCCTGCGTCTGAAGTGCAAGCTCCACAGTCAGAGCAGCAATATTCTGCTCCTTCTCCGAAAGGGTGCCTTTTACCGCCACCAACTCCCGCTCGAACTGCCCGGCGCGATGGGACTGATTGGCCCGCTCCGTTTCCGCTTTCTGCACGCGACCGCCCAGTTCGACAATGCTTGCCTGGGCCACTTCAGTCGCTTGCGTCTTAAGTCTGAGGTCACTGGTAAGAGCCGCTAGTCGCTTTTCTCTGTCCGCGAGCGTATTTCTTACCGTCGCCAGTTCCTGCTCGATCAGCCCGGCCCGTTGTGCCTCGTTCGCACGCGCCGCTTCTGCTTGCAGGAGGCGCTCATTGACGTCCGCATGGATTTTCTCGGCGGCCTGGGCTTGCGCCGTCAAATCCCCGGCGAGTGCCGCGATCTTCTTTTCCCGCTCCGCAAGTGCAGCCTTCACCGCTGTCAGTTCCTGCTCGAATCGGCTCGCTCGCTGCGCTTCGCTAGCCCGTGCGACCTGCGTCTGCTGGAGCTGGGCATTGACGTCAGCCCAAACCTTTTCGGCCGCCTGCCCCTGAACCGTCAGCTCATTCGACAGCGCGGCAATCCGTTTGTCTTTTTCCGCCAGCGCATTCTTGGCTGTCGTCAGTTCTTGCTCGAAACGGCCTGCGCGCTGCGTCTCCCCAGCAAGGCCGGCTTCTGTCTTGATGATTCGATCGCGTACCTGACTGAGCTCGGTTGCAACGCTCTTGGCTTTGCTTGCCGCTTTTTGTTCCGCCGCGATCAGCCGCCCCATGGCAGGGGATGCCGCGCCGAATTCCGCCCTGATTCGATCAAGCGTCGAGTAGTCGGCTTTCAACTCGCCGGTCTCGATCCACCCAGACAGAATTCGATAGGTATCTGCCAGCCACCCACTTACAGCCGGATCATTGAACAACGCCTCGGGGGGCGATTTGTGGTGTTGAAGATTGTCGGAAATGAACGTGCTGATCGCGTTCGCCGCGCTGTCGGGCTTACAGGGCCAAACGACACCAAGTTTTGACTGCGCCTTCTGCGCGATCCCCCGCCAATTCTCATTCAATCCCTGAAAGGCCGTAAAAATGCGTGGGACATTCCTTGATGCCAATTCGGCGTCGAGCACATTGCGCAGCCACAAAAGCGAACTGAAGCTCGGGTCAAAGCCGTCGCGCTTGGCCAGAGACGCAGCAACATCGAGCGGATTCCGTAACGGCGAGACAATGAGTGGCCTTATCTCGGCTTCCTCAAGGGCGCTGAGCCAGAATGGCAAGATGCGACATATGCGCGGATCCTTGAGGACGAGGAGATGAGACGACCCAAACTCGCTTGCGAGAAGCGAAAGGGCCTCATCCCGGAACTGTGCTGCTTTGGGAGACCGAAACCATTCAGGATAGAATTCCTGCCAATCATGCCAATTTGATCCCGCCGATTGGAGGATACGATCGTTCAACTGAAGTATCGGCAGGGATTCCCAATGTCCCGCCTCATTGGTCACATTGGCTTGAAGCAATGTTGCAGGGAGATCGCACCCAAGGAGGTTCAGAACGCGCGTCAACGCGCTCGTCCCTGATCGATGCATCCCGACAACAAGAATGCCACATCGCTTGTGCACCGGCGCAGGCCGCACCCTGCCCTCACGCCGCCGGGGCTTTTGCCTCCGTTTATTCAATGACCACCTCGCCTCGTATTTTTGTTTTGTGCGTCTGTCGCCGCTTATTGCCCTTTGTCATTGTTTCATTCCAGCCGGGTGAACGGCAAGCTTTTTGGAAAAGCGGCTTCGGTGAGAAGAAAACAGCGTAGTTAAGCCCCGCGATTAACTCTCAATGCTCTCAGCCTTTTCAACAACCTATAATTTCACTAGATTTATATTACGATCTAAACTAGATGTTACCCGAGGTGAAAATTCCTTACGGCAAGCCAAAATGATGGGATTCAAGAAGCGGCCGGGAAGCGATGCGGCGATCAACGCCACACGCCATTACCCGCCCGGCAGCAAGGCAGAATTCGAAGCGCTCCTCGCCTGCTATCGCTCTGGCCAGATGACGGAACAGCAATGGCAGCGACATCTGGATGACGAGGCGTTTGCCGCCTACGTGGCACGGATCGGCCGGACGCAAGCCCCGGGTGCGGTGGCTGCGAAACCCGTTATCGTTCGCACCAGGACGGACACAGCGCATTTCGGTTTCCTCAGGCGCCGCAACGGTAAGGAAGTCGAGCTCGATGGTGCGCGCCGGATCACCTCGGCCAATGGCGCCTCCTTGCTTTCCGAGATCGCCACACATGGCATAACCGGTACCGGCATCAGGCTCGATGCGCCGGTGTCAATCCTGCTGACGGATGTCGTGGAGATCATCGGCTGCACGACTGACGCCCGCCGCTCGCTCGAAGCCGCGTAACTCTTGCGTGCGAAATCCGATCTGACGTTTTTCCTTGGTGGGCGCAGTAGGACTCGAACCTACGACCCGCTGATTAAGAGTCAGCTGCTCTACCACCTGAGCTATGCGCCCGCCCGTCAAGGAAATGCCAAAGCCACCGGGGGCTCCGCGCGGGCGCCTCTCTAGCAAAGGCCCCCGCCCGAGTCCAGCGTCTCCAGGGCGCCCGGAATCGTCATCCGATCGTCATGGACGGCGGGTCTAGTCGCGGCCTCAGACTCAAAGCACATGGGGACGTCATGAAGAAGCCGATCATCCGCGGCGCGCTGGCCGCCGCCTTTCTCGCTGGTACAGCGCTCTCGGCGCAGGCCGCGCAGTATTTCAACCGCATCGCCACTTTCCACGTCATCGACAATCTGCCGGCCGATGGCGATCGGTCGAAATCGACCGTGGCCGAAATCATCACCGCGACGGCGGACGGCCACACCCTCGTCTATACCGACAGCCCGGGCGAGCGCATCGGCGTGATCGACATCACCAACCCCAAAGCGCCGCAGCCGGCAGGCATCGTGGCGCTGGGCGGCGAGCCAACCTCAACCGTCGTTGCCGGCAACTTTGCCCTGGTCGGCGTCGTCACCTCGAAGAACAAGGCGAAGCCCGCGGGCCATCTCGCTGTTGTCGACCTCAAGAACCGGCGCGTGACGGCGACCTGCGATCTCGCCGGCCAGCCCGATTCGTTGGCCAAGAGCCCGGATGGCACCTTCCTCGCCATCGCGGTCGAGAATGAGCGCGACGAGGAGGTGAATGACGGCAAGATCCCGCAGCTCCCGGGCGGCACCCTCATTTCCTTCAAGATCGGCACGGATGGCGCCGTCGATTGCGCGACGAAGCAAGTGATCGATGTCACCGGCCTCGCCGCCATCGCGCCTGAGGATCCGGAGCCCGAATTCGTCGACATCAACGCGAAGAACGAGGTGGTGCTGACCCTCCAGGAGAACAACCACATCGTCATCGCCGATCTCGCCACCGGCAAGGTCATCAAGCATTTCCCCGCGGGCACGGTCGACCTCACCAATATCGACACCGAGAAGGACGGCGTGATCGCGCTCACCGGCAAGAAGGACGCTGTGCTGCGCGAGCCGGACGGCGTGCAGTGGATCGACGACGACCGCTTCGTCACCGCCAATGAAGGCGATCTCGACGGCGGCAGCCGCGGCTTCACCATCTACAAGAAGGATGGGACGGTCGATTTCGAGAGCGGCCCCTCCTTCGAATATGAGGCGGTGCGCCTCGGCCACTATCCCGACAAGCGCAACAAGAAGGGCATCGAGCCCGAGGGTGCCGAAGTCGCGACCTTCGGAACCGATCGCCTGATCTTCATCGGCGCGGAGCGTGCCTCGCTCGTCGGCGTCTACAAGGACGAAGGTCCCGGCAAGGCGCCGAGCTTCATCCAGGCCTTCACCGGCGGCATCGGGCCCGAAGGCCTGCTCGCCATCCCCGGCCGCAACCTCTTCGTCACCGCCTCGGAGACCGATCTGCACGAGGAAGGCCTCATCGGCTCGGTGGTCACCATCTATGAGCGTCAAGACGTGGATGCGCCAGCCTATCCGACCATCCTCTCTGCTGATGAAGCGAGCGGCCTGCCGCTCCCGTGGGCGGCGCTTTCAGGCACGGTCGCCGATGCCGAAAAGCCGGGCATCCTCTATGCGGTGACCGACAGCGCCTTCTCTCAAGGGCGCATTCTCACCATCGATGCTACGAAGAAGCCCGCCGTCATCACCGGTGCCATCACCGTGACCAAGGACGGCGCGCCGGCGAAGCACCTCGATCTCGAAGGTATCGCGCTGGCTACGGGCGGTGGCTACTGGCTCGCTTCGGAAGGCAATCCGGAGCGCGAAAAGGATCCGACCGATTCACTGTTGCTGAGGGTCGACGCTTCCGGCGCGATCGTCGAGGAGATCGCCCTGCCCGGACGCCTCGCCGAGGAGGCCACGCGCTTCGGCTTCGAGGGCGTGACAGTGACGGGCGAAGGTGTCAATGAGGTCATCTGGCTCGCCGTCCAGCGCGAATGGAAGGACGACGACAAGGGGCTGACCAAGCTTCTCGCCTACAAGCCCTCGGACGAGAGCTGGAGCGCCGTCCACTATCCGCTCGACAGGACGGAGAAGGGCTGGATCGGCCTGTCGGAGATCACCGCGGTGCCGGGTGGCTTCATCGTGATCGAGCGCGACAACCTCGTCGGCAAGGAGGCGAAAGTGAAGCAGCTCGCCTTCGTTTCACTCAAGGATGCCACGCCGGCGCCGCTCAATGGTCCCCTGCCGGTGGCTAAGAAAACCGTGCTGCGCGATCTCATCCCCGATCTCTCCGCACCGGGCGGCTATGTGCTCGACAAAGTGGAAAGCTTCGCCGTCGACAAGGACGGTCAGGCCTTCATCATCACTGACAATGACGGTGTCGATGACCATTCGGGCGAGACGCAGTTCATCGGCCTCGGCAAGCTGAACCTGCCGATGTAGACCAATCGTCAGCCTGCGGAACAAAAACCTCTCGCTCTGCGGGAGGTTTTATTTTTTTGCGGAGAACCCTCGCCCCTCAGAGAGGGGAGAGGGAGGGGACCCATGCGCGAGCATGGGGAGGGTGAGGGGCATCCTTGTTACCTCTAACTCTCGAAACGCGAACATTCTGCGCCAAGAGAACTGAAGCCCCTCACCGTCCCGTTGCTTCGCAACGGGTCCCTCCCTCTCCCCGCTTCGCGGGGCGAGGTTGAAGTGGCCGTACTTGCTACGGTCCCCGCCGTGCCTCATGGGCGAGATCCACAGCACCGGGGTTGCCGCGCAGTTGCTTGAGCTTGAGCCGGTTCAACGCGCCGACATAGGCCTTGGCCGAGGCGACGAGCGTATCGGGATCGGCCGCGCGTGATGTCACGCTGCGTCCGTTCGTCGAATCTTCGAGCCGGATCGACACCTCCGCTTGCGCGTCGGTCCCCTCCGTCACCGCATGCACCTGGTAAAGCTGGAGCTTTGCCTCATGCGGCACCAGCGCCTTGATGGCGTTGAAGATCGCATCGACCGGCCCGTTGCCGGTCGACTGGCGCGTCACATGCTGACCGTCGATGTCGAGGGTGAGCGTCGCCGCCTGCGGCCCCATCGTGCCTGCGATGACCGTGAGGGAGAGCACCTTGATGCGGTCCGATTGCTCGGTGATCTCGTTGTCGACCAGCGCCTCGATGTCCTCATCATAGACATGCTTCTTGCGGTCAGCGAGCGCCTTGAAGCGCGCGAACACATCCTCGAGCTGGTTGTCGCCCAGCGAATAGCCGAGCTCCTTGAGCTTCTCCTTGAAGGCGTGGCGGCCAGAATGCTTGCCCATGACGAGCGACGTCTTGGTCACGCCGACCGATTCCGGCGTCATGATCTCGTAGGTCTGCGTGTTCTTGAGCATGCCGTCCTGGTGGATGCCGGATTCATGCGCGAAGGCGTTCCGCCCGACCACCGCCTTGTTGTACTGCACCGGGAAGGACGATACGGCGGAGACGAGCTTTGAAGCGCGGTTGAGCAGCGTCGACTCGATGCCCGTATAATAAGGCAGCGCGTCGCCGCGTGTCTTGATGGCCATCACCACTTCCTCGAGCGCCGCATTGCCGGCGCGCTCGCCAAGGCCGTTGATCGTGCATTCGACCTGCCGCGCGCCACCCGCGACGCCCGCAAGCGAGTTGGCCACGGCGAGGCCCAGATCGTCATGGCAGTGCACCGAATAGATCGCCTTGTCGGCATCGGGCACGCGGTTCCGCACCGTCTCGAACATCGCCTGATATTCATCGGGCGTTGCATAGCCGACCGTGTCGGGAAGATTGATGGTCGTGGCGCCCGCCTTGATCGCGGCCTCGACACAGCGGCAGAGATAGTCGATCGGCGTGCGGGTCGCATCCATCGCCGACCATTCGACATTGTCGACGAGATTGCGTGCGCGCGAGACCGTCGCGGCGATGATGTCCAGCACCTCGGCCTCGGTCTTCTTCATCTGATGCGCGAGGTGGATGGGCGAGGTCGAGACGAAGGTGTGGATGCGCGGGCGCTTGGCATGGCGCACCGCCTCGCCGCAGCGATCGATATCCTTGGGGATGGCGCGGGCGAGGCCTGCCACGACGGCGTTCTTCGTGCGCCGGGCGATTTCGGCCACGGCCTCGAAATCGCCTTCGGAAGCGATGGGGAAGCCCGCCTCGATGATGTCGACGCCCATCTCGTCGAGGAGCGCTGCAACGTCGAGCTTCTCCTCATGGGTCATGGTGGCGCCGGGCGATTGCTCGCCGTCACGGAGCGTCGTGTCGAAGATATAGACGCGGTCTGAGGAAGATTTGGATGAAGATTGGACGGTCATGGGTCTTGTCCTGTCACACGGCCGTTAACGGTCCGGCCCTCTTGAAGATGAACTCGCTTGGAAGAACCTGGCATCCCCTGAAGACCCGCCCGCGTCTTACGGGCTGCCGGTAATCAGGGGCATCTAAGAAGGAGGCCAAGCCGGGCCAGCCGGGCGCAGGGGCCGGCGGCGGAAAGGGCGTTGGTCGGGAACGAAGCCATGCGCCGCTTGATAGCGCAGGATCGGAAAGACCGCAACCGGTGGCGATTTCCGCCCCCGTCGGGCCTGTGGCACAGTTCCGTCACACTGTTCTGCGATCACCGCGCCGGCCAAGAAACTGATACCTAAAGGACCCTTGTCATGATGCGCTTTGCCGCCTCCCTGCTCTTCTCCGCCGCTCTCGCCGCGCCGGCCCTTGCCGACAAATGCCAGGACGACGTGAAGCAGATCGAGGCCGCGATCGCCTCGAAGCAGGTCTCGGGCGACGAGCGCGCCCAGCTTGAGGACATGAAGAATCAGGCAGCCCAACTTTGCGCCGCCGGCAATGTCCAGGAAGGCCTCGACGTGTCCGCCGAAGCCAAGGCGATGCTCGATATCGACTAGCCTGCGCCGCAATCACTCGAAGCCGAAGACGGCGAGGACGATCGCGACGACCGCCCACAGGAAGACGCCGCCGATGAAAATGCCGAGCCGGTTGAGCAGCGCGGGATTCTTCGTGCGGAACATGATGCCGGCCGTCCGCCGCGCCATGACGTGATTGCCGGTCAGCAGCACGACGGCGGCAATCTTGAGCCCGATCAGCAAAGTGAGCGGCCAGCCGGCCAGCCACAGCAGCGTCAGTCCCGAAATCCAGATGAAGGCGAGGACACCGTCGCCGATCCGCGCGATGGTGCGCCTCTGGAGCGCCAGCGCCATGGCGAAATCGCCCTTGCGACCTTGGGCCAGAAAGACGTTCACCAGATTGGAGAAGCTCATGCCGGTGCCGAGCGCAATGCAGATGATGTGCGAGGTGAGGACGAACTGCCTCATAGGGTGATCGTGCCGCTCGACACGCGCACCGCCTGCCCCCCGACACGGACCGATGCAAGATCATGATCCCGGACGGTGGCCTCCAGGATCAGATCGGACGGCCGCCCCATCTCATAGCCCTGCTCTAGCACGAAGCGATGAATGCCGTCGGCGAGCCTATCCGACTGGAGAATCTGGCAAGCGAGAAGCGCTGTCGCCGAGCCTGTCGCCGGATCCTCGGCAATGCCGGCGGCCGGCGCGAACATGCGCGAACGAAACGAGGCATCCTTGCCCTCGCCGCCCTTCGCATAGACATAGGTGTTGTCGACATCGACGCTGCTCGTAACTTCGCTCCATGCGGGCTCGCGCACCCGGGCGCGTTCGAGCACGGCGCGCGAAGCAACCGGTATGAAGAAGAAGCGCGGCCCACCTTCGATGACGGCAGGCCGGTGATTGCCGAAGCCGATATCCGAGACATCGAGGCCCAGCCCTGCGGCAATGCTTTTCGTGTCCGGCGCCTCACCCGCAACAAAGGGAATGATCGGCGCGGTGAACATGCCCCGCGACGGTCCGCCGATGCGCGTCACCTTGACGGGAACGAGGCCCGCAACCTCCTCCAGTCTGATCTCGGTTTCGAAATTGCAGGTCGGCTTGTTCCGGAGTTCGGCGAGCAGGATGGCGCAGCCGAGCGTCGGATGGCCGGCAAACGGCATCTCGCTCGCCGGACAGAAGATGCGCACCGCCGCCGTATTGGCGGGGTCGCGCGGCTTCATGACGAAGATCGTTTCCGACAGGTTGAATTCGCGCGTGATCGTCTGCATCAGCGCGGCATCGAGCGCGTCGGCGCCGAGAACCACCGCAAGCGGATTGCCGCCGAAGCGCCGGCCCGTGAAGACGTCCAGCGTGTGGAAGGTCAGATCCATCAGGGGATGGTGATTTCGACCCTTTTGCCCGCCGCCAGATCGACCGGCTTCTCGCCCACCACCGCACCATCCTTCATGGCACGGACGATATAGCTTCCCGCATTGAAGGCCGCATCCATCGTATCGGCCCACTGCATGCCGAATTCCTTCTGCTCGCCCTGGATATCCTTCTCCTTGGCAAGCACATGAATCTCGCCGGCGCCGGGCGACGAAGCCGCGATATAGCCGGCATTGAGATTGATCTTGAGCGCCGTCTGCTGGCCAGGCTTGATCTCGATATCCTGCGCGGCGGTCGCAAAGCCGACCTTCATGGTCACATGGTACTTGCCGGCCGGGAGCTGGAAGACGGAGTTTGCGTCATATTTGGTGGCGATTGATTTGCGTTCGCCGCTGATATCGGCCTCCCCCTCGCTCACTTCGACGGTTGCGTCCTTGGTGACGTCAGGCCCGCCTTCCGCGAAAATGCCCGTCACGGCCAGTGTGCCGGCCCCAAGGGTCAACACCAGATTTTGCGTCTGGCCCGCCGCGATCGTGAAGGGCTGCTCGGCCTTGGCATTGCCGAGGCTCAGCCGCGCGAGATAGCTGCCGGTGTTCATGAGGAAGGAAGCGGCACTGCCATATTTCGTGGCGATCCAATTGCCGTCCGGCCCCGCGATTTCCCAGGCCGCACCGTCGCCGGAGAGATCTGCCTCCTCGCTGAATTGTCCGGTGAGCGAGACGATGCCAGCCTCGAGGCTCGGCTCGATCTTGAGCGTTTTCTGCGCATCGATTGTGACGGGGATCTCGACCCGCGCAAGATCGTCGATGACGGTCAGGATATAGTCGCCGGGCTCCGCCTTGATCTTGACGTCGATGCCATATTCTGTGCGTACCCACTCGCCCTTCGATCCATCCGCGTTGCGCTTGGCGAATTCCCAGTTCGCATTGTCGAAAGGCTGCGCAAGTTCCTTGCCCTCCGCCATGCGCACATGGCCGATGAAATTGAACTCCGCCGCTCCGCCATCATCGCCGGTCTTGCCGCCATTGTCGCCACCGCCTTCGTCGATCACCTTGGTGATGGCGATCTCGAGCTCGTCCGAATTGTCGGCGGTGACATAGTCGCCACCCGTTTCCTTGGCGAGGCATTCAAGCTGCGGCTTCGCCTTCTCGTCGTCGACAGCGAAACCCACCGTATGGACGGTGAGCGCAACGCCGGTCTTCTCGAGCTCGGCGGCGATCGAGCACGGATCGAGCCCGCAGGTCTCGATGCCGTCCGACACGAGGACGACGGTTGCCTTCTTCTCCGTGTATTTGAGGGCTTCTGCCGCGAGCTTCACCGCGGCGGTCATCGGCGTCTTGCCTTTCGGGCTGATGCCGTTCACGGCCTTCATGTAGCTTGCCGCATCGAGCGGCCCCGGCTCGCGCATCACCTCGATGTCGTTGCAGCTTCCCTTTTCCCGGTGGCCATAGACGACGAGGCCAAGCTCGTCCTGCGGGCGCCACTTCGCGACGATCTTGCCGACGACTTCCTTGGCGATGTCGATCTTGCTGCGGCCGTCAATCTGGCCCCACATGGAACCTGAGGCATCGAGCACGAGGATGACGCGTTCGCCCTCATCCTGCTGGGCGGCGGCATGTCCGGTAAGGTTCAGCAGCGCGAAGACAAGATAGGCATAGGCGAGCAGAAAGCTGCGTACAGGCTTCACGTGAGTCCTCCCGATTTGCGGAGGGTGAGGCTCGCGCGCCCGGCCGTCTCCTGTCAACTGCCCTCGGCAGCGGCATTCATGCGCCGGTTACGCAGCAGATGCACCAGAACCACGGCTGCAATGACAGCCGTGCCGGCGATCTGCCAACGGTAATCCGCGACCATGAGCGCCACGGCGCCAGCCACCGCGGCGATCCGTTCGAGCGCATGGGCGGGACCCGCGATCCAGCCCGCCGCCGCAATCGAGAAGCCGGCGAGCGCAATGCTGGACGTGATCGTAATGAGGACGATCTGCTCGACGCTGCCCGAAAGAAGCAGCCCCATGCCATCCGGCGACAGGCAGAACATCACGGGTACGACAAAGGCGGGCAGCGTGTATTTCCACGCCTGCATCATCGTCGCGAAAGGCGAACCGCCGCAGATGGCGGAGGCCGCAAAGGGCGCAAGCGCAGTGGGCGGCGACACATCCGCCAGCACCGCATAATAGAACATGAACATATGCGCCGCCGGCGCGGGCACGCCCAGCGACACCAGTGCAGGCACGAGAATGACGGCGGCAATGATGTAGGACGCGGTCACCGGGATCGCGGTGCCGAGCAGCCACATGGCCGCGGCCGCGAGCAGGATCGTGACCGGCAGGCTACCGCCGCCGAGATCGACGATGAGGCTCGACAATTTGAGGCCGAGCCCGCTCAGATTGATGATCGACACGATGATGCCCGCCGTGGCGCAGGTCGCGGCGATGCCGACGCAGCCCCTGCCCCCGTCGACCAGCGCCTGGACCAAGCGCGCGCTCGCGGGATCGACAGTTCTATCGCGGGATCGCTCCCAGAAATGCAGCACGATGCCGAGCAGCCCGCCCGCCACGAGCCCGTAGAACACCGCAACCGACAGCCGCTCGCCCATGAGTGCTGCGGCAATGGCGACGACCGCCGCGACGGCCGCACCCTGAAGCGTGAGCAGCCGCTGGTCGGCACGGATTAGGCTCAGCACGATCGCGACGACGATCGACCAGTAGACCGCCATGAAGGCGCTCAAGCCATAGATGAGCAGCACGGCGATCGCGATGAGCGACAGGAAGTGATAGCCCTGCGTCCACGTCAGGCGCCAGAGCGGCACATCGCTCGTCCGTACCGGGCGCACATTGAGCCGCCGCGCGTCGGCTTCGACCATCAGCCAGCAGCAGAGATAGTAGAGCACCGTCGGGATCGTCGCCATGACGAGCACGTCGAGGTAGGAGATATCGAGATACTCGGCGATGATGAAGGCGGCGGCGCCGAGTGTCGGCGGCGACAGCGTAGCGCCGATGCCGGCCGCCGAGGTCAGGCCGCCTGCCGTCGTGGGCGTATAGCCCGAGCGCTTGAGCATCGGCCAGGCGAGCGAGGCGAGCGTGACCGTCGTCGCGACGCCCGATCCCGAAACGGTTCCGAGCAGGAAGCCCGAGGCGACGACCGCGCGTCCCGGTGCCGCCGCCGAAGGCTTCTTGCCGAACAGCGCGAAGGCCCAGTCGATATAGAACCTCCCCGCCCCGCCCTTATCAAGGACCGCGCCATAAAGCGAGAATACGATGATGAAGGTCGCCGCCACATCCATGGGCGTCGAGAACAGACCTTCGAGCGTCAGGTAGTTCTGACCGACAATGCGCGCGATGGTGAAGCCGCGATGGTTGAAGGGCTCGGGCATGTAGCGCCCGAAATAGCCATAGATGAGGAAGATCGCGGCGATGATCGGCAGCGCCCAGCCAGTGGCGCGTCGCGTCGCCTCGAGCACCAGCAGGATGAGCGCGCCGCCGAGCCACACCTCGATGGGGAGCGGCATGGTCGCCCGCGTTTTGGTCGCTTCGAGATGCGTGACGAGATATCCGACGGATGCGACCGCAAGCGCGATCAGGATCCAGTCGATGATGCGGATATGCCGGCCCTGCACCGCGCGCAGCATCGGGAACATAAGGAAGGCCGCGGCGAGAATGAGGCCAAGGAACGTCGCGCGGTAGATCGAGGTGTTGACCGAGAACTGCGTCCAATAGAGCGCATAGAGTGAAAGCCCGGCGCAAATCGCCGCCGCGAGCCAGGCCTCCCAGCCGGTGAGCTTGCGGGTCTGTGCCTGCTCGCTGTCGACGGCAAGCTGCTCGATCTCTTCCTGCGAGAGCGCCCCGGTTTCCCCTGCCGACGCCGCCACCGGCCGCTTCTCATTTCATCGCGATGCCGCGACTCTTGTAAAACGCGATGGCGCCCGGATGATAGGGCACTGCCGTCTGACGCGATGCTGTTTCGAGCGACAGCGTCTTGGCCACCGGATGGATGGCATGCACCTCTTCGAGATTGTCGAAGATCGCGGCCAGCACTTCGCCGACCACGCCTTCTTCGAGTGCCGCCGGCACGAGAAGGACATTGTCAACGCCGAGCACGGGGAGATCGGCCGTGAGCCCGTCATAGGCACCGGCCTTGAGCGTCGCCGGCAGATAGACGCCCGGATATTTCTCGGCGAGCTTGGCGGCAAGCTCTCCTGTGTTGAGGAACACCACATCGTTTGCGTTGGTCGAGACGAGATCCCTCACCGCCGCCGTGGGCACGCCGCCGATCCAGAAGAACACGTCGACCTTGCCGTCTTTGAGCGCGCCGACCGATTCCGAGACGCCCAGATTGTCGCGCGTCACATCCTTCATCGGATCGAGGCCAGCGGCTTCAAGTACGCGGTCGGCAATCGATTCCGTGGACGAACCGGCGGAACCAACCGAGGCGCGCTTGCCCTTGATGTCGGCGACCGAGGCGATGCCGCTCGATTTCGAGGCGACGACATGCAGGACACTTGGATAGAGCAAGGCGAGCGTCGCGATGGCCTGCGGCCCGGCATCCTTGTAGGCCGCCTCGCCTTTCATCCCATCATAGGCGGAATCGACCGTCGAGAAGCCGATCTGCGATTCACCCGCGCCGAGCAATTTCACATTGTCGACCGAGCCGCCCGTGACTTCGGCGGTGACCTGCGTATCGGGAAGCTTCTTCGACAGGAGCGCGGCAAGGCCGCCGCCATAGGGATAGAAGACGCCGCCCGTGCCGCCCGTGCCGATCACCAGATAGCGCGTGGCGGCCATCGAAGACGGCGAGCCGAGAAGCGGCATCAGCGCCGCGCCCCCAGCCAAAGCAAGCGCATTGCGCCTGGAGATGCGTGCCATTGGAGTTCCTCCCGATATTCTTTTGTTTGAGCAAACAGTGTTCTCTCGTGAAAAGCGCGTCAAGCGCAATCCGACTTTCGATGGAGTCAATTTTACCCAGCCAGCAGATGGCGCGCGATCTTTGCCGCATAACCAGGCATTCGCGCATCGATCTGGTCGCGTGATGTGATGACTTCGATGCCCGCGAGTTCGTCATCCTGCTGCGATGCCAGATAATCGTCCACCAGGCCCGCAAGCTCCCGCGCCGTGCGATCGAACTGGAGCACCTTCGCCACCGAGATGCGCGGGCCGTCCGGCACGAGCAGCAATCCGCCATTCTGCGCCGTGGCCGCATCGAGCCCCGTTTCCTCACGCAGCTCGCGGACGATCGAGCCCAGCACATCGACGGAGCCGTCGGCCTTCACGTCATTGAGTTCGAGCGACCCGCCCGGCGGATAGACCTTGCCCGGATTGAGCGTATGCGCCGCCATGCGGCCAAAGAGCAGCGCGCCCTCGCGCGAGCGCACCACCGCCGAGCCGAAGCAATTATAGACCTGGGGACCCGGATTGCCCCAGTCGCGCCAGGCGACGAAGCTCGCATAATCGGTGAGATGGAAGCGCCCGACGAAGGTGCCATCCGCGATCTCGGCATGGTGGCAGATCAAAACTTCGCCGTTCCAGATGCGCGGATTCTTTTCGGCGAGGCTTTGCCAGTGCGCCGCCACGCGCGCCTTCTCGTTTTCGGCGAATGCCCACTTGCCCTCGATGAGACGCAGATCGACGCGGTCGATGGATTCGATGCCAGTCATGGGCCGAGTGTAGGGGCAACACCAATCGGCACCAAGACTGGCGCCGTCATTTCTGCATTGCTAGAGAAGGCTGCTATCGCAAGGACAACCATGACCCGCGATCCCCGCTACGATATTCTTTTTGAGCCCGTGCGCATCGGCCCGGTGACGGCCCGCAACCGCTTCTATCAGGTGCCGCATTGCAACGGCATGGGCTATCGCGACCCTTCCGCGCTCGCCGCGATGCGCGGCATGAAAGCCGAAGGCGGCTGGGCCGTCGTCTGCACCGAAATGGTCGAGATCCATCATGGCAGCGATGTCGCCCCCTATGTCGAGCTGCGCAACTGGGACGATCTCGACATTCCGGGCCTCGCGCGCATTGCAGAGAAGGTCCACGCGCACGACTCGCTCGCCGGGATCGAGCTCTGCCATTCGGGCTATACCGCAGCCAATCTCTATTCGCGCACGGCTCCCATGGCGGCGATGGCGGCGGTCTCCTCGACCTATCATTTCGACCCCGTCCACTGCCGCCCGATGGACAAGGAGGACATCCGCAATCTGAGGCGCGCCCACAAGGCCGCGGCGCTACGCGGGCGCAAGGCGGGTTTTGACCTCATTTATGTCTATGCCGGCCACGGCCTCGGCATCTTCCAGCAATTCCTGTCGCGCGCCACAAATCAGCGTACGGATGAATATGGCGGGTCGCTGGAGAATCGCGCCCGCCTTCTGCGCGAAGTGATCGAAGAGACGAAGGAGGCGGTCGGCGATGTCTGCGCCGTGCCGGTGCGCATCGCCATGAGTGAGTTCATGGGGAGCGAAGGTCTGGAACCGGCCGAAGTCGAGGACGCCATCGCCCTGATGGCCGATCTTCCCGATCTCTGGGACCTGTCGCTGTCGAGCTGGCCCAAGGACTCGCAGACCTCGCGCTTCTCCGAGGAAGGCTTCCAGGAGCCCTACATCAAGGGCGTGAAGAAGCTGACGACCAAGCCGGTGGTCGGTGTCGGCCGTTACACCTCACCCGACACGATGGTGCGGGTCATCCGCCAGGGGATCATGGACATGATCGGCGCGGCAAGGCCCTCCATCGCCGATCCCTATCTGCCGAAGAAGATCGAGGAAGGCCGCATCGACGACATCCGCGAATGCATCGGCTGCAATATCTGCGTCACCGGCGACTATACGAAGACGCCGATCCGCTGCACCCAGAACCCCTCCATGGGCGAGGAATGGCGCAAAGGCTGGCATCCCGAGCGCATCCGCAAAAACCACGCGGAAGGCTCGGTGCTGGTCATCGGTGCGGGTCCTGCTGGCCTCGAAGCCGGACGCGCGCTCGGCCAGCGTGGCTATCAGGTGACGATCGCCGACCGTGCACGCGAGGCCGGAGGCCGCGTGGCGCGCGAATGCCGCCTGCCCGGCCTTGCCGCCTGGGGCCGCGTGCGCGATTGGCGGCTCGGCCAGATCGGCAAGATGGCCAATGTGTCGCTTTATCTCGAAAGCGATCTCGATGCCGGTCAGGCGCTGGAATTCGGCGCCGATCACATCGTCTGCGCCACAGGCGCGCACTGGCGCCGCGACGGCGCCGGACATCACCAGCATCTGCCGTTGCCGGTCGGTGCATCTGCCGATGTGCTGACTCCCGACGACCTGATGGACGGCAGGCGTCCGAGAACCAAATCCGTCGTGATCTTCGACGACGATCATTATTATATGGCGAGTGTGCTGGCCGAGCTTCTGGTCAAGGAAGGCTATGCGGTGCGCTATGTGACGCCCGCCTCCGTCGCCGCTGCCTACACCGTCAACACCATGGAGCAGAAAATCATCCAGGCGCGGCTTATCGAGATCGGCGTCGCGATCACGGCGAGCGAAACACTGTCAGCCGTCACAGCGACTGGCCTCGAAACCTCCTGCATCTTCAGCGGCCGCGAGCGGATGCATGAGGCGGGTTCGGTCGTTCTCGTGACCTCGCGGCTCGCCGACGATGGTCTCTATAAGGAGCTTGAGGGACGCGGCTCGGTCGTCAGCCTCATCGGCGATGCTTGGGCGCCTGCCGCCATTGCCCATGCGGTTTATGCCGGCAGACGCTTCGCCGAAGACTATGGTGAGCCCGAGCAGGATTTCCTCAAAGTCCCCTTCCGCCGAGAGCTTCCCGAACTTTCCTGACGCGCTCAGTTCGAGGGCGTGGGCCCACCCATCACGTTGAAATCGACGGCAGAAAACCAAAACACTGCGATCGCTATCGCAACGACAAGGATGCCGATCACTAGACCCATGGAGATACCCGACTGCTCCTTGTCCAGGTCCTGGATAGTCACCGGCTCCGAAATGGGTCCTGCTGGGTTCGCGGGATTCACCGGATTTATCGCATCGACGGGATCAAGCTGAGGGTCACGCTCCGGACCGGCATGCCACGTGGCTTCACTGCTCATCGGCTCGCGCGCAATTTCGGTATCCGACGGAGGCGGAGCAATGGGCGCGTCGACTGGCGTGTGTGGCACGAAGACCTTCTTAGGTCTTCTGCTTTCACCGGCGAGAGTTTCCAGAGGCGCGGCTTCGGTCGACTTCGGTCTTGCCATGGGTCACCTAAAATGAAGCAACGCCCCTGGAGATCGAGCGTTCCAAGATTACAGAAAATCATACCGCTGCGAGAAGGCGGGCTTCTACCAAAGGCCAATGAAGGACAAGGCCATCATCAGGATGATGATCCACCCGACGAGATAAACTGGTGAGATATCCATCGCGCTGCGCTTCAATTGAGAAGATGGCCGCGGATAAATTCTTCCGCATCACTCGGTCCGCGCCAGCCGAGGATTCTTGGATTCTTGTTCGTGAAGAACGTCGCGCTCACAAAAAACTGTGCCAGCTCCTCACGAATCCTATCGGGAAAAGTGGCTGAGGAGAGCTCGGCGAGACGCTCTTCCCATACAGGGACAAGTATTACGCGCGGGTTTGCAACCGTGGCGTGACCATCCGCGCTGTCCTGCTCGATGTCGACGATCCCCAACGACCAGCACTCCAACACGACGCCGGGAAAAGTCGTGCCCTGATGAAGGGCCAAAGCATCGACGGGATCGCCATCCGCTGCGCGTGTCTGGGGAATGAAGCCCCAGTCAAACGGGTAAGTCACCCCCAGCGCCAAGGCGCGGCTGACTTCAAAGACCTCATTCTCCGGATCATAGGCTAGCTTCGTATTCGAGCCGCGAGGAGTTTCGACAACCATGCGTACATACCCTTCCCGAAAGGCTGGCAGCCTGGTCAGGTCGGTCATGTATCAGACCGTTTGGGGTTGTCCTCTCCCCGCCTGAGATCGCGCTCATCTTCCGCCTTTTCATCAGGCGGCGTTGTCTCGGCCCGTTCAGCCTCCTTCTCGATTTCCGTCAAATCTTCGGGGTGAGGCTTTGCCAGCTCGGTGTCGATCGGGCTTGCCGGCCTCAAGGGGACTTTTTCTGCGGTCATGACCTGCTCCGAAATATGTCTCTAACGACCGAGTGATCTTTGCGGTTCCGCCGCGAGCTTGCCTCACTTGGCTGATTAAGTCGGGGTTAACCAAAGTCGCCCACTGTCTCCGGACGGAAGGGAAGGCTTAATTCCGGGGACTTTTCTTGTGATGCGTTCAAAACTCCTTCTCGCAACGGCAATTCTGGCCGCTGGCATGACCGGCGCGGCCTTTGCGCAGTCCGACGAAGATTATACCGGCTCGATTTCGGCCCTGACCCGTCAGGCGCCATCGGGCAAGCTTGCGACGCAGACCGAGATTCTGGCGGGCGAAACCCAGGCG
>JADMIO011486951.1_pt1 | contig 28449 bp, 16 predicted proteins | sample 8958161 | NCBI WGS metagenome assembly JADMIO01 (sample SAMN16585339, study PRJNA669376) | soil metagenome | isolation source: Crop rotation soil | place: USA: Cullars Rotation, Alabama | collected 2011 | reverse complement strand
ACCAGCCGACGACCAGCTGCGGCTGCGCCCGGCGTGGGCGGCGATGGAGCAGTTCCTGGCCGTTGAGACATCCGAGCCATACCCGCTCACCGCGCTGTTTGCCGTTTTGGAAGAACCGCCGTTTGGTGTAAAGGCCGGGCTGACGCCGCTGCTCTTTGTGGCACTGTATGTGGCGCGGTCGGGCGAGATAAACCTTTACGAGCGTGGCAACTACGTGCCGATACCGGACGTCGCCACCTTCGAGCGACTGCTAGCTCGTCCTGAGCAGTTCGCCGTGCGCCTAAGCCATGCAGTTGGCGCGCGACGGCTGGTGTACGAGCACTTGGCCCGCGCTCTGGCACCGCGCGCGCTCGACCTTGCCGTGCAGCCGGCTTTGCTGGCTGTTGCCATGCCGCTTCTGCGCGTGCTGCATAGCCTGCCCACATTTAGCAAGCAGACTCGGCAGCTCAGCGCGCAAGCCCAGGCCGTGCGTCAGGCGCTGCGCGAGGCACGCTCGCCCGACGAGCTGCTGTTCGAACGTCTGCCACTGGCTTGCGGACTGCTGCCCTTCCGCGCCGAGGAGCCAGATGGCGAAGCCCGGGTCGATACGTTCGCAGCGATCCTACGCGAGGGGCTTCAGGAGCTTCAGGATGCCTACCCGCGCCTCATCCGAGCGATCGCTGCCAGCGTGAGTATGGCCTTCGGCCTGCGATCGAGCGGTGCCGGAGCGCGAGCCGAGCTGCAAGCTCGTCACGGTATCATCGCCGAGACAACCAACGACGCGCTCATCCGCTCGCTCGGCGTGCGACTGGAGACGGCCGACCCAGATGGTAGCGCATGGGTGGAAAGCCTGGCCGCTCTGGTGGCGCGGCGCCCACCCGAGCTGTGGGGTGACGGCGATCTGCCAGCATTTGAGGTCGCCATCGCCGATCTGGGGCGGCGCTTCCGCGACGCCGAGGAGCTGGCTGTCGCTAGCCGCGCCGTTCCCGCCGAGACCCCGCTGCTGCGGATCGGCCTGACCAACGGACACGGTGAGCTGAGCCGAGTGCTGCATGTGGCCGACAGCGACCCGGCGGTACAGCAGCTGCGCGACGATCTTTCGGCTGCCCTCGGCCACCACGCAGGGCTGACGACTGACCAGCGCGCCGCAGCGCTCGCCACGCTGCTACAGACACTGCTCGAAAATTAGTTGGGTTTTGAGTAACAAATAGCACCTACGCAAAGTCTGGATTTCCACCCTTGAGTAGGTTATTTTCCGCCCGCCGGGCGGAAAATAACCCACATAAAATGGAAAGTACCATGCTGCCGCAGGCTTCGATCGCTTTTGCGTAAGCTCTATATTGAGATCGGAAATACCAATGACAGCACCTGACGAGATTATCAACGAATGGGCGGCGCGCCCCGGCCGCCACATCGTCAATCTGAGCGGGGGCAAGGACAGCACCGCGCTGGCGATCTTCTTGCGCGGCAAGCTCCCGCAGGTTGAGTACCTGTTCTGCGACACACACAAAGAGCTGCCGGAGACATACGAGTACCTTGATCGGCTGGCAGCCTATCTTCAGAAACCAATCATCAAGCTCAACGCCCAGCGCGGCTTCGACCACTGGCTCGACATGTACGGCGGCATGCTGCCCTCGGCGCGCGTGCGCTGGTGTACCCGCAAGCTCAAGATTGAGCCCTTCGAGGACTATATTGGCGATGACACGGTCTGGAGCTATGTGGGCATCCGCGCCGACGAGGCGCGCAGCGGCTATGTCTCGACCAAGCCGAACATTCATCCGGTCTTCCCATTCAAGGAGTTTGGGCTGACGATCGCCGATGTCGAGCGCCTGCTGGAGACGAGCGGCCTCGGTCTACCTTCCTACTACGAGTGGCGGCAGCGCAGCGGCTGTTACTTCTGCTTCTTCCAGCGCACAGGTGAGTGGGTCGGTCTGAAGGAGCGCCATCCAGAGCTATTTGAGCTGGCCAAAGACTACGAGACAGCGCGCGGCGGCGAGCAGTTCTCCTGGCGTCAGCGCGAGACCCTGGCCGAGCTGGAGCAGCCCGGGCGCGTCGCCCAGGCCAAGCGCGATCACCAGATCCGCCTAGAGACCGAGCGCAAGCGCCGCCCCGACCGCCCGCTGATCGACCTGGTGGGCGCAGCACTCGACTCCGAGGATGACGACCAGGGCTGCGATATTTGCCATTTGTGAGGAGCGGGCTATGACGACCGTGAGCAATCGGTAGGATTATCATTTCGATAACTTCTTTTCGCTAGACTCGACGAGGAGAAATATGCGATCACTCCGATTCAATCAGGGTTTTGCGCTCGACCTCAGCTTAATCAAGGGCATGCTCCAATTTATCGCTACTGGTGATCCAGCCTCAGACGAAGCAATCGGCGCGTATGTTGGCGTTAATCCCTACAAAGTCGAAAGTTTGCGTGGATGGTTCTGCAAACTTGGTTTAGGTAGCGGCAGTTCTAAGCAGTATCGCCTCTCGCCGTTTGGGACAGCTGTTGCTGCTCACGATCCAGATTTAACCCGACCAGGCACACTTTGGCTGCTACATTATTTTCTGACGAGTGAGCATGAAGAGCGCTCCGAGGTTTGGTATCAGTGCTTCAACGCATTTCTATACCCTGGAATGAACTTTTCGCGCGAAGAACTTCAGGAATATATCGAGCGAAGTCTGCCGGAAAGTCCGTCAAATAAGGCTGGTGTGGCGAGCGACACAAAAGAGCTTGTCAAGACATACAGTCAATCTTCAGCCCTCGGTAGCCTCGGGATTATTACGCGACAAGCTGACAAGAAGTTGCTGGTGGGCTTGGGTGTTCCACCCGAAACACTCATTGTTGCCTATGTCTTATTCGACACATGGCAGCGACGTTATAACGACACGAATACGCTACGACTATCGCAGCTTGCCTCTGAGCCAGAGACGCCGGGGCGTATCTTTGTAGCGACATCTGCGCAGGTTCGGGAGTTCATTCTTCATCTACAGGCTCAAGGTTTGCTCACCTACGCCGATACGCAACATGAGCCAGTAACACGCCGTTTTCATAATGATCCAGCCGTACTGTTAGAACAATACTATCAACAATCATGACAGTTCTACTTGAGCAGGCTGGCTTGCATTTCCTCACTTGTTGCAGCCAACCGCGCTACCGTACAGCTTGGCTAATTGGTTCGCCCCTGTCTGGCAAAACCACACTCGCTCGTCAGCTTTGTGACCATCACAAGTGGCGGTATGTTAACTACACCCTGGATCAGGGCTTCTTTGATGCACTCCAGGGCGATCTAGAAACGTACCAACCCGAAAATCTGCTGGCTGATCTACGCATATGGTGCGCTACATCTAAGCATTCGATTCTGTTAGTTGATGAGATTGACGCGGTACTCGCGATATGGTCAGCCGATCGGCGAAATTTGTTCGCAACGCGCGCAAGTCGCCTGCCGAACCTATCATGCGGGCTGATCCTTGTTAGTAACTTACTCGAAGTAGACACCCTTGCTCCGCTATTGCCCGATAGCGACCTCCCTACCTATTTCAACCTACCAGGAGTACAGCAATGAGTAACACAAACATTCCATTATCCGATCTCGTCATCGTCGACGCCGGCTTCAAGCCAGCGGTTCATCTTCCAGATGATTTTGACGCCGATGAGCAAAACACGCAGCTTATTCGAACATATATTCCTACATCACAATCAATTAGCTTTCTCGCCGAGGTGGCCCGCAGCCTCAATCCTGTCAGCAACGAGCGGGCGCGTATGCTAAGCGGCACCTTTGGGACTGGCAAATCCGATCTATTACTGATGCTTTGTAACTATTTTCTGCGTTCGGTTGATGACCCGATCATGCAGCCATTTTATGACAAACTAAAGCGCATTAACGAGGCGCAATATACAACTATTTATCAACAACGGGCCAATAAAAAGCCATTCTTGGTAGTATTGCTTCAAGCGAATGCTGTCACACCTTTTCCTGGGTTTATTTTGCATGGTTTAGAGCAGGCGCTTAAGCGCGCCGGGCTTGATGATTTGATGCTACCGACGCGTTATGCTGCAGCAGGCCAGAAAATTGAGGAGTGGCAACGCGAAGGCCATTCAGTACTTCAAAATTTTATTGCAGCACTGCGAGACAATGAGGCCAAGGAATTATCAACGCTGGTCAAGGAGCTGGGCAGCCCAGCCGCCGATCTTGCGTTCCCATCGTTTCAGCGCGCCTTCCGTACCGCCACTGGAACCGCGTTTGATATCTATAGCTATGATCGCCCTGAGCAGACCTACAAGCGAGTAGCCCAGGCCCTGCGTGAGCGCGGCAGCCATAGTGGCATCCTTGTCGTATGCGACGAGTTCACCGAGATCCTACGACGTCTCGCGCGTGCAAGCGAACAGCAGGCATCCGAAGTCGAATCGGAAGCATTGGGCGTTCAAGATCTCGCCAATACCAGTATATCATCGAGCCAGAATCAGCTGCATTTTGTCATTTCGAGCCTGGAATCTTTTGCAGGCCATTCAATAGAAAGCACATCTGAGACTGGCAGTAAGGCAATTGAGAAGATCGGTGGGCGCTTCAAGCCTTTTGAGCTTGAGCTTCAGGAGAGTGCAGAACTCATCCGTGGCGCTATTCAACGCCTTGGTGAGACAGTCGTGCTGCCAAACCGCCAACGCGATGAGTTGGTGGAACTTGCACGTACGCTTTGGCGGCAACAAGGCAAGCAGTGGATCACTGATATGGTGGTTGATGGATGTTTTCCATTGCATCCTTTGGTCACCTATGCTCTGCCAATCCTCAATAGCCGCGTCGCTCAGAACAATCGCACGATGTTTCTGTTCCTGAAAGATAAAGATGGATTAAGTGGCTTTATCGCCCAGCATCTGCTTGCAACATCATATTCGGATTGGAATAGCCTGCTAACCCTTGATTGGCTGTTCGATTATTTCGAAAAGAGCATTCAAGTGCGGCGCTCTGATATCACCGACGCGTATAATCACTCGCTGCAACTGCTTGATCGCGCAAATGTCGATACAACACTTGCTCGCCGCGTGCTGAAGGCGGTTGCCTTGTGCGAAGTCATTGAGCCAGCCCTTAGCCCAACCCGAGTATTGTTACGCCACGCTCTCAATCTCCCTCCATCGGCGGATGCCGAGCTTATGACAGCGCTCTCGATGCTCGAGCAGGTTGAGGCACTCTACCCACCCAGCGATGCCGAAGGTGAAGCAACCGGCGCATATAGCCTGCCTATGTCGGGCCGCGTAAGCTCTGTCAATCTTCGACAGCGCGTGATCCGCAAAGCCCGCGATCTGCATACAAATGTCGGGCGGCTTCAAGAACTCCATCCGGCCGATTCTATTAAAGCCGAGGAGTACAATCGGCGTCGTGGCAGCTATCGCGAGCTCAAGGCTATATATATTAGCCTTATTGCATGACATCCCGTAAAACGGATGCGATTTGTCGTCTGTGAAAACGATCAAGGTGGGATGACTGGCTCACCCGTAGCCTCTGGTACGATAGGGAATCTGACACTCTATCAGCCGGAGGATATCATGAACCAGTCTTCTGTATTGTACGACACCTCACCTGCGCTTGCGCTTATTGACCCGTGGCTGCGCGCCCATCTGCCCACTCTTGACGCCGCCGTGACCCGTCGCTTTATCCAGCTTGTGACCGGCATCTTTGAACAGCGCTCCCTGTTGCTCGAAACCATCGCTGAAAGCACCGTCTTTACCGGCACCGACAGCAGTAACGTCACCCAAGTCCGCCGCATCATTCGTGATGCCCGCATCACTTTGAATGATGTGTTTTACCCGCTTTTGAAGGAGTTGATTGCTGAACTCTCCAATGATGTGCTCTATCTCACCATGGACGAGACTAGCCATCACACCGATTATTGTGTCGTGCAACTTGGGCTTGCCACCGATGGCGTCAGTTTGCCGCTTGGCTTTCACATCTACGCTCCCGATGCAGCCTGGGCCGATGATGCGCGCGAACTGCTGGAAGCCATTGATGACATTCTGCCGCATCGCTGCCGGATTGTGCTGCTCGCGGATCGCATCCATACCGGTGAGCCCTTTCTGGCCTGTTTGGATGAACTCCAGTGGTATTACGTCTTTCGCGCGTCCGAAAGCACGCAGATCGAACACCCGACTTTAGGCTGGATGCCGCTCAAACGCATCTACAAGCGCGCCAATACCGGGCGCTATCTCTCGCAGGTGCGGATCTGGAAACAAGGCGCACGTCGGATCAACGTCAGTATCTACAAACTGGTACGCAAGGGTTTCCGGACGACGATCTGGTACATCGTCTCCGATCTGCCACCTGCGCAGGAACGTTTGGCGGAATATGCCTGTCGCTGGTGGCAAGAATGCACATTCAAAGACTGCAAAAGCAACATGTTTGATTGGGAGCGCGGGCGAGTAAAGAAAACCGATCGTGTACTGGTGCTGTTACTGGGTTTTGGTGTCGCTTGTTGGGCGTTGTGGCTTCTGGGTCGCACGCATGAACACATCCCGCAGTGCAAGCAGACGACAACGCGTCCACAACCACGCCGCCGCAATATCATCAAACATGGGGCGATCACGTTTCGCACCAAGACGAAGCGGCATGAAACGCTGGTGTTACCGAAGCTGACTGCGACGCGCGTGTTGGACTATCCGCGCTTCTTTCTGCCAGCGACGGAACCGCATGATCGGCAAACAACTCCCCAATTGTGAGGATGTCATGCACTAAGATATATTAGCTGGGCGACTTTGAGCAACGCCTCTCGGATCAAGGAAGATTTATTCGCCGCACGTGACGGTCTTCTATGGTATGTCATTGCCAGCAGTGAAACCGAGCGTAGCGATGCGCAAAGCCGTGCCCGCGAGCTGACGCGCCAGTATCCTCGGCTGGTTGTGGCAGTGCCGATTGCTCCGCTCAGTGTGCTGGAGATACTCAAAAACTATGAGGCACTCCAAACGGTTCGTATTGACACAACCCTCGATACCAGCGCCAAGACATATCTTCAAGATACAGGGCTAGTTGGAAAGGGGTTTTATGGTGCGCTCACAGCAGCGATCGCTCGATTGCGTGACGAAAAACAATGGGAATGGTTCCGTGAAGGCGCTAGCCAGCCAAATATTATCAACCGGACACAGGTTCAAGATCTAGCTTCAAAAGTGATGACTGCCGTTTATCCACACACACCTGAACATTCACTTGCACAACATTTCAAGGCTGAAGGACATACGACGAATCTAACCAAAGCGCTAGCAGTAGTCTCCAATGAAATACGTATTAGTAAGAGTGGCAGTGAAGTGGTCATCCGCAGGGGAATGGCCGCGCTTGGACTGGTTAAGCTGGTACGTACTGACGATGCTAATGAGATTTTTAGCGTAACTGAGCCAACTGGCGCGTACTATAACAGCCAGAAGATCTGGCAGCTATATCTGAGCTATCTAACCACGAAGAAGCCCTGGCTTAAGTTGATCGATACGTTGCGTAAAGAGCCATATGGGTTGTATGATTCACTGCTGATTGCTTTCACTGCGGCCTTCTTTAGTTTCTACGCCGATGGGATTGAAATCACCTCCACCTCGGGACAGCCAAGCGCCCTCGATGAGAAGGTGCTAAAAGCACTGATCGATAGCCCACAAAGTTATAATGTACGCCTCCAGCCGCTTAGCGAGCCTGAAAAACAATGGTTACAGGGCGTGGTCACTGTTGGCTTGAAGAAGCCGTTTGATAGAAACGGTGGTCATGGAAAAACATTGCGTTCGCGCGTTTCAACACAGGTCAAGACATGGCTTACTGCACAGCACCTTCCATTATTTGCCGAAAAGATCGGCGCAGAACAATTGTCGGCGCTCCTGCCCGATGCCGCCGAGCCGATTGTTGCGGCGGCGCTCATTCTGCTTCAAGGCCCGCGAACCGAGGAAAGTATCGCGAGCGCACTGCTGAACGAACTCCCCGCAGCTTTCAAGGCACCTGAACACAATCATTGGACATCTGAGAGCGTGACCGAGATGCTTGCGATGGTGGCAGAAACCTGCCGTCTGATCGAACGCTTGCTGCAGGTTCTGGAACAACACGCAACCCGCGCAGTTGCAACTGTTTTTGGTTGCGAAGAGATGCCTGCTGAAAAATACTGGTGGGAGATTTATGGCTGGCGGCAGAACCGTCAAATTGTGCAGAACCGAGTGGAGCAACTGCCAAGTCATGCACGGGAGTTTTTTCGGCTTTCCAATCATATTGACGGCACAATACGCGGATCGTTCCTGGGAGATTTCGCGCAGACGATTATCGGCATCAGTACCGATTTTCAAATGTGGTCCACGCTGGGCCATCTCGATCGCTTGGTCAAGGAGATACAAAAAGCGCGTAACGAGATTGACACGCGCTGGCGGGCCCTCGCGAGTGCCGAAGATGTCTGGCTCGATGGTCTTGCCAGTGCAGCGCTTGGCCGACCTGTCTCAGGCGTGAGCGCCGATGATGCTGCTAAACACTTGCACGATTGGGCTTCTAGTGTCACCTGGCCGAATTGTGCGCTCGCGCTCCAGCCTGCCGAGCTTCAGTATTTCTATCCAGTGCTGCATGCGCAAGTCTATGAAGATGTGAGTGCCATTCTCAAGCGCACGCAGCATAGTATTGAGGATTGGAAACGCGAACTAAGCGATGCATTGCCCAAAAAGTTTGGCGTTGAAGGCTGGACGAAAGCCGAAGTCGAGCGCGCCGTCGGGCGGCTGGGTGTTGCGCTGAAACACGCCGCGAACCTGGATGCCTTGTTGCGCAAACATATTCTTGCGGAAGTGCTGCAATCCTTCGCAATCGAGGGGGCAGAAACTGTTGCTTCAGCGCAAATCGTGCGCCAATGGCGCGACACCCACCCGATTCCGACCGAGAACGATCTCGAGACGGACGCCCAAATTGTTCTCGGCCAGATCGAAAGTAGTTCCGATGCAGAAACGACCCTGCTAATCACCCTGCCGCGTGCGCTGCCGCAGATCGCACAAAGCTATCAGCAATGGCGCGCCTATGCCGATCTACAGCGCTATCGCGACACGGTGGCCGCTGCGGTGACCGCAGTCAACAGCTACACGCCACTGACGAATGCCGAGCTGCGTTGGCTCACTGGCATTGTGACGGAAGCGCTGCGACGCCCATTCACAAAACCGCCACGTGAAAAGAATCGGTTAGTTTTGGCCGTCGGAGAGCAGCTTGCCGATTGGCTGGGCAAACTGGGCCTGCCCACATTCGCCCCAACGCTCACAGCTATCGAGCTACAGGAGCTCTTTCCGGCAGCTCCATCTGCGCAGATTGTGGCTATGATGCAACTATTCAAGGCCAATGGGCAGCTGCGTGTTGACCCGGCCATGCTGCTGTTGACCGATCTACCAGCTATGCTCGGCAATGGCGAGCAGAGTGACAGCCTGAGCGAGGCAGATGCCGAAACACTGCTGCCCGCATTTGACGCGGTTTGTACACGTATCCACGAGCTGAACGATGCGATCACGCGACGCCTCTTCGATGAAATCGGCGACACCTTTGGTATCGACGCATCTGGCGATAGCGCAGGCATACTGGTTGGCAAGCTGCGCACCTGGCGTCAGTCCTACGTGCTTTTTGCCTCTGAGACGCTTTCGGCTGATGCAGCGTTCATTTCAGAGGCTCTCTCGGCTCCCACGGATGATCCTTTTAAACTGCTGCTGACCACCTTGCCCAGCCGCTTACGCGAGGTGAAGGCAGCCTATGGTAGCTGGCATTCCTGGGATGAGCGCACCAAATATTTGCATTCACTTACGGCTGCTGCACGAGAGATTGAGCAGCGTGGCCATGTGAGCGACGCCACACCGCAGGTCCAGGCGTTGTGGGAAAGCCTGAAATCGCAGATTGCCGAGCTTTCGTGCGATGAGCAGCGCTGGCTGATCAAGGCATTCAGCGAGGAGTTTCAGGCATGATTACAATCATTGCCGACAGACACGGCTATGCGCATCCGTCAGCTGGTGCATTGGTGGGCAGCAGGACCGCTGACTATGTGTCGATTCGCCGCCGTATTCGTGTCGCGCTGGATCAGGACGAGCCGCTAGTTGTTTATACAACGAATCCGGTGCTGCTGGGCTGGCTGAGCGACCTGCAACGCTACCCGGAGCGCCGTGTCGCATGGCATGTCGTTGATCCCGCCGAGGAGTTTACTGAGCTATTCGGCGTAGCGCCAAGCGAGCCTTTCACGCCAGCACGGATTGCCGCGCTCCAGCTCCAGGATCTGCCGCGCGTACCAACTGGCGTTGTCGTGCATGCGCTGACCTGGATTTTGGGGCACCGGCTCGGTCCAATGTGGCAACACGATGATCCTGCCGCCGGGCATACCTCACGGCTAGCCGAGTGGGCACTTGATCGAACAGCGCCGCTCGACGCCGACATGATTGCGCTCGCACAGGCTCAGCTCGAACGCTGGTCGGTGCAGCAGCCAATCTACCGCGCCATGCACGCCTCCAGCCTAGCCGATGATAGCGCGAATCTGCTGATTCGTTGGGCGCTCCAACGATATGAAGCAAACTGGCGCAACACGCGGCCTTGGGGCGAACTGCCACTGCTCGACGGTGAGCCAGCACCAGCTGCGCTGCTGACAGCCTTGCGGGGGTGGCGTGAGCATATTCAAACCTACTGGAATCGCCAGATCGCTGGCGCATTGATCGATGCAAGCTTTATTTCTGCCGCGCTCGCGCAGATGTCAGGCTTGAGCGAAGCTGAATTCTCCGCGCTGCAAACGATGCTCAATCGATCCCCAGAAGCGCTCAACAATCGGCTTTTGCAAGCGATCAGAAGCCGATTTATGCGTCTGCCCAATGCTCAAGCGGCACTGCGTAGCCTGGATCAAATGGTTGCTCCGCCCGAGCCATCCTTGCCCGATCTGGCCTGGCCGGTCGATCAGTGGTTGCGCTGGGCGACACAGCAGTACATGCCATATTACGCCTGGGTTATCCATAACGACCGTGGGCGCGATCATCAACAGGCGTGTGCCTTGCAGTACAGCGATTGGCTCTACGCGCAGTATCCGGTGTGGCTCAACGATGAGCATTCGCCCTTGCTGCTACGTCAGTACCAAGCTATGAACACGCTGATTGAAAGTGACGACCGGATTGTTGTGATCTGGCTGATCATTGATGGTATGACCTGGTGGCAAGGTGGCCTCATGCGTGAGATCTGTGAGCGCCATGGCTTGCATCCACAGGCGCAAGTTTCAGGCATCGCCGTTCTTCCATCGATCACCAGTGTTTCGAAGCGTGCGCTGGTCACCGGCCAGCCAACGATTGATCTTGCCCAACCGACGATCGCCGAGGCGGCACGTGTCAAGCTCGCACGAAGCGGGATTCCTGCAGCGGTTCAATATAGCCTTCCGGCAGCAATCGAGATGTTGCGCCAGAATGCTACGCTACGGGTTGCGGTTGTGCTATTTAATCTGATTGATGCACTCGCTCATCAAAGCGCGACTTTTACGGATAATGCGGGTATTCGTGGCTATCTTGAAGAATTAGCCTCTCAGCTGAACGCTGCGCAACAAGGATGTGCTGAACAGGGCCGGCAGCTACATGTTTTGATCGGAAGTGACCATGGGAGCACACTCTTGCCAAAAGACGCTCCCAGGGTGCCCTTGCCACATATGGTGCGCGAGATTGATGACATTTGGGAGCCAGAGCTGCCAGGACAGGAAGCCCAGAAACCAGGCACACGCGCTGCGGCAACAGATCTTGATCTTATTCCCAGTATTGATCAAAAAGTCTGGTATGCTTTGGATCGCGATCGTTTTCAGCTTGATCGGCACTACCTGGTACCGCGTGGCTATAGCTATATCAAGCGTCGTCCGACCGGCTGGACGCACGGCGGGCTGAGCCCAGAAGAGACGATCGTCCCGTTGCTGCACCTAGCGGCGGAGCGTCCGCGTGTGCTTGCGCTGGAGATCGAATTTCGCGGCACATTGCGGGTTGGGCAGGCAGGTACAATCACAGTCATGCTGCGGAATCTCAACCCGTTCCCTATTCAGGAGACAACGCTAATGGTTTCTGGCGCAACTGAGGAAGCCACCCTAATGCAAATCGGCGCGCTTGAACAGCAAGAGGTCGAGCTGCACTTCGCAAGTATATCAGAACAAGGCACACAGCTAGCCGTCAAGTACGAGGTGCGCTACAATGCATTCGGCAACCCGCATCAGGATACAGGACAGGCACGCATCGCGCTGCGACGGCTGCAAACGGACGATACATCCTTTGATGATATATTTAACTAAATGACAGCACTACTTCCCTACGAAGAAAAAGCGCAACGCCTGTTCGGCGAGGTATGCGTAAATAAAGGCCTTGTGCAGCAGGCAGGCTTCGGGACACGCAGTATCCCGGCCTTTGTGAGCGAGTGGATCGTTACGCGCAACACACCCGATGGCGTGCTTGACGACGCTGCGCAGCAGCGCATCCGCACATTTCTCAATAAGCACCTGCCGACGCGCGACCAAAAAGAGCAGCTCAAAGCGCAGCTCCAAAACGGTGAGGCGCTGACCATCCTCGACCAGTTTAGTATCACGGTCGATTTGCAAAAGAACGAGAACCGCTTAAATATTCCTTGTCTGGATGAGCGGAAGGCGGGTGTAGAGCGTCACATTATCGAGAGTTTCCCGCTCCTGTTAGGGGCCGGTGTGTGGGGCGTTGGTAAGCTGCAATACTACCCGCCAGATGGTGCTCGCAAAGAGGGGCAAATCTGGATGGTTGACTTCCGGCCGATGCAAAATGCTCGCTTGGATCTCGACCTTTACTGTGAATGTCGGGCGCAGTTTACCCTGGATGAATGGCGCGATCTGCTGATTGCCAGCATGGGCTACAATCCGGAAGCCTACGACTTGAACCAGCAGATGCATATGCTCTCACGCCTCGTACCGCTGGTTCAGGAACGGGTGAACATGATCGAGCTTGCGCCGAAGGGAACCGGCAAATCCTTTGTTTTCCTCAACCTATCGCGTTATGCGCGCTTGGTTTCGGGCGGAAAAGTGACAGCCGCAGCGTTGTTTTATAACAACGCCACCAAGCAAGCAGGGCTGCTGAGCCATTATGATCTGGTTGTTTTTGATGAGGCGCAGTCGATTTCGTTCGATAATCCTGGCGAGATCATTGGTGTTCTTAAGGATTACTTGGAGTCGGGCAGCTTTGCGCGTGGTGGCACGCAGAAGATCGAGTCAAGCGCTGGCCTGATGTTGCTAGCAAACATTCCGCTAGATGAGTACCGGCGACCTCGCCACGCCAATCTGTTTGCTGAGCTTCCGCCGTTCCTGAGCGAAACCGCGTTTATCGACCGCATCCATGGCATTTTACCAGGATGGGAGCTTCCACGGATCCAGGAATCATTTATTGGGCGCGGAATCGGCTTTAAAGCTGACTATTTTGGCGATGTCTTACATCATCTGCGCAATCGTGCTGGATATGAACAAATTGTACAACGTTATAATACGATCAGAGGAACGGAAGATCGACGCGATATTACTGCTATTTCGCGCCTCGCAGCTGGATTCTGTAAACTCCTGTTTCCGCATACACAAGTAACGGCGAGTGATTTTGCAGAGTATTGTCTCAAGCCAGCCGTGCAATTACGCCAGCGTGTGCGCGATCAATTAGCATTGCTTGATCCTGAATACCCGCGACTGCGTATTGGTTGGGAATAAGACGAGAAGCGCGAAGTTTTCGTGAGCGATGCCCTATCTCCTAAAACGGCTCTGGCGGCCGGATGCGCCAGGCCAGCGCGCCCAGCCAGATGCTGGCCGTGACCCAGAGCACATAGCCGCCCATCGCCAGCACCACCAGGCGCCCAGCGCGGCCCGAGCGCCACAGCAACTCGACGCTGACCGTCGCGCCCAATGCGATCACCCAAGCTGAAAACATCAGCCAGCGCGTCGAGAGCGTCGAGCCGGTGATGAATGGCAGCGACCCAAACACTAGCCCGATCACCAGCGTGCCGAGCATGAGCACCAATAGAACCGAGAACCGAGCACCGAGAACTGACAGCGATGAGCTTTCTTGGTTCTTAGTTCTTGGTTCTTTGCTCTTTGTCCTTTGTTCTTTGTTCTTGGCCCTACCCCAGATCAGCGCGATCCCGCACAGCGCCAGCGGCACCGGGAAGAAGCCGAAGTGCGTTCTGAAGCCAGCGTCCCACAGATTGCGCCACAGCAGCGCCCGATCGGTCGGGCCGCGGTTGGCGAGACCGTTGAGGCCGCCTGCCGCCGTGGCCTGCGCCTGCGCGATGAATAGGCCGGTGTAGGCACTGTAGTAGAACAGCGTCGCGAACAGCTCGGCGGCGACAAACACCGCCAGCAGCGGCCAGAACACCGCCCAGGCAGCCCGCCTGCGCCACGCCGCCACCAGCAGCACGGCCAGGCCCATCCCGCCCAGCAGCGTTACATTGATCCAGAAGCCAAAGTGGCCCAGGTAGACCAGCGACTGGATCACGAATAACGTGCCGAGAACCGAGAACCGAGCACCGAGAACCGCAGGACCATCGCGGCTAGCTCTTGGTTCTGGGCTCTGGGTTCTGAGTTCTAGGCTCTGGGTTCTGGGTTCTGGGTTCTGGGTTCTTGGCTGCCACAGAACCACCAGAGCGGTGATCAGGAACAAGTGCATGAACTGGCTGAAGGTGTGTGTGCTGAAATTCCACCAGGTGACCATGAGGGTCGCGGCGGTGAACGAGTAGATGCCGGCAGCAAGAACGCCAACCTGCCGCGCGCGCGCTGAGATGTTCGCGCCCGCCGTCCGCGCGAGGCTGCACACGGCCAGTGTGTAGACCAGGAACGGGCTGGCGGCGTCGAGCAGCGCGCCGCCGAGCTGGAGCAGCACGACCTTATCGATCCCCAGCAGCGCGAATGGCGCGAGCGTGAGATACAGCGCTGGCGGGTAAGGGAAGTCGACGCCGCGGTTGCGTGAGAGCAGCAGCACTAGCCCTTGCAGCACTTCGGTGTAGCGATTGGTGTGGAAGCCGATGTCACCCCACATCGAGTCGGGGTAGATCTTGCCGCCGTAGCGCGTGATCAGCACCAGCAGCGCCATCAGTAGCAGCCAGCGCCGGCTCTGCGGCGGGATCGGCGGGGCGATGCGACGGTACAGCGCGCCCAACGCTGGTCGCAGCCAGCCCGCCAGCAGCAGCGCCGCCACCGCGCCCATTGCGACCGCGCCTGGCCCGCCCCAGGCCTCGTAGTTGTCGGTGCCAAGCAGCGCAAGCAGCGCGACCGCCGGCAGCACCAGCGCGGCCCCAGCCAGCAGCAGCGCATCTGGCGCGGCGTTGAGCAGCAGCATCAGCAGCCAGCCCAGCCCGCACGCCGCCAGCGCGACACCTGTGCCAAACGCGAAGCGCGGTGGGTCGAGCAGCGCGGCCAGGCTGGCCAGTAGGATACCCACCAGCAAGGCCGCCAGCGCCACATTCGGCGTGAGCTCGGCGCGGCGCAGCGCCAGCCCGAACAGCAGCGCGGCGACGAGAGCGGCGATTGTGCTGCTCCAGGCCGGCAGCGCTGGCCCACCCGCGTATGTCACCACCGCCGCGTCAACCGGCGTGCCGATCTCGCGCTGATCGCCGGTGGGGGTCACGGTAGCGCTGCGCAGCTCGATCTCCTGGTTGCCCGAGCCATCGGCGGGCGGTGGCGCGAGGATGCGATAGATGCCGCCGGTGGTTGGCCGGAGCGGCAGGCGACCGAGCAGGCGGCCATTCGCCCAGATCTCGATCTCGTGCGGGCCACGCGCCGCGACCTCCTGGTTGACCGGCAACAGCCGCAGCTGGAGCTGGATCGTGCGCTGGCCGACGCCAGGCAAGCGAATCAGCGAGTGCCCGGTCGTCCAACGAAAACTATCGCCGCTGGAAGGCGAGGTCTCGGGGTCGAAGAAATCGGCGACGATCGGGCGGTCGCTGCCATAGCCTTCTTCGGTGCCGATCGCGATTGTGTAGCGTAGCGGCACCTGCGCGGCCAGCACGAGCAGCACGGCGAACAGGCCCAGCGCCGCGAGCAGCCGCCAATCGCGCAGGGTTGCCCACACGAGCCGTGTCTCGGCTCGTAGCGCACGGACGCCTAGATCAAAGAAGTGCATACATTTTTTGCATGTTCTCTGGAGATCATTTGCAGTGGTACTTTGCGTCTTTTATCTATCATTTTTTGCCCGCCGGGCAAAAAATGATAGATAAAGATATATCCATTCTCTTGTGTGCCGCGTGTTTTGATCGAAGATCAAAACACGCGGCACACAAGAGAACTACTATCGGCGGGGGATTATCGCAGCAGCGTGCTGGCTTGTCAAACACGAAGGACGGCTACCGAAGCAGCCGCCCTTCGTGGAGATTGCCGTTTGTCGAGTGGCGCTAGGCACCAAAGAAGTTTTTGTTCTTCGGCGTGTAGCTGGCCCACTGCTCGGGCACCGAGTCGTCGGCGAAGATCGCCTCAACCGGGCACTCTGGCTCGCACGCGCCACAGTCGATGCACTCGTCGGGGTTGATGTAGTACTGATCCTCGCCCTCGTAGATGCAGTCGACCGGGCAGACCGCGACACACGAGGCGTCTTTGGTGCCGATACATGGCTCGGCGATGATGTAGGCCATTGCGTCCTCCTCTAGTAATCAGGCTGATAAGAGCTTCTTTGCTATCATAGCATAGCATCAACGTATTAACGTGTCTGCTACTTTTGTTCCATTCGGCACAAAGTTCAGGATTGTAGATTGCAGATTGTAGATTGAGCCGACTAATCTGCAATCTACAACCCGTCAACGATGCGCGCCAGGCCTTCTCGATCGAGCACAATCACGCGCCCACGTTCCAGGCGCACCAGCCCTTCCTGCGCCAGCTGGCGTAGCGCGCGGCCTGCGATCTCGCGCACGGTAGCGGTGCGCTCGGCCAGTTCCTGATGGGTGAGTATCGCCGTGCCCTCGTTGGCCTCGTGGAGCAATTGGCGTGCCAGGCGCTCGCGCACTGAGCGAAACGCCAGATCCTCGACCAGCACCATCAGGTCGCGCAGCTGACCAGCTAGCTCGCGCAGCGCCGCCAGCGCCAGATCGGGGTGTTTTCCGATCAGGCCCAGCAAGGCATCGCGCGGGAGCAGCAGGCATTTGACCGGGCTCATCGCGCGCGCGGCAGTCGGGTTGGGGTGATCGTCGAACAGCGGCACGGCGTTGAAGTTCTCGCCAGCGCCGACCATCGCCAGCACCTGCTCGCGGCCATCGGGCGCGGTGCGCGAGAGGCGCACGCGCCCACGGCGGACAAAGAACAGCCCAGGCGGCTGCTCGCCCTCCAGCATAATATGATCGCCGGGGCGGTAGTCGCAGCACTGAATCTGGCGCGCAATATCCGCCAGCGCCTGAGCGTCCAGCGTCGCGAAGAATGGGATGTCGCGTAGTTCGTTTGGTGATACCACGAGCTCAGGCACGGATTACATATGTCTTTGTTGCTTCATCGCAGCTTATACGCACCATGTAATACGCATATAGATAATGGATGATGCGCAAAGTATACCACGGCGCGGCAGTCGCACGTCGGGTATAATGCCCGCGCCTGCCTGGCCCTCACCCCCGCCCCTCGCCCGCGCACGGGAGAGGAGTGCCGTAGCAGCGGCGGGGTGAGGGCCGGAGCTTGACCCTAGATTCTGAAGAGGAGAATCCGCTTGATGAAGCGTAGACTTTCGATGTTGATGCTGATCGTTCTGCTGGTCGCATGCGCCGGGCCAGCGGCGACGACAAGCAGCCCCACGCAGACGCCTGACCAACGCCCAACCACCAGCGTCCAGCCGCCAACCGCGATGTCGGCAGCAACGCCGACCGCCGCGCCGCCGACATCGGCACCAGTAACCGCTGCGCCAGCAATCGCTGCGCCGACATCGGCACCGCCAACCACTGTGCCGCCGACAGCGCCGCCGATCGCCGCGCCGCCGACATCAGGACCAGCAACCGCTGTGCCAACCGCAACCGCTCAGCTAGCCGCTGCGCCAGCAACTGATGTACCAACCGCAACCACTCAGCTAGCCGCTGCCGCGCCTGCCGCCACCGCGATCCCCGTGCCAGACGCGCCAACCAGTATCGCTGCCGCGCCACCCGCGCCACCTGCGCCGCTCGATCCGCAGGCCCAGGCGCGCGCGCTGCTACCGGACTTCGCCAGCGATCTCGGCCGCGCGGGCGAGTGGAACCGCTACACGATTAACGCCACGATCGATCCGAAGGCGCGCACGCTGGCTGGTAGCGAGCGCGTCGAGTACACCAACCGCGATAGCGTCGCGCTGGATAAGCTGTACTTTCACCTCTACCCGAATCTGCGCGATTTCGCCGGCTCGCTCACTGTCAGCGATCTCGCGATCGATGGACAGCACCAGGATGTTATCTACGAGAGCCAGCGCTACCTCATGCGCGTGAATCTACTGCAGCCGCTCGCGCCCGCTGCGACGACTGTGGTGACATTTAACTTTGTTGCGCGCGCGCCGCTGAATGCGGGCATAGGCCGCTACGGCGCGTTCAACGAGCAGAATGGCGTGCTGGCGCTGGCATCAAGCTACCCGCTCGCCGCGATCGTGCGCGGCGGCGTGTGGGACATTGGCCGCTCCGATCCGCAGGGCGATTTTGTCGATAGCGAGACATCGCTCTACGATGTGACCCTGACCGCGCCGGCCGACTGGTCGCTGGCAACCACTGGCGTGGTGATCGACGGGCGGCTCGATGCGGGCCAGCAGATCGCGCGGATCGTCAGCGGGCCACAGCGCGAGTTTGCGATCACCGCCACGCAGCTTAAGCAGGCCAGCGCCGATGTGGATGGGACGCGGATCAACTCGTACTATCGCGCCGAGCACGCAAAAGGCGGGCAGGCCGCACTCCAGGCCGCAGTCAACGCGATGCAGGTCTTCAATAAACGCTATGGCCGCTACCCGCTCACCGAGCTGGATGTGATCGAGGTGACCGCCAGCAACTTCCTGGGCGTCGAGTATCCCGGTCTAATTATGATTGAGCAGGGGCAGTATACGGGCGGCGGGCTCGAGATCACGGTGGCGCACGAGGTGGCGCACCAGTGGTGGTATAGCATCGTTGGCAACAGTGTGCTGACCGAGTCGTGGCTCGACGAGGCCATGGCTAGCTACTCGCAGATCGTCTATCAGGAAGAGATCCACGGCCCCGACGCGGCCGAGCGCGAGCTAGATGGCTTTCGCGAGCGCTACCGCCGCGCGATCGCCCTCGGCCGTGATGCCCCGGTCGACCAGCCGACCACCGCGTTCCACGGCAACTATGTGCTGCTGGTGTATGGCAAGGCGGTGCTGTTCTTCCAGGCTCTGCGCAAGCAGATCGGCGAGGAGGCCTTCGACCGCTTCCTGCACGCTCACTACGCCAATCACCGCTACGACTACACCACCGGTGCCGACCTGCTGGCCGACGCCGAGGGCGCGTGTAGCTGCGATCTGCACCCGCTATACCATAATTGGATTGAGGGCGTGGGTGGAGTTGAGGTGCCGTGAGGGTGTCGACAAGACGGCCATCGAGCTGATCGCGTCGCAAGGCCAAAGTCTTTAGTGGTTGTTTCGGCCAGCGGGCCGAAACAACCACCTAGCAAGAGAAACTCTACCGCCGCGTGAGCGGCAGCGCCACATGCGTCCCCACAAATATCCGCACTGTAGCGCTGGCGGTCTGACCGTCGCTGTCGTGGACAGTCAGCGTGATCGTGTGTAGGCCGAGCTGAAGTGAGTTGGTGGCAAGCGATGGGCCGCTGCCGAGCGCGCCCTGGCGATCGCTCGACCAGTCGAGCGCCTCGTCGGGCAGCGTGCCGTCCTCGAGATCGGAGCCCATGCCCGTGGCCACCAGCAGATCGTTGGGTGCCACCACCGTGGTGCCCGCGCCGGGGTTGGTGATCGCCGCCACCGGCAGCTTGTCGGGCACGCTGATCGGTGCGTTGGTCTCGTCGAAGCCAACGTTGACGCCGTCGGTGGCGACGACGCGGAAGCGCGCGTTTGCGCCACCCGCCAGTGCGTCGACGTTCAGGTCGAGCGATGTGGCAGTCAGCCCGCTCTCCAGCAATTCCCACTCGCTGCCGTCGTTGCTGTAGAACACGCTGTAGTGTAGCGCGTCGCCATCGGGATCGGCCGCGGTCCAGGTGAGTGTCTGCGTGGTGCCGGCCGTCCAGCTTACCGGCGCGCTCGGACTGGTGATCAGCACGCTGGGCGCGCCAGCACTGACCAGGCGCGTGTCCAGCACCGTCGTGCCGTGCAGCAGCACAATCGAGGTCGCCCCCTCGGCCCACGGCATGACAAACGACACTGTCGCCGCGGGCGTGGGCGCGGCGGTGCCGACGCTGTTGAAACGCAGCAACGGGTTGCCTGCGCTGTACTCGCTCGCGAAGCTGGCGTTAAAGCTCTTGCTGCCCAATACCGTCGCGCCATTGCGCAGCTCAATGCTATAGTCGCCAGGTGCGATGTCGGTCAGCGGCGCGCTGGCATCGATCTTGTGCAGGTCACCGAGCTGCCCGGTCGCCGCGCCCATTGCCGGGTTGGCGATCGTGGCGTTGACGACCAGCGTGCTGGTGTAGGTCGCCGTGGGCGCAGCTGCGACGAGTGTGCTGGGGCTGAGCTTGGTGAACATGCGGTTCCAGGTGAATGGCGAGATCCAGCCCTGCTTTGAGCCGCCCGAGGGGCAGTAGCTCATCAAATCTTGGGTGGTGGATGGGTCGTAGATCTTACCGGTGATCGGGTTGAAGCCAAACTCCTGGATGCTTGAGCTGCTATACGGGAAATCGGTCGTGTCGTCGGATGAGCCGCAGCTGTCGCTGGTGTTGGTGTGCTTGATATTATAGTCGTGCGTCAGCTCGTGGCCGAAAATCAGCGCGCCTGAGCCAGGGCTATCGGTGTTAGTGCCAGTCGCGTCACTGCCGATGCCCACCACGCCCAGCCCACCCGCGTGCGGGTAGATCGGCATATCGGCGTGGCCGCCGCCGTAGCCCGCGCTGGGCGCCCAACCATACACATGCCGCGCGCCCGTAAAGCTGCCCGTGCCGAACAGCCAGCTGAACGCGTTCTGCAAGAGCCACTGTGTGTTCAGAGACTGGATTAGCGCGTGCTGGCCGTCGGCACCGCCCAGGCTGGTGGTCCAATCTTTATAGCCGCTGGCGACCCAATAGTTGATACCGTTGTTTCTGATCGGCAGCACCTGCGAGAACCAGCTCGCCGCCACGCCATTCACCGCCGTGCCGCCGGCGTACTGCGTGCCGCTATAGCCCGAGGGATGGTAGCGCAATCGCTGGCCGACGATATTCATGGTCGTGCGGTTGCGGAAGGTCAGCGGGAACGTGCCGCTGGCAGGAAAGCGATTGTTTGATTCGTTCGACTCGCTGATCGCGTTGCTTGGGTCGACTTCGGCGTAGAAGCTGACCGCTACATCGCTCGAAAAGTTGACGTTGAAGTAGATCTCGGCGGCATCGTGCGTGGCCTGGTTGATGCTCGGCGTGGCCTTGCCATTCGCATTGGCCAGGTATTCAACGCCATTCGCAAAGATGTGCAGCCGCACCGGCACGCCAGTCTTGGTGCAGCCAGCCAGGGAAAGATTGGCACACTTCAGATAGATCCGCGCCGTGGTATCCTTCTTCGCGATCACCGGCAATGAGTTGTTCGCGCAGGTTGTCAGCCCCTTGCTGGTGTCGAAACACTGCACACCTTGGGTGATCTCGATGCCAGCGATCGTGAGATCGCTCTGCAAGATCGCCTGGATCGGGATATTGACGAAGTGAGTGTAGGGCAGCGCCAGGATCGGCGATACAATCGGCGCAGGGTTGACGGTAGTGTTGAGCGATGCGGTGTTGTTTGCGCTGTTTGGGTCAAGTACGGGCGACGAGACGCTGGCGCTGTTGCTCAGCTGGCCGGCCGCGCTGGGCTTAACGATCAGCGTCACGCTGGCGAGTGCGCCACCAGCAGTCAGGCTGCCGAGCTGGCAGATCACTGTGGTACTAAAGCTGCATGTACCCTGGCTGGGCGTGACTGAGACCAGCGCCACACCGGCGGGCAGCGTGTCGGTCACTTTCACAGCCGTGGCCGTGTTCGGCCCGGCGTTGGCAATCGTCAGCTTGTAGGTCAGGTTTGCGCCGGCCAGCGCTGGCGTGGGCGCGCTGGTCTTGGTGATGCTGAGGTCGGCCGAGAGCGATGGTGTCTCGCCGCAGGATTTGCCGAGCACCATGTTCGCAAATAGGTCTTTGCCAATCGCAGTCATGGCGATGCCCGACGCCGCCGACGATGGCGCGCCAGTGAAGCCCCACAGCGCGTAGCACTCGCCCTTGCCGCCGCGCTGCGAGATCAGCGGGTAGTAGGCTGTGTCGGCGGGGTTGCGGCCGATCGGGCTGACGCCAGCTGGCACCGCGCCGGGTAGGTTTATCTCGGCGACCGGAGTCGCGGCGCTATAGAGCGCCAGCGTCGCGCCGGTCGAGGTGGCGACTAGGTAGGGCGCGGCGTAGATCGCCTGCGCGCCATCCACCACACCGATGCTGGTGAGCGAGGTATGTGCGGCATTCGGGAAGCCGATTGTCAGGCCCAGCGTGCCGAAGAACGCATAGCCGCCCTCACCGACGCCGATGATCGGCTTGCCAGCAGCGTTTATATGATCGCTAACTGTGGCCGAGCCAAACCAGACGCCCTGCCCGCCGGTGTCGTTGCCAATGATAATCGCCTGGTCATTCGAGTAGTCAAATGTGCCAGCCAAGTCGAGCGTCACGATATCGACGCCGACGCCACGATCGCCCAGCAGCGCCGCGAAGCTGCTGGCGCTGGCCGAATCATTATTGGTGATATAGGCCACGCGCTCGGCGCAGGGGTTGCCAGCCAGCAGGTTGACAAACAGATCCTGCCCCGCCGGGGTCATCTGCGACGGCGCACCGCTGAAGCCCCACAGCGTGTTGCACTGAAGCGCGCCGCGCTGGGCGATCAGCGCGGCATAGCTCGCATCTGTGGCCACGCGCCCGAGTCGATGCACATCGGTTGATGTGATCGGGGGCAAGTAGATCTCGACCGTGTTAAGCGCGCTGTTGTAGATCTTGAGCGGCCCAGTTGGCGGCAGCGCGATTGGATTAGGCGCGCTGAACATCGGTAGGGTTGGATCGACGACTGCGATCTGATTTTCAGAACCATGCGCGCCGTTGGCATAGCCGATCGCCAGGCCCAGCTTGCCGAAATAGGCATAGCCGCCCTCGCCGACGCCAATAATCGGCTTGCCCGAGCGCTCGACAACCGCGAACTCGCTCGATGTTCCCCAGACCGAGGTATCGCCGGTGTCATTGCCAATAATAATCGCCTGGTCAGCGCTGAAGTTGGTCGCTGTTACACTGGTCATCGCAACCAGGTCGACGGCGAACCCGCGCAGCTCCAGCATAGCCTTAAAGCTATCGCGGCTGACGGTGTCGGTGCTATAGATATAGGCCACACGCGCGGGTGCGGCCAGCGCGGTCGCTGGCTGCTGCAGAGGCGGCCAGCTCAAGCCTGGTATGAGCGCGAGTAAAAGCAGGAAAACCAGCGGTAGCGAACGGCGTAGAGCGAACATGCGAACCCTCCTTGTGTGCGAGCGACGTACAACGTCAGGGGCGGAAGTTGGGCAGGCGATCGGATTTGCGTGCTCCTGGTGGGAAGGTAACTTTGGTACTCAACTGAACGTACGCCAAACGCATTTCGGTGCTACGACAGAGGCGAGTAGGAAGGAGTTAGATCACACAAAGGCGCAAAGCCGCAAAGAGTAGTCCTCTTTGCGGCTTTGTGTGATCCACTTAGTAGGAGTCTTGCCAGTGATGGTTGTGCTACAATAGCGCCACCATTCCGCAATCCCCGAATTGAAAGGAGTCCGCGATGGCGCAGACAGATGAATATCGCTTTATTCTGGCCGGCGAGCCGCGCACCGGCGCAACCTATACGGTCGCCTGCCCATACGATGGCGAGCCGGTCGGCACTGTTCACCGAGCTGGGCCAGCCGAGTTGGAGCAGGCTATTCAGGCTGCCGTCAAGGCCTTTGAGACCACGCGCAAGCTGCCGGGCCATAAGCGCGCAGCCGTGCTGCGCAAGGTCTCTGAGCTGATCGTAGCGCGCAGCGAGGCGCTGGCGCGGATCATCGCGCTGGAGGCGGGCAAGCCGATTAAGCAGGCGCGCGCCGAGGTTGGCCGTAGCGCTGCCACATTCGCCGCCGCCGCTGAGGAGGCCACGCGCTTCCACGATGAGCTGTTGCATCTCGATGGGACGCCGGGCGGCGAGGGCCGTCAGGGCCTCGTGCGGCGTTTCCCGATTGGGCCGATCGCTGCGATCTCGCCCTTCAACTTCCCGCTGAATCTGGTGGCGCACAAGCTCGCGCCGGCGATTGCGGCTGGCTGCCCGGTGGTGCTCAAGCCAGCATCGCAGACGCCGATCTCGGCGCTTACGCTGGCCGGGATTATCCTGGAGGCGGGCTGGCCGGCTGCGGCGCTGAGCGTGCTGCCGATGAACAGCAAGGATGCCACGCCGCTGGTTGAGGATGAGCGCTTTAAGTTGCTGACCTTCACTGGCTCGCCTCCTGTCGGCTGGGATATGAAGCGCCGTGCCGGCCGCAAGCGCGTGACGCTAGAACTGGGTGGCAACGCTGGCTGTATCATTCACTCAGATGCCGACCTGGCCTTTGCAGCCGAGCGCTGCGTAGTTGGCGGGTTCTCCTACGCTGGTCAGAGCTGCATCAGCGTTCAGCGCGTGTATGTGCATGAGCCGGCCTACGAGCAGTTCATGGACAGCTTTGTGCCCAAGGTGCGCGCGCTCAAAGTCGGCCACCCGCTCGACGAGGCGACCGATTTGGGCTCGCTGATCAGCCCAAGCGATGGCGAGCGAGTCGGCGCGTGGCTGGCCGAGGCGCGCGCCGCTGGCGCGGAGTGCCTGCTCGGCGGCGATGTCAAGGGCGGCGTGGTCGCGCCGACGGTGGTGGTCAAGGCCGGGCCGGAGCTGCGCGTGAATGCCCAGGAGATCTTTGCGCCGGTGGTCACGGTGCAGACCTACACCGATTTCGAGGATGCACTGCGCTCGGTGAACGACAGCGCCTTCGGCTTGCAGGCCGGCCTGTTCACGCGCGATGTCAAGCGCATCTTCCGCGCCTATGAGGAGCTGGAGGTCGGTGGAGTGATTGTGGACGATGTGCCGACCTGGCGGATCGATCCGATGCCATATGGCGGCGTCAAACAATCGGGCTTTGGGCGCGAGGGCCTCAAGTACGCGATTGAGGAGATGACTGAGCCGAAGCTGCTGGTGCTAAACCTGGGGTAAGTAAAAAGGCAAAAGGTAAAAGGCAAAAGGAAGACTGTTCTCCCTTTTGCCTTTTATCTTCGGCCTACTGGCCGAGCCACGCGCGCCAATCATCCGATAGCTCGTCAAGTGATTTGCCAAGCACGCGCTCATAATCGGCCGAGCCAGGGGCGCGCCCACGCCCGCTGGCGTACAGCGCGTTAAATTTCTTCCAGCCATACTGGCGAATCAGATAATCCACAAACGAAGCCCACAGTTCATAGGCGTTGTCGGGGCCGGAGCGCTCTGCCGTGAGCAAGCGTAGCGGAATGCCCGAGTCGCGTAGCTGCTGCCCGCGCTCGCGCCAGCTCGACGCGCCGCACTGGTCGAGCCAGCGGATGCTGGCGATCCAGGTCGCCAGTCCCTCGTGCAGGATGGTGTCGGCGCGGCGCTGGGCCACCTCGCCATAGCGCTGGGCCTCCAGGTGATGTCCCATCTCGTGCATTGCGACAGTGGTCGCGCGGCCGATATCCTCGCCGGCCCGATAGTATATCTCGACGCGTGATTGATCGGTGTAGGCCATGCCGCGCACGCCGCGCTTGGGTGGCTTGCTGTAGAACCCGATCGAGATGCGGTGCTCAAGCGTGGTGCCGAAATAATCCTCAGCGGCGCGCAGCACGCGCTCAAGCTTCGCCGCACGGCCGGCGATCTGGTCGGGGCTGAATGTGTTCGAGCCAACATACAGGTCGAGTCGCTCAGTCTGTGCGACGAGTTGACCGCGCATGCGCGGGCCTGCGCCGGCGATCCAGGCCGGTACCGGCTTGGGAGCCGGCTGTGTCTCCACACTCGGCGGAGGCGCAACGATGATACTGCCGATGCTCTGGGCGCGAAATGTGTGCGCGCTGGCCAATCCAAACGCCTGTTTTTTCATGCTTGGTGTGGCTGGCGAATTAGGCGTGACCGCATCTGAAACGGGTGCAGTGAGTGCTGGGAGAGCAAGCGCGGCCAAACCAGCCAGAGGAACTATGCGTTCGGATTGGGGCGGCAGTTGGCTGGTGCCAATCAAGCCGACAAGTAGAAGCGCGCAGATCGGCAGCGCGAGCGCACGGTAAGTGATGCGTTGCATGGCATCCTTTCGCAGGGGGCACTGACAGGGTGCCCGACGGGCGCGATGGTAAGATCGCGTACGTGCTGGTATTCAAGATTGTTCCACATCAGGAAACGTGCGTAGTCATGTACCATAAGCTACGGAAGGTGTCAAGCTGGGACAGGGGGTTAGTAGGGCTCATGCAAAGTCGGGAGCGCGAGGGGCGAAGCCCCTCGCCTGCTTTTCTTCTCGTGGTTGTGGCGCGGCTTCGCCGCACCACAACCACGAGAAAGAATTATTTGGGGCGGCGAAGCCGCCCCAAACCCCACCTAAGAGAGAACTTCGCATCAGCCCTGAGGGGGTTAGTAGGGTAATCGCACCTTAAGATCTCTGTGGGAGGCGGGGGCCACAGGCCCCACATGCTTCTTTTGGGTGGGGTGTTTGGGCGGCGCAGCCGCCCAAACACCCCACCCGATCGGGATTATGAAAGCCAATATGCGCTCATACGATTGCCCTAAGGGGGTTAGAGATTGAAAATTGGAGATTGGAAGGCCTGAATCCTGATTGTGATGCGTAATGCTCGCACTGCGAGCCGAGAGCTTCGGGATAATGCTATTCCATGCTGTCATCAGGCTACGCATGTGCGCGTGTGATGCACGGTTTTGTATTTTCTTGGCGTCTTTTTCATATAGCAACATGGCTCGGAGGTGGGCGCGCCGTCCCCACTCCCCCGGCTGCCCTCTGGGCGCGGGCGGGAGTCTCCTGACGTCGCTCGCGTATGACACATGCGTTTCACTCCGCAACACATGCAAACAATTGGCACCGAAAGAGTACCCTGCGTTCGCAGCTTGTAGGGTGTAGCCTCTAACTCAAAACTCAAAACTCAGCAAAATTGCCTCTTGACTTTGTGCCAATAAGACACTATAATATTAGTGTGAGTTAGACACTAATGCCAGATAAATGGCAAAGCGAGTGCAATATGGCTCTTACTTTTTCCAATCTGCTACAGGTGCTGCGAGATGCTACGCGTCCAGATGCTGTCTTTGGTGTCCTATCCGGCGATCCACAGCTAGCACTCAAGCGCCGCTACCATGAGCTGGTAGCGATCGCGCATCCAGATCGCAACGGCGGCCAGATCGCCGAGGCCAACCAGGCATGTGTAGCCCTGCGGGAATGGTATGCGGCTGCTCAGCGTCAGCTGTCGCAAGGGGTTTATGGGGCGACGCCACGCATTAGCGCCACCACCAAACTGCACCAGTACTTTGGCTACGCGCCGCCGCTGCAAGGCGACCTGTGTGAGCTGTTCCCAGCCGATGGTGCGGGCGAGGCAGTACTGCTGAAGGTCGCACGCCAGGCTCGCAATAACGATCTGCTGCAGGCCGAGGCTCAGGCGTTGCGCAAGCTCGACCGCGCACTGGAAAGCCAACCGGCGCGAGCGCACTTTCCAACATTGGTCGAGCATTTTCTGCTCCGTGATGCAGCGGGCATCCAGCGCCATACCAATGTGCTGCGCGCTGAGGCTGGCTATGTCACGCTGGCCGAGGTGCTGCGCGCGTACCCCGGCGGGCTTGCGGCGGCTGACGCAGCTTGGATGTTCAATCGCATGCTGACCGTGCTGGGTGTGGCGCACAGCCAAGGCATAGTTCATGGCGCGGTGACCCCAGCGCATATGCTGGTGCGCCCTGCCGATCACAACGGCATGCTGATCGATTGGTGCTACAGCGTGCCGACTGGCGAGCCGCTCAAAGCGATCAGCCCATCGTATAAGGCTGAGTACCCGCCCGAGGTTCAGGCCAAGCAGCCGGCCACGCCAGCGACCGACTTGTATATGGCGGCGCGCTGCATGTCTCGGCTACTCGGCGGCCATCCAACCACGCTGGAGCTGCCGGCGCAGGTGCCCAAGCCCATCCGCACTCTGTTGAGCGCCTGCCTGCTGCCAGCACCACAGCGCCGCGCTGGCGACGCCTGGCAGGTCTTCGAGGATTTTCATGAGATCCTGGGCCGGCTGTATGGGCCGCCGCAGTTCCGTCCGTTCGCGATGCCGCGTGACAAGGTGACCGTGTGAAGGGGTGAAAGGGTGACTCGTCACTCATCACTCGTCACTCTTAACTTTTAACTTTTAACTCTTAACTTTCCAGCACATTGGGATCCTAAGCTTAGAATTCCACGTGGACAAGTTGTCGCG